>Ga0302184_10002817_pt1 | contig 10933 bp, 11 predicted proteins | sample I_Palsa_N3_3_FD_200233 | JGI IMG/M metagenome (GOLD analysis project Ga0302184, IMG submission 200233) | Peat permafrost microbial communities from Stordalen Mire near Abisko, Sweden - I_Palsa_N3_3 | ecosystem: Environmental > Terrestrial > Soil > Palsa > Peat permafrost | place: Sweden...
CCGGCCACGCCATCTCCATCGACCGGCCGAAGCCGAACGCCCGGAGACCCCCGAACCGGTGGGATCCGGACAGCGCACTCTCGAGGCCCATGTCGGCCAGCTGGCGCACGGCTCGTGGGGTGAGCCCGTCGCCGCAGGTCTTCACGCGGGGGAAGTGCTTCTTCTCCACTACGGCCACGTCCCAGCCGGCGTCGGCCAGCCAGTAGGCACACGAGGACCCGGCGGGACCGCCGCCGATCACCAGCACGTCATGGGCCTTGTTGGTCACGCCTGCATCGTAGGCCGTCGCCAGGCCGTTTCCGTTCGCCCCGGATGTGCCTGAGGAAAGGGTCGCATGGTAGAAACGTCTCCCGTGGACCAGTACCTCCCGATCCTCATCCTGGCGTTTCTCGGTCTGCTGTTCACCGTGTTCTCGCTCGTGAGCTCCTCGATGCTCGCCCCCAGGAAGAAGCCCAGTGTGGCCAAGCTCTCCCCCTACGAGTGCGGCATCGTCCCCAACCGGGAACCGCCACAGAGGTTTCCGGTGCGCTTCTACCTGGTGTCGATGATCTTCATCATCTTCGACATTGAGATCGTGTTCCTCTACCCCTGGGCGGTCGTGTTCCATCAGATCGAGACGTTCGGGTTGGTCGAGGTCATCGTCTTCGCCGCCGTGGTGTTCGTTTCGTTCCTCTACCTGATCTCCAACGGCGCCCTGACCTGGGGCCCGCCGAAGACCCTGCAGTCGGGCATGCCCTCGCGGACCTCGGAGTCCACCATCTCCCGGATCAGCGCCGCCCGCTCGCGACCCGGTGAGGCGGCCTGAGCGATGGGTCTTGAAGACCTCCAGCACAACTTCTTGACCGGGAAGATGGAGGACCTGGTGAAGTGGGCGCGCCGCAACAGCGTCTGGCCGGCGACGTTCGGCCTGGCCTGCTGCGCCATCGAGATGATGTCCCTCGGGGCTGCCGACTACGACATCAGCCGTCTGGGCATGGAGGTGTTCCGGGCCTCGCCCCGGCAGGCCGACCTCATGATCGTGGCCGGTCGCGTCTCCCAGAAGATGGCGCCCGTCCTGCGCCAGGTGTACGACCAGATGATGGAGCCCAAGTGGGTCATCTCCATGGGGGTGTGCGCCTCGACGGGTGGCATGTTCAACAACTACGCCATCGTCCAGGGCGTGGACCAGATCGTTCCGGTCGACGTCTACGCCCCGGGCTGCCCACCTTCGCCCGAGACGCTGCTGCACGCCATCCTGACCCTGCACGAGAAGATCCGGACCGGCGAGATCACCCACCGGGCGGGCAGCGTGGTACCCGCCGGCGAGCAGGCAACGGGGGGCTGGGTGCCCGAGATGCCCAATGCCGTGCGGGTGGCCACGCCGCGGTGAGCGACGCCGGCGCGTCTGCCCTTGCCGTCCTTCCCGAGGTGCCGCGGCTGCCCGACCGCTCCATCAGCCAGCTGGCCTTCCCGCACCGGGAGCGGTACCACGAGATGGTCGCCGCCTTCCGGGACGTCGGGTTCGAGACCTGCGCCGACCTCTGCGCCGTCGACTACCTGACCCATCCGGGCCGCTCGTTGCCCGACGGGGTCAAGGCGGAGCGGTTCGAGGTCGTGGTCAACCTGCTCTCCCTCTCGCAGCGGGTGCGGGTGCGGGTGCGGGTCCAGGTTCCGGAGGGCGACCCCGTCGTGGCCAGCCTGTTCGACGTCTACTCGGGCACGGAGGCCATGGAGCGCGAGGCCTTCGACATGATGGGCATCATCTTCGCGGGCCACCCCGACCTGACCCGGATCCTCATGCCCGACGACTGGGAGGGCCACCCGCTGCGCAAGGACTACGGGGTGGGGCGGGTCCCGGTGCAGTTCAAGGAAGCACCGGGACCGCGATGAGCACGTCGGAGACCTCCGAGGGCGCACAGGAGCTGTTCGATCGCCGCACGACGGGCGCGGGTGAGCTGCGCCGGGAGGTCGGCGCCGTCCTCCGGTTGCCCGAGGGGAACTTCGTGAACCCCGACGACATCGACATCGAACGGCGCGACGACGACACGATGATCATCAACATGGGCCCGCAGCACCCCTCGACGCACGGGGTGCTGCGCCTGATGCTGGAGCTCGACGGCGAGACCGTGCTGCGCACCAAGCCGGTCATCGGGTACCTGCACACCGGCATGGAGAAGACCGGTGAGGAGCTCACCTACGTCCAGGGCACCACCAACGTGACCCGTATGGACTACCTCTCGCCCCTCACCAACGAGCTGGTCTTCTCCATGGCCACCGAGCAGCTCCTGGGGGTGGAGCTCCCGCCGCGGGCGGTGTGGATCCGCATGCTCATGGCCGAACTGCAACGGGTGTCGTCCCACCTCATGTGGATGGCCACCAATGGCATGGACCTCGGCTCGACGTCCATGATGATCTACGGCTTCCGCGAGCGCGAGATGGTGCTGAGCTTCTTCGAGAAGACGACCGGGCTCCGGATGAACAACAACTACATCCGTCCCGGTGGTGTGGCGGCCGACCTGCCCGACGGATGGCGGGACGACATTGCCATCATCTGCGACACCGTGCTGGCCCGCAGCTTCGAGTACGACGAGCTCCTCACCGGACAGCCCATCTTCCGTGACCGAACCGAGGCCGTGGGCAACCTGAGCGCCGAAGAGGCCCTGGCCCTCTCGGTGACCGGCCCCATCTTGCGCTCCACCGGCGTGCCGTGGGACCTGCGGCGCACCATGCCGTACCTGGACTACGACAAGCTCGACTTCGACGTCATCGTGGGCACCTACGGCGACAACTTCGACCGCTACTCCGTGCGCCTGAACGAGATCCGCGAGTCGATCAAGATGATCCGCCAGATCGCCGACGGGATGCCGCCCGGTGACTACCGGGTCCAGGACCGCAAGGTCACCCCGCCCCCGCGGGCCCGCATCGACGAGAGCATGGAGGCCCTGATCCACCACTTCAAGATCTTCACCGAGGGTTTCCGCGTGCCCGAGGGGGAGGTCTACGTGGCTATTGAGTCACCCCGTGGCGAGCTCGGCTGCTACATGGTCTCCGACGGCACCTCGAAGCCCTACCGGATGCACATCCGCGGGCCGAGCTTCGTCAACCTGCAGGCGCTGCCGTTGCTGCTGCGGGGCGGCCTCATGGCTGACGCGGTGGCGGTCATTTCGTCCGTGGACCCCGTCATGGGCGAGGTGGACCGGTGAGCGAGCGCCATCTGTCGGCCGATCTGCTGGCGCAGGCCAAGAGCGTGGTCGCCCTCTACCCCGAGCCCCGCTCGGCGCTGATCCCGCTCTGCCACCTGGCCCAGGAACAGGACGGCTGGCTGCGCCCGGAGGCCATGAGCGAGATCGCCGAACTGGTCGGGGTCACCCCGGCGGAGGTACGGGGCACGGCGACCTTCTACGACATGCTGCACACCGAGCCGGTCGGGACCTATGTGATCGCGGTGTGCACCAACATCGCCTGCCTTCTGGGCGGGGCGCAGGAGCTGCTCGAGCACGCCTCGAGCTCCCTGGGAGTGCGCGCCGGCGGCACGACCCCGGACGGCGTCTTCACCCTCGAAGAGTCCGAGTGCCTGGCCGACTGCGACCGCACGCCGTGCGTGCAGGTCAACCACCGCTACGTGGGCGCCCAGACACCGCAGAGCTTCGACCAGCTGCTGGACGACCTCCGTACCGGCTCGCTGTCCGACACGGTCCCACCGCACGGCACGCTGGTGCGGGTGCGACGCACCGTCGGCCTGACGGCGGAGAAGGAGGCGGTGGCGGCGGAGCGTGCGGCCATGGCCGAGGCGCAGGCGACGCGGGCGTCGGCTGCAAAGCCGCCGAGCGGGACCGCATCCTGATGGCGATCACCGACGCGCCGAAGATCGTCACGGCCCGGCTCGGGTACACGGACTCGCACACCCTGGAGCGCTATCTGGCCACCGGGGGGTACGAGGGGCTGCGCAAGGCGCTCACCATGACTCCCGAGGCGGTGGCCCACGAGGTGGACACCGCGAGCCTGCTCGGCCGGGGCGGCGCCGGATTCCCCGCCGGGCGCAAGTGGTCGATGCTGCGCAAGACCGCCATCACCTACCTGGTGGTCAACGGGGACGAGAGCGAGCCGGCCACCTTCAAGGACCACCTCCTGATCGAGCGCGACCCCCACCAGATCCTCGAGGGGGTGCTGATCTCCGCCTACGCACTGCAGGTCACCCAGGCCTTCATCTACCTGCGGGGGGAGTTCGCACTGGGGCTCGAGCGGCTGCAGGAGGCGGTGAACGACGCGTACGCGCACGGCGCGGTCGGGGCCGACATCTTCGGGTCGGGCTTCTCCCTCGATGTGGTGGTGCACCCCGGAGCCGGCGCCTACATCTGCGGCGAGGAGACGGCGCTGCTCGAGTCGCTCGAGGGCAAGCGCGGCTTCCCCCGCATCAAGCCCCCGTTCTTCCCGGCCGTCTACGGCCTCTACAACGAGCCCACGGTGGTCAACAACGTCGAGACGATGGCCAACATCCCGTGGATCATCACCAACGGGGGGGCGGCCTTCGCCGCGCTGGGCGCCGGTCGGTCGGCCGGGACCCGGCTCTTCGCGCTGGCCGGCCACGTGCGCAACCCGGGCACCTACGAGTTGGAGATGGTCAAGACCACCTTCCGGGACCTGATCTACGCGCCGGTGCTCGGCGGGGGGATCACGGGCGGCAACACCCTGAAGGCCTTCATCCCGGGCGGCGTCTCGGCGCCCTGGTTCGGCCCGGACAAGGTCGATCTCCCGTTGGGGCAGGACGAGGTGGGCGAGGCGGGGTCCATGCTGGGCTCGGGGTCGGTGGTGGTGATGGACTCGTCCACCTGCATGGTGCGGGCGGCGTGGCGCATCACCAAGTTCTTCGCGCGCGAGTCCTGCGGCCAGTGCACGCCGTGCCGCGAGGGCGCAGGCTGGCTCGAACGCATCATGTACCGAATTGAGAACGGCGACGGCCGCGAGGAGGACCTCGACCTCCTCATGGACCTGTGCGACAACATCTCGCCCGGTGTGGCCTGGCCACCGCAGCAGACGACCATCTGCGTGCTCGGGCCCTCCATACCGTCGTCCATCGCCTCGGGCATCCGCATGTTCCGCGACGAGTTCCTCGTCCATGTCAAGGACGGGGGGTGCCCCTTTGACTGACGAGTCGGCCGAGGAGCTGACCATCACCCTCGACGGGCGTACCGTGGTGGCCCGGACGGGCGAGCTGCTGATCGCCGCGGCGGAGCGCGCCGGGACGTATATCCCGCGCTTCTGCTACCACCCGCGCATGGCGCCGGTGGGCATGTGCCGCATGTGCCTCGTCGAGGTGGACAGCCCCCGCGGCGCCACCCTGCAGCCGGCGTGCTTCATCCCGGTGGCCGACGGGATGGTGGTCGGCACCACGTCGGAGAAGGTCAAGAAGGCGCAGGACGGGGTGTTGGAGTTCCTCCTGGCCAACCACCCGCTCGACTGCCCCATCTGCGACAAGGGGGGGGAGTGCCCCCTGCAGGACCAGACCCTGGCCTACGGTCCGGGTGAGAGCCGGTTCGTCGAGGAGAAGCGCCACTTCGAGAAGCCGATCGCCATCTCGGACCTGGTGCTGCTGGACCGCGAGCGTTGTATCCAGTGTGCGCGCTGCACCCGGTTCGCCTCTGAGGTGGCCGGGGAGGCCCAGATCGACTTCGCTGGGCGCGGCGAGTTGGTGGAGGTGGCGACCTTCCCCACCGAGCCGTTCTCTTCGTACTTCAGCGGCAACACCGTGCAGATCTGCCCGGTGGGTGCCCTGACGGCGACGCCCTACCGCTTCACGGCGCGCCCTTGGGACCTCGACCAGGTGGAGTCCACCTGCACGACCTGCTCGGTGGGATGCCGCGTCGCCGTGCAGTCCTCGTCCAACCGCCTGACCCGGCTCCTCGGCATCGACTCGGACCCGGTCAACCACGGCTGGCTGTGCGACAAGGGGCGGTTCGCCTACGAGTCGGTCAACGGCGACGAGATCGACGCCTCCCCGACCGAGGCCGCGCTGGCCGACGTGGAGGTGGACGTGGCGCCCGCCACGGCGGCCCAGGTGGTCAGCCTGGGGGTTTCGCGGGGACAGTTCATGGGCGAAGCGCACGAGACGGGACGGTTCGAGCACGGCCGTCTCGTCGAGCCACGGGTCCGCAAGAGCGGCGAGCTGGTCCCGGTGAGCTGGGGCGAGGCCCTCGCCGCGGCCGCCGCGGGGCTCGAGGGTGCCCGTGACGCCGGGGGGCCCTCCGCGGTGGCGGTGATCGGCGGGGCCCGGCTGACCAACGAGTCGGCCTATGCCTGGGCCAAGCTGGCCAAGGGCATCATCGGGACGGATTCGGTCGATGCCCAGCTCGGCGACGGCCTGCCGGCCGAGCTGGTGCTCGGGCTGCCGAGGGCCACCATCGATGCGGCGTGTGCCGCCCCCCTCCTCATCACGCTGGCCGGCGACCTGCGTGAGGAGCTACCCGTCCTCTTCCTGCGCCTGCGCGAGGCCGTCACCGGCTCGACGAGCCTGATTGAGATGGCCCCGACCCCGACCGCCCTCACCGCCCTGGCCACCGCCTCGCTGCCCCTCCGCCCGGGCGAGGCCCCGCTGGTGGCGCGCGCCCTGTGCGGGGACGATGCCGCGGTCACCGAGCTCACGACGCATCCGGAGGGATCGGCGATCGACGACGCCGCGCTGAACGTGGCGCGCCAGGCCCTGGCCGGGCGGCCGGGCGGCGAGGGGGTCGTCGTGGTGCTGGGGCGGCCGTCGTACGCCGAGTCGGGCGACGTGGTGGCCGAGGCCGCCCGCGTCCTGGCCCGGGCGCTCCCCGGGGCCACCTTCCTGCCGGCCCTGCGCCGCGGCAACGTCTTCGGCGCGCTGGACATGGGGTTGGCCCCAGGGCTCCTCCCCGGGCGGGTCGGCCTGGAGTCGGGCCGGCAGTGGTTCACCGCGGCCTGGGGCGCCGCTCCGGAGGCGACCGGACTGGATACTGCCGCCATCCTCTCCTCCATGGCCGGAGCGGCGGGTGTCACCGCGCTCATCTTGCTGGGCGCCGATCCGTTGAGTGACTTCCCCGATCGTGCGGCGGCCCGCCAGGCGCTGTCGGCCGGCCACTTCGTCGTGGCCGTGACCGGGCATCCTTCCGAGTCGGTCGATGCGTACGCCGACGTCGTGCTCCCCTGTTCGGTCGCCCACGAGCGTCCCGGCACGTCCACCAACATTGAGGGGCGCGTGAGCCGGCTTGGACAGAAGTTGACCGCCCCCGGGTTCGCCTGGCCGGACTGGATGATCGCCACGGAGCTCGCCGCGGCGCTGGGCGCCGACCTCGGTGTGAGCAGCGCCAACGACCTCGCCGACGAGCTGCGCGTCACGGCACCCGCCTACTTCGGCCTGACGCCGGCGGTGCTGCACTCCTCGGCCGCGCACGACGGGATCCTTCTGCCCATCGGGGCGGGGGATGCGCCGCGGGCCGACGTCGAGCCGATCGACCCCATCGCCCTTCCCGGTGTCGAGTCGGTGGAGCAACAGGGTGCACCGCCCCGGAGCGGTTCGGCCATGGGGGACGGCGTCGTGCAGGACAGGATCGCCACGCTGGGATCCCCGCCGGCCCTGCTGGCCGGGGTCCCGGCCTCCGAGGGCGGCGACGGGGTGCACGTCCCCCCGGCCGACAACTACGCGCTGCGCCTCGTCTCCACTCGCCGGCTCTACGACGCCGGGAGCTCGGTCACCGGATCGCCCTCCCTGACCCCCCTGGTGCCGCCGCTGGTGGTCCGGGCCAACCCCTATGACCTCGACCGGCTGGGGGCGACGACCGGTGACCAGGTCCGTGTGCGCTCGGCTCGGGGCGACCTGGTGCTGCCCGCCCAGGCGGACGACGGAGTGCCACGCGGCGCCGTCGCCATCGACTTCAACGTGCCCGCCGGGCCGGAGGCTCCGGGCAACGCGGTGGCCATACTCATCGACAGCCGGAGCCCGGTGACCGACGTGCGACTGGAGTCGGTGGGATGACCGCCTTCTTGGCCACCGACCCCCTCTTCGCCCAGGGGATCAACTGGCAGGTCCTGGTGATCGTCTTCGTCAAGGTGCTGGTGGCCTTCGTGGCGCTGCTGACGGCGACCGCCATGATGATCTGGTTCGAGCGCAAGGTGATCTCGGACATGCAGAGCCGCATCGGTCCCAACCGGGCCGGACCATGGGGCCTGCTGCAGACGCTGGCCGACGGCACCAAGCTGGTCTTCAAGGAGGACCTGCTCCCCGACCATGCCGACTCCTTCACCTTCAAGCTGGCGCCGTACCTCTCGGTGTTGCCGGCCTTCGTGGCCTTCGCCGTGGTCCCGGTGGGGGGCGTCATCCGGATCGGCAGCCACATCATCGAGCTCCAGGTGGCGGATCCCCCGATCGGCATCCTGCTGGTGCTGGCCATGTCGGGGATCGCCGTCTACGGGGTGATGCTGGCCGGCTGGTCGTCGGGGTCGAAGTACCCGCTGCTCGGCTCGGTGCGGGCCTCGGCTCAGGTCATCTCCTACGAAGCGGCCCTGGGCATGACCGTGGTCACCGTGGTGCTGGTCAGCCGCTCGCTCTCCACCCGGGCCATCGTGGTGGCCCAGTCGGGCGGGTTCTGGAACTGGAACCTGATCCGCCTGGGCTTCCTGCCCTTCATCTTCTTCATGATCGCCATCACCGCCGAGTTGACGCGGCCACCCTTCGACCTCACCGAGGCCGAGTCCGAGCTGGTCGGCGGGTTCCACACGGAGTACTCGTCCATCCGCTTCGGCATGTTCTACCTGGCCGAGTTCATGAACACCATCACGATGTCGGCCGTGGTCGTCACGCTCTTCTTCGGGGGGCCCGACGGCCTCATCCCCCCGTGGCCCGGCGCCACCATCTACATGCCGATCATCTGGTTCCTGCTCAAGACCGTGGCCTTCTGCTTCATCTACGTGTGGTTCCGCGCCGCCCTGCCCCGCCTGCGCTACGACCAGCTGATGGACCTGGGCTGGAAGCGGCTCATCCCGATGACGCTGGCCTGGCTGCTGCTGGTGGCGAGCATCGTGACATGGCACTGGCGCGGTCTGCTCATGGTGCCCGTCGTGCTCGTGGCCGGATTCCTGCTGGTCCGGGCGTCCAAGCTCGGTGCGGACCGCAGCGAGGAGAGCCTGGTGCTTCCCCCGGTCGGGCGGCGGGTCACCCCGGCCCTGCGCCCGCGTGAGGATCAGGGGGTCACATGAAGGACCAGCCGCTCAGCTTTCTCGGGGGGTTCAAGCTGACGTTCCAGCATCTGACGCGGCCCCGCGTCACCACGTCGTACCCCGACGACAAGAAGCCCAAGCAGCCCCGCCAACACGGCCGGCACGTCCTCAACCGATACGAGGACGGCATGGAGAAGTGCATCGGTTGCGAGCTCTGCGCCGGTGTCTGTCCGGCCGACTGCATCTACGTGCGCGGGCTCGACAACCCGCCCGACCACCCGGTGTCGCCCGGCGAGCGCTACGGCTACGTCTACGAGATCAACTACCTGCGCTGTATCCACTGCGATCTGTGCGTCGAGGCGTGCCCGACGGAGGCCATCACCGAGTCGAAGCTGTTCGAGTTCTCCTTCTCCAACCGCTCGGACGCCATCTACACCAAGAACGAGTTGCTGGTGGACGACCAGGGCATGCCCCAGAAGCTTCCGTGGGAGGACTGGCGCGAGGGCGACGACATGATGACCTCTGGCTGGATGCGCGCCACCTCCCCCTCGGGCAGTGCGGCCTACGAGGGCGAGGTGCAGTGGGCGGGCGAGTTGGGCTACGGCGTCCGCGCCCCCGAAGGTGGCCAGTCGGGGCACCGGGACGACGCCCTCACCGGCACCAAGCCGCTGCGAGAGGTCCTCGAAGCGCACCTTTTGGCCGAGGACATCCCCCTGGCGCACCGCGGCATGCAGGGTCGGGTATGGCGGGCCAAGATCGGGGCGGAGAAGAACAAGAAGAAGATGGAAGCGACCCGCGCCCGCCTGAAGGCCGCCCGGGCCTCGCGCAAGGCGGCGAAAAACGAGAAGAGCGAGGGGAAGGCTTGATGCTCACCCTCTCCCTGGCGGCCGCTTCGACGCGCCCCACCTGGCCCGACATCCTGGTGTTCGCGGCCAGCGCCGCCGTGATCCTGGTCGGTGCCCTCGGTGTGGTCACCTCTCGCAACCCGGTGCACGCGGCGCTCAGCCTGGTGATGACGTTGTTCGGCGTGGCCGTGCTCTTCATTGAGCAGGAGGCCGACTTCCTGGCCGCGGTGCAGATCATCGTCTACGCCGGCGCCATCGTCGTGCTCTTCCTCTTCGTGATCATGTTCCTCGGTGTCGACCGGCGTGAGGACATAGAGGTGGAGCCCCTCCACGGCCAGCGACCGCTGGCCTTCGTGATGGTGGCCATCACGTTGGCCGGGGTCATCGCCATGCTGGCCACCGCACACTGGGTCACCGGCGCGCACCAGGTGGTCGGGCCCATAGAGGGGCCGATCGCCAAGGGCACCGGAGCGCCCCGCGGCGAGGTGGCCCAGCTCGGACGGCAGCTGTTCACCACCTACCTCTTCGCCTTCGAGGCGACCGCCGCCCTGCTCGTCATCGCCGTGGTCGGGGCCGTCGTGCTGGCCCGCCGCCCCGAGCCCGACAGCGAGGTGACGGCGTGAGCCTGTCCGCGGGGTGGTACCTGGGCCTGGCGGCGCTGCTCTTCGCCATCGGGGCCATCGGCCTGCTGGTGCGCCGCAACGTCCTGATCATGTTCATGTGCATCGAGCTCATGCTCAACGCCGCCAACCTCACCTTCGTGACCTTTGCCCGTGTCCTCAACGACATCGGTGGACAGGCCATCGTCTTCTTCGTTCTCGTAGTGGCGGCGGCGGAGGTCGTCGTCGGCCTGGGCATCGTGGTCACCAACTTCCGCCGCCGGTCAACCACCGTGGCCGACGACCTCCACTCGCTGGAGGGCTGACCGACATGCTCCA
>Ga0302184_10002818_pt1 | contig 10926 bp, 10 predicted proteins | sample I_Palsa_N3_3_FD_200233 | JGI IMG/M metagenome (GOLD analysis project Ga0302184, IMG submission 200233) | Peat permafrost microbial communities from Stordalen Mire near Abisko, Sweden - I_Palsa_N3_3 | ecosystem: Environmental > Terrestrial > Soil > Palsa > Peat permafrost | place: Sweden...
TGCGCGATACCTTGTCGCGCCCGCTGCGGGATCTGCGCATCTCGGTGACGGATCGGTGCAACTTCCGCTGCGTCTACTGCATGCCACGCGCGGTGTTCGACAAGGACTACGGCTTCCTGCCGCACAGTGCGCTGCTGAGCTTCGAGGAAATCGAACGCCTCGCGCGGCTTTTCGTCGCACATGGCGTAGAAAAGATCCGCCTGACGGGTGGCGAACCGCTGCTGCGCAAAAACCTGGAATACCTGATCGAACGGCTCGCGAAGCTCACCACGCCGGAAGGCCGGCCGCTCGATCTCACGCTCACCACCAACGGTTCGCTGCTCGCCCGCAAGGCGCGCAGCCTGAAAGACGCCGGGCTGACGCGCGTCACGGTCAGCCTGGACGCGCTCGACGACACGCTGTTTCGCCGGATGAACGACGCGGACTTCGCGGTAGGCGACGTTCTGGAGGGCATTGCCACCGCCCAGGCGGTTGGCCTTGCGCCGGTCAAGGTCAACATGGTGGTCAAGCACGGCACCAACGACGCGGAAATCGTGCCGATGGCACGCCACTTCAAAGGCTCGGGCTGTGTGCTGCGCTTTATCGAGTACATGGATGTGGGCACCTCGAACGGCTGGAACATGGCCGAAGTGCTGCCGTCCGCCGAGGTCGTGGAAAGGATCGGCGAATACTTCCCGCTGGTCCCGCTCGAAGCGCACAGCGCCGCCGAGACCGCGCAGCGCTGGGGCTATGCCGACGGCAGCGGCGAGATCGGCGTGATTTCGAGCGTCACCCGGGCGTTCTGCGGTGCCTGTACACGAGCCCGGCTCTCGACGGAAGGCAAGCTGTATCTGTGACTGTTTGCTTCCGCGGGACACGACCTGCGTGCGCTGGTGCGCAATGGCTCGAGCGACGCGGAGATTGCCTCCGCGCTCGCGCATATCTGGCAGGCCCGCGGCGATCGCTATTCCGAACTGCGCGGCAGCAGCGCAGCCGTCTCGCAATCGCTCGACGAGCGCCGCGTCGAAATGTCGTACATCGGCGGCTGAGGCTGTCTTGCCTGCCGCACTCAACCTCCTGTCCGCCAATCTGACCGGCCTCGTTCTCGCCGGCGGCCGCGGCACGCGCATGGGCGGTATCGACAAAGGGCTGCAACTCTTGCACGGCGAAGCGCTCGCTTTGCACGTCATGAAGCGACTCGCCCCGCAGACCGGATCATTGCTCATCAGCGCCAATCGTCATCCCGAGGTCTATGCCGCGCTCGGCTCACCATTTGGCGCGAGCGTCATAGCCGACAGCGTGGCGGACTTCAGCGGTCCGCTAGCGGGCCTGCTAGCCGGCTTACGCGCCGCCCGCACGCCGTTCGTGGTCAGCGCGCCGTGCGACTCACCCGGACTGCCCGCCGATCTCGCCGCGCGACTGGCGCAGGCCCTCGCTGCACAACAAGCCGATATCGCCACCGTCACCACCGTCGACGCGCACGGCGAGACCTCGATTCACCCCGTCTTCGCGCTCTTGCGCACCGGTCTGGCCGACGACCTCTCCGCCTTTCTGCAAGCGGGTGAACGTAAGGTCCGCGCGTGGTACGCGCGCCACAAGACGGTCGAAGTCGCCTTTCCGGATGAGCGCGCGTTTTACAATATCAACTCTTTACAAGAACTGGCCGACCTTGAACGCCATTGAGACGTCGTTCAGACGTCAACGAGGTTGCAGCCGTTGTTCTGCTCCGGACGCACGGCGGTCACCGAATCCAGCCGACCGCATCCGGCCGCGACGCCTCTCCATTCATGACCACGCTTAACGAATTTTCCAGCTGCGTCGCGCAGTACGACCCTCAGGCGATGCCGGTCTCGGCCGCGCAGGCGATCGTGCGGCAGTGGGCCACGCCCGTCAGCGCGGTCGAACACGTGCCCCTGCACGACGCGCTCGACCGCGTGCTGGCGGCAGACATCGTGTCGCCCAGTGACGTTCCCGCGCACGACAACTCGGCGATGGACGGCTACGCGTTCCGCAGCGCTGCGCTCGCCAGTCAGGTAGACAGCGTTGAACTGACGCTCGCCGGCAAGGCGCTGGCTGGTCACCCGTTTGGCGGCGCGGTCGCGGTAACGGAGTGCGTGCGGGTCATGACGGGCGCCTCGATGCCGGCGGATTGCGATACGGTCGTGCCGCAAGAACTCGTCACACGCAGCGGCGAGACGATCCGCTTTGCCGCCAGCGCCGTGCGCGACGGCGCCAACCGGCGCCTCGCCGGCGAAGACCTGGCGCGCGGCAGCGCTGCGCTGCGAGCTGGCCGGGTCTTGCGCCCGTCGGACCTCGGACTGATCGCCTCGCTTGGTATCGGAGAAGTGCCGGTGCGCAGACGTCTGCGAGTCGCGTTTTTTTCGACCGGCGACGAACTGCGTTCGCTCGGCGAGCCGCTCGACCCCGGCTGCGTCTACGACAGCAATCGTCACACGCTGTTTGCCATGCTGCAGCGGATGAACATCGACGCGCTCGACCTCGGTGTCGTGCGCGATCAGCCGGCCGCGCTCGAAGCCGCCCTGCGCAGCGCCGCAGCCAGCGCCGATGTGGTCCTGACCTCGGGTGGCGTCTCGGTCGGCGAAGCGGACTTCACCCAGCAGTTATTGCAGACCTTCGGGGACGTGGCGTTCTGGAGTCTCGCCATGCGCCCAGGACGCCCGCTTGCGTTCGGCCGCGTCTGGTCGGGTGAACGGCCCGGTCTCGGCCTGCCCGCGCTATTCTTCGGCCTGCCGGGCAATCCGGTCGCGGTGATGGTGACGTTCTATCAGATTGTGCGCGAAGCACTGGTGGTGATGTCCGGCGCCACGCCGCAACCGGCGGCACTCCTGCAGGCCACGAGTCGCGAACTCATCCGCAAGCGTGCGGGCCGCACCGAATTCCAACGCGGTGTCGCGACGCGCGATGCGCGCGGCCAATGGCATGTCACGCCGACCCCGTCGCAAGGCTCGGGGGTCCTCAGTTCCATGAGCGAAGCCAATTGCTTTATCGTGCTCGAGCACGAACGCTCTGACATCACGGCTGGCGAAAGCGTCGATATCATGCTGTTCGACGGGCTGATCTGACACGCCCGGCTACTGCTCACCCTCAACCCTTACCCTCACAACGACCAACGGGTTTGACTTAAATGAGAAAACAGATCTCGTTCATCGCGCCGGGACAGACCGCCAAGGCGCTGATCCTGGTGTATCTGACCTTCAGCGTGCCTATCGTGCTGCTCGGCGTGCTGGTCGCGTTTATCCGCTACGGTTCGGTCGAGCTGAGCACCGTGTTCAGCGCGCTGCTGCTGAACGCGATTCTTGGTTTCGTGCTGCTGTGGATCGCCTGCCATGCCTATAACTGGGTCGCATCGCGGTTTGGCGGCATCGAAATCCAGTTGAGCGACGTTCAAGAGGAAGCTTAATGGCCGCCACCATTCGTGCCGCAACAGCCACCGACGTGGGCGCCATTTTTTCGTTGATGTTCGAACTGGCTGAGTTCGAAAAACTCACGCATCTGTTCGTCGCCACCGAAGCGGGCGTGCATGATGCGCTGTTCGGCGCGCGGCCCTCGGCGGAAGCCATGGTCGCGCAAGAAGAAGACGGCCGCATCGTCGCGTATGCGCTGTTCTTCCATAACTTCTCGACCTTCCTCGGCCGGCGCGGACTGTATCTGGAAGATCTGTATGTGCAACCGTCGCAACGCGGCACGGGTCTGGGCACCCAGATGCTGCGCCAACTGGCGGCGTTGGCCGTCGAACGGCAATGCGGCCGGTTCGAGTGGACCGTGCTCGACTGGAATCAGCCGGCCATCAGCTTCTACGAGAAGATGGGCGCGACGGTGTTGCCGGATTGGCGCGTGGTGCGCATCACGGGTGATGCACTAGAGGAATTGGCCGGAGCGGTGGCGGTAAAGGCTGGGTAAAGCCCGACCTCCCTACTCGTCCGCATCCGCGCCAAGCAGCGCATCTCCCAACAAGCCACTCGCCTGCTCTCCCGGCAGCGCTTCGACGTCGCGCAGCTTGCGGTTCATCATGCGCGTACGCGTTTCCGCAGCTTCGATCGAACGCGTCACCGTTTCGAGCTGCGACTTCGTCTTCGCCAGCACGTCGCCGAACTTGCCGAACTCCGTTTTCACCGCGCCGAGCACCTGCCATACTTCGCTCGAGCGCTTCTCGATGGCCAGCGTGCGGAAACCCATCTGCAGACTGTTGAGCAACGCGGTAAGCGTGGTCGGTCCGGCAATCGTCACGCGGTAGTCACGCTGCAGCGTGTCGGTGAGACCCGGCCGGCGCAAAACCTCCGCGTAAAGCCCTTCGGTCGGCAGGAACAGCAAGGCGAAATCGGTGGTGTGCGGGGGCGCGACATACTTCTCCGAGATCGCGCGGGCCTCGGCACGAATGCGCCCCTCCAGCGCCCGCGACGCTTCTTCGACCGCCACCGGATCACCGCGCTCCTGCGCCTCGATCAGGCGTTCGTAGTCCTCACGCGGAAACTTGGCATCGATCGGCAGCCATACCGGTACCGCTACACCCTCCGGATCCTGACGGCCCGGCAACTTGATCGCGAATTCGACCCTGTCAGCGCTTTTCGGCACCGTTGCAACGTTCTTCGCGTATTGATCTGCGGTCAGCAACTGTTCGAGCAAGGCCTCAAGCTGCACTTCGCCCCACGTGCCGCGCGTCTTGACGTTGGTCAGCACCTTTTTCAGATCGCCAACGCCCGCGGCCAACGTCTGCATTTCTCCCAGCCCGCGATGTACCTGCTCCAGCCGGTCCGAGACCTGCTTGAACGATTCGCCCAGGCGCTGCTCGAGCGTGGCGTGCAGCTTCTCGTCGACTGTGCGGCGCATCTCTTCGAGCTTGGTCGCGTTGTTTGTCTCGATGTCCTTCAGACGTTGTTCGATCGTCGTGCGGATTTCGCCAAACCGGCGATCGTTCGATTCCGTCAGTTGCCCGAGCTGCAAGGTCAGCGTCTCACCGAAACGCTTAAGCGTTGCACCCTGCTCGTCGCGCGCCTGCTGGGCCTGCTGCTGCAAGCTCAGCCTGACCGCTTCGAGTTGTTGCGCGTTGGTTTCGGTCAGCCTGACGAGTTGCTGCGCGAAGCCATCGATCTTGCCGTTCTGCAGCGTTGTCATGCTCGTGAACTGCGCGGCAAGCGTCTGCTGAAATTGCGAGAAGCCGCCGTTCAGTTCGGTTCGCGAGACGCGGGCGGTCTCCTTGATCTCGCTGCGCAGCTCGCGCTCGATCCGCTCGGACGCATGCGACTGTCCTTGCGCCGCCGAGCCAATGTGATCGCCTAGCTGGTCGAGCTGCGCCTGCAGATCACTCTGGCGGCCACCACGCATCAATACGAGTAAGGCGATCACCAACGCGACGGCCAATACCACGACCGCCGCGGGCAACAACAACGTCATCATGAACGCGCCTTGCCGATAACATCCGGATTGATGGCGCTCGGCGGATGCCCTGCATTCGGACCCTCACCCAACCCCGCGATCAGATTATCGGCAGCGAGATTGGCCATGGCGCGCCGGGTCGCTTCAGTCGCGCTTGCGATGTGTGGCGTCAGCACGACATTCGGCACGGTCAGCAGCGCCGGGTTCAGGTTCGGCTCGCCTTCGTAAACATCGAGACCCGCCGCTGCGATCTGCTTCGCACGCAGCGCCTCGGCGAGCGCGGCGTCGTCGACGATGCCGCCGCGCGCGATATTGGTCAGCGTCGCAGTCGGCTTCATCTGCGCGAGCTCCGCTGCGCCGATCGTGTGATGATTTTCCTGCGTATAGGGCAGCACCAGGACGACGTGGTCGGCTCGCCGCAACAAATCGGCCTTCGACACATACTCTGCGTTCAGCTCGGCTTCGATCGCGGGCGCGACCCGCGAGCGGTTGTGATAGATCACCTGCATGTTGAAGCCGCGGGCGCGGCGCGCCAGTGCCTGGCCAATGCGGCCCATGCCGATCACGCCGAGCGTCGAACCATAAAGGTCGGTACCGAGAAAGCCGTCGTACGACCACTTCTGCCACTTGCCGGCGCGCAGCCAGTGCTCTGACTCGGCGATCCGGCGCGCCGTCGCCATCATCAGCGCCCAGCCGAAATCGGCAGTGGATTCGTTCAGAACGTCCGGCGTATTGGTGCCGAGCACGTTCGCCGCGTTGAACGCGGCCATATCGAAGTTGTTGTAGCCGACTGCCATATTCGACACCACTCGCAGCCGCGGCGCTGCCGCCAGCGCGGCCGCGCCGATCGGGTCACCGGCCGTCAGTGCGCCGTCTTTATCGGCAAGCCGCTGCGTCAGTTCGTCGGCGGGCAGCACTTCGCCGTTGTTCCAGTCAACCTCGAAATACTGTTTGAGGCGTTCGATCACGTCCGGAAAAATCGGACGGGCAACCAGGATCTTCTGCATTGCAATTCTCCGAATAGTGCAGCGGGACCACCTGTGGCCGTGCTGCAGTCAACTGTCATCAATGGCTCTAAAAGCTAAAAGAACAGCCAGGCCGTCACGAGAAACACCGGCACCAGAATAACGACGGACCAGCCCAAATAAGCAAAAAAGCTCGGCATGCGCACGCCGCGCGACTCCGCAATCGCCTTCACCATGAAGTTCGGCGCGTTGCCGATATAGCTATTCGCGCCCATGAATACCGCGCCGGCGGAAATCGCAGCCAGCGTGGTGGCGCCCTTCGTCATCAGCGTTTGCGCGTCGCCGCCGGCCAGATTAAAGAACACCAGATAGGTAGGCGCGTTGTCAAGGAACGACGACAACAGGCCCGTGGCCCAGAAATACATCGCATCGCGAGGCTGGCCGGACGCGTCGTTGACCAGATGCACGAGACCCGCGAACGCACCTGCCTCTCCCGCGCGCAGAATCGTGATGACCGGCGCGATCGTCACGAAGATGCCGGCAAACAGTTTCGCCACCTCTTCGATCGGCGCCCAGTTAAAGGCGTTGCCTTCGCGCGCCGTGCGCGGCGTCACCGCCAGCGAGAGCAACGTGACGCCGATCAGCGCCACATCGCGCAGCGCGTTTTGCAGTGCGACGTGCGTGCCGAAGACGTCGAACTCTATGCCCGGCTTCCACAGGCCGCTCATCAGCACGAGCGCAATCACCAGGCCGAGCAGCGCGAAATTGATCTTGCCGTCGATGCCGAGCGGCGGCGTGTCGGGCGTGGGATCGAGAAACGGCGAACGCTCTTCTTCACGGCGATGGTAAAAGTATGAATCGAGCGCGTAGAAGATCGCGAGCAGGACGCCACACACGAACAGCATCGGCAACGCCAGATGCAGGGTGGTCCAGAAAAAGCCCACGCCGTTGAGAAAACCGAGAAAGAGCGGCGGGTCGCCGAGCGGTGACAGCGAGCCGCCCGCGTTAGCGACGAGGAAAATGAAGAACACCACCACGTGCACGACGTGCTTGCGATTGTCGTTGGCGCGCAGCAGCGGCCGGATCAGCAGCATTGCCGCGCCGGTCGTGCCCATGATGCTGGCGAGTGCCGTACCAAGGGCGATGATCGCCGTATTCATGCGTGGCGAACCATGCAGATTCCCGCGCACGCAGATGCCGCCCGCCACCGTATAAAGCGCAGTCAATAGCACGATGAACGGCACATACTCTTCGAGCATGGCGTGAACGAACGAGCCGAACGCTACGCCGGCGCCGAACATCACGGCAAACGGCACGAGAAACAGGATGGCCCAGGCCGCCACGATCTTGCCGAAATGGTGATGCCAGAAAGTCGGCGCGATGAGCGGGAACACGGCAATCGACAGCAACACGCCGGCAAATGGCGCGCTCCACCATGCCGACAGGGTTGCGCCATCCAGCGTCGCGGCCGACGCGCTTTGCGGCCCAAGCGCCATTACGGCGACGAGCACGATGCTCGTCCACACGGCATGTCGCTTCATGTCCGCACGACGATCGCATGCACCCGATACGGCCCGTGTGCCCCGAGCACAATGGTCTGCTCGATATCACCGGTACGCGACGGCCCCGATACGAAGTTGACCGCGCGCGGCAGTTCGCCCTGTTCGGCGCGAATCAGGTTGAACGCGTCTTCATGACCGGCGACGATGCGCGAAGCCGGCACGATCGCAATGTGCGTTTCGGGGAGCAGACCGGCGGACGCATAGGTCTCGGGTCCCGACAGCAGCACCAGCGTGCCAGTCTCCGCCGTTGCACAGAAACAGCCGGTGATACCGACCACGTCGCCATCTTCCGGTTTGCGAAATTCGATGGTGAGACCTGCTTCGGTCCAGTCGAGGTCTTGCAGCGTTTGCCAGGCAATGGCCTGCAGCGGCAAGCCGTGCTGCGTGAGATAGCGGAGCACAGCAGCCGGCACATCGCTCAAGGCGTCGACGCTCTCGACGGTGGTGGACAGCCTCTGCGCTTCGTCAATAAAGCGTGCGGCCAGGTCTTCCGGCATAGGTGGCCGTGGGCCTTGCGGATGTCGTGCGAGATAGTCGGCAGCGGCCTCGCGCTCGGATTCGTCCGGCTCGGCTTCGCGGCCTTGGGCTGCGCGGATGCGCGCCAGGATGTTACGGCGGGCGATCGATGTATCCATGTGGGCCAAATCCTCGCGAGTGTCTCGTTTCTTTCGATAGCCGTGCGGCAGGCAGGCATCGCGAGAATTATACCGGCCACCCTGTGCGCAGACACTCGTCCAGATGGCCTAAGCGGGCGCGCACCAGGCGCCCGCACAGAAGGTCACTGCCGTTACGGCAAGACTTCCTCGTCCGGCTGTGTGATGCCGAAAACCTGGCGCAGATAAGCGAGGTACGCCTTGTCGTCACACATGTTCTTGCCCGGCGAATCGGACAGTTTGGCAACCGGCTGACCGTTGCAGCGAACCATCTTGATGACGATCTGCAGCGGGTTATAGCCAAGGTCGTTGGTGAGGTTGGTGCCGACGCCGAACGCGAGCTTGCAGCGGCCACGGAAGCGTTCGTACAGTTGCAGGACCTTTGGAATGTCGAGCGCATCGGAGAACACGAGGATCTTCGTGCGCGAATCGCAGCGGTTGGCCTCGTAGTGCTTCAGAAGCCGCTCGCCCCACTCGAACGGATCGCCTGAATCGTGACGCGCGCCGTCGAACAGTTTGCAGAAGTACATGTCGAAATCGCGCAGGAACGCTTCCATGCCGTACACGTCGGATAGCGCAATGCCGAGGTCGCCGCGATATTCCTTCGCCCACATTTCGAAGCCGTAGATCTGCGAATCGCGCAGCCGTGGCCCGAGCGCCTGGCACGCCTGAAGGTATTCGTGCGCCATCGTGCCAAGCGGCGTGAGGCCGTGCTTCATGGCGTAGAAGACATTGCTGGTGCCGGTGAACTGCTCGCCCAGATCGTCTTTCAGCGTCAGGATCACCTCTTCGTGCCAGCGCTTCGAGAAGCGGCGGCGCGTGCCGTAGTCGGCGATCTTGCAGTCCGCGAATTCCGGGCGCGCGCCGAGCAGCTTGATCTTCTCGGAGAGACGCTCGCGGCCTTCGGCGTAGGCCGGTTCCCGCTGCGTGTTCCGGAAGTAGACCTCGTTGACGATCGCCAGCACAGGAATCTCGAACAGGATCGTGTGCAGCCACGGACCCTTGATCTCGATATCAATCTCGCCATTGCCCTTCGGCGAAGGCGCGATCGAAATGTACTTGTCGTTCAGATGGAAGAGCGCGAGGAACTCGATGAAGTCGCCCTTGATGAAGCGCATGCGCCGCAGGTAGTCGAGCTCGTCGTCAGTGAAGCGCAACTCGCACAGCTTGCGCACTTCGCCGCGGATCTCTTCGATATACGGCACGAGGTCGACCTTCGGCGTCCTGCAGCGGAAGCGGTATTCCACGCTCGCGGCAGGGAAATGATGCAAAACCACCTGCATCATCGTGAACTTGTACAGGTCAGTATCGAGCAGCGAAGTAATAATCATGATGGTGCGTACCGGACTGCAGGAAGAACGGAAGGCCCTACTGGGCCCATGCGCCTGCGGCACGCCCCGGCGCGCCGACCTGACGCATGTTACCCGATTGCGCGCAGGCATATGGCGCGGACGGTCGGCCGCAGCGCCATAAACTAATCACGAAAACGTATAAACCGGGTGAGCCCGTGCTGCATATGCCTCTTGACGTTACGATACAATAGCGCTTTTGGCGTTTCGCCTTCCCGATACCGCATGCAGGAGCTGCCTGAATGACTCACGTTGTGACCGAAAGCTGCATCAAGTGCCGCTATACCGACTGCGTCGATGTGTGCCCGGTGGACTGCTTTCGCGAAGGTCCCAACTTCCTCGCGATCGACCCCGATGAGTGCATCGACTGTGCTGTGTGCGTCGCCGAATGTCCGGTGAACGCCATTTACGCCGAAGAAGACGTGCCGGGCGACCAGCAGAACTTTATCCCGCTGAACGCCGATCTCGCCAAGGGCTGGCCAAGCATCACGAAGACGAAGGCTCCGCTGCCCGAGGCAGACGAGTTCAAGGACATGAAGGAAAAGCTGGCTCTGCTCGCTCGCTGAGCAGCCCCACGCGCGGCGCTCACGGCGTCGAGGTCACACCTTGCTGTTGCGCCTTGGTTCCTGCATAACCCTTCCCGGCTACGCCGATTTGAACGAAATCGAGATGGGCCAAGGGTCTTGACAGGTTCCGGAGCACCTCCTACAATTTCGCTTCTCTGCTTTTGCTGTTCCCCGATAGCTCAGTTGGTAGAGCGCCGGACTGTTAATCCGTAGGTCCCTGGTTCGAGCCCAGGTCGGGGAGCCAAGATTTTCAAAGGCCCGTTAGCCAAAACGGGCTTTTTTATGTAAAGGTTGTACTGCTGTTCCTCGATAGCTCAGTCGGTAGAGCGCCGGACTGTTAATCCGTAGGTCCCTGGTTCGAGCCCAGGTCGAGGAGCCAAAAGATTCGAAGGCCCGCATTTGCGGGCCTTTTGTTTTTGGGCGGCGCGCACCACACTAGTCGGCGCCGGCACTTGTTG
>Ga0302184_10002826_pt1 | contig 10909 bp, 7 predicted proteins | sample I_Palsa_N3_3_FD_200233 | JGI IMG/M metagenome (GOLD analysis project Ga0302184, IMG submission 200233) | Peat permafrost microbial communities from Stordalen Mire near Abisko, Sweden - I_Palsa_N3_3 | ecosystem: Environmental > Terrestrial > Soil > Palsa > Peat permafrost | place: Sweden: Abisko...
CTGGCTGACAACGTTGTTGACGAGGATCATCGAGCCGTCCGCGCCCAGGCCGTCTTCGACCGCGCGCTCCAGGCGCTGAGCCGTGCCGAAGAACTCCGGTACCCAGTCGGCGGGCAGGTCGCTGAGCAGGCGGACGTGCAGCTTGGGGACGAGCAGCGTGTGGCCTCTGAAGAGCGGCCGGTGATCGAGAAAAGCGATCAGCCGTTCGGTCTCCAGGATTGTCACCGCCGTCGCCTCGCCGCTGATGATGGCGCAGAAGGCGCACGTTGCTGGCATCACGCGTGAGCCTATCGCCCCGGGCCCGCGACCGTCGGCTTGCTACAGCGTGAGCTCGAACCACACGCAGGTGCCGGTCGGCTCGCGCAGGAACCCCCAGCGCTCCGCGATCTCGTTGACGAGCTGGAACCCGCGTCCGTCCTCGTCATGCGCGTCAGCTTCGCGCCAGTGCGGCAGCCCGGTCCGCCCGTCATCGATGACATCCACGTGCACGACCGGACCGCAGTGGCTCACCGCGACGGTCACCCTCGCGGCGTCGGTCGCGTGCTGGACGGCGTTCGTCACGAGTTCACAGGCCAGCAGCTCAGCATCCAGCGAGGCGGGGTGATCGGCCAGGATGTCGCGGATGAACCTGCGGGCGACAGGCACCTCTTCAGCGCGCCGGGCGAAGGTCCGTGTGGCGCCCGCGGAGACGGCGGCGCCCGCGGGCCCTTTACCTGCCGCGGGCCCTTTACCTGCCGCGGGCCCTTTACCTGCCGCGGGCCCTTTACCTGCTGCGGGCCCTTTACCTGCCGCGTCTCGCAGGCCCTGCTGCTCGGCCACGGTCAAGGGCGCACCGGGCATATCGGCCTCCGCATCATGCATGGCTACTGTCAGTATCTATAATGTAACTCTAAGCTGACAATAGTTCACGCATGGCACAGGTCATAGCACCTAGAACTCTGACAACATCTGCCCCCGGTTACTGGCTAAGGGTGGTGTTGTGGCCGTTGGCGGTGATCAGTACCCCTTGCTGGGTAACGCTGACGCTCTGAATCGAGACTCCCGCTGGGAGCTTCGGAATGCTGACGGTGAAATTCGCCAGCGAGCCCAGGATCGACGTCGGTATGTCGCCCGCATCGATGATCTTGACGTTGATCTTGCCCGCTCCCGATTGGGTCACCTGAGCGACGGCCGTCTCGCTCAGGGGGCCGATGCTGATGTTCGCTTTCACCCGATTCGGGCCATCGGCCGACAGCGTAATGCCCTGCGGGATGCCGCCCGCCTTTCCCAGTGCCGTGAACGTGATCAGGGCCGTGGCGTTGAACTGATCGATCGTCGCGCTGTTCAGCCCGTGGATGTGCATCCCGTGCAGCGTGGCGTTCAGGCTGGCGATCTCGAGCTGTCCGCCGGTCCCGGCGGTCTCGTTGCTCGCGGTGATGTCCACGGTGCGAAAATCGCGGGCGGCCAACTGGGTCAGGAACGGGAACCCCTGGATGGTCACGTGCGGCTTGCCGGACAGTTCCAAGGACGACTGGACCTGGCTGGCCATCTGGTCCTCGGTGTACGCGTTGGCGGCCCGGTCGGCGACGACCAGAATCAGCACGATCACGATCAGCGTGACCAGCGGCCACTTCCGGCGCCGCCTGCGGTAACGGGCCGGCGGACCCTGGGAACCATGGGCCGCGGGGTATCCCTGGTTAGCCTCGAACCTCTGGGTGCCCTGGGGTCCTTGGTTCCCTTGATATCCCTGGTATCCAGGCGTTCCTGGGTACCCCTGGTTCGCCGGGGACCCCTGATCCCCTTGGGGTTTCGGCTGCTGCCACCACTCAGGGGTGGGCTGGGTCGGATCGGAGCTCATGAGATGCCCGCCCGCGACCTGTCGGCTGGCACCCAAGCCCTGGCGAACATATCCCCACAATTAGGATCAGCGATAATCATTCCCACCCCTGAGGCTCTCACTTTAGTTACGGGGGATAGCTGTGAGTCACAAACGGCGCTCAGCGCGGGTGCGGCTCGGTATTTTCGGCGAAGTCCGGACGCTCCAGTATCAGGGCCTCCGCATCTTAATATGCCAAAACGCGCGGTCTACGTGAATGGTTCTTCCGATTCCCGTTTAGGGGCACGGGCCCTACACTTTGTAAGCATGCCACCCGAGCATTTTGACTGGTCCGACCGGCAGGCACCGCAGCCGGGTCCGGCCCAAGCCGGGCCCGCGCCAGCCGGGCTCGCCGAGGCCGCACCGCCCCAGGCCACGCCTCCGCACGCCGCGCCACCTGTTGCCGCCCCGCCACCGGCCGGGGCAGCCGGTCTTGGTCCCGCGGTCATGCCCGATCTCGTGGTGCGGACGCGGCGCTCGGTTCATGAGTTCCAGGGCGGGACCACTTACCGTATCGGCCGGGACCCGAAGTCGGACATCGTGCTGACCGACTCTCGCATTTCATGGCATCACGGGGTGCTGCGGCTGGAAGGGAACGCCTGGGTCCTGGAGGACCTCGGCAGTACCAACGGGACCTTCCTCGGCCCGCAGCGACTTGACCGGGTTGACATCGGCAACGAGTGCATCGTGCGGCTGGGCAATCCAGACGACGGGCCGATCCTGCGCTGTGTTCCCCAGACCCCCGCCACCCCCCAGGCCCCCGCGCGCCAGGCCCCGGCTACCCCCGAGGCCCCCGGCCGCCACGCCAGCCCCCCTCCGGTCGCTGCCGCTCCGTTCCCGTCGGCCCCTTCAGCTCCCCCCGCTGCCGCTCCGTTCCCGCCGGCGCCGTCAGCTCCCGCCGCCCCGTCAGCTGCAGATGCTGGCCAGCACCGCGATCCCGAGTCCTGGTGGCAGCCGCCCCCGGCCAGCGAGCCGGTGCCGCCTCCGGAGGAGCTCTCGGCCCGTCCGCCCGCGCCGTCACCCCGGCACGTCCGGCCCCCCGAGCCCGTTCCCGCACCTGAACCCGTGCTGCCGCGTGAGTCCGGACCGCCGCGTGAGCCCGCTGGCTACCTCGGACGGCCTTCACCGGGCGTCCCCTCGTGGGCCGAGACCGTCGATAAACGCGACGCGTCCCCGGCGTCTCCGGCAGCGGCTTCAGCTCAGCCGGCCATGCTGCCGAGCGTGGACCGCCGCCCCACGTCGCGGATGCCCCTGCCCGCCAAGGCCATGCGCATCGGCCGCATCCCCGACAACGACCTGGTCCTACCCGACCTCGACGTTTCCCGCCACCACGCGGAACTGCGGAAATCGCCCACCGGACGCTACGAGATCGTCGACCTCGGCAGCCACAACGGCACCTTCGTCAACGGCCAGAAGGTGACCTCCAAGCTGCTGACCGAAGAAGATCTCGTCAGCATCGGCCACTCGACGTTCCGGCTCAAGGACGGCGAGCTCGTCCAGTTCGTCGACGACGGGCAGGTCACCTTCACCGCCCAGGATCTGGTCGTGAGGGTGTCGGGCGGCAAGGTGCTGCTCGATCACGTGACGTTCCCGATCCCGGAGAAATGCCTGCTCGGTGTCATCGGCCCCAGCGGCGCGGGCAAGTCGACGCTGCTCGGCGCGCTGACCGGGATGCGCCCGGCCGACACCGGCACCGTCCTGTACGACAACCGGGATCTGTACCAGGACTACGCCGAGCTTCGGTACCGCATCGGCCTCGTCCCGCAGGAAAGTGTCCTGCATACCCAGCTGACCGCCCGCCGCGCGCTGCAGTACTCCGCCGAGCTCCGCTTCCCCGCCGACACCAAGCCGGCCGAGCGGGACGTCCGGGTCGATGAGGTGATGGGCGAGCTCGGCCTGACCAAGCACGCGAACACCCGCGCCGACCGCCTGTCCGGCGGCCAGCTCAAGCGGGTCAACGTGGCGCAGGAGCTGCTGACCAAGCCGTCCTTGCTGTTCCTCGACGAGCCGACCTCGGGCCTGGATCCGGGCCTGGACAAGTCGGTCATGGAGCAGATGCGGGACCTGGCCCACGACGGCCGCACGGTCATCGTCGTCACGCACAGCGTCGCCAACCTCGACACCTGTGACCGGCTGCTCGTGCTGGTTCCTGGCGGGAAGATAGCCTTCTACGGGCCGCCCGACGAAGGGCTCAGCTACTTCCGCCTGCCTGGCTGGGCGGAGGTGTTCCAGGCGTTCGAGGCCTACCCCGATCGCGACTGGGCCACCGAGTTCGCCGCCTCGCCCGCCTACGCGCAGTACGTGCTCGGACAGAAACAGAGGCCGGCTCCCCAAGCCAACGGGGTGGATCTGCCCGCCACCCCGCCGGTGCAGCGGCGCGGCGGGTTCAGGCAGATGACCACGCTGACCCGCCGGTACGTCCGGGTGATCTCGGCCGATCGCGGCTACCTGCTGTTCATGGGGCTGCTGCCCATCATCCTCGGGGCGCTGATCCACTTCGTGGGGTCAAGCGCCGGCCTGACCGGCCCGCCGCACAGCAATCAGAACGCAGAAGAGCTGCTGCTCATGCTCACCATCTGCGCCTGCCTGTCCGGAGCCGCGAGTTCGGTCAGGGAACTGGTCAAGGAACGCACGATCTACGTCAGGGAACGAGCGGCCGGGCTCTCGTCCGGCGCCTACCTGTCGTCCAAGCTGATCGTGCTCGGCGCCATCAGCATCATCCAGTCGGCGCTGCTCGTGCTGATTGGGCTGTTCGGCCAGAAGATGCCGCCCAAGGGCGCGCTTCCCGGCGTCCCCCCGCTCCTGGAGATCCTGGTCGGCATCGCGGTGCTCTCGCTGGCCTCGATGTGCCTGGGCTTGTTCGTCTCGGCCTCGGTCAGCACCTCGGAGAAGGCGATGCCCTTCCTGGTGCTGCTGACCATGGCCCAGGTCATCTTGTCTGGCGGCGTGGTGTCGCTGGTCGGCAAGGCCGGCCTGCAGCAGCTGGCCTACATCGCTCCGTCTCGCTGGGGTTTCGGCGCCGTAGCCTCCACGGTGAACCTCAACGTCATCGGCGTCGTGGCGCCCGGCAGCTCCGATCCGCTGTGGGCGCAGAGTTCAGGGAACTGGCTGAAGGACATGGGCCTGCTGATCTTGCTCGGGGTGGTGTTCACGCTGCTGGCCTGGCTCCGGATGCGCCGCCTGGGTCCGCGCCGCCGCAAAGGCGTAGCTACCACACCGGTTCCGGTGGTACCAAGTCACCGAGCAGGGTCCGCCGCAGCCCAGCGAGCATAGCGTCGCTGACCCCCAGCCCGCGGGTCAGGAACGCCTCGAACGAGGAGTACCTGCGGTCCGCCTCCTCGAACGCCGTGCCCAGGTAGGTGGCGCTTAGCTCGAGGATGGGCCGCAGCAGCTCCGGATCCCGCACGATCCCCGTCTTGACCAGGTCCAGGCGGAGCTTGGTGTAACCGGTGCGGTGGAAGTCGTTGGACAGCAGGTAGTCGCGCAGCACCAGCTCACGCGGCACGCCCAGGGCGGTGAGCGCGATCGCGGTCATCCAGCCGGACCTGTCCTTCCCGCCGGTGCAGTGGTAGAGCAGGGGCAGCCTTTCCGCCGCGCACATCAGCCGCAGCGCGGCACCGAAGGCCTCACGTTGCCGCGCGTCGGTCACGAACGCGCGGTTCATCTCGACCATGAACGAGGCGGCGCGCCCGTCGCCCAGCTTCCAGCGCTGCTGGTCGTGGTCGCCGCTGGCGACGAGCTCGTAGATCGCGCCGAGGTCGCCGCCGCTCACCGGCAGCTGGACGAGCTCGACGCCGCCGGGCAGCCGGTCGGGCCCGCTGAGCAGGATCTCGCCCGGCGTCCTGAAGTCGATGACGGTGCGCAATCCGAGCTGCTCGAGCCGTTCGTGGTCGGGACGGGTGAGCTGGCTGAGCGAGTCGCCGCGGTACAGCCGCCCGCGCATGACCTCGCGCCCGTAGGCACTCCGGTAGCCGCCGACATCCCGCACGTTCACCGCGCCCTCAAGCGGCACGTGACGTGACGGCGGCCGTTCTGGTGTCATCGGACCAGGCTCATCGCGCACCGCCTAACGTCCCCCACCCACCACTAAGCGTAACCCCGGCACGGTGTTTAACCAGCACAAACACCAGTTTTCACGGTCACTTCGGACCCGCCGGGGTCGCGGAGGGAACAATCAGGACCACGGTCCGCCTTGACGAGTGAGTGAGGACGCGCTGGCCGGACCCCCGAAATCCCAGGCTTTCCGTCAGCGTCGTCTTCGTCGCCGTCATGTTCATGACCATCATGGATTCCACCGTCGTCAACGTGGCCTTGCCGACGCTGCGCCGGGAGTTCGGGGTGTCCACGGCGTCGGTGAGCGCGGTGGTCACCAGCTACCTGGTGGCGATGGCCGTGGTCATGCCCGCCTCGGGCTGGCTCGGCGACCTGGCCGGCGGCAAGCGCGTCCTGGCCTGGGCCCTGGCCCTGTTCACCGCGGCCTCGGCGGCCTGCGGCGCCGCGAACAGCCTGCCCGAACTGATCGCCTGCCGAGCGGTCCAGGGCGCGGGCACCGGCGTGCTGATCCCGGTGGGCATGACCATGCTCTACCGGACCTTCCCGCAGGCTGAGCGCATCCGGGCCACCCGGCTGCTGATGGTGCCCACGCTGCTGGCCCCGGCGACCGGCCCGGTGCTCGGCGGCGCGATCGTGGACGGACTGTCCTGGCGGTGGATCTTCTACGTCAACGTGCCGGTGGGAGTGGCCGCGCTCGCCTTCGGCGCCGCGTTCCTGCCGCAGCATCGTGAGCACGCCGCCGGCCGGTTCGACCTGCCCGGCTTCGTGCTGGCCGGGCTCGGCTTCCCGCTGGTGATGTACGCGTTCAACGCGGGCCCGGGCGACGGCTGGGCCGCACCGGGAATCCTGGCGGCGATCGTGGCCGGGCTCGTCCTGCTCGCCGCGTTCACCCTGGTGGAAGTGCGCACCCCGGAGCCCATGCTCGACCTGCGCATCCTGGCTAACCCTCTGTTCCGCGCGGCGAACCTCCAGACTGTGGCAGGAAGCGCCGGTTTCATCGGCATCCTGTTCCTGGTTCCTCTCTTTCTCCAGAACGGCCTTGGTTACTCCGCCCTGCATTCCGGCTTGTCCACCTTCCCCGAAGCCCTAGGTGGCATGGCCGGCATCCAGACATCGTCTCGCCTATACCGGCGGGTCGGGCCGCGGCGGCTGATGGTGGGCGGCCTGCTCGCCGCGGCGGTGCCGATCTCGCTGATGGCCGCGCTCGGCCCGGCCGACGTGGGCTGGGCCATGCCGGTGCTGATGTTCGGCACCGGGATGTTTTTCGGGTTCTCGATGGCACCGGCCCAGACCGCGGCGCTCGCGGCGATTTCCGTGGCGCAGACCGGCCGGGCCACCACCTTGTTCAACGTCCAGCGGCAGGTCGGCCAGGCGATAGGCGTGGCCGTGCTGGCCACGGTGCTCGCCGCCGCCCGGCCCGTCCCGCCGGACCTGGGCGGATACCACCTGGCGTTCGGTGTCGCGGCCGTCGCGATGCTGGGCGGGGCCGTGATCGCCTCCCGGGTCAGGGACGCCGACGCGGCGGTGACGATGGCAGCGCCAGCCGGGCCCGCGCCAGCCGGGTCCGCGCCTGCCGGGTCCGCGCCTGCCGGGTCCGCGCCTGCCGGGTCCGCGTCGGTCGGATCGGCGTCGGTCGGGTCCGCGTCGGCCGGGTCCGCGTCGGCCGGGTCCGCGTCGGCCGGATCCGCGTCAGCTGCGACCGGCCTGTGAGCCGCCCCCGCGGCCGGCGTCATAGGCTGGCCCGATGAGCGAACTCAACCAGCAGGCGCGGGACCTGCTCCGCCGGTTCCCGCTGATCGACGGCCACAACGACCTGCCGTGGGCGCTGCGCGAGAGGGCCGCAGGCGACGTGAGCAAGGTCCGCCTCACCCCGCCCGGCGATCCCGGCGAGATGCCCGGCGATCCCGCCGAGGTCAACCTGGCTGCTCCGGTTGCGGGCCTGCATACCGACCTACCCCGCCTGGCGGCCGGGGGAGTGGGCGCCCAGTTCTGGTCGGTATACGTCCCGGCCTCGGTCGCCGGAGATGGCGCGGTCACCGCGGTGCTCGAGCAGATCGACCTGGCCTGCCTGATGATCTCGCGTTACCCCGAGGCGCTTGAGCTCGCGCTGACCGCCGCCGACGTGGAGCGGATCTTCGCGGCGGGCCGGCTGGCGTCGCTGCTCGGAGCCGAGGGCGGTCACGCAATCGCCGGCTCGCTGGGCGTGCTGCGCATGCTGTACTCGCTCGGCGTCAGGTACCTGACGCTGACCCACAACTCCAACGTCGGCTGGGCCGATTCGGCCACCGACGAACCGGCCGCCGGCGGCCTGAGCGACTTCGGTCGGCAGGTGGTCCGCGAGATGCAGCGGATCGGCATGCTCGTCGACCTGTCGCATGTCGCGGTTTCTACAATGCACGATTCGCTGGACGTGGCCCAGGCCCCGGTGATCTTCTCGCATTCCTCCGCCCGCGCGCTCTGCGACGCCCCCCGCAACGTGCCCGACGACGTGCTCGCCCGGCTCGCGGACAATGGCGGTGTCTGCATGGTCACGTTCGTGCCCGCCTTCGTCTCCCAGGAGTGCGCCGACTGGCTAGCCGACCTCAAGGTCGAGGCCGCGCGCCGGGGCGTGGACCCGAGGGACCTCGACCAGCTGTTCAGCCTCAAGCCAGAATGGGAACTCACCCACCCGCTGCCCGTGGCCAAGCTGGCCCAGGTGGCTGACCACATAGATCACGTCCGCAAGGTCGCCGGCGTCGAGCACGTCGGCCTCGGCGGCGACTTCGATGGCACCTCCGACGTCACCGTCGGCCTGGAGGATGTCTCCGCCTACCCGGCCCTGTTCGCCGAGCTCCTGGCCCGCGGCTGGACCGAACCCGACTGCGCCGCCCTAGCCGGCGGCAACCTCCTGCGCGCTCTCCGCGGGGCCGAGTCCTTCGCCGCCCGCGCCCGGACCTAGCTGGGCCCGGCTCCCCGCTAAGCTCTGACCCGATGACCTCCCACACCCAGCCGCTCCCGGCGAGCCCGATATCCGCTGGCCTCACCGCATGGCGCGAGGCCGGCCCTCTGCGGCTGCTGACCTGGCCCGCGCTGGACGCCTCCGGCGCGGACGCCGCGGTCACGGCTCGCTACGGCGGAGTGTCGTCCGGGGTTTACACATCGCTGAATCTGAGCCTGAGCGTCGGCGACGATCCGGCCGCCGTGCTGGAGAACCGGCGGCGGCTAGCGGCCGGGTTCGGTGCCCGTCCGGCTGACTTCGTGTTCGCGGGCCAGGTCCACGGGGCTGACGTCCGGGTCGTCGGCGAGGCCGACCGGGGCCGCGGCGCGTTCTCGCTGGACGACGCGGTCCCGGCCACGGACGCGCTGGTGACCAGCTCGCCCGGCGTGGTGCTCGCGATCTTGACGGCCGACTGCGTGCCCATCGTGCTGCACGATCCCGTCGCCGGCGTGCTCGCCTGCGTGCACGCCGGCTGGCGCGGCACCGTCGCCCGGGTGTCCGCCGCGGCCGTCGCCGCCATGCAGACCCTGGGGTCCCGCCCCGCCGACGTGATCGCCGGAATCGGCCCCGCCATCCTCGCGGCCCGTTATCAGGTCGGCCCCGACGTCTACCAGGCCGTCACTCAGGCCTTCGGCCCCGCCCCCTTCATCCAGCCCGACGCCGTCCCGGACCGCTGGCGGCTGGACCTATGGTCAGCAAACCGTTTCGTCCTCACCGAGGCCGGTGTCCCGCCGCGCCACATCCACATCACAGAGATCCCCACCGGACCCACTGGACCCACTGGGCCCCTTGGCCACGCCGACTCCGCCGACTCCGCCGACTCCGCTGGCCCCACCGGCCCCACGGAACCCGCCCGCCCCGGATACTTCTTCAGTGACCGCTCCGCCCGCCCGTGCGGACGCCTCGCCCTGATCGCCCGCCTGCGAACCGGAGGTAACCGGTGAACCAAGGGGCCCCCGCCGCCGTTGGATGTGACATTCTGCCCGAAAGAGTGGGTACGGTGTCACAGCCATCCGCTCGCGGGCGGGTGTTCCGGTACCTGGCCTACGCCGCGGACCCGCAGCGAGGCACACTGACCTGCCGGTATGAACTGGACGGGCGCGAGTTCGCGGAGCGCTTCACGCTGCCGGGCGGGCCGCGCTGGCGCAGCGAAGCCGCCCGCGCGGCCGCGCGGCTGGTGTTCCTGCTGGCGGGCGTGTCCTACTACAAGACCGCCGCGCCACCGCTCATCGACCTGGGCGAGACCGCGCTGACCGAAACGGAGCTGGCCTTCCTCCGCGATTTTTACGTGCAGGGCCTGGGCGAGTTCGGCTACCGCAACAACCTGGACCTGACCTCGCTGCGCATCGAGGCCCGTCGCCGCCAGCCCCAGGAAGCCGCCGCTTCCGAGCCGGTCGGCCAGCGCCGGGCCCTGGTGCCGTTCGGCGGCGGAATCGATTCGATCGTGGTGGTAGAGCGGGTCCGGCGGCTCGCTGATGTGGCGCTGTTCGTGGTGAACCGGCCCGCCGACCGGTTCGCGGCCATCGAGGCTCCGGCCGCGGTGACCGGGTTGCCCATCGTCCGCGCGGAACGAGAGATCGATCCGCAGCTGCTGCGCTCCGCCGAGCTCGGCTTCCTGAACGGGCACGTACCGGTGACCGGCATCCTGTCCGCGATCGCGGTCTTGGCCGCAGTGCTCGAGGACCGGGACGCGGTGGTGATGTCCAACGAGTGGTCGGCGTCGGTCCCCACGCTGGAGTACGACGGGCGGCCGGTGAACCACCAGTTCTCCAAGAGTGACATATTCGAGGCCGCCTTCCGCGCCGTCCTGGCCCGCGCCGCCGCCTATCCCGGCTCCGCCGCCTATCCCGGCTCCGCCGCCTATCCCGGCTCCGCCGCCGGCTCCGACCCCGCCCCGCCACGGCTGCCCGAGTACTTTTCCTGGCTGAGAGACCGGACCGAGCTCTGGGTCGGGCAGGAATTCGCGGCCCTTGAGCAGTACCACGGTTCGTTCCGTAGTTGTAATAAGGCCTTTTACAGTGACA
>Ga0302184_10002827_pt1 | contig 10909 bp, 10 predicted proteins | sample I_Palsa_N3_3_FD_200233 | JGI IMG/M metagenome (GOLD analysis project Ga0302184, IMG submission 200233) | Peat permafrost microbial communities from Stordalen Mire near Abisko, Sweden - I_Palsa_N3_3 | ecosystem: Environmental > Terrestrial > Soil > Palsa > Peat permafrost | place: Sweden...
ACCCTCGGCGCGAGGATCCGGGCGGCACTGGCCCGCTTCAGCCAGATGCGGCAGGCCTGCTCAGGCGATATGCAGCTACGGGTCTACGACACGCACCCCACAGTCAGTGTGGTCCGGGGCGACGCCGACATGCTGGTCACCCCCTACCTGCGTTACTTCATCGGAAGCAACTCGCCGACCCTCGGCCTCGCGGAAGAATCAGCGCCGAAGATGTTCGGCCGCTACGCCCGGCACTTCGACGGCATGTGGAACCTCGCCACGGAATGGACGCCATGACAGCGAGCAATGGCACGCCCGGCATGCAGGACGCCCGGCTGACCGAAATGGAAGTCTTCGTAGCCGCACCGAAACGGTTCGTCCGCGAGCATCTGGTCATGCCGGACGGCTACGAGCTGGACTGGTACTTCGTCGATACTCCGCCCAGCTTCCTGGTGGTGCCGGTGACCGGCAGCGGCAGCCTGGTCATGGTCCGCCAGTACCGTCACAACCTAAAGCGCCACGTGCTGGAATTCCCGGCCGGGAACGCGACCCAGGACGAGGACCTGGAGCTGGCCGCCGCCCGGGAGCTGAGCGAAGAGACCGGCTACGTTCTCGCCCCGGACGCCAGGATGCGCCCTCTCGGCGCCTTCTATTCGCTGCCATCCGAGACGAACAAGTACACCCACGTATTCCTCGCCAGCCCCGTTACGGCGGACGGTCCCGCTAGCGGGGACACCGAGATCGAGAAGTACTTCGACATGAGCGTTACCACGCTGCCGCTGAGCACGGCGCTGGACGCCGTTGGTGATGCCATAGCTGGGACCGAGACCATTACCGCGCTCATGCTCGCGCGGGCCGCACTGAGAGGTGACCCCGAGGTCACCGCGTTGCATGCGGCGGTCAACGGCTGAGTTACCGCAGCCCCAGGGACTTACGCAGGCCGTCCTCGGTTGTCCCGGTCAGGTCTGCGGACCGGCTTAGCAAGAGTGCCACGGCTACCCGGATCAGGGTGTTCTCGGTGATGCGCTCACCTTCCCCACCGCGGCGGCGGTTCAGCATCCGGCGCATCACGGATAGCTCGCCGAGCTGGTCGGGCCATAGCAGCACGTCTTTGCGTTCTAGCCGCTTGTACTTCGGTAGTCCCGGAGTCCGGACCTCCGAAGTTGGTACGTCCGGAGTCCGGACCTCCGGAGTTCCCCTCGGCGCCCGCGCCCTCCGGTCGGCCGATGCCACGGCGGCAGCGGCAGCAGGGGCCTCCCGGTCCGCTGCCTGATGCGGCGCCGCGGGCATCGGCGGGGCCTCTCCCTGCTCAGGCATGAGCCCGGCCAGCGAGCCGCGCTTTCTCGTCGTCATGCGGTCCTCCCGTTGGTGCTCACCAGGCGGCCTAGCTCGAGCAGCAATTCCACCTGGACGCGGCGCACGTCATCGAGGGCGGCACGCCATGACCGGTCCCCCCGGTAGGCAGTGATTGGAACGCCGTCCAGCTGCGCCTGCGGATGCGCAACGTACCGGCGGATGAAACTACCGAAGTACGGAAGTCCGGCACTGTCTAGCAGTTCGCGGGCCTGCTCTACCGGCCCGGCACCACGCAGCGGGTCGACCTGGTTGAACAGGACCCTGTACGGCAGGCCGGCCATCGCGATAATCCGGGCGGTCCGCTGAGTCGGCGCCACGGCCGCGCGCTCGGGAACGAACGGGACGATGCCGAAGTCACTGCCCGCCAGGACCTCAGCCAGGACTGGCGTGTCATCCAGGTTGCCCGGCAGGTCCAGCAACACCGTGTCAAAGCCCCGGATCTCGCCAATGGTTGCCAGCTCGGCGGGGGAGAGGGCCGACCGCACCTCGAACGGCAGCGAGCCCGCGTGGGCAATCTCGGCGGCGCTCTGCTGCGGGTCAGCGTCCAGCAGCAGCACCGAGCCCGATGAATCGCTGATCGCGGCAGCGAGATTGAGCGCCACGGTCGTCTTTCCAACCCCGCCTTTCTGGTTGGCGATAGCGATCTTCCACGGCCGCGAGCCTGGCATCTCGGTCATGGTCCGCATCGTAACGCCTGGAAGCCCGGACTTCCGGAGTTCGGACTTCCGGAGTCCGGCACATTACGTAGGCGACGCGCTCCCCGGTTCGTGCCAGGGGCGGTACCAGACCGAGCGGCATCCGGGGGCCTCGCACGAGACCATGAGGTGCCCGCTGCCCCGCTCGCGTTCGGCGCGGGCCGGGGGGCAGTCGCATGGCATCCAGGAGACGATCACGCGGCCCGGTCCCCACGGATGCCCGTCCGGGCATTCGTGGGGGTAATCCCACCAGTCCCGCAGCGGCGGGCTGGGCATCTAGCGGGCGGGCCCGTAGCGCCGCCAGGCGGCTTGCCGGCTCATGCCCGCGGCGGCGGCCACGGCGGGGTGGCTGGCGCCGTCCTCGAGGGCCTGGCGCGCGGCGGCGCGGTCGGCGGCGTCCAGGGCTGCGTGCAGCCGCCGGGCGGCTGACAGCCGGGCCAGCTGCAGATCCCGGGCCCCGAACGGGCCGGGCACGCCCGGGCCGCCGGCCGCCAGGGCGCGGGGCTGGCCGGTGACGGCCTCGGCGTAGCGCCACAGCGCGGCGTCGACGGCGGCCTCGAGCTCGTGCCACGCGGCGGTCTCATCCATGCCGGTCAGGGTAGGTACCGCGCCCGGTGCCGCGTCACCCTAGGGTGACGTAAAGGGGTGCTTAGACATATCTTGCTTTCCCCAGCCAGCCCGCGCGGCTGACGGCGCCTGGCACGCACACGGCCCCCGGTCCCGGCCGGCCAACCCGGCCGCCCCCCGGGTATACCTACGCATTACTAATTGATCATGGGGGGTTTCGTGCCGCGGCTGGTACCAGACCGACCGGCAGCCGAGTGCCTGGCAGGCCACCGTGAGGTGCCCGCTGCCCCCGCTCGCGGCCGGCGCGCGCCGGAGCACAAGAGCACGGTCGCCAGGAGACGATCACTAGTTCCGGGCCCCACGGGTGCCCATGCTGGCACCGCCGAGGGTAAGCCCACCACGCGGGCAGAATCCCAGACGTCATGACGCCTAGACGTCCCCGGCGTCTGGCACGTTATCGGATTACACGGCGCGACCTCATCGCCTCGCGCGCCCGGTGCCATTCCGGCGGGGGAGCGCTGCCCGGTTGACGGCCTGGTGCTCGCGCTCGTGCTGCGCGGGCGGCCTCGGCCCGCTCGGCCAGTTCGGCTGAGTGCGGCGGGTGACCATCCCACAGGGCCAGCCGGTAGGCCAGCCACGCACGCGGATACCGGATCGCCTCGCCATGCAAGTGCAGACGGCCGGGCGGGAAGTGATCGAGCGCGTACAGCACATCGGCCGGAATCCAGGGCCTGCCGGCGTCGAACACGCCGCGTAGCAGGCTGGCCAGAGCGTAGTTACTGCCATGACCCCAGCCGGGCGAGGATCTCGGTTTCCCGGTACCTGCGGTGACCCCCGAGTGTGCGGATGGGGGTCAGCTTCCCGTCTCGCGCCCACCTGGTGACGGTCTTCGGGTCGACTCGGAACATCGCCGCGACTTCTCCTGGTGTGAGAAGCGGCTGGCTGAGCGGTGCGCGCATATTAAGTTGTCCTCTCGTAGGTGAGTCATGTGACCCACAGTGATTATTACCCAACTCTAAGTGGCGAGTAAACCATTGCCGGGGGGTGTCTCACGTTTTTGTCAGGCCGTTGGCTTGGCGTCTTAACCAGTACCGGAGGTACCGGAGGTTGCTGCTGGTCCCGGCGTTTCCAGAGGTATGCCTTAAACCTGGGTTCCACCGTTTAACGTGCTCGCTAGTCCACGAATACGTGGTCTGACCTGCGGGAATGCGTGATTGCCTAGCACGGGGTGTGCCGCCGGTTACCCGGCGGCGGCCCCGTCAGTGCGGTGGGCGGCTGCTGTGAACGTGACGGCGTGCAGGCGGCTGGCCTCAGTGCGGATCCGCTGCCAGGTCCATCCGGAGGTGTTCCCGGCGATTCGCGTTCGCAGACGATCGCGGGCCGCGCACCGGGCACCGCCTCCTTCCCGTCGCAGACACTGAGGCGGGATGCCCGCAGAGCCCCGGCAGGGGAAGCAGGAATTCTGGCTGGCGTGCTCGAGGCAACAGCATGTGACCCGTCAAAGCCGAAGCCCACGCGCCAGACTACATAGCAGGGCTCACGGGCCCAATTTCCACGTTCGCGGCGTCCCCGCAGGGGATACAAGGGGACTACATGACATTGCGAGTACACCAATGTCGAGACAATGCGGAAAGCGCACCGCCGGTGAGGGCTACGCAAAACTCCCATGAAGATGATCAAGAAACTCTCTGAGCTGGGAAGACATGCTGCAATGGTGCGCTTCGGAGGGTTTTGCATAACTCTCCGGTATATCGCTTTTGCCAAATTAAGCATTTGATCCGTCGTGGATCTGCCTGGGTCCTCTGACCTATTTCTTTGCTGACATGAGTTGGACGCGGGCGGGATAGCGGAGTAGGGTCAGCTGGAAGCTTCGAATTAGCTGTTGGGCCCAGACCCCGCCTAGCTGCTCGATGGCAGGGGTGCCCAATCTTTAATGTGATGTCTTTAACGCGTGGATTCAATGGCCGCTGCCCGGGGCCTTTCGTGCCGGGCCCGCGACCAGCCCCGCCCAGCGGCGGTAACTCATCAGCCGCCTGCTGCATGGCACCCTCACGCTCGCCGGGCTGCCCGGACCGATCGGGACGGCCGGGGACGCCTACGGCAACGCACAGGCCGAAACCGGCGCCTACGACAACGCACAGGCCGAAACCACCGAAACCACCCGTAGGACTCTTCAAATCGGGCCGTTCCGTGACGGGTCACCGTGACAGATCACCGTTCCGGGGACGGCACCGGGGTCGCCGGGCTTGACATGGGTCCCCCGCGCGCGGCTTCCCCCGAGGCCGCGCGCCCCCCATGTCAAGCCCGGGTCCCCGCCGTGGTGCCTGGCGACCATGTCCGCCCTGAACCCTGCGGACATGGTCGCCGGCATCACGGCAGAGGTCGCGGCGGGCTTCCTCGATGGCCTGGCTGCGGGGCATTCATCGCGGCGTGCAGCTCGTCCCGCTCGCGTGCGTCGAGCCGGCCGGATAGCGCCTCGCGCGGGACCTGGCGGTCTTGTTCTTGCGCGAGACGGCGCTTGGTGGTTGCGGGGTGCGCGGCTAGCGACTTCGGGAACCGAGGCGTCGGCGTTCGGTCAGCGCCTCCGCCAGGGCCGGACGACCCCGCACCGGCGTCCGTCAGGGGATCGGCTTGCGAAACTGCCGTTCTCAGCCGATGCCGACGGTCTGTCGTCCGGGCTCGATGACGGCCACGGCGCGCTCTTGTCCTCGGGGATAGGGCGCGCCGGTGTACTTCGTGGCCAGCTGGCCGAATCAGCCACCCCGAGCTGCGCTGCGGCATAGTCCAGCACACCAGCGGCACATCCAGCGGATCGCCCAGGAACGCCCCCCACATGACGAACCGTGACCAGCTGCAGCGCGAACCCCAGCCGGTTGTGGTCACCACGGCCGCTTCGCGACAAGATCCCGGTCCGCGTCGTCGAGGGAGAAGAACCGCTCCAGCACCGCCTGATCTGGAGGCCCCGCCGCGTACCGGCCATACGTCGCGAGTTGCTCATCCGTCAGGAATCTGGCCGGCACGAGCGATCAACGTACGGCACATTCACCCGCTAGCGCCCGGATTTCCGGCCGTTGGTCCTCACGGGCCGGTAAGCCGGGCGGCCGTGTCGATCGCGTCCCGGTAGCCGACCGCCAGCCCTTCGAGCTGGCCGGCCACCGTGCGGAGCCGGTACAGCACGTCGGCCAGCCCGGCACGGGTGTCGGCCGGGCCGGAGGCGTACGCGACCACGGCCGCCTCCGCCTCGGCCCGGGCCAGCTGCGCGGCGCGGTCCCGCTCGGCGCCGGCCTGGCGGACACGCTCCCGGTAGTCGGACTGGCGGCAGTTGCTGCCGCAGTACCGGGCCGGCCGCCCGGTGGCCGGGCGCTCGACTAACCGCCCGCACAGCGGCCACGCGCACCGCTGCGAGTCTTCCGCTGCCATAACGCATCTGCCTTTCGTGACATACACCGCGGCGCCAGATCTGGATCTGGATCAGGACGCGTTACGGAACTCCGGTCAGCGTAGGACCGGCGCACCCGCGTGGCCCCCCTCTATCTCATACATGGAGGGGCCACAGTTACATAACGCGGATCCGGGCAGCTCGAGCGCGACGCGCGGCCACGGCGCATAACGAAACCCCGCCACCTAATGCAGGTGACGGGGGCTCTCGCACGTCAGCCGTCAGCCGAGGTCGGCCCTGCCCAGCCCGGGCACGGGACCGCCCCCGCTGAACGGGCACGCCGCTCACCGGGCGCCTTCCGTCCAGGTGCGGGATTTGCCGAGAGCGATCACGTCAGCCGGCGCGACGTCGCGCAGGTACCGGTCGGTGACCGCCAGGCTTGAGTGCCCGAGCTGATCGCCGATCACGTTGATGGGGACGCCCTCGCGGACCAGCTCGGCGGCGTGAGTGTGGCGCAGGCCGTGCGGATGGACGCGTTTCTCAAGCCCGGCCCTGGCCTTGAGCCGCTTGAGCATGTCCCGGACGTACCCGGCCGACACGGGGCCGCCCGCCAGAGTGCAGAACAGCGGGCCGCCCCGGATCCCGTACTCACGGCGCCGGTCGGTCCACCGGGCGACGGCATCCATGGCGCCCGGATCGAGGCCGAGCTGGTACAGCCGCAGCGCGAGCCCGGCGAGAGTGGCCTGCGCAAGGCCGGCGTGCGGGACTCCGCCGAGCAGGCCCGCGCGTACCTGGCCCACGTCAGCGCAGCCGTTGTGCTGACGAGGAACAGGCCAGCTACCAGGCATCTCGGCGCGCAATCCGGGCGCCCCCCGTTTAACCGTCCCAACGTTGAGCGGAACCGGGCATGTTCTGCGGTGGGAAGATTCGAGCGGGCCGGGCGTGTCGCCGGGCTCACGGAGCGGGTGGTCTGACAATCAGGAGTTTCGCCAGCCGGGCGTCGACCGCGTCAATGATCGTTTTGGCGGCGTCGGTCATCGGGATGACCGCCAGGTGCTCCTCCAGCTCGGAGGTGTCCAGCCAGCCGGTCGCGATGTCGACCACGGCGAAGGTGGCATCCACGTAGCCGGCCAGCATCCGGATGACGCCCGGAGGTAAGTCGAGGCTGCGGATCGTCGCCAGGGCGTTCCGCCGCTCAGCGTCCTCGATCGTGTATGTGGTGGCTGGCGGCCGGGCGCCAGCCAGCTGCTGGATCTCGGCGTCGGTCATTTCGCTGACGCGCTTGTCGGTCATGATGGTTCCTCTCGGTGTCGCTATCGGGAGTCTGCCGGGGCGGCGTCGCCCATGGCCGCGTGCGACCTGGCGGCAGCGTTTCGAGCACGTCTCCGCGTCCCGGCGGGCCGCGGGAATCGGTTCCGAGCACCAGTCGCACACCCGTCGCGGACCACCACGGCGCGACGCGTCGGCGCTGGATCCGCGCGACGCGTCGCCTCCGGGCCCGGGCGACGCGCCGGCGCCGGTGATTCGCGCCGCGTCGCCTCGAGGCGGGCGCGGCGCGTTGGCCCAGGCCTGAAACGACACGTCGCGCGCCGCGGCCGCCGACGCGTCGCATGCGGCCGGAAGCGACGGCATACCGGGCATAACGCCGTGGCCCGGCGCTCGGCCGGCGCCGGCCCGCGGCGCCAGCCGAGCGCGGCGCGGATCGCGTCGGCGTGCGCGCCGGCCCGGGTGCTGCGCGCCTCGGCGAGCCGCTGCGCCTCGGCGAGCCGCTGCGCCTGCTCCTGGCGGTCGCGTTCGCGGGCCGCGGCGCGGACCTGGGACGGCGACGGCACCGGCCCCCCGTCCGGGCCGATCCAGCGGGCCAGCCGCCAGCGCAGCCACCCGGCCGGGTGGCGCACGTCACGGCTGTAGCGATGCTGGCGGCCGCCGGGTCCGTAGTCGACCGCGCCGAGCACCTCGGCGGCCGTCCATCCGGCCGCGAACAGCGGGCGGCACAGATGCCGGATCATCGCGGGGGACAGCCGCGCCAGCTCACGGGACTGATCCCGCAGGACCTCAGCGGCCGCCAGGCCCTCGCTGCGGGTTTGCGGGCAGCCGCGCAGCAGGCCGTTCTGGCCGCGCGGCAGCATAAGCAGTCCGCGCGCAGCGCGGGCCGTTATGGTCTTGACCTTTGGTCTCGCCTCGCGCGCACGAGGGGCTTTATCTGGATCACTACGTGACCCAGATAGGTCCGCAAATCTCTGCCTACCAGCACCGGGCCGGGGGAGTGGTGTTCGCTTGCGCGGGACGGCCAGGACGTAGACCGCGGCCAGGTTGCCGGTCCCGGCGTACAGCACGCCGGCGCGGAGCTCGGCCGTCGTGCCGGGGGAGACCAGGCCGAGGAGACCGCGGTCCTGAAGCCAGGCCACGCACCGGGCCACGGTGTCAGCCGAGACGCCCGCGGATGCGGCGATGTTCTCGTGGCCGGGCCTGGACGTGCGGAGCCGCCAGTCCATGGACAGGGCCAGGCCGCGGCAGATCGCCGCGTAGTGCGCCGCCCTGTTGGCGTACCAGCCCTGCGCCTCGACCTCGGCCAGGGCGCCGTGGAGCCACTCGCGCTGGCTGCGGCACCGGCGTGAGCCGCCGGGGATGGCAGCGAAGATTTCCGCCTTGCCCGGTGCGGCAGGTGGGGGAGTGCGGCGGCCAGCCGACACGCCCGTCCGGGGAATAGCTGGCCCACCGGCTGGCGACTGCTGTATCGTCGTCTCCGTCGCGGTGTGGCTCGGCTAGCGCGTGCTTGGTGGCTGGCAGCTAGCGGGCCCTGGTGAATGTGAAGTTGTGACTAGCTCCCCTTCATGGGGAGCTTTTATTTTGCCTGACGTCCTCCTGGACGATTCCGGCGCAGACCCGCGCCCATGTTCCCGCACCATGGCCGGTGACTGCCCGTACCTGACCAGAGCCGGCGTGTCGGCGCCGCCGCAGCATTCCAGCAGCGCCGCCGAGGTCGGGCGGTCTGCGCTCCAGGCACGCGGCGACGCGCTTTGGAACGGCCAGTCACGGTAAGGAAGCTCAACTCAGCCGCTTGCCGTGACCGGCTGTTCCGTTGGTCCCCGAGGGCCTACACCCAAGACCCCAGCCGGGCGCGGACCTCGGCTTCCCGGAACCTCCGGTGACCCCCGAGTGTGCGGATGGAGGTCAGCTTGCCGTCTCGCGACCACCTGGTGACGGTCTTCGCGTCGACTCGGAACATCGCCGCGACTTCTCCTGGTGTGAGCAGCGACTCGGTGGGCGGTGGTGTGCGCATATTAAGTTGTCCTCTCGTATCTGGGTCGCATGACCCAGAGTGATTATGTCACAACTCAAAGTGACGAGTAAACCATTGCGGGGGGGTTCTCATGTTTTTTGTCAGGCCGTTGGCTTGGCGTTTTAACCAGTACCGGAGGTACCGGAGGTTGCTGCTGGTCCCGGCGTTTCCAGAGGTATGCCTTAAACCTGGGTCCCACCGTTTAACGTGCTCGCTAGTCCACGAATACGTGATCTGACCTGCGGGAATGCGTGATTGCCTAGCACGGGGGCGTGCCGCCGCTTTACCCGGCGGCGGCCCCCCGTCAGTGCGGTGGGCGGCTGCTGGCGTACTCGCGCTGGCCAGCGTGTTGCGGCTAGTTCCTGAATGCGTTTTGGCGGGTCGATGGCCAGGGCGGTGAACAGGTCACACTGGGGCTTGGTCAGTTCGGTGGCCTGGCGGAATATGCCCGGCCGGGCCGGTGAACGTGACGGCATGCAGGCAGCTGGCCCCGGTGCGGATCCGCCGCCAGGTCCATCTGGAGGTGTTCCCGGCGATCGCGTTCGCAGACGATCGCGGCTACCCGCTGGCAGGGCCCTGCTCGTGCTCTTGGTCCTCGATCTCCTTCGGACAGGGCATCCCTCTTTCCCGCCGCAGACACTGAGGCAGGGGATGCCCGCAGAGCCCCGGCAGGGAAGCCGGAATTCTGGCTGGCGTGCTCGAGGCAACAGCATGTGACCCGTCAAAGCCGAAGCCCACGCGCCAGACTACATAGCAGGCTCACGGGCCCAATTTCCACACCCCCTCGGCGTCCCCGCAGTGGATACAAGGGGACTACATGACATTGCGAGTACACCAGTGCTGCCGGGACAATGCGGAAAGCGCACCGCCGGTGAGGGCTATGCAAAAACTCCCATGAAGATGGTCAGGAAGCTCTCTGACCTGGGGAGACATGCTGCATACGGCGCGGCTTCGGAGGGTTTTGCATAACCCTCGATATACCGCTTTTGCCAAATCAAGCATTTGACCCGTCGTGGATCTGCCTGGGCTCTCTGACCTATTTTTTTGCTGACATGAAGTTGGACGCGGGCTGTATAGCAGAGTAGAGTCAATACTGGAAGCTTCAGAATTAGCTATTGCCCCAGACTTCGCCTAGCTGCTCGATCGGCAGGGTGACCCAATCTTTAATGTGATGTCTTTAACGCGTGAATTCAATGGCCGCTGGCCAGGGCCTTTCGTGCCGAGGCCGCAACCAGCCTCGCCTAACGGCGTGCCGAGGCCGCGACCAGCCCCGCCTAGCGGCGTGCCGAGGCCGCGACCAGCCCCGCCTGGCGGCAGGAACTCATCAGCCGCCTGCTGCACGACGACACCCTCAACCTCACCGACCAGGCCGCCATGGCTGGGGCCGCGGTCACCACCGGCGCGGTTCACCATTCCGACGCGGGGTCGCAGTACACCTCGGTCCGGTTCACCGAGACCGGATCGACCGGGACGGCCGGGGACGCCCACGACAACGCGCTGGCCGAAACCACCGTGACTCTACAAATCCGGCCGTCCCGGAATGGGCACCCTGACGGGTCACCGTTCCGGGACGGTGAACCCCATGTCAAGCCCGGCTCACGCGGCAGGGAGCCGGGCTTGACATGGGGGGCGCGCGGCCCCCCCGGGCCG
>Ga0302184_10002831_pt1 | contig 10905 bp, 7 predicted proteins | sample I_Palsa_N3_3_FD_200233 | JGI IMG/M metagenome (GOLD analysis project Ga0302184, IMG submission 200233) | Peat permafrost microbial communities from Stordalen Mire near Abisko, Sweden - I_Palsa_N3_3 | ecosystem: Environmental > Terrestrial > Soil > Palsa > Peat permafrost | place: Sweden: Abisko...
GCGCCGCCGCCAACCCCAGCAACGACCCCTGCAACACCACCAGCGCCGCCTCCGCCGACGTCGCCCCCTGAGCGGACACGATGTCCCGCACCGAGACCCCGTCGATGAGTTCCATCACGATCGCCGCCCCCGACACCGACTCGACGTACTCATACAGCCGGACCACGTGCGGGTCATCCAGCGAGGCCAGCACCCTGGCCTCCGCCCGGAACATCGCCGCGAACTCCGGGTCCGCCAGCAGCTCCCGGCGCAGGTACTTGACCGCCACCAGGGCACCCGACGCGTCGTACCGGGCCAGCACCACCTCACCGAACCCGCCCGAGCCCAGCGTCCTCAGCTCGGTGTACCCCGGAACCCTCCACTGCGCCACGACCGTGACCGCACTGTGGTTCACGCTGAACACTTTCTCGCTCATGACAGGCTCCCTGATCCCGAGGTCATCGACCGGTTTGTTCCGTTACCCGAACGCTAACCAGGGGTGTTCACGGTCACCACGTAGAAGAACCCACGGAGTTACCCACAGAGTTGGGTCCGCCCACGGCCGAGTTGGGGTGCACGCGCCCCGGTCAGGCCAGCCGGATTCGCGGGTCCGCGACGGTCAGCGCGATATCGGCGATGAGATTGCCCGCGACCACGAAGACCGCGCCGACGAGCGTGTACGCCAGCAGCACCGGGTAGTCGGCCTTGCCCAGGCTTTCGAAGAACAGCAAGCCCAGGCCCTGGAAGTTGAACAGGAACTCGGTGAACAGGTTCCCCGCCAGCAACCCGGGCAGGGACAACCCGATCAGGGTCACCATCGGCAGGGAGGCATTGCGCACCATGTGCCGCGTCAGCACCAGGCGTTCGGGCAGGCCCTTGGCCCGGGCCACCTTGATGTAGTCCTGGGCCAGCACGTCGATCGACGACGACCGCATGTACCGGGAGAACTGGGCTACGCTGATCAGGGCCAGGGTAAAGATCGGCAGGGTCATCGAGTGCCAGTCGCCGATCACGGTCAGCACCGAGGTGGACTGGCTAGCCTCGAAGCTGAACACCGGGAACGAGATCGCGAATACCTGGATGAGGATCAGCCCGAGGGCGAACGACGGCATCGCGTACAAGACGAACGCCGCGCTGGTGGCGACGTTGTCACCAAGCGACTTACGCTTCACGGCCTGGAGGATGCCCAGCGGCAGGGCGATCAGGACGGCCAGTATCAGGGCCGTCCCGGACAGGTAGGCGCTGCGGGCCACCCGCTCGGCGAACAGGGAGGCCACGGTCTGGTTGTCGGAGTAGGAGTAGCCGAGGTTGCCGTGCAGCAGGCCATTGACGTAGCTCAGGTACTGCTCGATCACCGGGCGGGAGAACCCGTGCGAGGCGTTCCACGCGGCGATCTGCGCGTTGTTGGCCCGGAGGCCAAGAACGTCCCTGGCCGGCGACGGGAAGATCGCGTGCAGCAGCAGGAAGATGAAAATGGAGATACCGATCAGGACGATGATTGACGTCCCGAGCCGGCGCAGGAGGTAGGCGGTCACCGGTAGGGACCTCCCTTCCAGGCTGGCGGCCTGTCTCCCGGTCTACCACCGGCGGACAGGCCAGTCCAGCGAGTGATATCTCGGGCCGGGTCGCCACTTGTTCAAGGACCAGAACTGTCTATCTGGGTGGCGGGTGCCGTCTGGCGGCGGAACGCCGGGAGCAGGCGGGCCAGGATCAGCGCGCCCGCGATGCAGGCCAGGCCACCGGAGACCACCGAGGTCAGGGGGGTGAACGCGGCCGCGACCGCGCCCGACTCCGCGTCCCCGATCCGCGGCGCGCCGGCGACCGCGGCCATCTGCATGCCCATCATCCGGCCGCGGAGCTCGTCAGGCACGCCGAGCTGGATGATCATGCCGCGGAACACCGCCGAGATGACGTCGGCGCAGCCGGCCACGGCCAGCAGCGCAAGTGCGGCGGGCAGCCAGCGCACCAGGCCGAAGCAGGTGATCGCCGCGCCCCACACGAGGACGGCGGCGATGACCGCGCGGCCCTGCCTCCGAATCCGGGGGATCCAGCCAGTGGTGACCGCGCCGAGCAGGGCGCCGGCCGCGGGCGCGGCGTAAAGAAACCCGAGTGTACGGGCCCCGCCGCCGAACACCGTGAGTGCCAGCGCGGGGAACACGGCGCGCGGCATGCCGAACACCGTGGCGTTGATGTCGATCAGGTAAGCGCCCTGGATGACCGGCCGGCCGCGCAGGTAGCTGAAGCCGGCCACGATGGAGCGCAGGCCGGGCCGGTGGCCGGCGACCGCCTGCGGGACCTGCGGGCCCATCAGGAAGGTCGCCACTATGGCGGCGGCCATGGTCGCCACATCCATCCAGTAGACGAAGCGGACGCCTGCCCCGGCGAGCAGCAGTCCGGCCACCGCGGGGCCTGCGACCTGGCCGATCTGGAACAGTGCCTGGAACATGGCGTTGACGGCGGCCACCTCGGACCGACGGACCAGGTTCGGCAGGATGGCTGACAGGCCCGACTCGGTTGCCGTCGCGAAGCCGGCCGCCATGGCCGGCAGGGCGAACAGCGGCCACAAGGCGGGCCCGGTGTCGGCGTTGACCGCCAGCCCGGCGCTACACAGGAGCGTCAGCAACTGGGCGCCAAGCAGGATCTTGCGACGGTCGGCGGCGTCGGCCAGCGAGCCGCCCAGCAGGGCCCCGGCGATGAGCGGAATCACCGTCGCGAGCGAGACCAGCCCGACATCGAGCGACGAGCGGGTCAGTACGTACACCTGGTAAGGCACCGCGACGGTGGTGAGCTGGGCGCCAAGCGTGGACAGCAGCTGCCCGGCGACCAGGCAGCGCAGATCGCGGGATCTGCGCAGCGGCGACACGTCCATGACCAGGTGCCGCCCGAGCTGGGCAATCCGCTTCATAACAGGCAGGCTAGCCCAATGACTGACCGTCAGTCAATCGAATGACTGACGGTCACCCAGTAGGATCGCGGTATTGTCAGCTCAACGATGGAGCGTCCGCATGGCCCGCACCAAGCCCGCCGAACAGCGGCGTGCCGACCTGCTTGAAGCAGGCAGGGAACTGTTCCTCGCCAAAGGCGTGGCGGCCACTTCGCTCGACGACATCACCAGCCGCGCCGGGGTCTCCAAAGGGTTGTTCTACCTGTACTTCCGCTCCAAGGACGACCTGCTGACCGCACTGCAGGACCAGTTCTCCGCCGAGCTGGCCGACCGCATCCGCACCGCCACCGGCCCAGTCGCGGACTGGCCCGCGAAGCTCGACGCGTGCGTCAAGGCGATCTTCGACAGCTACCAGGAACGCGACGACCTGCACGAGGTCCTGTTCCGCCACGGCGGCCACGTGTCGGCCGGCCACCGGGCCACCCATGCGCTGGTCCTGAACGCCATCAGCGACGTCTTCGCCAGCGGCAAGGCGGCGGGCGCGTTCGACGTCGAGGATCCCGAAGCGACGGCCGTCTTGTGCTGGGCGAGCACACACGGCTTTGACCCAGACTTCCACGGCGACGCTGCGCCAGCCGACGCCCGGCTCGTCCGCGCGGCACAGCAGCTATTCCGCCGAGCCGCCGGCATCCCCGGCGACCCGCCATGCTGATACGACGGACGTCCTGGTGCAGGACATCCAGCTTGTAGTCCTTCGGGTGATGGTCAGCGTCCGGTGCCCGCGGTCCAGGTCATCATGGTGGCTGCGGGGCCAGCCGGGCGTCGGCTTCATGATCGCCAGGTTGCTCGGGTGACCTGAGGTGGCGCTGAGGTGATGCCGAGGGCGGCCGCGCGAGGCGGGCCGCGAGCGCGGCGACATCTGGCTCGTCGGTGAGGGATAGGTAGGCCGGACCAGACGCGCGCTGCTGGGCGAGGGCGAGGAACGCGTTGATGTTGGGAGGGGTGGGGTCGGTGATCGCCTTGACTGCAGCCACGGCGGTATTGGCGAGCAGTTGAGTCACCGGGTCCCCGCTAGGGGAGGCGGCTTGGGCGGCGAAGATGGCGGCGTCGGCTGGGCAGCCGGCGGCGAGCGCCCACCATGCCAGGCCGGCCAGCACCAGGGGCTGGCCGGCGGGAAGATCCGCCGCTCGGTACTGATCCTCTGCCCTGTCGAGCAGCGCCCGCGCCCGCGTCAGGTCACCGAGGCGACGGGCGACCGCTGCCTGACCGACCATCGCGTCGGCGGACAGCCACGGGTTGAAGCCGGATGCGATCGCCTCGTCGTACAGGCGGTCGGCGAGGGTGTCGTCGCCTTGCCTGGCCCGTAGCCTGGCGAGAGCGAGAAGGGTGAACGGGACGTAGAGGCGCTGCCCGGTAGCGCGGCATCGCTCCAGGAGCGCTTCGTAGGCCGCCGAGGCCGCGCCGAGGTCGCCTCGGGCCGCGGCGATGCCCGCGAGGGAGTTCAACGGAGAGACGACCACCAGGACCTCTCCCTCAGCGTCGAAGCGTTTGACGCTGGAGCGGGCGGCTGACTCCGCGTCCTCCAGTCGTCCCAGTGACGCCAGGTTCCAGGCCAGGATCAGGTCGTGCACGGCGAGGAGCCAGCCGTGGCCGGCCGCTTGCAGCAGATCGTGGGCCTCGGCCAACAGCTCGAGTGATCGTTCGAACTCGTGCGCCCGCACCAGCACCGCGGCACAAAGCACCAGCCCGTACGCCAGGCCACCCGGGTCGTCGCTGGCCCTCAAGTCAGCGACGGCCTCCTCGCATTCAATCGCACCCGCCGCTGGGCTGGACGACATCCCCACGCAATAGCCGTGCCAGCTGTGCGCGGTCGCGGCGAGCTCGCCACGACGGGGTCCCTCCGTGCCGAGGGCATCAGCGAGCCAGCGCGCTCCTTCCGCGAAGTCGGTGTTGATCCACCACAGCCAGGCCATCCCCGACGCGAGCGCCAGCGCAGCGTCGGCATCGCCGATGGCGATGAACCAGTCGAGCGCGGCCCGCAAGTTGCCCACCTCCGGGGTGAGACGGTCCCGCCACATCGGCGCGGTGGCGCCTCGCAGACCCTCGTGGGCCTCCTTCGCCAGCTGCCGGTAATACTCCGCGTGGTGGACGCGCATGGCGTTGACTTCGCCGGATTCGTCGAGGCGTTCCCGGCCGTATTGCCATAGTGTCTGGGGCTGGGTGAATCGGGTTTCGCCAGCGGCGTCGGAGGCGGTGACGAGGGATTTGTCGACGAGTCGGCTCACCACGTCCAGGATGTCGCCGGCCGGGACGTGGTCGTCGGCGCAGACCGCCTCGGCGGCTGTCAGCTCACAGCCGCCGGCAAACACCGCCAGCCGGTTGAACAGGCGGCGTTCGTCGTCGAAGAGCAGATCGTAACTCCAGTCCACCACCGCCCGTAGGGATTGCTGGCGGGGCAGGGCGGTCCGGGCCCCCCCGGTGAGCAGCCGGAAGCGGTCGTCGAGGCGTTTCGCCAGCGTGGCCAATGTCAGTGCCCGCAGTCGGGCGGCCGCAAGCTCGAGGGCCAGAGGCAGGCCATCCAGTCGGCGACAGATGTCCTCGATGATCTGGCGGCTGCGTTCGTCTCCGGTGAATCCGGGTCGTACCGCTCGGGCGCGATCGACGAACAGCTCGACGGCGGCCGGCGGGGCCAAACCGCCCACCGCCACCAGGACTTCCCCGGGAACACCAAGCGGCTCGCGGCTGGTCGTGATCAATCGAAGCGTGGGCAGCGATCCGACCAGGATGTCGGCCAGGGCGGCCGCCTGACCGATGACGTGTTCGCAGTTGTCGATCACGACGACCAATGACCGTCCGGCCAGGTGGCGCACGATGAGCTCGACGGTCGACCCCGCGGGCTGACGGCCGGGAACCGCCGACGCGCTCGCTCCGAGCGCGACGGCCACGGCCGGCGCCACCCCCCCGGGTTCGGCGACGCCGGCCAGCTCGACCAGCCAGGAGCCGTCTCGGTGCTCTTCGCGTAGCACGGCGGCCGCCTCCATCGCCAAGCGGGTCTTGCCCGCGCCGCCAGGGCCGACCAGCGTCACGAGTCGGTGAGCGTGGACCGCCTCGAGCAGTTGTTCCAGCTCGGCTTCGCGCCCGATGAGCCTGCTCAGCTGCGCTCGCAGGTTGCCGGTTGCCGTCGGCCCGGTCGCCGCCCGCAGCGCCGACGGTTCTGCCGGATCGGGCAGGGTGAGCGCGGGGTCCTGGGCCAGGACTCGGGCCTGCAGTTCTCGCAAGGCGCGACCGGGTTCGATCCCCAGCTCGTCGACTGACCGCTCGCGAGCTTCGGTGTAGGCGCGCAGGGCCTCGGCTTGGCGCCCGGCCCGGTACAGAGCGAGGATCAGCAGCTCCCACAGCCGCTCGCGCAACGGATGTTCGCGGCACAAGGCTTCTAGCTCCCCGATGAGCTCTCCATGGAGCCCCAACACCAGATCCGCGCCGGCGCGAGCCTCGATCGCCACCAGGGTTATCTCGTCCAGATGCGCCCGTTCGGCATCCGCGAAGCCGGCATAGGCGAACTCGGCCAGCGGCTCCCCCCGCCGCAGCGCCAGCGCCTCACCCAACGTGGTTGACGCCGACGCCACCTCGCCCGCCTCCACGAGCCGCCGTCCGGTCGCGACGAGCTGCTCAAAGCGAACGACATCCACATCGTCGGGATCGATACCAAGGGTGTAGCCGCCTTCTGAGGTGACGATCGCCGCCGATCCCAGGCTGCGGCGCAGCTGGGCGATCTGAGCCTGCAACGCGTTCGCCGGCTTCGCCGCTTCCCCGTCGCCCCACAGGTGGTCGATCAGGCGGTCGGAACTGATCGGCTTCCCGCGCTGCAGGGCCAGCAGGGCCAGCAGGGCCCGCTGTTTGGCCCCGCGCACCGGCACCGGCACGCCCGCTTGCAGCGCCTCGAGCTCGCCGAACAACCGCACCTCCACAAGCCCAACCGTACGTCCTTCAGCCGACGCCGGCCGTGCCGCCGCACTGCTATGGCGCCATGCCGCCAGGCCGGCCACCTCCCCGGTGCTGGTGACCATCGCCGTCGTAGCGGGGCCAATCGGAGCCGTCATAGCCAGGCGGCGGCCTTGGATGCCACGATCCCGTTGACGGGCAGCACGAACTTCGTAGAAGACCTGGTCAGGCTACAGCCCGAGGTTGCGGGCGATGATTTCTTTCTGGATCTCGGTGGTGCCGCCGAAGATTGACTGCACGCGGCTGTCGGCCCACGCGCGGCCGACCGGGTACTCGCGCATGTAGCCGTAGCCGCCGTGCAGCTGCACGCACCGGTCGGTGACGCGGTTGCACAGCTCGGTATTCCACCACTTGACCATGGACGCCTCTTCGGTGCTCAGCCGGTCGGCGCAGTGCTCCATGATGGCGCGGTCAGTGAACTCGCGCGCCACCGCGATCTCGGTGGCCATCTCGGCCAGCAGGAACTTACTGTGCTGGAAGCTGCCGATCGGCTGGCCGAACGCTTTCCGCTCCTTGCAGTAGGCCAGCGTGTCAGCCAAGGCCTGTTCGGCGATGGCCAGCGCGGTGACGCCGATCGTGACGCGCTCGCGGGGCAGGTTCTGCATCAGCGCGACGAAGCCGCCGCCCTCCTCGCCGAGCAGGTTCGCGGCCGGCACCCGGACGTCGGTGAAGAACAGCTCCGAGGTGTCCTGGGCGTGCATGCCGAGCTTTTCCAGGTTCCGGCCGCGGCTGAAGCCGGGCATATCGCGCTCGACCATGAGCAGGCTGATGCCGCGGTGCCCGGCGGCCGGATCGGTGCGGGCGACCACGATCACGAGGTCGCCGAGCTGGCCGTTGGAGATGAACGTCTTCTGGCCGTTCAGCACGTAGTGGTCGCCGTCCCGGACCGCGGTGCTCCGGATCCCCTGCAGGTCGCTGCCTGCTTCTGGCTCGGTCATGGCGATCGCCGCGATGAGCTCCCCCGAGCAGTAGCCGGGGAACCACCGCTCCCGCTGCTCCGGCGTGCACAACCGGTCCAGGTACGGCCCGATCATGTCGTTGTGCAGGACGAACATCGGCCCGCTGGCCCCGGCCCGGGCTAGTTCCTCGTTCAGGATCACGTAGTACCGGTAGTCGGGATCGCCCCCGCCGCCGTACTTCTCGTCGATGTGGATGCCGAGCAGGCCGGCCCGGCCGGCCGCCAGCCACACGTCACGGGACACGATCCCGTCCCGTTCCCACTGCTCGTGATAGGGCGTGATCTCCTTCGCGATGAAGGCCCGCACCATGTCACGGAACTCGTCCTGCTCCTGGGTGAAGATTTGCCGCTGCATCGACTTCGACCTCCACCCAAATCGTACCCCGAACCTATTGCGAAGCAATTCTTTCGAAAGTAGTGTTTCAGGTATGAGTGATGAGGCAGGGGCGAGGCGGGACGACGCCGAGGCTGAGAAGCCAGAAAACAGCGTCGAACCTGGGATGCCGGGAAATCCGGTCCGGCTCACCGACCCGAAGATGATGCGCGCGCTCGCGCATCCGGCCCGGATCGCGATCTGGTCGCACATCGGGCTGCGAGGGTCGGTCACCGCGACCGAGTGCGCCGAGGTGGCCGGGCTCTCCCCCTCGGCGTGCAGTTACCACCTGCGCACGCTGGCTAAGTACGGGTTCATCGAGGAGGACCGGGCCAGCGCCGCGAACGGGCGCGAACGGCCGTGGCGGGCGCGGCTGATCGCGTTCACGCTCGAGGACGAGCCGGACTCCTCGCCGGCGGGCCGGCTGGCCAGTCGGCTACTGGTGGAGAACCTGCGGGCTTCGGCCGAGGAGGTCCGCGCCCGTTACCTGGACCGCCGGTCCGAGTTTCCGGCGGACTGGCAGCGAGCCTCGGGCGAGACGTTCAGCGCGGCGCACGTGACGGCGGAGGAGCTCTCCGAACTGAGGGCGAAGGTGCTGGCGGTGATGGAACCGTACATACGGCTCGACCCGGCCGAACGGTCGCCGGGAGCGCTGCCGGTCGACATCCTGCTCGACATGTTCCCGTGGTTCGGGCCGGAGGAGGCACAATGAGCCGGCTGGGGTCGTTGCGGTCCGGGCCGCTCGGGGTGCGGAGCTTCCGGCTGCTGGCCGGCGGGCAGTTCACGTCGACGATCGGCGACTACTGCTACGCGGTGGCGTTGCCCTGGCTGGTGCTGTCGAACCGGGGCGGGACGGTCCTGCTGGGCACGGTGCTGGCCTGCTACGGCGTGCCGCGCATGGTGCTGATCCCGGTGGGCGGGGTGCTGTCCGACAAGGTCGGACCGCGGACGGTCATGCTCGCGGCCGACGGGGCGCGGTGCGTGCTGGTGGCGGGACTGGCGGTGCTCGCGGCCCGGCACACGGCCTCGCTGGTCGCGCTCGGACCCCTCGCGGCATTCATCGGGGCCGGCGAGGGGCTGTTCATCCCGGCGTCGTTCGCGATCATGCCGTCGCTGCTGGACGGGGAGCGACTGGGCGCGGGGAACGCGATATCCACCGCGGCGGTCCAGGCCGGGTCGCTGCTGGGACCGGCCCTGGGCGGCGCGCTGGTGGCCACCACTCGCGCGTCGACGTGGGCCTTCGCGGCTGACGCGGCGTCGTTCGCGGTCTCGGCGCTGACGCTGGCGTTGATCCCCCGCCGGGCCGCGACCGGGACGATGAGCGCGGCCGCGGATGAGGCGGCTGGGGCGGGCGCAGGCGCGGGCGATGGCGGGAACCGGAGCGTGCTGGCCTTCCTGAAGAGGTCGCGGGTACTGCAGGTCCTCTTGGTCGTGGTGATCGCGGCGAACCTGGCCGGGGGCGGGGAGGGCGAGGTGGCGCTGCCCTCGCTGGCGCACGCCCGGTACGGGGCGGCCGGCTACGGAGCGCTGCTGGCCTGCTTCGCGATCGGCGGGGTGATCGGCACGCTGTCCGCGAGCCGCACCGGCGGGCTGCGCAGGCCGGCCGTCTTCGCTTCTATCGTCTTCCTGGTCTCGTCGGTGGCGATAGCGCTCACCCCGTACCTCGGCGGGGAGGCCGGGGCGGCCGCGATGCTGTTCGTGACCGGCGCTACCAACGGCCTGGGCAACGTCACCATCCTGACCGTGCTGCAGAAGTGGGCGCCCCCGGCGATGCTCGGACGGGTGATGAGCGCGCTGATGCTGTGTGCGTTCGGCAGTTTCCCGCTGTCGGTGGCGGTCTCCGGGGTGCTGGTCCGGCACATCGGGCCGTCGCTGTTCTTCCCGGTCGCGGGCGGCGTGGTGGCGGTGGCCATCCTGGGCGGGCTGACCCAGCGGGAGTTCCGGGAGTTCGGGGCGGGGGGGGCCTCCTGGGGAAAATATAGCCACGGCACGGGAGGAGCGGGCGCGGGGCTGAAACGCCTGGACGTTCGGCTAAAAAGGAAAAAGCCGCAACCTAGTGCGGCGGGGACGCGGGGTACGGCGGGTTCATGCGATAAGGCGGCCCTGGTTTCTAATGCCGCACTGGGCTCACGCAAATAAGCGGCCCACTGGGGGTCGCCGTCGTGTTGTGCGCCCACCAGCCTCCAGTGGGCGCCGCGTGGTACCACGGGTGGCACCGGTAGCGTCCAGCCGAGTTCCTCGAGCAGGCGGTCGGCCTTGCGGTGGTTGCAGACGGTGCAGGACGCGACGCAGTTCTCCCAGGCGTGCTGGCCGCCGCGGCTGCGGGGAATCACGTGGTCGATGGTCTCCGCGCGACGGCCGCAGTAGGCGCAGCGGTAGTTGTCCCGGCGCATCAGCGCGGCCCGGGTCAGCGGCACCCGGTTGCGGTAGGGCACCCGGACGTAGCGGCTGAGCCTGATCACCGACGGCGTCGCCAGCGCCACCGACGCCGCGTGCAAGACCGCTCCGGCGGCGTCGTCGTGGACCACCTCGGCCTTGCCGCAGAGGACCAGGCATACGGCGCGGCGAAGCCCCACGGTGGTCAGCGGTTCATACGTCACGTTGAGCAGCAGCACTCTTCGCACCGCACCTCCCGCTGGAGCCGGCCGTCTAACAGAAGCCCATGCTCCCAGTGTGTCGCCTGGTACACGCTTCTGCCACCAGATAAGC
>Ga0302184_10002834_pt1 | contig 10899 bp, 14 predicted proteins | sample I_Palsa_N3_3_FD_200233 | JGI IMG/M metagenome (GOLD analysis project Ga0302184, IMG submission 200233) | Peat permafrost microbial communities from Stordalen Mire near Abisko, Sweden - I_Palsa_N3_3 | ecosystem: Environmental > Terrestrial > Soil > Palsa > Peat permafrost | place: Sweden...
ATCGGCATCCGATCCCGCAAGGACCTAGCCGCCCGGCTGGCAGCACACCGGTAGGAAACCGCGGCCGCAGGTAAGCCATGGGGTCACACCCCAGTGCTCACTAGCCGGGACTTCACCTCTGCCTATGTCTTCAGGCATAGCGGCGCGGCGAACAGTGGTCTCCGGGCAGATGCCACTGGAGGCAGATCGGGATGAGTGTTGAGCTGCGGCGTCCGGGTCCGGGACTGCCCGGCACCCCGCTCGCCGCCACCCCCGCCGTTCCGTTCCCGGAGCGGCCCGAACCAAGGAGCCATCGTGTCCATGCCCGCCTCGTATCCCCTCCAGCTGGAACTCCACGCCAACCGCCACATCACCCGGTGGCGGCCCCTGGTGCAGTGGCTGCTGGCCACCCCGCACCTGATGATCGCCTATGCCCTGCGCTTCGTCCGGCAGGCCCTGACCCTGATCAGCTTCTTCACCGTGCTGTTCGCCGAGCAGATACCGCGGCCGCTGTTCGACGCCATCGTCATGACCTACCGCTATGAGTGGCGGGCCATGAGCTACGCCTTCTTCATGCACGAGGACTACCCCCCGTTCGACTTCGACCTGTCCTCCGAAGACGACGGCGCCGAACCCTGCACCTCGCTGCGCCTGACCTACCCCGGGCACCTGGCGCGGTGGCAGCCGCTGTACAAGTGGCTGCTGGCCATCCCCCACTACTTCGTGCTGGCCGGCCTGGCCATCGCGGCGTGCGCGGCCATCATCGGCGGCTTCTTCGCCGTGCTGTTCACCGGACAGTACCCCGAGGGCATCCGGGGTTTCCTGGTCAGCGCCTACCGCTACACGCTGCGGGTGGAGGCCTACGTCGGCTTCCTCACCGATCGCTACCCGCCATTCAGCCTCGCCGCGTAAGGCCGCGGGCGGGACCAGTCCCGGCACCCACCGAAGGAGCACGGAAATGGGACAGATCCACAGCGGGCCGATGACCGGCCGGACGGTGCTGGTCACCGGCGGCAGCGGCGGCATCGGCCGGGCGACTGCCCTGGGCCTGGCCGCGATGGGCGCGCACCTGGCGATCACCGGCCGGGACCGCGGGCGTACCGAGAACGCGGCCCGCGAGATCCGCGCCGCCGGCAGCGGGCAGGTGGACGTGTTCGTCGCGGACCTGTCCTCCCAGTCGCAGGTGCGGCGGCTGGCCGACGAGGTGCTGCAGAGCCTTACCCGGATCGATGTGCTAGTCAACAACGCCGGGGGGTACTGGAACACCCGGCACGTCACCGCTGACGGCCTCGAGCGCACCTTCGCCGTCAACCATCTCGCGCCGTTCCTGCTCACCAACCTGCTCCTGGACCGGCTAGAGAACAGCGCCCCGGCCCGCGTGGTCACGGTCTCCTCCAACGTGCAGGCCATCGGGCGGATCGATTTTGAGGACCTGCAGGGCGAACGGTCCTACTCCGGCGCCCGCGCCTACAACCAGTCCAAACTCGCTAACGTCCTGTTCAGCTACGAGCTGGCCCGCAAGCTGCGGGCCACCTCGGTCACCGCCAATGCGCTGCATCCCGGCGTGGTGCGCACATCCTTCGGAGCCGAGGACCCCGGCGGCGTCCAGCGGCTGTTCACCCCGTTCATGCGGCCCTTCATGAAGGCCCCGGGCCAGGGCGCCGCCACGTCCATCCACCTGGCCTCTGCTCCCGACCTGGAGCAGGTGACCGGCCGCTACTTCGCCGGCAGCAAACCCAGGAGATCCTCCAGGCGCAGCTACGACCAGGCCGCCGCGGCACGGCTCTGGCAGGTGAGCGCCGACCTGGCCGGCCTGACCGCGGTCGGGGCCACGACCAGCGCACGGCCGGCGGGAAGAACGTCTTTACGCCATTGACGGGAGTTTGTGCTCCAGCGTGATCGCCATGGGGGCATTACTTCAGGCCTCTCCCGCGACAGGATTGAGCCATGTGATCCCGGAGAACCTGGCGAAGTCGGTGTCGGTGGAGACGAGGGTCAGTCCGTGCTCACGGGCGAGAGCGGCCAGGTGGGCGTCTGGCACGAGATTGCCCGTCGGGTGATACTCCTGGACGATCTCTCCGAGGATCTGCTGATGCCGGGGACCCGGTACTGGAATCCAGGCGGCTGGCCGGGTGAGCCAGTCCTCAACGCGCAGCCAGGCGCCGCCCCAGCGGCAGCGGTTCCGTCCGCCTGACCTCGCGCGGAACCTCGGCACTTTTTTCGATTTGGTTCAGGCCTGCGCGTACGGCCTCGTTGAGGGCCTGCTTGAAGCTCTCGCCGTGCTGACTGCGGTGCCGCTCCAGACGGATCGCAAGATCATCATCCAGCGTTACCGTGGTCCTCATGACATCAGATCATTACATTCATGATGCTCTGATGCGTGGGGGGCCGGGCTGGTCGGGCGGGGGTGTCCCGGGGGTGATCAGCCGGGATTCGTAGGCGAGGACGACGGCCTGGACGCGGTCGCGGAGGCCGAGCTTGGCCAGGATGCGGCCGACGTGGATCTTCACGGTGCCTTCGGACAGGTACAGGCTGGCGGCGATCTCGCTGTTGGACATGCCCGCGGCGATGCGGGAGAAGACGTCCTGCTCACGGTCGGTGAGGGCTTGCCTGATCTGGGCGCCGCCCGGGTGGGCGCTGGGCGAGCCGGGCGGTTCCGGGGTCTTGGGGCTCGGGGACTTTGGGTTGGCGGCGAACTGGCGGACGAGGCGGCTGGTGGCGGCCGGCGCCAGGACGGCCTCGCCGGCCGCGATGGTGCGGATGGCGGCGACCAGGTCAGCGGGCTGGGTGTCCTTGAGCAGGAAGCCGCTGGCGCCGGCCCGCAGCCCGGCATAGACGTAGTCGTCGAGGTCGAAGGTGGTCAGGATCAGCACCTTGCACGGCAGCCCGGCGGCCACGATGTCGCGGGTGGCCTCGATGCCGTCATGGCCGGGCATCCGGACGTCCATCAGCACGACGTCGGGACGCAGCGCGGAGCACATGGCGACGGCGGCGGTCCCGTCGGCGGCCTCGCCGACCACCTCGATGTCGTCTTCGGCGTCGAGCACCAGGCGGAAGCCCATCCGGATGAGCGAATGGTCGTCGACCAGGAGCACGCTGATCACGGCGTCACCGCCGGGTCGGGAGAGATTGGGTCGGGGTCGGCTGGGGCGAGATCGACTGGGCCGGGATCGACTGGGCCGGGAAAGGTTGAGCCAGGGTCGAGCCGGGCGGTGACGCGCCAGCCGCGCGGTTGACGCGGGCCGCAGGTCAGTTCGCCGCCGAAGGCGCTGACGCGTTCTCGCATCCCGGTCAGGCCGCCGCCGGGGGCGCGGGTTACCCCGGCGCTGCCGATCCCGTCGTCCTCGACTTCGACGCGGACCTCGCCGGGGGCGAGCCGGAGCCGGACGGCGGCGCTCGCGCCGGGACCTGCGTGCTTCATCGTGTTCGTCAGGGCCTCCTGGACGAGCCGGAAGACGACCAGCTGAACGCCGGGGGGCGTATCGCCGGGGGGACCGCTGCGCTCGTACCTGACCGGCAGCCCGGCCGCCCGGACCCGGGTGAACAGGTTTTCGAGGTCGGACAGGCCGGGGAGCGGCTGGCGGAGTTCCAGCCCGCCCTCGGTGCGCAGGACGCCGAGCAGGCGGCGGGTCTCGGCGAGCGCCTCGCGGGCGGTGCTCGACACGCCGCGGATCGCCTCGCTGGCCTGGGCCGGCGCGCGGGTGACCGCGGCGAGGGCGCCATCGGAAAGCGCGATGATGACGGTGAGGTGGTGGGCCACGCTGTCGTGCATCTCACGGGCGATGCGGGCCCGCTCCACCGCCGCGGCCAGGGCGCTGGTCTGGTCGTGTTCGCGTTCCAGCCGCTGGGTCCGGTCGCGCAGCTCGGCCAGGTAGGACCGCCTGGTGCTCACGTACAGGCCGGCGATCAGGACGCTAGCGATCGCGATGACCTCGTAGGTTAGGGCCAGCCAGCCGTTATGCCAGCCACCCTGGCCCGCCGCGGGGGCCTCGGCCGCCACCGCGAGCGCCGCCGCGACGAACGCTTTGGCTCGGCTCAGCGTGACCGCGACGGTGTACAGGGCCACGGCCAGCGCGGCCGGGAACAGCTCACCCCGGACCGGCCACTGGGCCAGCACCGCGGCCATCAGGACCACGACGCCGAACACCGGGCCGGGCCAGACCCGGCGCAGCGACACCACCAGGATGGTCATGACCGCGACGATCGAGCTGACCTTCGGCGGAAGGGCCTGCGGCTGTGCGTCCTGGGTGAAGGAAAAGCTCGTGAACGCCCCCGCCGCGGCGAGCAGGGCGCAACCGACGTCGAAGACCCAGGAACGCCACGGGCGCGTTCCTGGGTTCTCGACCGGTGTCCAGAAGGACATACCTTATCCTCGCAGCCTTTCCGGCTGGTCGGTGTTTTCTTCCTCAGGCGTCGCGGCGGCGCAGCTGCCAGGCGGCCAGGGCGGTCAGCACGACCGCGTAGCCGCACAGGCACGCGAAGCCGGTCCACGGGCTCAGCGCGTGCGCGGTGCCCAGCGGGCTGCCCCACAGGGCCCCGCCGGCGTTGGACGGCAGGTAGGGCGCGAAGCCCCTGATGTTCTGCGGGAGGGCCCCCACGGAGACCGGGATGACGAAGAACACCGCGGCGAACACCGACAGGCCCGCCGCGGTCCTGCGGAACAGGGCGCCCAGGGCCAGACCGATGACGACGACGACGGTCAGGTACAACGACGAGCCGACGACCGTGCGCAGCACGCCCGGATCGGTCAGCGAGAGCACCGAACCGCCGCGGGAGGACTCGATAGCGGCCGCGGCGAAGAAGTCGGCGAACGCGCACAGCATGGTCACCGGCAGCACCAGGCCCACCAGCACGATCACCTTGGCCCACAGCACCGGTAGCCGCGCGGGCACGACCGCCAGCGTGGCGCGGATCATCCCGGTGCCGTACTCGCCGCTGAACGACAGCACGCCGACCACGCCGATCACCAGCTGGGCGAACAACACACCGATCAGGGCCACCGACACTCCGCTGGCGGCGGTATTGCCCGCCGAGATCTTGTACGGCGTCCCGGATCCTGCGATCGCGGCACCCAGGCCGACGATCAGTACGGCCGCGACCAGCGTGCACCACCGGGTCGAGCGCAGCGCCTGCAGCTTGGTCCACTCCGCGCGGATGACGCGGACCTGGGTCACCGGTCCGGCTACGGTCGCCGGGGCTATTGGGGTCGGGGTCATCGGAGCCGGGGCGGGGGCCCCCTGAGCCGGCGCGAGTCCTGGCCGGGTGACGGCGCTCATCGGGTTGCTCCGGCGTGGTATTCGATGCTGTCCTGGGTGACTTGCATGAAGGCCTCTTCCAGCGATGCGTGGGTGGGGGTGAGCTCGAACACGGGCAGGTGGGCCCGCCAGGCGGCCGCGCCGATCTGCTCGGCGGTGGTGCCGGAGACACGCAGCAGGTCCGTTCCGTCGTTGATGACGGTGATGCCGGGGGCGGCCAGCAGCTGGCCGAGCCGCACGGGTTCGGGGGTGCGGACCAGCACGCCGGTGCCGGCGGCGTGGGCGACAAAGTCCTCGACGCTGGCCTCGGTGATGAGCTTGCCGCGGCCGAGCACGACCAGCTGGGTCGCGGTCTGGGCCATCTCGCTCATCAGGTGCGACGACACCAGGACGGTGCGGCCTTCGGCGGCCAGCGACTTGAGCAGCTCCCGGATCCAGCGCACGCCGTCCGGGTCCAGGCCGTTGACCGGCTCGTCCAGCACGACGGTCTGCGGCTGGCCGAGCAGCGCCGCGGCCACGCCCAGGCGCTGGCCCATGCCGAGGGAGAAACCCCCGGCCCGGGTGCCGGCGACCTCGGCCAGACCGGCCAGCTCGATCACCTCATCCACCCGGCGGCGGCCGATCCCGGCCGTGCGGGCCAGCGCCAGCAGGTTGTTGCGGGCCGACAGGCCCGGGTGCACGGATCTGGCGTCGAGCAGGATGCCGAGCTCCGCCATCGGGGCGGGTGCCTCGGGGTAGTGCTTGCCGTTGACGCGGACCGTCCCGCTGTCCGGCCGGTCCAGGCCGGCGATCATCCGCATCGTAGTGGACTTGCCGGCGCCGTTCGGGCCGAGGAACCCGGTCACCACGCCCGGCTCCACCACGAAGCTCAAGCCGTCGACGGCGGTCTTGTCGCCGTACCGTTTGGTCAGGCCATCAATCTCGATCATGTTGCGTCCCTTCATCACTTAGTGCTGATGATCGGAACGCTACGGGCCTCGTGACCGGCGGCCATCTATCTGCAGACCGCTCTTTCTCCGCGGCCTAGGCCCGCAGGCATAGGCCGATGAGCCGACGCCTGGCTGGTCAGGCGGCTGGCCCTACTGGGGCCTACTGGGGTGGCCGTCCGAGGGGCGGGCGTTTGGGGGGGATGGCGGGAGCGGGGTTCGGGCGGGGACCAGACCACAGCGCGGGGACGGCGTCGACGGCGAAGGCCACCCCGTACGCGGCCTGCTCGTAGTTGGCCCGCCAGCCGACGAAGTCCGGCCACGCGTCGGCGGGGTCGCGCTCGATCGGGAAGCTGACTTCGCGCATCCGGTCGACCGCGACCAGGAACTCCTGATAGGTCAGGCTGATCTCACGGGGCAGGTTGTGCTCGTCAGGTACCTCGAGGCCCATCGCCGTCGCGATGCGGTTCAAACAGGTGAATCCGCTGCGTAGGCACAGGCGGGCCGGTACCACCGGCGCGGATTCGGGCGAGAGCGCCAGGTACAGCGCCGCGGAGTCCAGCACGGCGAGTAGCGCCGTCACCCATGACGAAAGCGCGCCGGGCGAGCGGAACCGAACCAGCGTCAGGTAGGTGGTGTGGCTTTCCGCCACGTCGGCGCCCCAGCGTTCCCACTGGGCGTACAGGTCGGGCATGGTGTCGAGGGTCGACGTCCCTGAGCCGAGCGCGTAGTGGGTGCGCGCCAGGAGTTCCGGGCCCCAGGACGGGATGCCGGCCCGCGCGTTCAGCAGGGCCACCTCGGTCTCCCTCCGGTTGAACGCGGCGTACAGGGTGGGCAGGTAGGCGATCAGCAGCGTGACGATGATCAGGCCGGTCGCCGCGGCAACGAAGACGACCGCCACGGGCGCGGCCCCGGCCGGCTCGTCGAATCCGAGCGTGAACAGCGCGGACCCGGACGCGATGAAGGCCGAACCCACGCCGCGGCTGGTGAGCGGCCACAGCAGCAGCGCGTACCCGGTGAACGCGGTGCCCAGCCAGAGGGCCAGGTGGGTGAGCAGAATCGTGGCCGGCAGCATGGTGAGCACCCGGTCACGTCGGTGGTAGTCGTCGATGTTCCTGGCCACCAGGTTGAACACCAGCACGACGCCGCGGTCCGCTATGAGCGTCGTCCAGCTGGCGACCGGGCGCGACACGATGAGGGTCACGATGACGCTGAACCACGCCGAGAGCACGAGCAACAGGCCGGCCACACCGGCCACCGACCGGACGGCGAGCGGTATCACCATTGGTTCTCCTTGATGTCCCCCGGCGGCACCGGTTACCGCCGCTTCCGGTACCGGGGAATACCGGATCCGTTACGGCGCATTACTGGTATCGCTATTCCAGGACAGTTGCTGCGATGCACGAGAATTACTGCCTTAAGTGCGGATGCTACACACCTATCGACATTGCTAGTGAACTGCCTGCTTGGACAATAAGGCGTGAGGAAATCGGCCTACGCCATATACGGGACACCACGCTTAGTTCGGTCCTAGCGCAGCGTTAACCGCCGGCCGAACATCGCCCAGACGACCTTGCCGGGGTCGCTGGGCGCGAAACCCCACTGGTCGCTCAGAGCACGGATGATCTGCAGTCCGCGGCCGGTCTCGGCGAAAGAACCGCGGGCCTGCAGCACCGGAGCCGCCCGGCTCGGGTCGGCGACCGCGCACAGGACGCAGGACCCGGGCTGCAGTAGGCCGAGCCGGATCGGCCGCCTCGGCCTGCTATCGCCGGAGCCCGGCACGGCGTGCCGCATCGCGTTGGTGAGCAGCTCAGAGACCACGATCGCGATATCCTGGCTGCGTTCGGCGATGCCCCAGCGCTGCAAGGTGACGACGGTGAAGTCCCGGGCGGTGCGAACTGATCCGGTGTCCGGGCCGAGCGTGCGAGTGGCGACCCGGGGCAGGGTGACCGGACCGGTCGAGGCAGGGTCCGGCGAGGACCGTGAGCTGCCGCTGGTCAGGCCGGCCATCTCGGCAGCCAGGGTCAGCCAGCGGGCGCCGAGCCTGGCCTCCAGCAGAGCTGGGTAAGCGGCGTATTCCTGGATCATCAGTAACCCCCCGTCGGTGCTCAGTAGTCGCGGTCACCAGCTCCCAGATGCCATCGGGTAACCGGCGTAGGCTCGCCGCGCCCGCCGACGATCCGGGCGGCTCGGGCCATGGCCGTGTGTCGGTCCCACGGGACGACCTGGCGGCAGGCCCAGAAGTTCGGGTCGGTCTGCTGGCAGCGGGGGCAGGCCAGCCGGCCGAAGGCGTCGATGCGCCAGCCGGCGCCGATCGCGCGGGCGCGCATGTCAGCCTCGCCGAGCGCGGCCGGATCGGCATGCCAGGAGATGCAGGAGCCCATCTCGCACCACATGACCGGCAGCCGGAGCTGATCACCGATCACGGCCCGCACGGTAGGTCCGGCGGGGGGCTCGGCTGGCCCGTGGTCAGGCTCGGCTGGCCCGCGGTCAAGCTCGGCGGGGGCTTCGGGGCCGGCCAGCCTGACGCGCCCGGGGCGGTCGTCGCCGGGGGTCTCGGCGCGGTCGTCGCCGGGGGTCTCGGCGCGGTCGTCCTCGCGCAGCTCGGCGAGCCAGTCGTCCAGCTGGAGCATGCTGGCGTCGTCTGGCCGGTTCTTGATCTTCATGTACAGGCCCTCCCGTTGAGCCAGCGGTGAGCGCCTCCCAGCTGCGGGTGACCTGCATGGGACAGGCGTGCGCAGCGGGATGACGGGCCGGACGGCGACTGCTTGTCCTGGCGCTCCGGGCCTCGGGGTGGCCGACGGAGTGCACTTATGCCGCCACTGCGCTTACCTCCCCTGACAAGCGCCCGGGCTCACCGTTTCTGGTTTAAGCCTTCACAGTTCCGACTCTGAATTACAGCTAGATATACTTGCGATAAATATTCGGCTTACTTGTGAGCCATTAGACATGCCATGTGGACAAAATACGGTTTTTCTTTATGCACAGGGTGTGGACGGCGTTCTTGCAGCTAAGGGCCCGTTTAAAGGAGAATCCTTGGCCCCAATCCACAGCATTCCCCAGTGTACGCAGAGGATAAGCCCCCGTTCTGCACAGGCCATCCACAGGTTTGTACACAGAAAGGCCATTCAGCAGCTTGCGCTGCCGATCACCTCAGTGGCCTGCGCCTTGATGTCGCAGCCAAGGTGCTCACGGACGGCCGCCAGGTCCGCCGCGGGCCGGCCGAGGTGGCGCCGGTGATCCGCGGTGTCGCGGAACGCGGCCGGGGAGACGTCAATCGTGCCGGAACGCGCCGTTCTCGACGTAGGCCGTCAACCGCTTCCCGAGCATGACCGAGACCGCGTACTCCCCATGTTCGACCGCGAGCCCGTACAGGTCGGTCGTCGGCCGGACCTGCCAGTGGTGCAGGTCGACGTTCCGGGTCGCGAACTTTTCCACCCGGGCCGCGCGCTCGGCCGGACCGTGGTAATAGCTCTCGTCGTCGTTCAGGTCCAGGGCAAGCGTCAGTTCGAGATCGTCGCTGGCCCGAAGCTCGGCGAGTTTGCGTTCGATCTCCACCAGGACCGGCGCCAGGGCCAGGTCGGTCAGCGAGTGCGGATGAGGGGTGGACATCTCAGGTCACCAAGCTTTCTAGTTAGTCGCTTTCTCACCTAGATCGTTTCTAACGATTGGCAGTACTTCGATGGTAAGCGGCTACAACCTGCGTGGATGAGGCCAAAGGTCCCGGTCCTGGTGAGCACTACCTCCACGCGAACACGGGCTGATCGAAATGCGACACCCTGGTCGTGCGGCCGTGCCGGGCCAGCTGGCAGAACTGATAGATAAAGGCGGCCGTCGGCGCGTAGACGAAACCGGCCAGCAGCGGCAACCGCAGGACCGGCCGGTCTGACTCAGGAATGCGCAGCAGCTGTGGCGGCTGGTCCAGATCGGCCAACGGGATCACGTGGATCTTGGCCACCTCGGAGGCCGGACCCGTCATCGCGGTGACCACCGGTCCGCCCCACACCACGACGGGGGTGATGAGGTAACCGGACCGTGTGACGTAGTCGTCGAGGACACCAAGGACGTCGGCCGCCTGCACCTCGACCCCCGTTTCCTCGCGCAGTTCCCGCCGGGCCGTGTCCTCGACGGACTCACCGGGGTCGCGGCTTCCTCCGGGCAACGCCCATTGCCCTGGATGGTTACGCAGACTCGCCGCTCGCCGGGTGATCAGCAGGTGCAGCGCACCCTGCTGGACCACAGGGCAGAGGGCCACCGACGCGGCCCGCAGACCGGGTCGGTTTATGGGGATCCGCCGGAAGCCGGCCAGGTTGGCCTCGATCACGGCCATATCGTCGCCGGCACCGTCACCGGCTGGAGGTCTTGCCTGCATGGGGCCCGCCCGGCTGAGCTCAGGCCGGGCCGGCGGCGGGCTTGGTGGACTGGCGCCTGCGCAGGAAGACCAGCCCGGCCTCCGCTTCTTCCTCCGCTATCTCGGCCTGTTCTTGGCGTTCCGTCTGCTCCGCCGCCTGGAGTTGCTCGGTGGTCCGGTCCGTCTCGGCGGTTTGCACCTGCTCATCGTAATATCTGGTCACGGCCGGGACCAGAAGTCGTGCAGGAACGCGGGGGTCACCCGCGTGGTCGGCGATGTCCCGGGCGATGGCCGCGATGGCGCTGCGCGCCGCAGCGGGCCAGTGAGAAGGACGGCACTCGTGACCGCGCCGGCGAGCAGGACGGCAGTCGGGCCTTTGGTCCCTGGA
>Ga0302184_10002842_pt1 | contig 10878 bp, 10 predicted proteins | sample I_Palsa_N3_3_FD_200233 | JGI IMG/M metagenome (GOLD analysis project Ga0302184, IMG submission 200233) | Peat permafrost microbial communities from Stordalen Mire near Abisko, Sweden - I_Palsa_N3_3 | ecosystem: Environmental > Terrestrial > Soil > Palsa > Peat permafrost | place: Sweden...
TGTTCCCATTGAACGCATGGAGCACCCCCGGAAGCCGGATATTACGAAAATCAGGTTCGGTATTACCGATTCGGTTGCAAGCGTTGTGCCGCGGCTATGGGCTTGAAATCGCATGGTTCCTGCCGGCTGCGCGCACCCGGGCAGTGCCTGGGGCGCGATGGCGCCCGCACTTGGTGCGGGTGCGCGCGCCGATCCTCAGTTGCCGACGCCGGGCCGTGCGCCGCGAGTCGCGAGCCAGGAGCCCGACAGAATGAGCGCGAGCCCCGTCAGGCCCCCTACTCCGAGATGCTCGTGCAGTATCGCCACGCCCAGCAGTGAGGCGACCGCGGGATTGATGTAGGTGATCACGGATGCGCGGGCAGCCCCCGCGTGGGTAATCAGGTAAAACATCAGCAGCATGGCCAGCGCCGTGCACACGACACCGAGGACCGCGACGGATATCAAGGCCAGCGCCGAGGGCATCTGCGCGGGCAGCGAGCATAGCGCCGCCGGCAGCAGGATCAGCGCGGCGACCAGCAGGCTCGCGGCAATCGGACCGAACGGATCGATAAGCTTGAGATGGCGTTGCACGATCAACGGGCCAACGGCATAGCCGATGCTTGCGAGCAGCATGCAGCCGACGCCGACCCAGCCGAGTGGACCGGAAATGCTGCCCAGTCCAAGCAAGGTGACTACGCCGCTCAATCCGACCAGCAGACCCATCACACGCCAGGGACCGAAGCGCTCGTGCACGCCGAAGAAGCGCGAGATCAACGCGATGATCAGCGGAATAGTCGCGATCAGAATGCCAGCGATCGAGGAGCTGATCCAGCGCTCCGCCAGCGAGATGGCCGCAAAGGGCACCGCGAACTCGACCAGCCCGAACGCGCAGACTGAGCCCTTGTGCGCGAACAGGGGACGCAATGCGCCGCGCTGCCAGGCGATCGGCAGCAGAATGAGCGTGGCGAGCACGATGCGAGCCCAGGCGATCAGCCATGGCGAGAGTTCCTGCACGGCCAGCTTGATGAAGAAGTAAGGCACGCCCCAGATGATTCCCAGTGCCAGGAACGCCAGCCACGCGCGCGAGCTCATGAGCGAGTGCGGCCCTTTTTAGAACATGCTCGCGCCGATATTGATCAGCAGCGCGAGCACGACGGTGTTGAACATGTAGGCCAGAATGCAATGCACGGAACCGATGCGGCGCATGCTGCGGCTCACGAACGCCACATCCGCGGTCTGTCCGGAGGTGCCGATGATGGCCGAAAAGTAAAAAAAATCGCCGAAGTCGGGGGCACGATCATGCGGAAAGTGCAGGCCGGCGGGCTCGCCACGAGCCAGCGCGGCGTAATAAATGTTGGCATAGTGCGTCGCGAACATCACCTGGATGAAGGCCCACGATGAGACCACCGTGAGCCCGGCGAGCGCGATGTGGCCGTGCTTCACGAGCCCGTGCATGTTCTTGACGACCGCAAGCTCACCGCCAATGGCGCCCAGACTCGCGATGGCTGCGAGCACGACCAGAACCAGGATCGCGTACTCACCCTCATCCTGCAGCTGTGCGCGGTGCCGGATTTGGATGCTGCTGGCACCGTGCATCATCACTGCGATCAGAGTCACGTACAGGAGCGAGCCCACATTCCACGCGATCAGCCAGCGCGTGAGCCGATGATCGGTCAGCTGTTCGGGCAGCAGTGTGGCGACCGCGATGGCTACGGCCAACGAGATGAGCAAGCGCGGCCGCGCGCGCGCCAGACGAACGATGCGATATCGGCGCCACCTCATGCGCGCCATCGTACCAAAGCGGCTGCGGCCCACCCGGGCTCGGGCTACAATAAAAACTCCAGCAGCCGTTGCCGTCCAATGCCCTTCAACCTGCAGCCGCGCCTCGAGAATAATTTTGTCCGGCTGCGCCCGTTGCAGCCTGCGGACTTTGAGCCTCTCTACGCTGTCGCATCGGATCGACTGATCTGGGAGCAGCATCCCAATCCGGATCGATATCAGCGCGAGGTGTTTGCCAATTATTTCAAAGGCGCAATGGAATCCGGTGGCGCCTTCCTGGTGACCCATGCGCACAGCGGCGCAATCATGGGCAGCTCGCGCTACTACGATCTGGACGAAGCGGGCGGCTCGGTAGCGATCGGCTACACCTTCATCGCCCGGGAATATTGGGGCGGCCAGTACAATCGGCAGCTCAAGACCCTCATGCTCGATCATGCGTTCGAAGCCGTGCAGCACGTGATCTTTCACGTCGGCGCGCAAAACTGGCGCTCGCGCAAGGCCATGGAAAAGCTGGGCGCCCTCCTCATCGGCGAAGCCAGCGTGAGCTATTACGGCGAGCCTGGCCGACCGAACGTGATTTACCGCATTGATAAGGAGGATTGGATCGCGCGGCGCGCAGCCGCAGGGCGCATCCCATGCACATGATGAGCCGGGCTATTGATCTGCTCGAGGTCGGTCCGCGCGACGGCCTGCAGATGGAGCCGCAGGTCGTTTCGACGGCGGTCAAGATCGCGCTCATCGAGCACCTGTTGCAGGCGGGCGTGCGGCGCATCGAGGTCGCAAGCTTCGTCAATCCCAACAAAGTGCCGCAGATGGCGGATGCGGAATCCCTGCTCGCTCAGTTGCAGCGGCCCGACGGCGTCTATTTCACCGGCCTCGTGCTCAATCGGCGCGGCCTGGAGCGAGCTCTGGCCGCGGGCTGCAACGAGATCGGCATGGTGGTAGCGGCCAGCGATAGTTTCAACCGCCGCAACCAGGGTGTGGACACGCAGGACTCCATCGCGGCCTGGCTGCAGATCGCAACGGCTGCACGCGCCGCCGGCGTGCGAGCCCAGGTCACAATCTCCACATCATTCGGTTGTCCGTTCGAGGGCGAAGTGCCCATCGAGCACGTGCTCGACATCGCGGAGCGCCTGGCCGACGCCGATCCATTTGAGCTGTGCTTCGCCGATACGATCGGGGTCGCCGTACCTGCACAGGTCAGCGAGCTGCTCGCGCGCTTCCATGCACTGGCGCCCGGGATGCGCTTGCGCTGTCATTTTCACAATACCCGCAATACCGGCCTTGCCAATGCCTGGGCGGCCATCAATGCGGGCGTGCAGACGCTCGATGCGAGCATCGGTGGCATCGGCGGCTGTCCGTTCGCACCGGCCGCGACCGGCAACATTGCATCCGAAGATCTGATCTATCTGCTCGAGCGCAGTGGCGTGCACACTGGCGTGTCCCTGCCGCGCCTGATCGAGACGGCGCGCTGGCTGCAGGGACAGCTAGGTCACGGCGTGCCCAGTATGCTGAGCAAGGCGGGTCCCTTTCCGGGCCCGGCCGACGCGCTGCACTGAACGGCTTTAGGGAATCAGGACTGCGGCGCCCTCAAAGCGCCCGGCGCGCAGATCGGCAAGGGCCTGATTGGCCTGCTCGAGCGGGTAAGTGGTTGTCTGGGTCCTGATTGCGATCTGCGGTGCCAGCGCGAGGAAATCGATACCATCCTGGCGGGTCAGATTGGCTACCGAGAGCAAGTGCCGCTCCTCCCACAGCAGCCGATAGGGGAAAGTCGGGATGTCGCTCATATGAATGCCCGCGCACACGACGCGGCCGCCCTTGCGCACGGCGCGCAAGGCCGATGGAACCAGTGCACCCACCACGGCATAGATGATCGCGGCATCAAGCGGCCGCGGCGGTGCCTCATCGGATCCGCCCGCCCAGGACACGCCGAGGCTGCGGGCGAAAGCCTGAGTCGCCGCATCGCCGGGGCGGGTGAATGCATAGACCGTACGGCCCTGCCATTGCGCGATTTGCGCGACGATATGGCCCGCGGCGCCAAAGCCGTACAGGCCAATCACCTGGCCATCGCCCGCGAGCCGCAGAGAGCGCCAGCCGATCAGGCCCGCGCACAGCAACGGGGCCAGTGCCACATCCGCGCCCTGCTCGCCGAGCGGGAAGGCGAAACGCGCATCGGCGATCGTCGCGGTGGCATAGCCGCCGTCGCGCGTGTAGCCGGTGAACAAGGGCTGATCGCAGAGATTCTCCGCCTGGCTGCGACAATATGGGCACACGCCACAGGTGTGAGCCAGCCACGGTACCCCGACTCGCTGCCCGAGCTGCAGGCCCTCGACGCCATCGCCGATGGCGTCGATGCGGCCGACGATCTCATGGCCCGGGATAATGGGCACTTTAGGGTCCGGCAGCTCCCCGTCGATCACATGAAGGTCCGTGCGGCAGACCCCACAAGCCGTCACTCGCAGCCGTATCTGACCGGGCAGCGGGTCGCGATCCGCGATCTGGGTCCATTCCAGAGCCGAGCGCGCTCGCTTCAGCACCATCGCATGCATGATCTACGCCTGTACGCTAGCGCACATGGCTGAGCAGGCGCAGGGGCCCATCGTGGTTCCCTACACGGCGCTGGCCGCTGACACGCTGCGCGCCGTCGTGGAATCCTACGTGCTGCGCGAAGGCACCGAATATGGTGAGCGCGACTACACCCTGGCCGATAAAGTCGCGCACGTCATGCGAGCGCTCGAGCGCGGGGAGGCCCGGATCATCTTCGAGCCCATCTCGGAATCGATCCACATCGTTGCGGCTGCGCACGCCCCGAACCCTTAGTGCGTGCTCAGCGCCGACATCAGCTCGCGCACGGGCATCGCCTCGAGTCGCCCGCGGTCCGCGAACAATTCCACGATATGCGCAGCTTGCACCGAGCTGAAGTGAGCGGCGACCGCGGTCTCGAATTTGCGCCGCAGCAAGGGCAGGCCTTCGGCGCGCCGACGCCGGTGACCCAGCGGGTACTCGATGGCAATGCGCGCCGTCGCGCTGCCGTCACGAAACACAACCTGCACCGCGTTGCCGATCGAGCGCTTCGAAGCATCGTAATAGTCGCGCGTGAAGCCGCGATTCTCGCTGACCTGCATGCGCGCGCGCAGCGCATCGATACGCGCATCGGCCGCGACCTGCTGTTCGTAGTCGCCCGCCGTCAGTCGGCCGAAAATCAGCGGCACCGCGACCATGTATTGCAGGCAGTGATCGCGGTCGGCCGGATTGTCCAGCGGACCGGTCTTATCGATGATGCGCAACCCCGGCTCCTGCGTCTCGATGAGCACGCGCTCGACCTCATCCAGGCGCGGCGCGACCTGAGCGTGCAATGCCATCGCCGCCTCGACGGCGGTCTGGGCATGAAACTCGGCCGGATAGGAGATCTTGAACAATACGTTCTCCATGACGTAGCTGCCAAAGGGTTGCGGCAGCGACAGGCTGGCGCCGCGGTAGAGCGCATCGCAGAAGCCCCAGGTCGCAGCCGAGAGCGCCGACGGATAGCCCATCTCACCGCGCAGCGCGATCAATGCGTGCCAGACCCCGCGGCTGGTCGCATCCCCTGCCGCCCAGCTCTTGCGCGAGCCGGTGTTCGGCGCCTGGCGATAGGTACGCAGCGCCCCGCCGTCAATCCAGGCGTTCGAGACCGCGTTGATGATCTGCTCGCGCGTGGCGCCGAGCAATGCGGCGGTGACGGCGCTCGAGGCGATGCGCACCAGCAGCACATGATCGAGCCCGACGCGGTTGAAGCTGTTTTCCAGCGCGAGCACCCCCTGCACTTCGTGCGCCTGGATCATCGAGCGCAACACGTGCCGCACGGTGGGGCGCGCTGCGCCCGAGCGCCCCTCGGCGCGCGAGAGATAATCCGCGACCGCCAGAATGGCGCCCAGATTGTCGGACGGGTGGCCCCACTCTGCGGCAAGCCAGGTATCGTTGAAGTCGAGCCAGCGTATCGTCGTGCCGATGTTGAAGGCGGCGCTGACCGGATCGAGCTCCCAGGCTGTGCCGGGCACGCGCGCGCCCCCGCCCAGCACGGCGCCTGGCACCACGGGCCCGAGCAGTTTGGTGCAGGCCGGATATTTCAGCGCCTGCAGGCCGCAGCCGATCGTATCGGTCAGGCAATGCCAGGCGGTCTCGTGCGCCAGCTCGCTGAAGCCAGCCGTGTCGAGCACATAATCGGCGATAGCACGCAGCAGCTCATCCGGAGCGGGCCGCTGCGCTGATTTGTAGTCCTGCGACATGAAACACCCTGCGCGCATTATGACATCCAGCACGAGCTACCGGCGCTCGCCTCGCATGGCCGAGCAGCTCGCCGACAAACGCGAGCGCATCATGCGCGCGGCGCGCAAGCTGATCGCGCGCGGGGGCTTTCAAGCTGCGCAGATCACGGCCGTGGCCAGCGGCGCCGGAGTCTCGACCGGCTCGATCTATCGGCACTTCCCGTCCAAGGCGGCATTGTTCATCGAGGTCTTGCACGCGGCAGTAGCCCATGAGATCGCAATTCTCGAGCGGATCGGGCGCTCGGACGGCAGCGTGAGCCTGAAATTACAGCGCGCGGTGGAGTCCTTCGCCCACCGGGCGCTCGAGGGTCGCAACCTCGCTTACGCCTTCATCGCCGAGCCGATCGATGCCGAAGTCGACAACGAGCGTATCCGCTGTCGGCGTCGATTTGGCCGCGTGTTCGCGCGCTTGCTGCGCGCCGGCATCGATGCCGGCGAATTTCCGGCCCAGGATATAGAGGCCGGCGCAGCCTGTATCGTTGGGGCATTCACCGAGGCGTTGATCACCCCCATCGCGCCGGGCAGCAGGGCGCCGCCGGCGCGAGGCCGCACGCGCCTGGTGGCCGCGATCAGCGGCTTTTGCCTGCGCGCGGTGGGCGCTCGGCCTCAGGCCTGAGGCTCGAACTCGATGAGCCTGGCACCCTCCGGCACCTGTTCGCCCGCTGCGGCGAGGAAGCGGCGCACGGCGCCCGGTGCGGGCGCGCACAGCGCGTGCTCCATCTTCATGGCCTCCATGATCAGCAGTGGCGTGCCCCGCTCCACACGCTCGTCCACGCTCACCAGGTGAGCGACGATGCGGCCGGGCATGGGCGCGTTGAGCGCTGGCGAGGCTGCGCCGGCGCCGAGGGCTGCGCCATTGCTATCAGCCACGGGCTCGCGCAATGCCTCCAGGTGGCGCAGCCGGTATGCCTGCATGCCTAGCTCAATGCGCAGGAGCGCCGCTCCGGGTTCGGCCTCGATGCGCAGCGGTAGCGACTCATCGCCGAGCTGCAGCCGAAACAGCCCGTGATCCTCGGGCTGCAGCGATGCCGCCAGGCGCGTGCCGGCGATCGACACTTGCAGCCCAGCGCCCTCGTATTCGATCTGCACCGTCAGCGGCGCCGCGGCCTGCGCGCCGGGGAGCATGCCGGTCATTTCAAAGCGCAAGCTGCGCTGCAGAATCCCATTGAGCCGCCAGCCATCAGCCTGCGCCCAGGGTGATTCTCCCGCGCTCGCGCTCGCGCTGCGCTCCTGCTGCACGGTCCACAGCGCCGCGGCCGCGAGCACGCGCGCATCGGGCGCGTCTGGGTCGGGGGCGAGCCATGCGCGCTCACGCTCGATGAAGCCGGTATCGATCGCGGCGTCCCGAAACGCGCCGCTGGCGGCGAGCCGTCGCAGCCAGAGCAGATTGTTCTGAACCCCGACGATGCGCACCTGCGCCAGCGCGGCGCGCAGTGCCGCCAGCGCTGCCGGGCGCGTGTGCGCGTGCACGATCAGCTTCGCAAGCAATGGATCGTAATCAATTCCCACGCTGTCCCCGGCGCTCACGCCAGTCTCCAGGCGCAGGACTTCAGTGGCCGCCGGCAATTCGAAATGACGCAGCGTACCCGTGGCCGGCAGAAAGCCATTCTCCGGCGTCTCGGCGTAGAGCCGCGCCTCGATCGAATGCCCTGCGCAGCTGATCTGATCCTGCGTGAGCGGCAGCGGCGCGCCGGCGGCCACACGTAATTGCCATTCCACGAGGTCGACGCCCGTGATCATCTCGGTGACCGGGTGCTCGACCTGTATGCGCGTATTCATCTCCAGGAAGTAGAAATTACCCAGCTCATCGAGCAGAAACTCGACCGTGCCGGCGCCCAGGTAAGCCACCGCCCGACCCGCCGCCAGCGCGGCCTGGGTGAGCGCCGCGCGCTGTGCGGGGCTCAATGCGCTGGCCGGCGCCTCCTCGATGACCTTCTGATGTCGGCGCTGCACCGAGCAATCGCGCTCGTGAAGATGCACGAGCTGGCCGTGCGCATCGCCGAACAGCTGCACTTCGATATGACGCGGTCGCTGCAGGTATTTCTCGAGCAATACGCGCTCATCGCCAAAGCTTGCGAGCGCTTCGCGCCGGCAGCTCGCCAGGCGCTCCTCGAGCAGCGCGCTGTCCTCGACGATGCGCATGCCCTTGCCCCCGCCGCCGGCGCTGGCTTTGACAAGCACCGGATAGCCGATGCGCGCGGCCTCGCGGCGCAGGCGCGCTACGCTCTGCTCCTCGCCGTGGTAGCCCGGCAGCACCGGCACACCCGCCTGCTCCATCAGCGCCTTAGCTGCGGCTTTAGAGCTCATCGCGCGCATCGCCGCGAGCGTTGGGCCGATGAATACCAGGCCGGCCGCGGCGCACTGCTCGGCGAAGTCCGGGTTCTCCGCCAGAAAGCCGTAGCCCGGGTGAATCGCCTCGGCCGCGCTGCGCCTCGCGGCCTCGATGATGCGATCGGCGCGCAGATAGGAATCGCGCGCCGGGGCCGCGCCGATGTACAGGGCGCGATCGGCGAGGCGCACATGGCGGGCATTCACATCGGCCTGCGAGTAGACGGCCACGCTGGCGACGCCGAGCCGACGGCAGGTCGCGATGATGCGGCAGGCTATCTCACCGCGATTGGCGATCAGAACGGTCTGGAACATTCGCGAAGCGCTCATGCCCGCGCTTTACTGCGCCCAGGGCGGTTTGCGCCGCGCGAAGAATGCCGCGATGCCCTCGCGCGCTTCCTGCCCGGCGCGCACCCGCGCGATGCTCTCGGCGGTGTGCTCGAGCACCTCGGGATCGGCAGCGCTGCGGCCATGAAGCGCCCCGATGAGCCGCTTGCTTCGAGCCTGCGCCAGCGGTGCGCCCTCGTGCAGCGCCGCCAGCAGCGCCGCGAGCTGCCGGTCGAGCGCCTCGGCATCGCAGTGCTCATGGATCAGGCCCAGGCGCAGTGCCTGCGGCGCATCGAAGCGCTCGCCCGTCTGGAAATAGCGGCGCGCCGCGCGCTCGCCTATGGCTTCGATCAGGTACGGGGCGATGGTCGAGGGCGTGAGTCCCAGGCGCACCTCGGTGGTCCCGAAGCTTGAGTCCAGTGCCGCAATCGCGATGTCGCAGGCGGCGATGAGACCCAGTGCGCCGCCGAGCGCGACCCCGTGTACGCGCGCCACGGTCGGCTGCGGCATCTGCGCCAGCGTGCGCAGCAGCCGCGCGAGCGCGCGCGCATCCTCGAGATTATCCTCATAGCGGGCGGCCGCCTGGCGCTGCATCCATGCCAGATCGGCGCCGGCACAGAAGCTCTTGCCGCGACCGGCCAGGACCACCACGCGTACCTGGGACTGCTGCGCGAGCCGCGCCAGGCAATGCTGCAATTCCGCGATCATGGTCTGATCGAAGGCGTTGTGGCGCTCGGGCCGGTTGAGCCACAGCGTGCTGCCGTGGCCCGCATGCTCGAGCTGCAGCGATTCGTATGATTCCATGCCGCTAGAGCCGCAACGTACCGAAGCGAGTATCCGCGATCGGGGCGCGCAGTGTCGCAAACAGGCCCAGGGCAAGCACGCGCCGCGTCTGCACCGGATCGATGATGCCGTCGTCCCAGAGCCGCGCGCTCGCGTAGTAGGGGCTGCTCTGCTGCTCGAACTGCGCGCGGATCGGTGCGCCGATCGACTCCTCCTGCTGCGCGCTCCAGGCTGCGCCCTGAGCCTCGAGCGCATCGCGACGCACCGTGGTGAGCACACTGGCGGCCTGCTCCCCGCCCATGACAGCGATGCGCGCGTTCGGCCAGCTCCATAGAAAGCGCGGTCCATACGCGCGCCCGCACATGCCGTAATTGCCCGCACCATAAGAGCCGCCAATCAGCACGGTGAGCTTGGGCACCGCGCTGCACGCGACCGCAGTGACGAGCTTGGCCCCATCCTTGGCGATGCCCGCATTCTCATATTTGCGGCCGACCATGAAGCCGCTGATGTTCTGCAAAAACAACAGCGGCACGTGCCGCTGCACGGCGAGCTCGATGAAATGCACCGCTTTGAGGGCAGACTCGGAGAACAGAATGCCGTTATTGGCCAGTATGCCCACCGGGCAGCCGTGGATGTGCGCAAAGCCCGTGACGATGGTGGCGCCGTAGCGCTGCCTGAATTCGTCAAAGCGCGAGCCATCCACGATGCGTGCGATGATCTCGCGTACATCGTAGGATTTGCGTGCATCGGCCGGAATGATGCCGTAGAGCTCCTGCGCCGGATAGCGCGGCTCCTCCACGCTCGCGAGCGCCACGGCGGCGCCCAGCGGGGCTTCGAGGTTGGCCACCATACGACGCAAAATCGCGATTGCATGGGCATCGTTGTGCGCAAAATGGTCGGCGACGCCCGAGAGCCGGGTGTGCACGTCGGCTCCGCCGAGCTCCTCGGCACTGACGATCTCGCCGGTGGCGGCTTTGACCAGCGGCGGGCCGCCCAGAAATATGGTGCCAGTGCCCTGCACGATGATGCTCTCATCGGACATCGCCGGCACATAGGCGCCACCGGCCGTGCACGATCCCATCACGCAGGCGAGCTGCGCGATGCCTTGCGCCGACAGTCGTGCCTGATTGAAGAAGATGCGGCCGAAGTGCTCGCGGTCGGGAAACACCTCATCCTGCAATGGCAGATAGGCGCCGCCGGAATCCACCAGGTAGATGCACGGCAGGCGATTCTCCCCGGCAATCTCCTGCGCCCGCAGATGCTTCTTGACCGTGATCGGATAGTAGGTCCCGCCCTTCACGGTCGCATCATTGGCAACGATCACGCATTCGCGCCCGCTCACGCGTCCGATGCCCGTCACGATACCCGCGCCGGCCAC
>Ga0302184_10002848_pt1 | contig 10859 bp, 10 predicted proteins | sample I_Palsa_N3_3_FD_200233 | JGI IMG/M metagenome (GOLD analysis project Ga0302184, IMG submission 200233) | Peat permafrost microbial communities from Stordalen Mire near Abisko, Sweden - I_Palsa_N3_3 | ecosystem: Environmental > Terrestrial > Soil > Palsa > Peat permafrost | place: Sweden...
TCCCGCGCTGCGGTCACGGCGGCTGGGGCTGACGTCGATGGAGGAGCGTGCCCGGGAGCTCGGCGGCCGGCTCGACGTGCGCTCGTCCACTCCGGGCGGGACGACGGTCACGTTGACGCTCCCGGCTGGGGCCGCCGCCGCGCCCCGATGACGCCGGCACCGATGACGCCGGCACCGATGCCGCGGGGGCCGATGACGCCCGCCCGATGACCTCCGGACCGATGATGCCCGCGCCGATCACCGTGCTGATCGTCGACGACCACGCGGTCGTGCGCGAGGGCCTGCGCAACTTCCTGGCCCTGCAGGACGGGATCCACGTCGTCGGCGAGGCCGCCAACGGCCGTGAGGCGTTAGCCGCCGAGGCGCGGCTGTCGCCCGACGTGATCCTGATGGATCTGGTGATGCCCGTGCTCGACGGGGTGCAGGCGATGCGTGAGCTGCACGCCCGCGGGTCGCGCAGCCGCGTGATCGTGCTGACCAGCTTCCTCGACGACGAGCGGATCCTGCCGGCGATCCGCGCGGGCGCCGCCGGCTACCTGCTCAAGGACGTCGAGCCGGCGGCGCTGGCGCGGGCGGTCCGCGGTGCGACCGGCGAGCGCGCGACGATCGACCCGACGGTGGCGGCGCGGCTGCTGCAGACGCTGTCGGAGCCGACAGACCCGGCCGCTACTTCGGGCGTGGAGGCGCTGACCCGTCGCGAACGTCAGGTGTTGTGCCTGATCGCCGCCGGTCGCTCCAACAAGCGGATCGCCTACGAGCTCGGGATCGCCGAGAAGACCGTCAAGACGCACGTCGGCCATGTGCTGGCCAAGCTTGGGGTCACCGACCGGACCCAGGCGGCGCTGCTGGCGGTCCGGTCCGGACTGGCCGACCCGGGATAGCGCCCGCGGCGCCCACCCCGCGGCCCGGAGCCGCCCGCGCCGCCCACGTCGCGCCCCGGGTCCTAGGACCAATTGCCCCTACCAACTCCGACCGGGCCGGGCGTAGCGTCGCGGCCATGTCCATTGCAATCATCACCGGAGCCTCACGCGGTCTTGGCCTGGCCCTGGCTCACGCGCTCGCTCGTCGCGGCTGGTCGCTCGTGATCGACGCCCGCGGCGAGCGTGAGCTCGAGCTCGCAGCCACCGAGCTGTCCGCCCTCACCGACGTCACCGCGGTCGCCGGGGACGTCTCCGATCCCTGGCATCGCGAGGTGCTGCTGGCGCGCGCGGGCGCTCCGCTGCACCTGCTCGTCAACAACGCCTCGCTGCTGAAGTGGCCGGCGTCCGACCCTCACGCCCCGCAGCCCGAGCTCGCCCGCTACCCGATCTCGGCGCTGCGGCGCGTCTACTCGGTCAACGTGTTGGCGCCGTTGGCGCTGATCCAGGAGGCACTGCCGCTGATGCCTGACGGCGCCGCCGTGATCAATGTCAGCTCCGATGCCGCGGTCGAGCCCTACGAGGGGTGGGGCGGGTACGGCTCTTCGAAGGCCGCGCTCGACCAGGTGACGGCGATCCTGGCCGCCGAGCAGCCACGGCTGCGCGTGTATTCGGTCGATCCCGGGGAGATGCGCACGCGCATGCACCAGGAGGCGTTCCCAGGCGAGGACATCTCCGACCGGCCGCCGCCGGAGCACAGCGTGCCCGGTGTGCTGGCGCTGATCGAGGGGTCGGTGCCCAGCGGCCGCTACCGCGCCCGGGATCTCGCGCCCGCCGCGCCCGCCGCGTCCGCCGCGCCTGCGACGCAGACGGGGGGTGGGGTCGCATGAGCGCGCTCGCGTTCGAGCTGCCGGTCCGCCTGGAGGCGACCGAGCCGCCGGAGCTGCGCGGCCTCACGCGTGATGGCGTACGTCTGATGGTCGCCGAGTGCCGCAGCGGCTCGCTGCTCAACGCCCGTTTCCGCGAGCTCCCGGAGCTCTTGAATCGCAACGATCTGCTGGTCGTCAACGTCTCGGCGACGCTGCCCGCCTCCGTCTCCGGGCAGCGCGCCGGGGCGTGTGGCCGGGAGCCGGTGCGCGTCCATTTCTCGACCCCGGCGGCCGGCTTCGACGAGCGCCGGTGGGTGGTCGAGGTCCGCAGCGCGGACGGGTCGACGCCGGCGCGGGGCCGGGCGGGCGAGACGGTCAGCTTCGGTCGCGACCGCCGCGCGCGCCTGGAGCTGGTCACGCCGTACGCCGGCAGCGAACGGCTGTGGCTGGCGCAGCTGCACGGCGACACCGATGAGACGGTGCCCGAACTGCTGTGGCGGCTCGGCGAGCCGATCCGCTACGGCTACGTCGCCCGGCGCTGGCCGCTGGACGCCTACCAGAACGTCTATGCGACCACGCCCGGCAGCGCCGAGATGCCCTCTGCCGGCCGTCCGTTCACGATCGGTCTGATCGCCGAGCTGCTGACCCGCGGGGTCGGGATCGCGCCGATCTGCCTGCACACGGGAGTCTCCTCGCCGGAGCGCCACGAGCCCCCGTTCCCCGAGCGCTACGAGGTGCCGGGTCACACGGCTCGCCGGATCGCGGCCACCCGGGCCGCCGGCGGACGCGTGATCGCCGTCGGGACGACCGTCGTGCGGGCGTTGCAGACGGTCGCCGTCGGCGACGGCGTCGTCGCCGCCGGCTCGGGGTGGACCGATCTCGTGATCGAGCCAGACCGCGAGCCGGACGCGATCGACGGGCTGATCACCGGCTGGCACGAGCCCGAGGCCTCGCATCTGATGATGCTTAAGGCGATCGGGGGCGCGGAGTTACTGGAGCGCTCCTACGCGGAGGCGATCCGCCGCGGCTACCTCTGGCACGAGTTCGGCGACAGCCACCTGATCCTGCGCTGACCGCCGGGCGGCGCTCCCGACGCGACCGAAGCGACCTGGCCGTCCCTGACCTGAGCGACCCGGCCCGTCCGAGCCTGCTCGAGTGAGCTGCTCCCGGGTCATGTCGTCCAGCAGGCCGACCGCGCGCGGCTCGGCGCCCGGCTCGACGATCACCGCGCCGCCGGGCCAGTAGGGGTGCGGCGGCGCGACGCGGTCGAGCAGCATCGGCTCGAACACCCACGAGCCGGTGTTGATCAGGCGCGGCCCGCCGGGTACCGGCTCCCACGGCGCCTCGCCGCGCGGGCCGAGCCGGTGGACATGACCGAACACGATCCAATCGGCCTCGACGCCCAGCCGGCGGGCCACCTCGGCCATCGCGGGCATCGCGGCGCCGCGCATCTGGACGTCGACCAGTCGCGCGCTGGCCGGCGCCAGGTGGGCGCGCATCATCAGGTCGGGACCCACCCGGGTCATCTCCGCCGCGGTCTCGAGCAGCGTCCCGAGTGGCCGTTCGCGCAGCCGGGTGACTAACCCCGCTCGGTGCGCGCGGCGCCGGCGCCGGCGCCGCGCCGCATTGCGATGTCGCGCCCACTCGTACTCGATCGCGATCCCGGCGGTGGCGTCGCTCGACGGTCCGGCACGACCCAGCAGCCGCGCCAGCGCCGAGCGGCGCAGGCCGAACGCCGACTCGGGGATCAGATGGCGGTCGAGATAGTGGCCGTGGGTCGCCCAGATCCGGTCATCGAGCCAGACCCCCGGATAGCTGCAGCGCACCTGGGCGGGCGCCAGCCACGACGCCAGCAGTGCCAGCTCGGGCGTGGCCCTGAGCTCGACGTCGTCGGCGATCCCGAGCGATACGCCGCGCGCCAGCGCCCAGGAGCGCACCAGCCGTGCGTCGTGGTTGCCGGGGACGACCACGACCGAGCGATCCGGCCCCAGCCGGCGACCGATCGCCCGCAGCGCCTGCTCGGCGGCGGCCGCCGCCGGCCGCGTGCTCCACGGGGCGAGCTCGAACGCGTCGCCGAGCAACACCAGGCGATCGACGCCGTCGATCGCGTCGAGCAGCCGCTCCAGCGCGTCGGGGCGGCGCAGCACCTCGATGCCGCTGCGCAGCCCCAGGTGCAGGTCGGAGACGATCAGCGTGCGCACGGCGGCGCACGATAGAGCCACACGACGGCGCCTCGGACGCCCCGGAGGACCCCGGGGCGGGGAAGCTCAGACGAGCGGGCCCGTGCTACGCGGTGACGAGCGTGTCGAAATGCAGCGCGGTGCCGCGCGCGACGATCAAGACCGGCGCCGTCACGTCCTCGAGCGCGTGCTCGGCGGCGCTGGTGATCATCACGTGGCCGTCGCGGGCCTCGGCGCGTGAGCCGACGACCACGAGGTCGACGCCCCGCTCGTTGTCGAGTACCCGGGCGCCGAGCCGCTCGGCGAGCGAGTAGGCCGTCTCGATCGCGGCCTCATCGGCGGTGCGGCTGAGGATCCCGATCGTGTTGATCTCGTGCTCGCTCGCATCGGCATAGCCGGCGGGCGCGAACGCCAGCGCGACCGGGCCGTTCTCCATCAGCGTCTCGGCCGAGCGGCCGATCGCGATGTGGCCGTGGCGCGTGCGGTACTCCGAGCCGAACACGATCACGTCACCGTCGACCTGGCCGGCGAGCCAGCCGAGGCCCTGGCCGGTCGAGGGGCTGATCACGACGTGGCGCTGGGCGTAGGTGTCGTCCAGCAGGCCGGCGCCGCGCGACAGGAGCGCCTCGGCCGCTGACTCCGCCAGCAGTTCATCCGCACCGCGCTGATGGCCATGGCGGACGTAGGCGAGCGACAGCTTCGCGCCCGCATCGCGCAGCACGCGCCCGAACGTCAGCGCGTCGCGGTCGTTGAGCGTGTCGTCGTAGGAGATGATCGCGTGTGGGGCCATGGGGCTCTTCCTCGGTAAAGGTTTGTCTGCGTGACTCAACCTGGGTCTGCGTGGGTTTCGTGGCGAATATCGCAGGCGCCTGCCATTAGTTCTAATAACGTTGTTCATCTCTAGTATAAGATTTGCTAATGCTGAACTTGGCGCGACTTCAGGTCCTGTGCGAGGTCGTCAGCCTGGGCTCGTTTTCGGCGGCCGCCGAGTCGTTGTCCTATACGCAGTCGGCCGTCTCACAGTCGATCGCGCGGCTCGAGGCCGAGACCGGCGCACCGCTGGTCGTGCGCGGCCGACGCGGCGTCACTCCGACCCCGGCCGGTGCGGCGCTGGTCGACCATGCCGAGCGCATCTTCGAGCAGGTCCGCGATGCCGAGTCCGACATCGCGGCCGTGATGGGGGTGCGCGCCGGGAAGCTGCGGGTCGGGTCCTTCCCATCGGGCGGCGCGACCCTGATGCCGCCGGCGGTGGCGCGGTTTCGCCGCTCCCATCCCGACGTCGCGCTGACGCTCGAGGACGGCGAGCCTGAGGTGATCGTGCCGCGGCTGCGCGCCGGCGAGCTGGACCTGGCGCTGCTCTACGAGTTCCCGGGCGTGCGGCCCGGCCGCCGCCGGCTCGGGGCCGGATTGCGCTCGGTCCGGCTGCTCGAGGACCCGATCCGGGTGGCGCTGCCGATCGAGCATCCGCTCGCTGCGGCGCCGGAGCTGGTGTTGACCGACCTGCGCGACGAGCCGTGGGTGCAGACGTCGGCCTCGAGCCCGTACGCCAGGCATATTGTCTCCACCTGCCTGCGGGCCGGGTTCGAGCCGACCGTGGCGTTCGAGTCAGACGACTTCGACACCGTCCAGGGGCTCGTCGCCGCCGGGGTGGGGGTTGCGCTGATCCCACGGCTGGCGCTCAACCGCGTGCATCCCGCCGTCGCGGTCCGCGAGCTGCGTGACGGCGGCCCGATCCGCCAGGTGACGGTCGCGACCGTCGCCGGGGGCGGGATCGCGCCGGCCGCGCGCTCGATGATCCAGATGCTCGGCGACGTGGCCAAGCGCTTTGAGGACCGCTCGGAGCTGTGAGCGCCGTCAGCCCGCCGCGCGCCGTTTGACCTCGGTCGCCAGCTCCTTGGGGCGCTGCCCGACCACGACCGGCCGCAGCGCCCGCTCCAGCGGCCGCGCCATCAGCCCGACCTTCCCGGGATCGAGCGCCAGGCTGTAGCGGGCGTGCGTCCGACCGGACCCGAGCTCGGACAGCTCCCAAGAGCCCTCGAGCCGCTCGACGCTCCCGGACCCCAGCTGTGCGAACGAGAGCCGGTGGGGCGGGTCGTAGGTCACGGTCACCCGCAGTCGCAGCTTGGTGAACTTCGCGTCGACGACGATCTCGCAGACCGACGGCCTGCCCTGCTCGTCACGCTCGACCACCTGCACCGATTCCATCCCTTGCTGCCACTCGGGCGCTCGATCGATCGCCTCCACGATCTCCCAGCAGCGCTCGATCGGCGCCTCGACGTCGCCCTCGGACGTCCCCTCAAGCAATGTCATGCCGTGCCTTTCGTGATCGTCCAGGTGAACATGGTCGTCGCGGTCGCCCACTCGGAGTCGCGCACGGTCGCGTGCACGGCGTAGCGGCCTGAGCGGCTCGGCCGTCCGGTGATCCGACCGCTGGTCGCGCTCAGCTTCAGACCCGGCGGCAGGCGCTTCGCCGACCAGCTAAAGCGCCCGCCGCCGGGGTCGGTCGCGTGGAGGCGCAGCGAGACCTGCGTGTGCACCGGCGTCTGCTTGGCCGACACGCCGGCGAGCGCGATCGTGCCGGCGCACAGCGATGCGACCAGCGGCGTCGCGTTGGGCGTGCCGAGGCCGGTCGTCATGTCATAGCCCCGCTTGGCGCTGAAGCCCTGCGAGGCGACGCCGAAGTCGTTGTCGCCCTGCGTGACGTCGTGGAAGTCCTTGGCGTAGGACGTGCTCGCGGCCCGGTACAGCGCCGGGTTGGCGTAGCCGACCCGCTTGCCGGCGCAGGCGGGAGCGGCGTCGGCCAGGGCCAGCAGCGCGGCCCAGACGGGCGCGGCGCCGCTGGTCCCGCCGAGCACCTGCCAGCCGGCCGTGGCCGCGGGCACCGTGCCGGCGCCGTTCCAGTACATCACGTAGCCGGTCGTCGGGTCGGCGTCGATCGAGACGTCCGGCACCTCGCGGCAGTAGCCGTGCGAAGCCCCGCAACGCGAGCCGGACGCCGACGACGAGAGCACGCCGAGCGACTTGGCGGCGCGCGCCTGCGCCGGCGGCATGGTCCAGAACGACGACACGCCGCCCCCGGTCGCCCCGGCCGTCGACGGCGGACCGGCGGAGTCGTGCCGGCTGTTCCACGCGGTCTCATACAGCTCGGGCGAGAGGCCCTGCAGCGTCGTGCCGCCGACGCCGGTCACGTATGGCTGCGCGGCCGGATCGTCGACGCTGAGCTGGTTGTAGTCCGGCCCGTTCGGCGTGTGGCAGTCCTGGGCACCGTTGTCGCCGTCGGCGGCGACGATCGACTGTCCCTGCACCGCGGCCTGCTGAAACAGCGTGTTCTCGGCCCGGGCATCCGCCTTGCCCAGCTGTGCCTCGCAGCCGCCCCACGAGACCGACACGACCTGCGCGCGGTCCTGGTTGACGATCGCCGCGAACGTGTCGTAGGGACCCGAGCCGGGCGCCCCGGTCTGCGCGTTGGGTCCCTGGTAGACGAGCAGCTTGACGCCCGGCGCGAAGCCGATCAGGTTCTCGATGTCGAACGCGGCCTCGTCGGATCCGGCGCCGTGGCCGGCGCCGCCGTCGACCGAGATGTAGGAGATCGGGGTGTTGATCCCGTAGCAGGACTCGTACGCGGCGATGTCGGACGGGCTGTCGGACTCAAGCTCGTAGATCGCGACGGTCGCCCCGGCGCCCACGTCGCCGGCCCGGTACAGGCCGCTGAACCCGTATGCCGTCGCCAGCTCGTTGTCGGTGTAGCCGCCGTCCTGCGCGCCGGCATTGGTGGCCTGCGCGCACGGCTGCGACCCGGCCTGGCTTGACGTCTGTCCTCCGCTTGCGACGCCCGTCGTCGCCGGGGTCGCGGGCGCCGCCGTGGCCGGGATCGCCGGTACCGCGCTCAGCGGTTGCGCCAGCGCCCCCCGGTTCGGGGCGCGCTCGGCGAGCGGCTGGGGCGACGAGCTCGAGTCAAGGCCGACGATCGACTGCACGCCCGCCGCCGCGTCGGCCGCGACCGCGGGCGCCCGGGTGGCGGCGAGGACCATCTGCCCGTGGAGCCCGTGGAGGCTGCGCAGTTGCACGTCGAGCCCGTGCTCGATCGTCCCGGCGTCGGCGGTCAGCGCAACCGACAACCTGCCCGCGGCGGCGCGGCCGAGCGTCAGTCCCCGCCGCGCGAAGGCGGCCCTGATCGTGCGCAGGCGCGCCGCGCTGGCGCCGAAGCGCCGCCCGAACTGCTGCGGCGTCAGGTAGTGGTGGTAGGAGGGCGACCCCGGCGTCGAGACGGCGTCCGCGTAGCCCGCCAGCGCCGCGGGATCACGGGGCTTGAGCGTGACCGTCAGATGCAACCGTCGGCTGGCCACGACGGCGGTCCCGGCGCCGCGGGCGCGGGCGGCCATCGCCCGCGTGACCGAATCGTGCAGCCTGACCGTCGGCCCGAGCCCCGGGCCGGCGCCCGACGCCGCCGACGCGGTCCCGGCGAGAACCATCCCGACCACGGCGGCGGTCAGGGCGACCCCCAGCACCGCCACGGCCCGCACACGGACGCTCAGCGGGCGCATCGGCGTCCGGATTCAGGGGCCGCGGGAGCGACCCGGCTTGGCGCGCTGACGGCGACGGCGCCCCGGCCGTCGCGCGCGCCGTTCGGCACAGCGTCGGGCATCAGCAGGAGGTGAGCGTAACGGTCGCTGTGGTTGACTTGCCCCGCATGAGCTCAGGCGGGAGGCCACGGCGGCTGGTGTTCGGCGAGGTTGCCGAGCTGTATGAACGCAGCCGGCCCGGCTATCCGCAGGCGCTGATCGACGATCTGGTCATCTGGGCCGGGGCCGACGCTCGCGCCCTGGAGATCGGGGCCGGAACCGGCAAGGCCACGCGGCTGCTGGCGGCGCGCGGCGTGTCGGTGCTCGGGATCGAACCGAGCGCCGAGATGGCCGGCTACGCGCGTGCCGTGACCGAGCACCTGGGCAACGTCGAGATCGTCGAGTCCGACTTTGAGCGCTGGCGGCCCGACGGGGCGACGTTCCCCCTGATCTACGCGGCACAGGCCTGGCATTGGGTCGACCAGGAGACCGGATACGTCCACGCGCACGCCGCGCTGGCCCCCGGAGGTCATCTGGTCGCATTTTGGAACCGGCCCGACTGGGAGCAGACCGAGCTGCGCGCCGCCCTGTCGGACGTCTACCGGGCCGCCGTGCCCGAGCTACCGCCGGACGGCCCGATGCACCCCGACAACCGGACCATGGTCGGCGCCGAGGAGTCCTGGGCGCAGGCGATCGCGGCCACCGACGGTCTCACCGACCCTGAGCACCGGGTCTACGCATGGTCGCTCGACTACACCGCCCGAACGTACGTCGAGCTGCTCGCGACGCTGTCGGAAGTTCGGTTGCTCGACGACGCCGATCGTCAGCGGCTGCTGGAGGCGGTGGGACGGATGATCGAACGCCACGGCGACCGGCTGACGATGCCGATGGCCGCGCAGGTGGAGATCGCCCGCGCGGTCTGACGGCGGCGGCGCGGACGCGCTCAGAGCTCGAGCTTCAGCAGCGCCAGCAGGTAGGCCTCGGAGAACGACGGGAACTGCGGCACCGTGTCGACCAGGATCTCGTAGGGGACCCGGGCGCGGATCGCCAAGACCGCCTGATGGATCCATTCTCCGGCCAGCGGCGCCACCGCCCACGCACCGACCATCGTGCGTGACCCGCGATCGAACACGAGCGTCATCTCGCCGCGGGGGTCACGCTCGTAGGTGTAGGTCCGCGCGACGCCGCCGGATGGCAGATCAAGCGCGACGACGGCGACATCGAGCCCGGCGTCCCGCGCCTGGGACTCGGACATGCCGACCGCGGCGACCTCGGGGTCGGTGAAGATCACCCGCGGGATCGCGCGGTAGTCGGCGGCGACGGGCCGCCCGGCCATGTCGGCCATCGCCACCCGAGCCTGGTACTTGGCCAGGTGCGTGAACAGCATCACGCCGGTGCAGTCGCCCGCGGCCCAGACGCCGTCGGCGACGCGACAGCGCTCGTCGATCGGAACCGGCCCGGGTCGCTGTGAATCGAGCGTGACCCCGACCGTCTCCAGGCCGATCTCGGCGCTGCGGGGACGGCGCCCGACCGCGATCACCAGCCGCTCGCCGCGGACGCTCGAGCCGTCGTCGAGCTCGACCACCCGCTCGTCGCCCTCGACCGAGACCCGCGTTGCCTGCGCGCCGGTCCGGACGTCGATCCCGTCGGCGCTCAGCGCCTGCCCCAGGAGCTCCGAGACCCGCTCATCCTCGCGGTCGGCGAGCCGCTCGGCGCCCTGCACGAGCGTCACCCGGGAGCCGAAGCGGCGCAGGAACTGCGCCAGCTCGATTCCGACCGGCCCACCGCCGACCACGACCACGCTCGCCGGGATCTCGTGCAGCGCGGTCGCCTCGCGGTTGGTCCAATATCCGGACTCCGCCAGCCCCGGTACCGGCGGGATCACGGACTCCGATCCGGTCGAGATCAGGATCTGGTCGGCCTCCACGCGCGTGCCCTCAACGTCGATAACGCCCGCTCCTGCCAGCCGACCGGAGCCGCGCACGACGTCCACGCCGATCGACGTGTAACCGGCCTCCCGCGCTGAATCGTCGCCGGCGGAGGTCATGTAGTCGCGGTACTCCGACAGATCCGGCCAGTCCAGCGACGCTTCGTGGATGCCGGCGGCGCGCTCGGATTCCCCGCGCGCCTCGGTTGGGCGCAGGAGCGTCTTGGTCGGGATGCAAGCCCAGTTGGAGCACTCGCCGCCGATCAGCTCCCGCTCGATCAGCGCCACCTTGCGACCGGCCGCCACCAGCGCGTAGGCGGCGTGCTCGCCACCCGGGCCGGCCCCCAGGATCGCCACGTCGTAGCGCTCAGCCATCGCCGTCCACGGACGCGACGATACCCGGCAATAGCATGTGGTGCATGGGAGCAACCGCCGCGCTCGACTCCGACGGCTTCGCCGTCGAG
>Ga0302184_10002850_pt1 | contig 10856 bp, 13 predicted proteins | sample I_Palsa_N3_3_FD_200233 | JGI IMG/M metagenome (GOLD analysis project Ga0302184, IMG submission 200233) | Peat permafrost microbial communities from Stordalen Mire near Abisko, Sweden - I_Palsa_N3_3 | ecosystem: Environmental > Terrestrial > Soil > Palsa > Peat permafrost | place: Sweden...
CGCATAAGCTATATCCTCCGCGTTAATTTCCGATGCTTCGAATATGCTGGTGAATTGCGGGACGGGTGAGGTGCCTGCGCCGGAGGTGAGCCGCCCGGTCTGGCCAGCGAGTCTGACACGCACGCACGTCCGCCGCTTCCGCGACATTTTCCGTGGTGGATCGACGCTCCGCGAGCCGGTGCTGGGGTACCACTGAACCACCGCCGAGCGTGAATCGACCGCAATAACCGGAGAGTTCCTCCGCCTGGCGTGACGCTGGTGGTGTCGTGTGGCGGCTGTGACGAGCGCGGGCGGGCCGAAGCTGTCACACGATCATCGCCGCCACCATCGTCAGCCGATGGGCGGGCCGGATGGTGGCAACAGGTAGTGCGCCCGCTACCGGCGGCGGGACGCGGCGTTCAGCGCTGTGGTGCCGATGTACCACATGTTGTCGGTGACGTCGATCGTGACTCCCGGAGGAACGATCTGGTCGATGCGGTCGAGTAGATCGGTGGGCAGGTCGAGGCCGTCGGCGGCGAGGTAGCCGTCCAGGTGCTCCATGGTGCGCGGACCGATGATCGTGGAGGTCACCGCGGGGTGGCGGGTGACGAACGCGGTCGCCATCTGGATGAGGGTGATCCCGGCCTCGTCGGCCAGCGCGCCGAGCGCGTCGGCGGCGTCGAGCTTGGCGGCGTTCGACGGATCGGTGGCGTCCCAGCGCCGCGGGAAGCGACGCAACCGCGCGGCGGAGCCTGGCCCGCTGACCTCCCGGCCCTTGCGGTATTTGCCTGACAGCCAGCCACCTGCCAGCGGGCTGTAGGCCATGACGCCCATTCCGTGGCGCTGGCAGGTCGGCAGCAGGTCGTATTCGATCGCCCGGGTCAGCATGGAGTAGGGGGGCTGTTCGGTGCGGAACCGTCCGTGGCCGCGGCGATCGGCGACCCACTGAGCCTCGACGACCTCGGAGGCGGGGACCTTGGACGTGCCGAAGTAGCGGATCTTGCCGGCCTGGACGAGGTCAGTCAGGGCGCCGAGGGTCTCGTCGATATCGGTGTTCGGGTCGGGAACGCCGACTTGGTAGAGATCGATCCAGTCGGTTTGAAGCCGGCGCAGCGAACCCTCGACCGCTTCGGTGATCCATCGGCGCGACGCTCCGCGATGGTTGGGGTCGTCGTCGCCGAAAGGAACGCCGAACTTGACCGCGAGCACCACGCTCTCGCGCCGTCCGCCCGCCAGGGCCTGGCCGAGGATCTCTTCTGACTCGCCGGCAGAATAGCCATCGGCGGTGTCGATGAAGTTGATCCCGGCGTCCAGGGCGCGGTGGATGATCTTGATCGACGCGTCGTGATCGGGGTTGCCGAAGGCGCCGAACATCATCGCGCCCAGGCACATCTGGCTGACCGAGACGCCGGTGCGTCCCAGAGGGCGGTATTCCATGCTGAAGCTCCTTGAGTCTTTGCTCGCGGCGGGTGGGTAGGATCAGACGCGTCAGCAGGCGGAGAGCCTGTCCACTTCACTCTAGCTATTAGCGGATAGCCTGTCCACTTGGATGGCCCATGCCTACGGACCAGTTCCCAAAACGAGCCGACGCCTTCCCAGAAGCCGACGCCTTCCCACGACGAGCCGACGCCGAGCGCAACCGCGACAAGATCCTCGCGGCTGCCCGTTCCGCGTTCGCCGATCCTGAGGCCGAAATATCGATGGCCGAGATCTCGCGCCGCGCGGGAGTCGGCATGGCGACGTTGTACCGCAACTTCCCCGGACGCCGAGAGCTCCTCGAGGCTCTCTACACCGACGAGGTCAACGCCGTTTGCAACGCCGCCGAGACCTCCGGCGGCGAGACGCCCGGAGCGATTCTGGAGGCTTGGCTGCACCGGTTCTTCGCCTTTGCCACCAGCAAGCGCCACATCGCCGCCGAGCTGCTCGAGCACACTGACCGCAGCGACCCGATATTCGGCAGCAACCGCGCCCGGGTGATCGCGGCCGGCCGGCCGCTCCTCGTTGCCGCGCAGCGCGCTCACGAGATCCGCGACGACCTCACCCTCGAGCAGGTCCTCGACATGGTCATCGCCATCGCCACGATCCACGGCGACACCCACTACCTCGAACCGATCCTCCAGACCGCGCTCGACGGCCTGCGCCCCCCGGGCGATGCGGGGCCCGCATGGCCGTGATGAGGCCTGCTCTCAGCTTGTAACACGTGTTACGGTTCTTGCATCTGCATGGCGAGTAAATCATGTGAGGATGACATGGAGAACCCGGGACGCATCGAGGAGCAGGTACGGTCGGCGTTCCCCGAGGGCTCCATCGAGCGGGTTCAGGTGCTGGCGTACGGCGACGATCCGGGGGTCGAGCCAGGAGAGACCGCGATCCGGGTCTTCATCAGCCGGGCAGGCCGGCCCGAAGGCGAGGAAGCCGACAAAGAGATCGTCAAGGCGTTCGAAGAAGTCAGCCGCCCGGTCATCAAGCGACTGGGTGACGAACTGCCCTTCGTCGGGTGGATGGACTTCCGCCCTGACGTGCAGGACGAGTCGGCGCGGTCGGGCGGCCCCTTCGGAACTGGGCCTTTCATCAGGTTCAGAACCCGCCGAGACCAGTGCGGTCCGCCGGATGAACCGTCCGAGCAGCTGACGCCCGTGATGACGCGGCTCGGGGCCGCCGATCTGGCGACGGTGGATACACTGATCGCCGCGGGCATCGCGAACAGCCGCGCCGAGATCCTGCGCTGGGCCGTGGGCCGCATCCGCGAAAACCCGGCCTACGCCCAGCTCCAGGACCGTGTGCACGAGATCAGCGAGCTCAAGGCGCAGTTCTGACCGTCCCAGACGCGAATACCACGGCTGAAACATTGCAGGAGCACACTGGGAACATGGGCATGCGACGGGTACGGGTGGGATGCGAGTTCGTGCATGTGGCTGCCGTGGATACCCCGGCCGTTCTCCAGGTCGAGCCCCAGGACGCGGCCCCGGTCAGCCTCGCGCGACGGGAGTGGTCGACGGAGCCAGCGGTGCGCATCCGCCACTACACCGACCTTTACGGCAACCTGTGTGCCCGGGCGATGCTGCCCGCCGGACGGTCCACGCTGCGTTTCGACGCCTCGGTGCTGGTGCCCGACGCGACCGAGGACGCCGATGAACAAGCGCCGGAGCTGCCACCGGAAGAGCTGCCAGACGAGGTGCTCATCTACACGTTGCCCAGCCGCTACTGCCTGCCCGACATGCTCGGCGACGAGGCCTGGTCGCGTTTCGGCGCCATGCCCCTCGGCTATTCCCGGGTCCAGGCGATTTGCGACTACGTCAACGGCCACCTGACGTTCGAGTACGGCAGGAGCGGCCCGCAGACCACGGCGGCGGATGCCAACGCCTCCGGGTTCGGTGTCTGCCGCGACTTCACCCACCTGGCGATCTCGTTCTGCCGGGCGCTGAACATCCCGGCTCGATACGTCTTCGGCTATCTGCCGGACATGGACGTACCGCCGGACCCGGCGCCCATGGACTTCGCGGCGTGGATGGAGGTCTGGCTGGGCGACCGGTGGTTTACCTTCGATCCGCGCAACAACCGCCGGCGTAAGGGCCGGATTCTGATCGGATCCGGACGGGACGCGTCCGACGTGGCCATGGTCACCACCTTCGGTGCACCGCTGCTCGAGTCGATGATCGTGCAGGCGCAGGAGGAGCGGGAATAAATCTCCTCGTGCGCGGCTCGCTCAGCCGAGCCGGGTGACCTCGACGGTGACGGCGAGGTGCTCCACCGCCGGGCCGGAGTAGATACCGGACAACGGGCGTACGTCCGCGTAGTCGCGGCCACGGGCCAGCAGCACGTGACGGCTGCCCACCTCGGCGAGACTGGTCGTGTCGGCCGCGACCCAGTCACCGGCCCAGAATTCCACCCAGGCGTGGCTCTCTCCTGTCATCGTCTCGCCGACCTCGGCTTCGGCGGCCGGGTAGAGGTAGCCGGAGACGTAGCGCGCAGGCAGTCCGACTGCGCGCAGCAGGGCCAGCGTGACGTGCGCGAAGTCCTGACATACTCCCTTGCCCGCGGCGCGGGCCTGGGCCGAGGACGTATGGACGTGTGTCGCACCCCGCTCGTAGCGCAAGGCCTGGTGGGTCCACTCCGCCGCGCGCAGCCCGGCCTGCACGGGCGTCGGCTCGGCGCGCAGGGACCGCCCGAGCTCGGTGAGCTCGGGCTCGGCGGTGACGTAGGAGGAGGCGGCGAGCAACTCGGCGAAGCGATCCTGAACCGCGGGCGCGGCCAGCTCGGACCAGCTGATGCCCGTCGGCACGGCGCGCGGCGGGGCGGTCTCCACCGTCGACGTGGCCAGCACGACAAGCTCGGTATGCGGCACATGGATGTCGAACGCGTCCACTGCCGTGCCCCAGTAGTCGACGTAGCGAAACGGCCGCACCGCGGGCGTGACGACGAGGGCGGCTTGCAGGGTGTGCTGCCCGTCGACGCTCGGCGGGGTCAGCCTCGCTTCGTTGTACGACGCCCGCACCGGGTTGGCGTAGTTGTAGACGGTGCGGTGCCGGATTGCGATCCGCCAGCTCATGAGCCAGTCTCCTTGAGGCTCCACTGGGGCGGCGGTGACCCGGCGAAAAGCCGTTGGGTCACCTCCTCACTGATCGTCGAGACGGCGTGCTGCAGTCCGAGCAGCCGGTCCGGCAGGCCGTCCAGGAGATCAGCGGCGGAGAGGAACTCTAGGTCGGTTCGGGCCCGGCCGATCGCCCGGCGGCCAGGTTCGTCCAGCCCTGAGCGCCCGGACGCTGGGTCCAGCCGGGCCAGCGCACGCTCCCCGGCCCGGAGCGCGTAGAAGACCGATCGGGGGAAGAGCCGGTCCACCAAGAGGAACTCCACCACCCGGGGAGCCTCGACGCCTTGCTGGTAGGTACGCAGGTAAGCATCGTGGGCGGAGCACGCTCGAAGGGTGGAGGTCCAGCCCTCGCTCGCTCGCTCGGCACCGATCCGGGCCGCGAGCAGGCGCGCGGTCATGTCCACCCGCTCCAGACTGCGGCCCAGGATCAGCGCGTCATAACTGGTGTCCCGGCTCATGCTCGCCTCGACGTACCCGGCCACGTTGGCCGCGCGGTCTCGGACGTAGGAGAAGAAGGGCGCGGGGCCGAAGTCGCGGGCGGCGGCCACCCGGTCCGGCAGGGAGTTATGGGTGGAGTTCAGGCACTCCCAGATCTCCGCCGAGAGCGCCTCCCGGGCGCTGCGGGCGTTCTGCCAGGCGGCGGACAGCGCGCCGACGATTGAGCTGGACGAGTCCTCCTGGTAGCCAAGCAGCTCCAGGACGGCTCGGGAGTCCCGGTGCCGCTTGGCGGTATCGCCCGGAACGCCCATGACCGCCAGCAGGACGGCGCACGCGCGAGCCTCGTCCACGCCCGGGTCTTCGAGCACTTCGTGGAAATGCACGTCAAGCAGCCGGGCGGTGTCCTCCGCCCGTTCGACATACCGGCCCACCCAGAACAGTGCCTCGGCGACCCGACTCAGCATCCTGGTCCCCTTACTGCTGCGGCTGGTCCTGGCGAGGACCGGCGTCGGGTTCGGCGCCGCCTACCGCCTGCGCGGGAAACGCCGACGGGCCGTCGTCTTCTGCGTCCCAGCCCGGCGAGGAGGTCAGCACCCAGGTGTCCTTGGAGCCACCGCCCTGGCTGGAGTTGACGATCAGGCTCCCCTCCCGCAGCGCCACCCGGGTCAGTCCGCCGGGCGGCACCCGGACCTGGACCCCATCGTTGACCGCGAACGGTCGAAGGTCGATGTGCCGGGGCAGCAACTTGTCGCCGAGCTGCGCCGGCGAGGTCGACAGCAGCACCAGCTCCTGCGCGATCCACGCCCGGGGCTCGGCCAGCACCTGCTCGCGCACGGCGGCCAGTTCGGCGTCGGAGGCCTGCGGCCCGACGACGATGCCGTGGCCGCCAGACCCCTGGACCGGCTTGACCACCAGCTGGTCAAGCCGGTCCAGGCAGTGCGAGCGCACGTCGGGATCGTCGAGCCGGTACGTCTTGACGTTCGGCAGTACGGGCCGCTCGCCGAGGTAGTACTCGATGAGCGCGGGAACGTAGGTGTACGTCAGCTTGTCATCGGCTACGCCGTTGCCGACCGCGTTGGCGATCGTGACGTTGCCGGCCCGGGAGGCGTTCACGATCCCCGGGCACCCCACCACGGAGTCGGCCCTGAACTGCACCGGATCGAGAAAGTCGTCGTTGACGCGCCGGTAGACGACGTCCACCCGCCGCTGCCCTCCGACGCTGCGCATGTACAAGATGTTGTCACGGCAGAACAGGTCCCGACCCTCGACCAGCTCAATGCCCATCTTGCGGGCCAGGAAGGCGTGCTCGAAATAGGCCGCGTTGCCGACCCCGGGGGTGAGCAGCACCACGACGGGCTGCTCAGCGCCGACCGGCGCAGACCGCCGCAACGCATCGAGCAGCCACCCCGGGTAGGAAGCGACCGGCCGCACCTGCTGCTCCAGGAACAGGCCGGGAAAGACGCGGGCCATGGTCCGGCGGTTCTCCAGCACGTAGGACATGCCGGACGGCACTTGCAGGTTGTCTTCGAGTACCCGCAGGAGCCCGGCCTGGTCGCGGACGATATCGATCCCTGCGAGGTGGACCCGTACGCCGTTCGGTGGTTCGATGCCGTACGCCGACCGGCAAAACCCGGCCGAGGTGGCGAGCAGAGAACGCGGCACCACTGCGTCCCGGACCACCTCGGCCGGCCCGTAGATGTCGGCCAGAAACGCCTCCAGCGCGCGTACCCGCTGCACGACGCCCGCTTCGACCAGCTCCCACTCGGCCGCCGGGATCAGCCGCGGGATCAGGTCGAGCGGGAAGACCCACTCTTCGCCGGCATGGGAGAAGATGACGCCCTGGTCGCGGAAACTGCGGTCCCGGGCCTCCCCCCGCCGCGCCAGGTCGTCGCCGGTGAGCGTCTGCAGGGCGTCGTACAACGCCCGCGTGTGCGGGTGCGGTAGACCATCCGTCCCGAACATCTCGTCGTAGGCCGGGCCGCGCGGGTACCTGTCGAGGAGGCCGCCCATAAGTGGATTCGTATCACTGGTCTGCTACCCCGTCATCCGCGCGTCGTTACAGTTGTGAAACAAAGGTAGTTCACTATGCAGTAATGGCAGCACTCACACCGCAGGCCCCCGAGGCCGGCCGGCTGACCTACGTGTTGCGCCAGCGCTTCAGCTACACCTATGACGCGCCGGTGCGGGACCTGGACCACCGGCTGGTCGTGGTGCCGCCACGCCGGCACGGCGACCAGCGGCGACGACGGTACTCGATCACCGTCTCCGCCGCAGACGCCCGGACCACCCAGCGGCGAGACGCCGCCGGCAACATAGTGACCAGGGCTCGCGTGCCGCTGGTGGCGGACCGGGTCGAGTTCGTGGTCGACGCCGTCGTCGAGCGGGTCGGGCCGGGCACCGACATGATCGTGCCGACCGCTGCTCTCACCGACTCACGGCTGCTGCGCCCGACCCGGCTGACCGCCGCCGACGCGGCCATCCGGCGGCTGGCGGCGACGATGGCCGGCCAGGACAAGCTAGCCACCGCCGATCGGTTCTGCGCGTACGTGCATGAGGCGATCCGCTACGCGTACGGGGTGACCTCGGTCGCCACCACCGCGGCCGAGGCGCTCGCCGGCGGGCAGGGAGTCTGCCAGGACGCCGCGCATGTCATGATCGCGCTCTGCCGGGCGGTCGGGCTGCCGGCGCGCTACGTCTCCGGACACCTGCTCGGCGAGGGCGGCACGCACGCCTGGGTGGAAGTCATCGTCGCCGACGCCAACGGCGCCCGCGCCGTAGCGCTCGACCCCTGCAACGGCTGCCGCGTCGGCGCGAATTACCTGACCGTCGCCACCGGGCGTGACTACACGGACGTAGCCCCGACCTCCGGATCTTATCTAGGCACCGCCCGCGGCAGCCTGACCGCTACTAAGCAGGTTGACCTCGCGCCGGCCTGACCTTCGCCCCTTCCGTCGGCCTGCCGGGCCGGCCAGACTAGCGGCATGGATGAGGTGGTGCGCCGCTACCGCGACGAGATGGACAGCGAGTACCAACCGGTGTTCGATCGGCTGCATCGGCTGATCGTGGCGGCCTGTCCTGACGCCGAAGTGGTGCTGTCCTACGGGATGCCGACCTACCGGATCGGGCGGTGCCGTCTCAACGTGGGGGTGTGGAAGCACGGACTGTCTCTGTACGTATCGCCGAACCGGGACGGCGGCTTTTCGGCACGTCATCCCGAGCTGGCCGCGGGAAAGGGGACCATCAAGCTCAGGCCCGGGGACGCCGCGCACATCACCGACGCGGAATGGCAGGATCTGGTGCGCGCTGCGCTATGCGGCTGACGTGGCGTGCGGCGGTTCCCCCAGCAGGACCGCTTTAATGATCGGGACTGTTATCAATGCGGCGAAGTCGCAGGAGTTCCAGGTCGACGATCTGCCGCAGGTGCGTGGGAGACCACCGCTCCGGGTCGACGATGGACTGGAACGACATCCCCTGGATCAGCGCAAACAGGCGGCCGCCTTCGGTGTCCGGGTCGATGCTTGACGACATGCGTCCCGCTGCAACGTCGGCCTCGACGAGGCGGGTCACCCGGTCCACCGCGGACTCCGCTCGGGACGCCCAGATCTGGGTCAGCTCGGGGTCGCCGACCGCTATGCCCTGATAGGCCAGCCAAACCCGCCATTCGAGTCTGGTCGAATCGTCGAGGGGCAGCAGCGCGCGCAGACACGCGGCCAGTGGGTCGTCGCTTTCGCGCATCGCCTGCTCCACCCGCGCCCGTGACCGGGAGGCCATCGTCTGGTAGGTGTCCAGGACCAGCTCTCGTTTGCTCGGGAAGTAGTGCGTGACCATGGTGGTACTGCCGGAAAGCCGCTTCGCGATCTTTGTGTTGGTCAGCGCGTTAATGCCCTCGTCGGCGATCAGTTCGGCGGCAGCGAGGACCAGGCGACGCCGTCGATCTTCCGCGTCGACCTTGGCGGGCATGGGGCTAGCTCACCTCCAGGGGACGGCGGCGAACCTGGACGGGCAGCAGCAGGGTCGGAATGTAAGGGAAGTCCTCGACGAAGGGGTCCAGCTCAGGCAGCGCGCTCATCGCTTGACCACGGCGCGGTTGCCGTCGCGCCACAGGTAGGCCTGGACGCGTTCGGCGATCTTCCAGCCGTCCGGGGTCCGGGCGAGCGTATCGGTGTAACTGCCCGCGATGACGTAGGTATCGCCGCCCGGGGTTCCCGTGCGCACATGCTGCGCCTGGAAGTAGCAGGTGGCGCGGGCGGTGTCACCGTCGACGTCGGCGATGACGTTGCCGAGCAGGTGCTGGGAGGCGTCCAGCTGCTCCAGGGCTCCCCTCGAGCGGGCCAGGATCGCCTCGATTCCGTCCAGGCGTCCGCCCGGGTGGACGAACGCGGGCGTGGCGGTGAAGCAGCTCTCCAACAGCGCCCAGTCCTTGGTGTCGAGCGCGAACGTGTAGCGCACGCACAGGTCGGCGATCTCCTGACGGTCGATCAGCCGCTGCACATCAGCGTCCATCGGGCCTCCTTGGTGCTGGGTTGGCGGGCTCGGGCCAGCGCGGCGACCTCAGCCTCGGAGGCGAGGTCGAACGTCCGGCCCCACAGCGGGTCCGACAGCGCCTGGTCCACCACGGCCGCGCCGGACCGGCCGAACCACTCAAGCGTCTGGGCATGCCCGGCCCGCAGGTCGTAGGCCGGCGAGAAGCCCAGGACCCGGGTGATCTTGCCCGGATCGAGCATTCCGTGATGGGCCGGGGTGAACAGCCGGGAGAACAGCGGGCGGTCCGCGCTCTGGGCCAGATCGTCGGGCAGCGGCACGACGTCCGGCTCCACGCCCACAACGTCAGCCAGCGTGGCGACGTAGGCCGCGCTCGTGACCGCGCTGGTGGTCACGTTGAAGACCTCGCCGACCGCGGCCGGATGCGTGGCCATGAGCAGCAGCGCGCGGCACAAGTCGTCGACGTGCCCGTAGGAGCCGACCACCAGGCCGTGGTACGGGAGCAGCACGGGGCGTCGCTCCTGGAGGCGGCGGAACATCGCCGCCTCCATGTCGTAGATGTTGTTGTACGGGCCGTAGATGGCGGCTGGCCGTGCGATCGTGGCCGGGAAGCCGCCGGTCACGTGGCGGGCGAGCAGGGCGCGCTCGGCCGCGACCTTGAAACCGGCGTAGGCGGTGACGTCGGGGGCCACGACCGGGCTGTCCTCGCGCCACGGGAAGGCGCCGGTCATCTGGTACAGGCTCTGCGACGAAACGTAGACGTAGCGGCCGAGGTGGCCCGCGAGCAGGTCGGCGAGGTGGCCGGGGTCGGCGCCGCCGGCGACCTTGGCCACACCGGATACGTCGAAGACCGCGTCCCACTCGGTGCCGGCCAGGGCCGCGCGCATTGACGTCGTGTCGGACCGGTCCGCGACCAGACGGGCCACCCCGGGCGGCAGCTCGACCGGGGTGACGCCGCGGTTGAGCACGGTCACGCCGGCGCCTTCGGCGACCAGGATCTCGACCAGACGGCGTCCGACGAACCCGGTGCCGCCCAGCACCAGCGTCTTCATGAGGCGGAGGGTGCGTAGCGCACGTGACGCGAGATGTCGCCGTACAGATCGTTGACCACGCGGCGTTCGGTCCAGTGCCAGCCGCCGTCCGTCCGGGTCAGCCGGTCCTGGTAGCGGCCGGAGAAGATCGGTTGCAGCGGGAAGTCCGGGAGGGCCTGGAAGACGATGACGTAGGCGGAGGCGGTGGCGGTACCGGCGTCCTCGTCGACGTCGATGACGACGTTGGTCGTGACGTGCTTGGTGCGCGTCAGGCCGTCGTAGAGCTGGACGTGGTCGGTGATCCACTGCCGGGCGGCGGCCGCGCCGGGCTCGGC
>Ga0302184_10002859_pt1 | contig 10848 bp, 8 predicted proteins | sample I_Palsa_N3_3_FD_200233 | JGI IMG/M metagenome (GOLD analysis project Ga0302184, IMG submission 200233) | Peat permafrost microbial communities from Stordalen Mire near Abisko, Sweden - I_Palsa_N3_3 | ecosystem: Environmental > Terrestrial > Soil > Palsa > Peat permafrost | place: Sweden: Abisko...
CTGTCGAGCGGCTTGCCGCCGACATTGAGGGGATAATCGCGGCACGCATACCACTGCATGAAGAAGGCCCCGCCCCCTCCCAGGATGCCGGCCGCAAGCATGATCCATGGGATCGGCGTCCGCACCGGGGGCAGCAGCCTCTCGGCCTCCTCCACGGCATAGGGCGTGAAGGTGTCGACCCGGCGGTAGCCCGCATCCCGGAGGCTCCTGAGCGCGCCGAGGAACGCCTCCTCGGAGGCAAAGGCCGCCATGGTGCCGTAGGCGTCGCGGTTCACGGCTCGCCTTTCTGCGCAGCGACCATTGCGCGCATCTCCGTCATGGAGATGGCGGGAAGGAAGCGGATGAACAGGAACAGCAGCGCGGCGAAGAGACCGATCGTTCCAAACAGCGTCGAATAGTCCCAGAAGGTGGCGTGATACATGCCCCAGGACGAGGGAAGGAAGTCCCGGTGGAGGCTGGTGATGACGATGATGAACCGCTCGATCCACATCCCCACGTTCACAAGGAGCGCCACCGTGAACAGGACCGCCGTGTTTCGCCGGAGTCTGGCCGACCACAGGAACTGCGGGGCGACGACATTGCAGGCCATCAGTGCCCAGAAGTAACCGGCGTACGGCCCGATCACCCGGTTGACGGCCACGTACCTGTCGAAGATCACGCCGCTTCGCCAGGCGGTGAAGAACTCGCAGAAGTACCCGTAGGCCACGATCCAGCCCATGGCCATCATCACCTTCGCCATGAGGTCGAGGTGCCGCGCGGTGATCATCGCCTGCAGCCGGTAGACCGCCCGCAGGGGGATCACCAGCGTGAGCACCATCGCGAAGCCGGAGAAGATCGCTCCCCCGACGAAGTACGGCGGGAACAGGGTCGAGTGCCAGCCGGGCAGGATCGCGATCGCGAAGTCCAGGCCGACGATGGAGTGCACCGAGACGACCAGCGGCGCCGCCAGGCCGGCGAGGAGCACGTAGAGCTTGCTGTAGTGCGTCCAGTGCGTGCCGCTGCCGCGCCAGCCGAGCGAAAGCAGGCCGTAGGCGCGCCGCCGGACGGTGGTCTGCGCCCGGTCTCTCAGCGTGGCTAGATCCGGGAGCAGGCCGACATACCAGAAGATCAGCGAGACCGTGGCGTAGGTGGAGACCGCGAAGACGTCCCACACCAGCGGGCTCCGGAACTGCGGCCACAGCCCCATCGTGTCGGGATACGGCAGCAGCCAGTAGAAGAACTGTGGGCGGCCGAGGTGCATCAGGGGAAAGATGCCCGCGCACGCCACGGCGAAGAGCGTCATCGCCTCGGTGAAGCGGTTGATCGAGGTCCGCCACTGTTGGTGCAGCAGGAGGAGGATCGCGGAGATGAACGTCCCGGCGTGCCCGATGCCGATCCACCAGACGAAGTTGACGATGGCGAAGCCCCAGGCGACCGGCATGTTGATTCCCCACACGCCGACGCCTCGGATCAGCACCCAGGAAAGCGACGCCAGGAGGACCATGACGCCGGCGAACGCGGCCAGGAAGCCGATCCACCAGAAGCGCGAATGGGGCCTCTCGAGCGGCAGGTCGCTTATCTGCCGCGTGACGGAGGCGAGCGTCTGCCCGGGCGCCAGGAGGGCCCGGCTGGTTTCCGCGCGGTGCGAGCGTGTGGGGCTCGTCACGCGGCGGTCTCCGGTGGTTCGTGCCTCATCTTCGCGAGGTACGTCGTCCGCGGCCGGGTGTTGAGCTCGCCGAGGAGGCTGTAGTCGGTGGGCTCGCGCTTGCGCTGGGAGACGCGGGCGGCGGGATCCGCGACGTTCCCGAACACGATGGCCTCGACCGGGCAGGCCTGCTGGCACGCCGTCCGGATCTCCCCGTCCCTGATCGGCCTGTTCTCCCTGTCCGCGTCGATCCGGGCCGCGTTGATGCGCTGCACGCAGTAGGTGCATTTCTCCATGACCCCGCGCTCGCGGACGGTCACGTCGGGGTTCTCCTGCAGGTTGACCGGGGATTCGCGGCTGGAACGGTAGTCCAGGAAGTTGAACCGGCGCACCTTGTACGGGCAGTTGTTGGAGCAGTAGCGCGTGCCCACGCAGCGGTTGTAGACCATCTGGTTGAGTCCCTCGCTGCTGTGGACGGTCGCGCCGACCGGGCAGACCGTCTCGCACGGGGCGTTTTCACACTGCATGCACGTCACGGGCTGGTGAAGGATGCGCGGGGCGGCGGGATCGCCCTCGAAATACCGGTCGATCCGGATCCAGTGCATCTCCCTGCCCCGGGAGACCTGGTCCTTGCCGACCACCGGGATGTTGTTCTCGGCCTGGCAGGCCACCACGCAGGCGTTGCAGCCCAGGCAGGTGCTCAGGTCGATCGACATGCCCCAGGCGTACGCCCCCGGGGTCCAGGCCGGATACATGCTCCCCCCGCCCCTGGGGGCATCCACGCTCAGATCGCCCGGGGAAACCACCCGCACCGGCTGCCGGCCTTCCATCGCGAAGTGGTGCTGCGTCGTCACGAGCGGATATCGGCCCCCGGTCCTTGTCGCCTCGAGGCCCGCAGCCGACCACACGCTGTTCCCGCCCCTCAGCCGGTAGGCGTCGAAGCCGCGGTTCGTGCCGAGGGTTCCCCCGCGCGAGCGGCCATACCCCAGCGAGAGGGCGACGCAATCCGCCGCCTGCCCGGGCATGACCCACGCCGCGGCCTGCAGCGTGCGCCCGCCGCAGGACAGCGCCAGGAGATCGCCGTTCTCGGCCCCGAGCCGGGTCGCCAGGGCGGGGCTGATCAGCGCCGCGTTGTCCCAGACGAGGTGCGAGAGCGGCTTCGGCAGCTCCTGCAGCCACGCGTTGTTGGCCCACCGTCCATCAAGCACGTTGGCATCCGGCGAAAGCACGAGGCAAAGGCCCGGTGCGGACTCGCCCTTCGACAATGCCGGGATCATGCCGGCGCCCGCGGGCGTCCGCCCTCCCTCCCTGCGGGCAGCGGGGGCCAGGGCGCCGCGCCTCAGCCATCCGGCCCAGCGCGCTTCAAAGTCGTGGCCGCCCTGCTGATCCCGCCAGGTCTCCCGCACCATGTCATAGGCGGTGGCCGCGCCCGCGCGCCCGAGCATCCGAAGGACCTCGGTCGCTCCCCTCCCCTCGTAGAGGGGCTCGATCAACGGCTGCAGGATCGTCGCCGTCCCGTCGAAGGCCTTCAGGTCGGACCAGGTCTCCAGGAAATGCGCCTCCGGCAGGTGCCACCCGCAGGCCGCGGCCGTCTCATCCTCGTGGCTCCCGTGATGGACCGAGAACGGCACCCGGCGCAGAAGCTCCCGGAACCCGGATGAAGCCGCAGCGGTGTAGACCGGGTTGGATCCCAGGATGAAGAGCGCCTGGACCTCGTTTCCCGACATGGCGGCTTCGAGGGCGGCCAGGTTTCCGGCCGACCGTGGATCGCTGTCCGAACGCAGCGACGGAAGCAGGCGGACCGCGCCGGCCATCGACCCAAGCCTCGCGTTGACGGTAAGCGACCAGCGCTGGATGTCGGGATCGAGCTCGGTGCCGGCGACGCAGGCGACGCGCGGAGCCCCCGAGCGCAGGTCATGCGCCAGCGACGCCACGAAGCGGCCCTCGTCCGCCGAGAGTCCGGGTGCCTGGCTCCCCTCGAGCGCCCCGGCGAGGGCGTCCAGCACCACCCGGATGCGCTCCGGGGAGGCCGCCAGGCGAAAATCGGCCATCGACCCGGTCACGGTCGGGGTCGCCTCGATCGCATAGGCCCGCGACGCCCGTACCGTTCCATTCTCGACGCGGCGCCGCCGGGCAAAGGCGCGCCCATAGCGTATCGAGGACGGGTGCCGGTAGAGGAAGTCGCTTCCGATCGAGAACACGACATCGGCCTGCTCGAAGTCATAGTCCGGCTGGGCGCCGTCCACCTCGTAGCCCGCGAGCGGGGTGTGCTGGTACCACCGGGCGCCTGGGAACTCCTGCAGGAACCGGCCGATCTCGCGCAGAAGGGTCGGCGACGTGGTGGGCTCGGTGAGGAGCGCCAGGCCCCGTCCGCGCGCCCCCGCGAATCCCCCCCTTCGCCCGCCCCAGTCGGCTGCAAACGCCGACCAGCCACCGGGCAGGCCGCCGCGAAGCGGAGCCCGCGAGCGATCGGGATCGTAGAGGGAGAGGATCGCCGCCTGGGTGATCGCATCCGTGGCGCCCAGGCTCTCGGGATGTTCCGGGTTGCCCTCTATTTTTGTCGGCCGCCCAAGGTTCGATTCGACCAGGATGCCGCGTCCGAACCCCTCGACCGGGATCGCGGTCGCGTAGAACTTGGCGCCGCCCGGAAGCAGGTTCTCCGGCGGCGTGACGTAGGGGACGATCCTTTCGGCCGCACGCCGGGCGCAGCCCGACATGCCGCCCAGGGCGAGCGAGGCGCCCATCAGCCGGACGAAGTCACGGCGGTCGAGGCCGGCGGCCCACTGGGTTGCCCCCGGGGGAAACTCGTCGCCGAGAAGCGCCTGGAAACCGGGCGTCATCGCCCGCTCGTCCAGGCTTCGCCAGATGCCGGGTGGCGTTTCAGCGGATTGGCTGGTTCGCGTCGGCATGGGTCAGTGATGGCAGGTCGAGCAATCCGTAAGGGAATCCGTTCGCACGCGATAGTATTCCATCAGCTCCGCTCCCCCCGCCCTCGGCGGCTCCCGCCCCGCCACGGCCTCGAAGATCCGGTCGGGGGGGCTGAGCCGGGGCGCCGGGTCGCGATGGCAGTCGAGGCACCACCTCATCGTCATGGGCTCGGCCTTGGCGGTCAGCGCCATGGCGCCCACGTCGCCATGGCAGGTGATGCAGGCCACCCCCTTCGCGACGTGGATGCTGTGGTTGAAGAACACATGGGCGGGCAGCTGGCTCACGCGGCTCCATTGCAGCGGCACGTCTTCGACGGCGCTCTGGACCACCGGCCGGATCATCGTGGTTCGGGTGAAGATCTGCGAGTGGCAGGCGAGGCAGGCCTGGGTCGAGGGCAGCCCGGCGAAGGCGGATGTCTCGACCGTCGCGTGGCAGTTGCGGCAGTCGATGCGGAGCTCTCCCGCATGGTGGCGGTGGCTGAACAGCACCGGCTGCTCCGGCGCGATCCCGATCCGGTTCCAGTACGTCGAATGGAAGTAGGCGTAGGCCATGACCCCGGAGGCCGCGAACAACCCCGCCGATGCCGCCAGGAAAAGCCGGAACCATGTCGTCGTCGCGGGCGAAAAGAGCGCGGCGCGGCCGCGAGGCTCCGGGCGCGGCGGGGGGGACGGTAATGGGCTCACATCCGGCCGTCTCGTTGCGCCCCCGCCCTATTCCGGCAGGCACAGGTCAGATGATCGGCTGCCCCGGGGCCGTCGGCGCGGGGATGAGTTCGGTTTAAGAGATTCCATGCCAACGTTTCCGGTTGGATCAACCTTATCGTCAAATGGACTTTTTTATATGGGGTGTTACCCTAGGCCGGACGTTGCCTGGGGGCCCAGGGTTGCGCCTACGTTCCTGGCTTGGCCGGCGCCACCGGCGGCAGGGAGGATTTGGCGTCGTCGGGATGCGTGGTTCCCTCGAAGGCATGCGGGAGCGCCTTCACGAATCCATGGCGAAGACCGTTCACGATCGTCGCCAGCGTGCTGACATCCATCTTGTTCGCGTCGCCCGAGAAGGGCATGCGGGTGGCCAGCTGCTTGGTTCCCCGGTTCTTGAACAGCTCCGCCACTCCGACGACGATCTCCTTCCATATCCGCTCTCCCAGGTCCTTCCTCTTGTCGTCGACCGAGTTGAAGTCGACGCGCTCCAGGAAGGGCTTCACGTAGCCCTCATAGTGGCCCCCCTGCATGGCCATCTGCCCAAAGACCTCGAATTGGCCGCGGGAGACGTCGATCCCCGCGTAGGCCCTCATCAAGTCGTTCAGCGCCGGCAGCGAGACCTTCTTCACCTCGAGCGCGAGCTGGAAGTGCGCCTGGTCCGCGAGCGGGTCCAGCTTGGCGTAGAGCCGGAGGTCGCCGTCGCCGGCCGTGCGGCCGGAGAGGTCAATGTAGGCGGGGAACGGCTGCCCGGTCTCAGCGGGCCGGTTGCGCAGGCCGGTGGCGACGACCCTCAGGTCCCGGACCGCTATGTCCACGCGGGGCTCGTGGGTGGTGTCGATGAACTCGATGACGCCGCCGTCGATCACGAGGTGCGTGATGTCTATCGGGAAGATGTCGTTGATCGCGTCCTGCCAGCGGGAGTCCGCCGTCAACTGGCTCTCCTCCTCTGTCGGCCCGCGAAGGAATACCAGCTGCCCGTCGGTGATGCGGATGTCCGCTACAAACCTGCGCCGGACAAGCTCCCGCCAGGCGATGGACAAGTCGATCTCTTTTGCGGCGAAGAACGGCTCCCGCACCTTGCCGTTTCTCTTGACGATCCGGATCTCGGTGAGCCGGTAGGCGCCTCGCCAGAGATGCAGGCTGACCTCTCCCACGCGTCCGCCGTAGCCCGGGATCTCGTCCAGCCGGTGATTGATCGACCTTTGGATGACGTGCGGGGCCAGGATGCGCGCCACCAGGGCGACGGCGAGCAGGGCCGCCAGGGTGAACAGGGCCGCCCGGAGCAGGCGCGAGCCCCTCCGGCCCTCGCGATTCCCGACGCGCTTTGAGGATGGAGCCATCAGGTGACACAGTCTATCGGGGACGGCGCCTGTTCCCTGAAAAACCTCGAAATTCTACGTGCAGAGCCGAGGGAGATTGGGTGGAGTCATCCCTCCCACCCATGCCGAACCGCGAGAACCAAGAGGGAGCCGATGGCCGCAATATCCTGCTGGCGTATCCCGCCTACGGGTGGTTCTGGTTCGCGCGCGTGTGCTCGGGGGTGGCGTTCCAGATGCAGGCGGTCGCGGTCGGGTGGCAGATCTACTACCTCACGCACAGCACCTTCCAGCTAGGCATGGTCGGCCTGGTGCAGTTCGTCCCCATCGTCCTCTTCACGCTCGTCGCGGGCCACGTCGCGGATCGGTACGACCGGCGGCTGGTCTATGGCGTCGCCCTCGGCATCCAGGGACTTGCCGTGTCAATCCTGGCCCTGGGGGCATGGGGCCACTGGCTGGGGATTCCGGGGATATTCGCCATGGTGGCGGTGATCGGCGCCGCGCGCGCGTTCCAGGGGCCGGCGACGCAGGCCCTCCTGCCGACGCTGGTCCCGGTGCCCCTCGTCCCCAAGGCGATCGCCTGGGCCACCGGGGCCTTCCAGACCGCGTCCATCGTCGGCCCATCGTTCGGCGGCCTTCTGTACGCGTTCGGCGCCGCGGTTCCCTATGCCGTCTCCGGGGCGCTTGTCCTCGTGGGCGCGGGATTCATCGCGATGATGCGGCTGGCGCCGAGCACCCGGGTGCGCGAGCCGGCGACGTTCGCCTCCCTTTTCTCCGGGGTGCACTACATCGGGCGCCATCCCGTGATCCTAGGGAGCATCTCCCTCGACCTCTTTGCGGTCCTCCTGGGGGGCGCCACGGCGCTGCTGCCGGCATTTGCCCGCGACATCCTGAACGTCGGCGTGTGGGGCCTCGGGGCGCTCCGGTCCGCGCCGGCCATCGGCTCCCTCGCGATGGCCGTCCTCCTCGCCCGCCGGCCCGCGAGGCGCCAGGTTGGGCGAAAGATGTTCGCGGCGGTGATTGTGTTCGGGATCGCGACGATTGCCTTTGGCCTTTCGCGCTCCATCTGGCTCTCCTTTGCGGCGCTGCTCGTGCTCGGGGCGGCCGACACGGTCAGCGTGGTCATCCGCAGCTCCCTGGTGCAGATCGAGACGCCCGACGCGATGCGCGGGCGGGTCGGGGCGGTGAACTCGCTCTTCATCGGGACGTCCAACCAGCTGGGCGAATTTGAGTCCGGCGTGACAGCGTCCCTCTTCGGCACGGTGCCGGCGACCGTCCTCGGCGGCGTAGGGACCCTCGTTGTGGCCGTCCTGTGGATGCGGTTCTTCCCGTCGCTGCGGAAATTTGACCGCTTCGAGAGGAAACGGGGGCGCGCCGCCGAGGGGGAGGCCGCCGCCGCCTAGATGGCGGCGGCCTCGCGGCGGGTTTCGGTGGCTGCCTTGTCGTTTCGCAGACCGAGGAAGACCGGCTGCCGCAGGATGCCCTCCTGAGTCCACTCGGCAAACTTGACCTGCGCCACGAGCGTGGGACGGAGCCAGGTGACAGTGCGCATGACCGATCGGGTCATGCCCTGGCCGAAGCGCGAGCGGTTGTCGAGGGGCAGGTTGGCGAACGGACACGCCTTGGCTGTCAGGGCCCGGAACCGGTCGTGCAGTGTCTGCAGGCGCCTCCGGTCAAAGCCGGTCCCCACCTTGCCCGCATAGAGCAGCCTGCCGCGCTGATAACGGCCCACGAGTAGGGCGCCGAAGAACTCGCGGCTGTTCTTCGGCGGGGTGAACCCGCCGATGGCGAATTCCTGCTCGTTGACATTCTTGACCTTCAGCCATGCGCCCGAGCGCCGGCCGGGCTCATAGGCCGATCCGCGGCGCTTGAGAATTATTCCCTCGAGATGCTGGCGCTTGGCCTGCGCCAGAAGGACCCCCGGTTCCACGTCAAACCACGGCGAGAGCTGCAAAGCCCCGGCGGCCTTCCTCAGCAGCTTCTCCAGGGCGGCCCGCCGCGCCTCGATCGGCTCCCCGCGGAACGATTGTCCATCCAGCTCGAGCACGTCGAACAGGAAAAAGACGATCGGCGGACGTTTGCCGAGGTCCCGGCCCTGCAGCGTCTGGAAGCTGGAGCGGCCGCGCCGGTCCAGAGCGACGATTTCCCCGTCGAGGACCGCGTCGGCGCATTTCAGCGCCTCGAGGCCCGGGATGACCTCGGGGTAGTCGAGCGGCTTTTGGTTGCGCGACCACAGCTGGGCCTTTCCGCGCTCGAGGACGGCGATGGCGCGGTATCCGTCGAACTTGATCTCGCAGTGCCACTCGCCCGCCTGGACGGAGGGAACCTTCGCGACGCCAATCGCCTTCATCGGCTCGACGAAGCTCGCCCGGCCCGAGCGGGCGCCTCGGGTTCTCATGCCTTCACGCCGTCCGCCGGCTCGTCCACTGCGCATCGTTGTCCCCGGAAATCCGCGCCATCGAGCGTCCCGTCGTCGCAGACCGGTCGTCCTGGCGCGCGCTGATCGCCTTCGCCCGGGTTCCGGACTTTGCGATCAGCCACACGGGCTTGCTCTCCTCCGAGCGGATCCGGAACATGTGCCATTCGCCCTTCAGCTTCTTGCCCGACAGCATGAGCTTCAGGTTTCCCTCGGCATGGCTTCCGCCGAGCAGCCGATAGGTTCCGATGTCCCAGACCATCACCGTGCCCCCTCCGTACTGGCCCTTGGGTATGGTGCCCTCGAACTTGAGGTAGCCGAGGGGATGGTCCTCCACCTGGAAGGCGGCCCGCTTCATTCCCAGCTCCGTGGGGACGCCCTTAGGTATCGCCCACGACTTGAGCGTCCCTCCCATTTCCAGCCGAAAGTCATAGTGAAGGTGCGAGGCGGCGTGCTTCTGGATCACAAAGCGGCCGCCGCCTGGGCTCTTCGCCGGCGCGGGAACGGCCGGTCGCGGCTCACGGGTCTGCGTGAAGTCGCGCTTCTCGCCGTAGCGCTCCAGCGGCTCCGGCTGCCGTGCAAACGCCTTGGGAAGCGCCTGTTTCAGGGTGAGGACCGGCGCAAAGAGGTCGCCCCTCTTTCGCAGCCGTGCGATCGCGGCCTTCGGGGTGAAGAAAAGGGATTTCTTGCTCCTCGACCGGACCGCCCTCTTGAGCTCGTCCCAGGAAACCGGCATCTAGACGAACGGCGACTCCCCCTTTCCCCGCATCGAATAGACGGCGACGGTGGTTTTGGAGGGTGAGTTCTGGCTCCAGTCGATCAGCACCTTGCCGCGACGCCGCGCCTTGGCCATCCCGCTGACGATCAGGTTCGGGTGGCGCCGCTCCAGCAGCTCGGCCACGGCCTTGGCGAAGGCCGACGTCGCCGCGTAGCCCACGTTGACATTGAGCGGAACATAGAGCTGGAGTCCCTTGGAACCCGAGACCTTGGGGAATCCCTCCAGCCCGAGCTCATCGAGGATCTCCTTCACGCGGAATGCGGCCGCCGCGCAGGTGAGCATATCCGATCCCTCCCCGGGATCGAAGTCGAAGGGTCGGCCGGTCGAGATGGGGGACGCGGTGCAGGAACGGGTGCAGCTCGAGGGCGGCGATATTGGCGCACCACGCCAGCGTCGCCGCGTTGTCGATGAGGATGTAGTTGATGCTCCCGTCCTCGTGGCGCCGTCGGACTTGGCAGGTCTTGACCCACCCCGGGGTGAAGCGCGGGGCGTTCTTCTCGTAGAATTTCTCCCCGTCCACCCCGTCCGGGAAGCGGATCAGCGTCACCGGCCGTTTCCGCAGGTGCGGCAGCAGGTAGGCCGAGACGTCGAGGTAGTATTTGATCATTTCCCCCTTGGTGAAGCCGGTCCGGGGAAAGAAGACCTTGTCCAGGTTGGAAAAGCTGACCGCCCTCGCCTTCGGGATCTTTGGCATGCTTCCTCCGCCCTTGCGGGAGCTAGGCGGCCCTGCGGCCGCCTTGGCCCTTCCTCCGCCTCGCCTGCTTGGGCGATTTCGCGCCGGTGGCCTGCGCGAGGCTTTCCTGCAGGACCGCCGCCAGGTCGATGACGTTGGTCGCGCCCTTCGGCTTTTTCCCCGTTTCAGGGAGAACCTTGCCGCCCGAGGCGACCTTCCTGTCGATCAGCTTCATCAGCGCGGATTTGTAGTCGTCGGCGTACCGGTGGGGGTTCCATTCGTCGCTCATCTGGTTGACGAGGGTCCTGGCCATTGCGAACTCGCGGGCGCGGGGTTCCTTTTCCTTGGCGACCTTGACTGCCGAGGGCGCCAGCAGCTCGTCCTCGAACCGCATCAATTCAAGCACCAGCAG
>Ga0302184_10002866_pt1 | contig 10837 bp, 8 predicted proteins | sample I_Palsa_N3_3_FD_200233 | JGI IMG/M metagenome (GOLD analysis project Ga0302184, IMG submission 200233) | Peat permafrost microbial communities from Stordalen Mire near Abisko, Sweden - I_Palsa_N3_3 | ecosystem: Environmental > Terrestrial > Soil > Palsa > Peat permafrost | place: Sweden: Abisko...
TTCGCGATACCCAGCCGGTCGCGGAAATCGGAGTACCGGCGCACGCCGGCCATGATGGCCAGCTTGACGATGGTCAGGTTCCACTCATCGCCGAGCAGCCCGAGGGCGATCGCGATGGAGTTCTCAGGCGTTTCAGTGTCCTCAGGCGTTTCAGGTATCTCCGACTCGTGGCCAAGCCGGGCCTTCACCACCCTGTGATGGACTCTCCCGGCGCCCAGCAGCTGTGCGTGCCACTCGCGATCCGCTCGGGCAGCTGAGCCCGCGCGATCGGCCCGCGTCCCACGTCGTCGGCCCGGAACACGACGCACTCGGAGCGATCACGGTTCATGTCGACCGTGAGCGTCACGAGGTACGCGTCGTCCTCCTGCGTCCCGCCGACCCGCGGGGCGACGCCAGCCTCACTGCAGAACACGCCCGGCTCGAACTGGTACCGTTCCTCGCGCCCGGTCAGGGTGTCGTGCTTGACCAGCCCGTTGAACAGGAACCAGCCTGGTTCGTTGGTGGCGGCGTAAGTGTACCGGTAAGGGCGGCCGCCGAACCGGCTGTTGATCGTGCCGAACTCGGTGCAGGCCTGCGACAGGTCCTCTTCGCGGGTCTGCCCGGTGACCAGGTTCATCCGCCACCGGTGCAGCCGGGTCTGCATGGTGTCGGCAGCCAGGAACCGGAACATCTTGTCCTTCGGGCCGCCCGGCCCGGCGCTGGCCGGCTCCGGGCAGCCCTGGAAGAAGCCCTCGACGACGATCTCCTCGCCCGACTCGTACGCGTTGGTCCAGTGCAGCACGTAGGTGGGCTCGAACTCGAACCAGCGGATGTCGGCCGAGGCGCCGCGGCGCGGGATGACCCCGAGCCGGGACGGGAGGTCCGGGTGGAACCGCGACGCGTACCGGCCGCGGGCCAGCAGCGCGGGCTCCCAGAACAGCGGCATGTCGTTCAGGATCGCGTAGTGCTCGGTGTAGGCCATGTCGTGCGGCAGCCGGGGTCCCGGCAGGTCGATCGGCACGTAGTGCACCAGCCGGTGGCCCGCGTCCACGACGCCGTAGTGCAGGTAAGGAGCGTTCGTTCCGTAATTGAAGAATAGAAGCTCGCCGGTGCGGTCATCGACCTTGGTATGGGCCGACACGCCCAGATCGGCGGGGAAGGACCCGCCCCAGCTGGACTTGCCCAGGTCATCGAGGGTCAGCGGGTCGAGGCGGTACAGGTCGCCGCACTGCCAGAAGCTGGCCACCGCGACGCCGGCGTGCACCACGACGTCGGTCGAGGCGGCGTCCTTCATCCGGCCGCGGGCGCCCCAGCCGTCCGGCCGGACGGCCACCTCCGGGTTCTCGGCCGCCCCGGCCCACAGCGACCGGCCGGCCTGCTGCTCGGCCAGCAGCCCGTCGGTCCGGACGAACCGGTTCCGGTAGGACATCTTCCCGCCGGCGAACGAGACCTTGTGGATCATCGCGTCCCCGTCGAACGGGTGGTACCTGACGATGGCCGGGTGCAGCGGGTTCTCGGTGTTGCGCAGGTACACGCCGTACAGATCGTCGGGCAGCTCGCCGGTCACGTCCAGGTCGGTCGCGTCGTACTCGACGCTCTGCGGTCGCCACGGACCTGACCGGTACGGATGGTCGTCGTCTTCCGGCAGCGTGCGCAGCATCTTGCCGTAGACCTCGACGTCGACCATGATCAGTCCTCCCGGGTGACGACGAAACTGACCGCGGTGGTGAGGCTACCGCCGATGTTCAGCGTGGCGAAGGTGCTGGCCCCGTCGACCTGGCAAGCTTCCGCCCGGCCGGTCACCTGCCGGGCGGCGTCGTGCAGCATGCGCACCCCGGTGGCGCCGACCGGGTGCCCCACCCCGATCAGGCCGCCGCACGGGTTGACCGGGATCGCGCCGTCCCGGGCCAGGTCGCCGTTCTCCACCGCCTTCCAGCTCTCGCCGGGCCCGGTGATGCCGAAGTGGTCGATGGCCATGTACTCCGACATGGAGAAGCAGTCGTGGGTCTCGATGCCGTCGAGCCCGCCGACGCTGCCGATGCCCGCGCGGGCGAACGCGTCGGTGACCACCCGGCGGACGTGCGGGAACACGTACGGCTGACCCTGGCTGCGGTCGAGCTTGGCCTGCAGCGGCAGGCCGGCGGTGCCGTGGCCCCAGCCGGCGATACGGACCGCGGGGCGGTGGCCGGCGCGGTCGGCCAGGAACCGGTCGCTGACCAGGAGCAGCCCGGCCACGCCGTCGGTGACCTGGGCGCAGTCGGTGCGCCGCAGCCGCCCCTCGACGATCGGGTTGTCGTGGTCGTCGTCGGCGAAGCCACCGGGGCCGAACGACCAGCCCCGCGTCTGGGCCAGCGGGTTGTCCTTGGCGTTGGCCATGTTGAGTTCGGCGATGGCGTGCAGGTGCGCGTCGTCGAGGCCGTAACGCCGGTCGTACTCGTCGGCCAGCTGGCTGAACATGTACGGCCACATGTACTTGGCGTCCTGGCCTTCGTGGCCCGTCCACGCGGCCGCGCCGAGATACCGGGGCGCCAGGTCCCCGGGCACGTTCCGCTCCTGCTCGACGGCGATGACCAGCACGCAGTCGTAGTGGCCCGCCTCGATGTCGGCCATCGCCGCGAGCACCGCCACGCTGCCCGAGGCGCACGCCGCCTCGTGCCGGGCGGCCGGCTTGCCCCACAGGTCAGGCTCGACGGTGGCGGGCATCGCGCCCAGCTGGCCCTGACCGGTGAACAGCTGCCCGAACGCGTTCCCGACGTGAACGGCGTCCACGTCCCGCGCCTGCAGGCCGGCCGCCTCGAGCGTGCCCGCGACCGCCTCGCCGACCATGTCGGAGACCTCAAGGCCCTCGCGCGCGTAATTGCGTGCGAAATCGCTCTGGTAGCTGCCGGCGATCCATGTGCTTGAATTACCCATGTTCTGACTCCGACCCGCTAGCCGTGCGCCTGCCGCACACACTACAACAGATGGAGTTACTCATCTAGGCAGAGATCTCCCGAGGGCACGAGGACGGCCCCGTTCGGTATCAATCTTTTACTGACCGAACGGAGCGTGGTTCATGCGCCATGAGATCCTGGCGCGATGCGGATGGGGACGGCCGGGACTGGTTCCTGCCCGAAGCGGATGGTGATGGGACCGTGCGGCGGGGTGCGGGCCGACGGGAGCTGCGAGGTCTTGCCGCGGCCGTGCGTGTTCGCGGTGCCCGCAGAGTGGACCGGACCGGCGCCGCGGACGGTGCCGCTGCGGACGGTGCCGCGGATCCTGACCGACTTCAGTTCGGAGCCGTGGTCGGCGGCGATGCTCGGGGCGGTGGCGGCCGTGCTCGCGCCTGCCTGCGACGCGGTGCTGGTCGGCGAGCACCAGGACCGGCCGGACTTCCCGCCCACGTTGCACGCCTCGCTGCTGCTGGCGGCGGGTTTGCGGCCGTGGATGACGCTGACCTGCCGGGACCGGAACCGGATCGTCCTGGAGGCCGAACTGACCGGCCTGCGCGAGCTGGGCGTGGACGCGGTGCTGTGCGTGACCGGCGACGCGCGCGCCTACGACGTGCGGCCAGACGTGACCCAGGTCTTCGACCTGGACGGGACGCGGCTGGCCGCCCTGGCCGCGGCGGCCGGGGTGCCCGCGGCCGTGGCGGAGACGCCGACCGCGCCGCCGCGGCCGCTGCGGGGGTTCCGGCTGTTCCAGAAGCAGCGCGCCGGGGCGGCCGTCGCGGTGCTCGGCGCTGGACTGGCTGCTTGACGGGCTGCAGCCGCGGGCCGGGGAGCTGCTGATCGACGTCGGGGCCGGCGTCGGCGGGCCTGACGCCTACGCGGCTGAGCGCACCGGCGTCCGGCCGGTGCTGGTGGAGCCCGAACCCGGTGCGTGCCGCGCGGCGGCCAGGCTCTTCGGCGGCTTCGTCGTCCAGGCCGACGCGAGGGCGCTGCCGTTTCCTGACGCCGCGGCCAGCGCGGTGTGGTCGCTGGGCGTGCTCTGCACCCTCGACGGCCCGCAGTCCCAGCTCGCCATGCTGCGGGAGATGCGCCGGGTGGCGCGGCCAGGCGGGCGGATCGGGCTGCTCGTCTACGCGGCCACAAGGCCGGAGCTTGACGATCCGCCGGAGGGAGACCACTTCCCGACCCGCGGCCAGCTGAGCGCGCTGCTGGCCGGCGCGGACCTGCGGCTGCTCCGGCAGGCCGAGGCCAGCGACCTGCCGGAGGCGTCCCGCCAGTGGCGGGACCGCGCCGCCGCGGTCGAGCGGGAACTGCGGCGGCGGTACGGCGGCACGCCGCAGCTGTCGGAGGCCAACGAACAGAGCGACCGGATCGGCCACCTGCTCCGCTCGGGCGAGCTCACCTGCGAGCTGATGGTGCTGAGTGATAGAAACAGGCCGTGAGCACTGAGGCTGGCCGCGGGCAGACGGGGCGCGGGCCGGTGCTTTCTGTGTCGCTGGGGCTGTGGCAGGACCGGCCGGCCGCCGAGGTTGTGCGCACGGCGCAGGTGGCGGACGCGCTGGGTTACGGCGAGATCTGGATCGGCGAGATGGCCACCTTCGACGCCTTCGCGCTCGGCGCGGTGGTGGCGGAGCGGACCACGCGCGCCGCGCTGACCATCGGGCCGCTGGCCGTGGCGGTGCGGGACCCGGTCATGATCGCGATGGGCGCGGGCTCGCTGGCCGAGCTGACCGGGCGGACGATCAACGTGGCGCTCGGCTCCTCCAGCCCGGTGGTGGTCCAGCAGTGGCACGGCCGCCGCCAGGAGCGCACCGCGCTCGCGCTGGCCGAGTCGGCCACCGCCGTCCGGACCCTGCTGGACGGCGGCAAGGCCGACGTGGCGGGCGAGGTCATCAGGACCCGGGGCTTCCGGCTCCGGACCCGGGCACCTGGGTCGCCGCTGACCATAGCGGCGTTCGGCCGCGGTGCGGTCAAGGTGGCGGCGCGGCACGCAGACCGGATGGTGATCAACCTGGTGACGCCCAAGTCGGCGGCCCGGCTGGTGCAGATGCTGCACGACGAATGCCGGGCGGCCCGGCGGCCGGTGCCGCCGGTGGCGGCCTGGGTCGCGGCGGTCGTCGGCCCGGCGGTCGTCGGCCCGGCGGTCGTCGGCCCGGCGGTCGTCAGCCCGGCGGTCGTCGACCCGGCGGGGGCGGGTGTTGAGCAGTTGCGGCGGGGGCTGGTCGGGTATATGTCCGCGCCCGGCTACGGCGAGATGTTCGCCGAGGCGGGCTTCGCCGACGTGGTGCGTTTCGCCCGGACCGGGCCGCATCCGGGTGAGCTGCTGGCCGCGATCCCGCCGGAGATCGTGGGGCACGTGTCACTGGTCGGCGACGAGCCGGGCGTGCGGGGCCGGATAGCCGAATACGCCGAAGCCGGCGTGGACGAGATCGCGCTCGTGCCGGGATCGAGCGAGGCGGATCCGGCCGGAGTGGCTACGCTCACCGCGCTGGCACCGGGGCCGGCAGCCGGGCCGGGGCCGGGGCCGGCTTCGTAGGGAGGAACAGTGGGGCTTCATCCGGCCGAGCGAGTCCGGGAGTACCGGGCGGCGGGCTACTGGAACGACGACATGATCGACGCGCTGCTGCGCGAGCGCGTCGCGGTGCACGGCGACATACCCGCGATCGTCGACCCGCTGAACCGGGACGCGCTGATGGACGGGCCGGTGCGCTCGCTGACCTGGCCGGAGCTGGACGAGCAGGTATCGCGGCTCGCGCAGGTGCTGCTGGACGAGGGGATCACGGCCGGGGACGTCGTCGGCATCCAGCTGCCTAACACCGTCGAGATCGCCGTCGCCTTCCTGGCCATCGTCCGGATCGGCGCGATCGTGGCCCCGTTCCCGGTGCAGTACCGTGCCTACGAGCTCACTCACCTGTCCCACGTGGCGCAGGTGAAGCTGTTCATCACGGCCGGGCGCATCGGGCAGCGGCAGGCGGCGGCCGAGATCGCCGGTCTGCGGAAGCAGGTCCCGTCGCTGCGAACCGTGGCCGCGTTCGGGGCTTCCGCGCCTCCCGCGCCATCCGGGGCCTCTGCGGCTTCCGGGGCCTCCGCGGTTTCCGGGGCCTCCGCGGTTTCCGGGGCCTCCGCGGTTTCCGGGGCCTCCGCGGTTTCCGGGGCCTCCGCGGTTTCCGGGGCCTCCGCTGCGGAGGGGGTTGTCGGGCTCGACGAGCGCATCGCGGCGGCCGGCGATCTTCGCGGGCTGGATCGCCACCTTGCGTCGTGGTCGCCGGACCCGAACGACTGCGTGACGATCTGCTGGACCTCGGGCACGGAAAGCACTCCCAAGGGCGTGCAGCGGACCCACTACGACTGGATGGCGATGTGCACGTCGACGGTCGAGGGCCCGGACTTGACCGCCGATGACGTACTGCTCAACCCGTTCCCGATGGTGAACATGGCCGGCATCAACGGCATGTTCCTGCCCTGGCTCAAGGTTGGCGGGCTGCTAGTCCAGCACCATCCGTTCGACCTGGCCACGTTCTTGCGGCAGATTTCGCAGTACCGGGCGACCTACACCGTGGCGCCGCCGGCCCTGCTCACGACGCTGCTGCACAACGAGGCGCTGCTGGCGACCGCTGACATCTCCTCGCTGCGGATGCTCGGCTCCGGCTCGACCCCGCTCGCGCCGAGCCTGCTACAGGGCTGGCACGACAAGTACGGTATCGAGATCCTCAACTTCTACGGCTCCAACGAGGGTATCGCGCTGCTTGGCACCCCCAAAGACATCCCCGATCCCGCCGTACGGGCTCTGTACTTCCCTCGCTATGGCGCCCGGAGCTGGTCCTTCTCGACGGCGCGCACGACATTGGCGCGGATCGTGGACCCGCAGACGGAGAAGGAGATCACCGCGGCGGGCGTACCGGGCGAGCTGCGGATCAAGGGCCCCGGCGTCTTCCCCGGGTATCTGCCCGCCAGCGGCGTGCCCGACCCGTTCGACGGGGACGGCTACCTCAAGACCGGGGACATCCTGGAGATCGCCGGGGACGAGCTGCAGTACCTGCACTACGTGGACCGCTCCAAGGACATGATCGTCCGTGGCGGCATGAAGATCTCGGCGGCCGAACTTGAGACCTTCGTTTCCGGTCACCCCAGGGTCGCCGACGTCGCCGTCGTGGCCTACCCGGACGAGATACTGGGTGAGCGTGCGTGCGCGGTGGTCGTTCCGCGGCCAGGAGAAACGGTGAGCCTGGCCGAGATCGTCGAGTACCTGCGCGGGCTGGGTATCGCGACCTTCAAGCTGCCCGAGCGGCTTGAACTGCGGGACGAACTGCCCCGTAACCCGCTCGGCAAAATACTTAAGCGTGAGCTACGTGAAGAATTGCAGCATTCAGGCTAAAGCGTTTTTCTGTGGTAAGTGCTCCGACCGTGGTTGTCTCGCCCGCCGATAGGGAAAGCCAGATATGAGCTGAAGCAACAGTCCGGGGGCGGAAAGGAATCAAGAAGTCCGATTTTAACGCCATTTTCTTATGCGCTCGGCTGTTTTGATCTTATCAATGCGTAATGAGCAAAAAGGAGCGCATATGCGACGCAAGTGGCCCATTCTCGCGGCAGCCATTCCCCTCATGTTCGGCTGGGCCCTGATAGCGGCCTACCCGGCCGGAGCCACCGCCGTCGTCGCGGGCGCGAGAGGCGCATCTGACGCTACGGGCGTATTCAGCGGAACGGGCGTATTCAGCGCTTCTGGGACGGGCAGTCTGATGGAGCCTGGAGGCCTGGTCAGGCAGCTAGGTCGCACGTCCGCGGACGGAAGACCGCAGAGCGTAGACCGCAGCAGGCAGACCGTGGTGTCCAGCAGCAACTGGGCCGGTTATGCCGATACCGGCTCCAGCCACGGCTTCACCAACGTCGCGGCCAGCTGGGTGCAGCCGGCCGGCCAGTGCAGCTCCGGCGACCAGTACTCCGCGTTCTGGGTCGGGCTCGACGGCTACACCAGCAGCACGGTGGAGCAGACCGGCAGCGAAGTCGACTGCGTCGGCCAAACCGCCGAGTACTACGCCTGGTACGAGATCTACCCGGCCGCGGAAGTGACCTTCAGCAACACGGTCAAGGCGGGCGACCGATTCTCCGCCTCGGTCAGGTACATGGGCAGCAACAAATTCCGGCTCACGATCACCGACGCTACCCAGCACTGGAAGCGCTCGGCCACCCGGAGGCTGGCCGGGGCGGCGCGATCCTCGGCCGAGGTCATCGCCGAGGCGCCCTGCTGCACGAACAGCGGCGGCATCTTGCCGCTGACGGCCTTCGGCACGGTCAGCTTCAGCGCAGCGTTGGTGAACAGCGCTGACCTGTGCACGCTCCACCCGGTGGAGATCACGATGCCGGACGCGTCCGTCTCGTCGCTGTCGAACTGCCAGAACTTCGCCGCCAGCTACACCGGGCCTAGCAGCGGCTTACCGCTCCCGGGTCAGAGACCGCGGCTTCTGACCGTTTCATATGTAGGAAAGTGGCACCCTGCACCGAAGAAGGTGTGCCAGCAAAGAATGTGCGGGGTGCCACAAATATGCGCTGGCCGGGCGGACGGCCGCGGATCGGGCCGGCGGGGTTAGCCAGGGGTGCAATGGGGGGCCGGAGGCGGGACGTCGAGGGTCGGGTTGCGGTCGAAGAAGCCGGTCGGCTTGAGCACGAAGCCGCAGCGGGCGACGGGCATTACCGGCCAGTCCTCCAGGCGCGGGAAGTGGGTAGGACCGAACGTGTGCCACACCACGAGGTCGGTGCCGTCGATGTCCTGGTCGGCCGCGATGAAGGCGGGGATCCCGGCTCCGCCGGGATGCTGATTCACGAAGTCGCCGGCCGAATAGCGGTGAGCCGAGTCGTACTTGGTGACCCATAGGTGGTTGGCCGCGAAACCGGCCCTGGCCGCCAGCGGTGAGGCCGGATCGGCCAGCAGGGCCGGGGCGGATTCCGGGTAAAGCGTGTAGGCGGTCGGATGGCCGAAGCGGTTCTGGCGTTCGGTGCTGACGACCCGCCAGGTCCGGCCGCGGGAGCCGTCCGCGCGGCGGCCTGCCTGCGACTCACGAGTCAGCCGGGTCACCGTCTGCACCATGGCGTTGCCGTACGGGTTCTCCGCACCGATCGGGAGGCCGCCAACATCCACCTCTTCGACCGCGTTGGCCCGGCCGTCCACGGTCATGTCCAGCCGGGCGCTGAACAGGTGCTGGTGCACGGGCGCGGCCAGGCCGGGCGCGACCTCGGTGGAATACGGGTGGTCACCGCCGGGATAGGCCGAAGTGAAGAGCACCCCGGTCAGCTTGACCTCGCACTCGATGGTGCCGTCCAGGTAGAAGTACCAGTAGAAGCCGTAGTCGTAGTTCCCGACCGTGGTGAAGTAGGAGACCACGAGCCGGCGCTGGCGCCGGGATTGAGCCGAGCCGTTGAAGATGTCGGTGTGCTTCCACAGGATGCCGAAGTCCTCCTCGTGGACGCAGATCGCGTTCGGTATCGTGCGCGGCTGGCCGGTGTCGTCGGGCACGGTCGCGTCCAGGTACGCGATCTCGCCCAGGCAGTCACAGCCGAGCTCGAGCGAGTTGACCCACTTGCCGACCAGGTACTCCCCCGTGTCGAAGTACGCCTGCCAGTAGCGGAATCGCGGGTCGCCGTAGGGCACGACCATCTCCGGGATCGACGCCCGGTAGATCACCGGCCGCTCGCGCCCGCCGTCGTGGTCGGCCTCGTAGCCGGCGTTGTGGTCGGGGTTGGCGTTGCGGTCGCGCAGGGCGATCTGGTGCAAGGTCAGCCCTTCGCGGGCGTCGAAACCGATCCGCATCGACCAGTCCTGCCAGCACAGCGCGTAGCCGTCCAGCGTGAAGCTCGCGCCTTCCGGCTGGGTGATCTGGATGGGTTTGAGCGTCGTGCGATGCGGGCCGCGCAGGGCCTCGTCGTCGTAGTCTCCGGATTCGGCCGGCACCGGCAGCTCGAACTCATCGGTGATCTTGAAGACTTTCCTCTCGATCAGGTCGACGTAGGCGGCGATGCCGTCCACCGGGTGCGCCCAGGCCAAGTCATGCTCCCGGGCCTGGACGAACGCGAGCACGCGCACCATCCGCCGCCGGTCGTCGTCGGCCACCCCGTACGCGCCCGCGGTGATGGGGCAGGCGCGGATCTGGCTGAGATCCTCGTAACCTCGCCGGGCCATGGCCGCGCGCCAGTCCGGGTCGGCCTTGACGATCTCGTCCACGGCGATGAAATCGCTGTCCAGGATCGGCATCTGCCCGTCAGTACCCGGGTCAAGGGTGCGCGCGCTGATGACGTCATGATGCGTGAGCGACACCACCACGTCGGTCGACTCGCCGGTTCCGGTGTTGACCAGGAACGCCCGCAGCCGCCGGTCCGCGGTCGTGGGGTCGCCGGCCAGCACGTCGTCCTTGGGGGGCTCCTCGAGCCCGTAATAGGCGAACCGGACCATGCCGTTCAGCAGCCCGGCCTTCGCCATGATGTCCCGTCCCGCTAGGTACTCGGCCGCGGTGGCCGGGTCAAGCGGATGCGCGGGATGCGAGCTTGACGCCTCGTCCGCACGGACGGCGGTGTCGGTCATGCAGATCTCCCCGTGGAGCGAAACGGAGCCCGGTGGCGGACGCGGACACCGCCACCGGGCCGGAGGGTTATTCGTCGGCGACGATCGAGCCGACCCGGTCGCCCAGGCCGGGATCACGCTTGACCAGCCAGATCGAGTAGATGATGGACACCACGATGAGGCCCACCCCCGCCCACGGGAACCAGTTGTAGGGGGAAGCCTGACCTGGCTTGAACAGGTAGTAGATGGGGATGGCGACCACGATTACGCCGAGGGTCGGCAGCACAACGTGCTTGATGATGTTGAACTCGGCCGGCCGGTACTTCCGGTAGTAGAACGGCAGCGCCACGTTGGCCGCGAGGTACACGAACAGGATCAA
>Ga0302184_10002869_pt1 | contig 10835 bp, 10 predicted proteins | sample I_Palsa_N3_3_FD_200233 | JGI IMG/M metagenome (GOLD analysis project Ga0302184, IMG submission 200233) | Peat permafrost microbial communities from Stordalen Mire near Abisko, Sweden - I_Palsa_N3_3 | ecosystem: Environmental > Terrestrial > Soil > Palsa > Peat permafrost | place: Sweden...
ACCTGGGGGACCGGGGACCCGACCGATTTCGCCGCCATGTACACCACCGTCGGCAACCTCATCCACCAGATCGACCCTCATCCGCTGATCATTTGCGAGGGCCTGAGTTATGCCGGCGACCTGACCGGCGTGGCCCGACATCCGGTCCGGCTCGAGCGGCCGGGCAAGGTCGTGTACAGCATGCACGACTACCCGTGGTTCCACGCCGACGGCCAGTCCCAGGCGGCGTATATCGCCGACATGACCAAGGCCGGCGGGTACCTGGTCGCCGACGGCCTGGCCCCGTTGTGGATCGGCGAGTTCGGCAACGACACCGGCTCCCTGGCCAACTTCGGCCTGGACCCGACCTCGCAGGTCGGCAACGCGAACAACGGCGTGTGGTGGACCAACATCTCGGCCTGGCTGACCGAAGCCGACCTTGACTGGTGCTGGTGGGCCCTCAACCCGACCCACGCCAAGGGCTCCACCCCGGGCACCGGTCAGCTGCAGTACAACTGGGGCGACCGCGAGCCCTACGGCCTGCTCACCTCGGACTGGCGCGACGCCGGGAACCCGGTCGTTATGAAGATGCTGAAGTCCATGACCCGGCCGCGCACCGGCCCGGGAGTTACGGCCTTAGCCGAGCTTGGGGATGACGGCGGCGGCGAGCTGCTCCATCTGCTCGGCCTGGTCGAACAGGGCGGTGCACAGGATCAGCTCGGCCCCGGCCGCGGCGACCTGGGCCAGCTCGCGGACGCAGTCGGCGGCCGTGCCCACGACCGCGGCGGCCTCGGCAGCCTCCACCCGGTGTCCGTAGACCTCCGTCAGTGCGGCGTTCATCCGCGCTCGGGCCCGCTCGGCGTGGTCGTCGATCGCGACGTACACGCGTTTGGCGATGGGGAAGCTCTCGGCTGACCGTCCCGCCTCCGCGAGCGCCGCCCGCACCACCGTGACCTGCTCGGCGAACCTCGCGGTGGGGCTCGACCCCGCGCCGAAGAAACCGTCGCCCAGGCGTACCGCGCGCCGTAGCGCGGGCTCGCTGGCCGCGCCGAACCAGAGCGGCGGGTGCGGCTTGCAGAACGGCTTGGGCTCCACCGTCGCGTCCTGGAGCTGCCAGAACTCCCCGTCGAAGGTGACGCGGGGCTGCGTCCACAGGGCCTTCATCAGCGCGATCCCCTCGGTGAACCGCGCGACGTACCGTCCAGGCTCCACGCCGAAGGCGGCGAACGGTTGGCGCGGGCCCCCGGTGCCCAGTCCGATCTCGATCCGGCCCCGGCTGAGCTGGTCCAGACTGCTCACGCTCTGGGCTAGGTGCACCGGGCTGTGCAGCGTGGACACGAACACCGCGCAGCCCAGTCGCAACCGCTCGGTGCACGCGGCCGCGTAGGTCATCGTCTCGATCGGCGCGAGCTGGTGCCACGACCCGAGCAGTTGCTCCTGCGCCCACGCGCTGTCGAAGCCGAGCTCCTCGGCCCGGGTCAGGTAGGCCCGGAAGGCCGCGGGATCGAACTCGCCGTCGGAGTAAAACTGCGGGATACCAATCGCGAATCTCATGGGCCACAGCGTAACGTCGGGGTCTGGCGCCGGCGACCGGAGCGGAGGCAGGAAATGACGGCTGACCTGGCCGAGCACATGCGCACGATCTGCCTGTCCCTGCCCGAGGTCACCGAACGGCCGAGCCACGGCGCGCCCACCTGGTTCGTCCGGGGCAAGAGCGCCTTCGTCACCTTGTGGGCGGACGGCCACCACGAGAACCAGTTCCCGCACCTGTGGTGTGCCGCGGCGCCCGGCGCGCAGGACGAGCTCACTGCGTCCGCGCCCGACCGGTTCTTCCGCCCGCCCTACGTCGGCGGCCGTGGCTGGATCGGCGTGCGGCTCGACCGTGACCCGGACTGGACCGAGATCGCCGAGCTATGCCAGGACGCCTACCGGGTCATCGCCCCGGCCCGCCTGGCCGCTCAGCTCGACCGCTAGACCTACAAGGCGCTCTGGATGGCGATCTGGGTAAGTTCCGGCAGCTTCTGCTCGGCGGTGATGGCGGCGCCCCGCACGCCGGCCCAGGCCAGCGCGAGGCCGTACGCGGCGCCGCCCGCCACGAGCACCGGCATCCAGATCGCCGCCGGATCCGTGCGGGTGAACACCGCGGCGAGGATCACCGGCGTGACCGCCAGCCCCACGGCGAGCAGGGTGAGGAGCTGCGACCCGGCCGCCTGGCCATTGTGTCCGCTGGCCGCCCTGGGCACGGGGGTACCGCCTCGCTTTTCCATCGGGTAAGCCGACGCGACGGTGAACAGGTTGGCCAGGGCCAGGCCCGCGCCGATCGCGGCCAGGCCAACCGCCGTGGCCACGAAACCTTCCATCGGATGCTTGGCTATAGCCGCCAGGCCGAAGGAGATCGCCGTGACCAGCGGCACCGCGATCGCGCCGACCGCGATGTTCTGCCCGGAGAAGTAGGCGCGCAGCGCGCGCCGGTCGCTCAGCGCCGCCGCCTCCAGGCCGAACCCGGGTCCGGACATCCCGATCGCGTTGGTGTGGAACGCGCCGACGAACGCGCCCCCGGCGACCCCGCAGGCGAGCAGGCCACCAAACCAATCCGGGGTCAGAACGGTCCTGATGGCCACGACCACCATGATGACCGCGGTGATGCCCCAGTACAGCAGCGCGAAGGGCTCGCGGCGCTGGTAGAGCCAGAACCGGGCGGCCACCGTGCCGCGCAGGCCGTACCGCGCGAACGGGAGCGCCGAACCGCGTACCGCCGACTGCGTGGAGGTGTCGGTCGTCACCATGGCGCGCTGCAGCGACCGGATCCACGCCAGGCCGAGCACCAAGATGATGCCGGCCAGCAGCACCAGCCGCAGCAACGCGGTGCCGGGGTGCCCCGTGGAGGCGTCCCGGATCGCGTGCACGGCCAGGCCCGGCGGTGTCCAGCGCAGCCAATGGTCCACGCCGCCGAAGCTCGCCGCGGTCAGCGCGCCTTCGCCGGTCAGCTTCGGCACGATCTGGATGAAGCCCTCGTACGCCGCGAAGATCGGGATGATCAGCAGGGCCGCGAAGTCCTTGCCGCGGCGCGAGCGCAGCATCCCGGCCAGTGCGGTGGTCACGAACCGGGCCAGCGTGATGCAGAACAGTACCTGCAGCAGCACCGCGAGCAGTGCGATGAGCACGCCGAGCGCGCCGCGGGCCAGCCCGATGGTCACCCCGAGCAGGCCGATCAGGGTGGCGGCCGGCCAGGCGCCGGTGGCCGAGGCGGCCAGCAGGCCGACCGCGAGCGGGCGGGTGCGGAGCGGGTACAGGGCCAGCGTGGCGGGGTCCAGGGTGCTGTCGAGGCCGAAGACGATCAGCGGCAGGATCAGCCACGCGAGCCCGAACACACAGAAGATTGCCGTGGTCAGGTCCGCCGCCGCGATGCCGCCGCCCAGGATGGACAGGAGGTAGAAGACGCCGCCCGCGACCAGAGCCGCGCAGATCGTGCTGAGGACGAAGGCGACCTTGGCCCCGGTCGACGCGCGCAGCGCGTTGAACAGCAGGCGGAGCTTCAGCTGGACGAGGAGCCGAGCCATGACAGCACCTCCTCGTCGTTGGCCCTGGAACCGACCAGGTCGATGAACGCCTGCTGCAGGGTCTTGCCCCCACGGACCTCATCGGTCGTGCCGGTGGCCACGATCCGGCCCTTGTCGATGATGGAGACGTGGTCGCAGACCTGCTCGACGAGCTCCATGACGTGGCTGGAGAACAGCACGGTCGAGCCCGAGCCGACGAAGCGGGTCAGCAGCCGCCGGATGACGTCGGCGGAGATCGGATCGACGCCCTCGAGCGGCTCGTCCAGGAACAGCACCGCAGGATTGTGGATCAGGGCGCAGCCGAGCATGGCCTTCTTGCGCATGCCGGTGGAGTAGTCGGCGACCAGCCGCTTGGCGTCCTCGGCCAGGTCGAGCACGTCCAGCAGCTGCGCCGCCCGGGAGCGGGCCTCGCCAGCCGCCATGCCGCGCAGCCGCCCGGCGTATTCCAGCAGCTCCTCACCACTCAGCCGCTCGAACACCCTGGCCTCGGCCGGCACCACCCCGATGATCGCCTTGGCCGCGGGCGGGTCGGCCCACAGATCCAGCCCGTTGATCAGGACCCGGCCGCCGTCCGGCCGCAGCAGGCCGGTCATCATCGACAGCGACGTGGTCTTCCCTGCCCCGTTCGGCCCGACCAGCCCGGCCAGCGAACCGGCCGCGATGTCCAGATCGATGCCCGCCACCGCCTCCTTCGGACCGAAACTTTTGCGCAGCCCCGTCACTGCGATCGCCGGTTCGCCCATATCTGCCTCCGTCGCTTATCCGGGTAGCATCAGCTTATCATTGTGATATCAAATTTCAAGAGCTGCCTGCGGCCGACCCGAACCTCTAGCAAGCGTTACACGGGTGCGGGACCGAGGATCTCAGCGGCGATCTCGGCCGCGCAGCCCCAGGACAGGGAGATACCGGCTCCACCGTGCCCGTAGTTGTGCCACAGCACGCTGCCGTCGAGCCGCTCGGATTCCAGCCGTACCTCGGGCCGGTACGGCCGCAGGCCCACTCGGTGCCCGAGGATCGTTACCCCGCGCAGGCGAGGATCGACGGCGGCGCACTGAGCCACGATTCGTTCGGCTATCGACGGTTTTGGCTCTTGATCCCAGCTACCTTCCTCGTTCGTGCCGCCGAGCAGGATGGTCTCGCCGTGCGGGAACATGTACACGATCCAGGGTGGTTCCTCGTCCCGGTTGATGTAGAACTCCTCGATGCCGGGGTTGGCGGCGATCACCACCTGGCCGCGGACCGGCATCACAGCGGGGTCTGGTACCAGGTCGCGGGCGCCGACGCCGGAGCAGTTCACCACCACCGGTGCCAGCCCGGCCAGCCCGGCCAGCGACGGAACGGCCGCTATCTGGATCGTGCCGCTGGCCCGCTCGAACCTGGCCCGCAGGTAATCCAGGTAGACCGGCATGGTGGCGAGCGGGGCGGTGTAGTGCCAGCCGTGGGTGAAGCCGTCGGGTAGTTCGGACGGCTCGCACAGCCGCAGACCGGGCAGCAGCTGGGTCCAGTAGTAGGGCTCGAGCGGGGACCGGCTGACCTCCTTGCCGCTGGCTATCCGCACTCCGGTCCCCGGCTCGGTGGCGAGCTTGGACAGGACCTCCAGCCCGATCCGGCCCCAGCCCAGGACTCGCTCCGGCGGCCCGACCCGGACCGCCCCCCAAAGCGCCCCGGCCGCCACCGACGTCGTCCGCTCCGGCGGGGCGGCCGCCCTGATCGTCACGCTGAGACCGGCCTCGGCCAGGCAGATCGCTGTCGTCAGGCCGCAGACTCCGGCCCCGATCACCAGAACGTCCATTCCCCGACCGTATCCTTTGCCCGGAACGATCCGAGCGGAGGTAGCCAGTGGCCGAGTTGACCGACGCGCAATCCCGGCTGATCGACCAGGCGGCCGCTGCGCCGGCGGGGCCCGCGAGCCTGAGCGACATCCAGCACGTGGTGATCTTGATGCAGGAGAACCGGTCCTTCGACCACTACTTCGGCACGCTGTCCGGCGTGCGCGGCTTCTCCGACCCCGATGCCCTCCGCGGGGTGTTTGGCCAGTCCGGATACCAGCCCGGGAGGGGCCCCAGCCTGGCCGGCTACCTGGAGCCGTTCCGGTTGTCCAGCGACCCGCCGCTGCGGGACGGCCAGACCACCAACGACATCTCGCACACCTGGCCGACCCAGCACGACAGCTGGAACGGCGGCGCGCTGGACAAGTTCGTGGCCACCCATGTCAGCGTCGACGGCGCCGCGCACGGGCCGGTCACCATGGGCTACTACACCCGCGCCGACCTGCCCTTCTACTACGCGCTCGCGGACGCGTTCACCGTCTGCGACGCCTACTTCAGCTCGGTGCTCGGCCCGACCGACTCGAACCGGCTGATGGGCGTGTCGGCCACCATCGACCCGGCCGGGGCGGCCGGCGGCCCGGTGGTCGAGACCTTCGGCGACCGGATCGCGAAGTACGGCAAGCTGAGCTGGGAGACGATGCCGGAACGGCTGCAGGCCGCCGGGGTGAGCTGGAAGGTCTACAACGACCGGCTCAGCGAGCTCGCGCTGAGCCCGCTGCCCTACTTCAAGGCCTTCACCGACCCGTTCTCGGTTACCGGCGCCGAACTGGTCGGCCGCGGCCTGACCCCGAGCTACCCGGACGATTTCGCCGCGGACGTGCGGGGGAACAAGCTGCCCGCGGTGTCGTGGATCATGCCGCCGCTGGCGCAGTGCGAGCACCCGGCCGCGCCGCCCGGGTACGGCGAGGACCTGATCCACAGCGTGCTGTCCACCCTGGTGTCCGACCCGGCGGTGTGGGCGCAGACCGTACTGTTCGTGACGCACGACGAGAACGGCGGGTTCTTCGACCACGTGCCGCCGCTGACCCCGCCGCCCGGGACCGAGGGGGAGTGGCTCACCGGGAACCTGCCCGCCGCCGCGGGCGGGATCAACGGTCCGGTCGGCTTCGGCTTCCGTGTCCCCGCCCTGGTCATCTCGCCGTTCAGCCGGGGCGGCTACGTGTGCTCGCAGTTGTTCGACCACACCTCGCTGCTGCGCTTCATCGAGACCAGGTTCGGTGTCGAGGTGCCCAACCTGTCGCCCTGGCGGCGCAGCGTGACCGGCGACATGACCGCGGCGCTCGCGCTGTCCAAGCCGCCGGACCCCAGCCTCCCCGCGCTGCCCCCGACCTCGCTCGGCCCGACCAGCCTCGCCGAGCAGGCGGTGCTCAACTCGCTGGCCGGCACGCTGGACCAGGGCATCGACTATCCGCTGCCCACCGCCAACTCGATGCCGTCGCAGGAGACTAGCCCGCAGCGCCCGCCCGTGCCCTAAGACCCGTGCCCTAAGCCCCGTGCCCTAAGCAGAGCGCGGCCGGACCAAGGTGAAGGTCTCGAACTCGGTGTAGTCGGGGGTCGGCACGCCCTTGGCGCCGGTCGTCGGGTTGACCGGGTCCACGCCCACCGCGTGGTAGTGGGTGACGGTGATGCTGGTGTGGCCGCCGAAGTCCTCGGGGTCCGGGTTGACGTCGAACACCGCGATTCCGTAGCCGGTCGAGGTGTCGCGCTTGGCCGACCAGATCGCGTCCTCGACCGCGTCGGCCACCGCCCGGTCGTAAACGTCCCCCGTGGAGGTCAGCGCCGGGCGGTTGGCGTGCGTAAACACCTTGGCCTGGCGCTCCCCAACGGCCGGATCCACCCCGTAGTCGTCCAGGTTGGCGTCGGTGCCGCCGCAGCCCAGGATCAGGTGCACGGTGCCCTGGCTGGTGTCGAACACCCCGTTGTCGGTGGTCGTGACCGGGTGCGGCCGCAAGGTATTGACCACCGCGCCGCTGGCCACCTCATGGCCGGCGTCGGCATCGGCGCCGCGGACCGGGAAGGACCGCTCGTAGTCGTGGTCATGCCCGTTGAGCACCAAGTCCACCTGGTACTGGTCGAACAGCGGCAGCCATTGCTGGCGGATGCCGAGGTCGGAGCCGTTGCCGGTGGCCGAGGAGGAGCAGGCGCACTGGTGCATCTGCACGATGATCCAGTCGATCGAGTCATCCCGGCGGGCGGCCGCCAGCGTCCGTTCCAGCCACGCCGTCTGCGCACCGCCCGAGTAACCCTTGACGTAGAACGACGTGCCGGGCTCGATCGCCGGGTTGCCCGTACTGGCCGCCGGGGTCAGCGCCGCGGGGCCGGCCACGAACGCGCCCGCGTCCTGATACACCATGTCGTCGGCGTCGAGGGAGACGAACAGGACCGACCCGACCCGGAAGCTGTACCAGCGGCCGTCGAAGCCGGGCATCTGGTTGTCCGGCAGCGTGTAGCGGGTCAGGTACGAGGTGAATCCCTGCGCGCCGTTGCCGAACTCCACCTCGTGGTTGCCCAGGCACGGCATCCAGGGCCGGTTGGCCGCCGAAGTCTGGTTGTTGTTGCCGAAGTCGCGCCACACCTCGGGCTGGACGGCGGGGTTCAGGTCCGCGTAGCACAGGTCGCCGTTCAGCAGGTGGAACAGCGGCTGGAAGGACTCGACGGCGTCGACCGCGTAGGCGCTCTGGCCGTAGGAGAGCACCCAGGCGGTGTTCGGCGTGGCCAGGTCGCCGAAGCTCGTGAAGCGGAACGCCGTCCGGCCGTGCGGGGCGGTACGGAAGGTGGCGGTGAACGGATCCGCGGCGTTGCTGTCGTTGTCGGCGGTCACCACGTACGCGTAGGTGGCACCGGGCCGCAGCCCGTCGACCCGCGAGTGGTACGTCCACACCGTCTCGCCGTTGATCCCGTCGCTGTAGTGGCGGGGCTGGCCCGGGATGACCCGCTGCCCGATCCGCACCCGGGGCCGGGTCGCCGGCTCGGGTGAGGCCCAGGAGACCACGACGCTGGTGGCGGGATTCTCACCCCAGGTGAGATGGATCTGCTCAGGAGTACCGTCGCCGCCCGCCGCACGGGCCTTGCGGATCCGCGCCGCGGCCCTGGTGGCGCTCGCGGTAGCGGCGAGCAGCCCCGTTCCGCCTACGGCGAGCACCTGGCGCCGTGACACGGGGGACCGCGATGGTCGTGCGTCACCTGGGTTGGCCGGCATAACGGAAAGGTAAAGCAGGTGAGTAAACGCCAGATGGCGACGCGGAATGACAGGGCAACACATTCCGGTGAACAATGTGACCCGAGGGACGACCGTCGGCCTACAGACGCGCCCAGGCCTCGGTGAGCACCGCGCGCAGGATTCCCTCCATCTCGTCGAAGTGCTCCTGGCCGCAGATGAGCGGCGGGGCCAGCTGGATGACCGGGTCGCCACGGTCGTCGGCGCGGCACACCAGCCCGGCGTCGAACAGCGCGTGGGACAAGAACCCGCGCAGCAGCCGTTCGGACTCCTCGTCGTTGAACGTCTCCCGGGTGACCTTGTCCTTGACCAGCTCGATGCCGTAGAAGTAGCCGGCCCCGCGGACCTCGCCGACGATCGGCAGGTCAGTGAGCTTGTCCAAGGTGGCGCGGAACCGTGATTCGTTCGTCTGGACGTTCCCCAGCAGGTCTTCCTTCTCGAAGATGTCCAGGTTGGCCAGCGCCACTGCGGTGGACACGGGGTGGCCGGCGAACGTGATGCCGTGCAGGAACGTGGCCGTGCCCGAGGTGAACGGCTCCATCAGCGCATCGCTGACCAGCATCCCGCCCAGCGGCGCGTAGCCGGACGTGACCCCCTTGGCGAACGTGATGATGTCCGGCTGGTACCCGTAGCGCTGGGCGCCGAAGTAGTAGCCGAGTCGGCCGAACGCGCAGATCACCTCGTCGGAGACCAGCAGCACGCCGTACCGGTCGCAGATCTCCCGGACCCGCTGGAAGTAACCGGGAGGCGGCGGGAAGCAGCCGCCGGAGTTCTGCACGGGCTCTACGTAGACCGCCGCGACCGACTTGGGTCCCTCACGGAGGATGGCCCGTTCGATCTCGTCCGCGGCCCAGATGCCGAACGCCTCCAGGTCCTCGTTCACGAACGCGGGTGCCCGGTAGAAGTTGGTGTTCGGGACCCGGACGCCGCCCGGTGGCAGCGGCTCGAACGGGTACTTGATGTCGGGCACGCCGGTAATGGCCAACGCGCCCATGGAGGTCCCGTGGTAGGCGATCTCACGGCTGATCACCTTGTACCGTTCGGGCTGACCGATGAGCTTGAAGTACTGCTTGGCGAGTTTCCACGCCGACTCGACGGCTTCGGAGCCGCTGGTGGTGAAGAACACCCGGTTCAGGTCGCCCGGGGCTAGGTCGGCCAGCCGTTGGGCCAGCTCGATGGCCTTGGGGTGGGCGTAGGACCACAGCGGGAAGTACGCAAGCTCGGAGGCCTGCCGAGCACCCGCCTCGGCGATCTCCTGTCGGCCGTGGCCGACCTGGACCACGAACAGGCCCGACAGCCCGTCCAGGTAACGCCGCCCGTGCTGGTCGAAGACGTAGGCGCCCGAGCCGCGCACGATCACGGGGACTTCCTGGTCGGCGTAGGTGGACATCCGGGTGAAGTGCAGCCACAAGTTGCGCTTGGCGGCTTCCTGTTCGGCGGCGATGGCGTCGAGGGAGGAGGTCATCTTGTTCCCCAGGAGTAGGTCTGCTTACGGAGTTTTAGGTATACGAAGGTTTCTGTGCTGGTGACGAACGGGACCGCGCGGACCCGGCTCAGGATCTCCAGCAGGTGGTCGTCGTCCTCGCAGACGACCTCGGCCAGCACGTCGAATGAGCCGGCCGAGATGACCACGTAGTCGATCTCGTCCATCTCGGCCAGCTGGTCGGCCACCTTTTCCAGGTCGCCGTCGGTCTTGATGGCGATCATGGCCTGACGGTGGAAGCCCAGCGTCAGCGGGTCGGTAACCGCGACGATCTGTATGACGCCGGAATCCTGGAGACGCTGGACTCGCTGCCGGACGGCGGCCTCGGACAGCCCGATCGCCTTGCCGATCGCGGCGTAGGACCGTCTGCCGTCTTCCTGCAGCTGCTCAATGATCTGCTTGGAGATATCGTCGGGCACGAGACCGCCGGGGCCTTGGGTCAGGAGCGTCCTCGGGCTGTGCGCCATGCGGCCGCCCCCTCCTCCCGGACACGGTGTCCCACCGGCATCATGTCCGCCTATAGCCCAACTGATTTCGTCGCTATATATAAAGATAGCAACTGATTCACTTGTGGAGATAGTCCGCCTCTGCGAAGCTCGTCATTAATATTGCGGAGAACCGTGAAAGGCCGCAGGCGAAGACGTCGCGCCGGATGGAGGGCTCGAGATGACCGACCGCACGCTGCAGAACTTCGTGAACGGCAAGTTCACCGACGCCAGCGATGGCCGCACCAGCGACGTGATCGACCCCAGTACCGGCGACGTCTA
>Ga0302184_10002875_pt1 | contig 10819 bp, 8 predicted proteins | sample I_Palsa_N3_3_FD_200233 | JGI IMG/M metagenome (GOLD analysis project Ga0302184, IMG submission 200233) | Peat permafrost microbial communities from Stordalen Mire near Abisko, Sweden - I_Palsa_N3_3 | ecosystem: Environmental > Terrestrial > Soil > Palsa > Peat permafrost | place: Sweden: Abisko...
CCAGGTTGCCGCTGGTCAGGTCGCGCATCTGGCTGGCGAAGTCGAGCAGGTCCCAGCCGGAATCGGTGATCACGTACTGCTTCGCGATCGACAGCAGGGAGTCGATCTTGGTCAGGTCGTTGAGCACCCCGTCGTTGCGGAGCGACTGCATCACCGAATCGAGGAACGCCTGCTGGCGGTGGGTACGGTCCAGGTCGCCGTTGGCCAGGCCGTCCCGCTGGCGGACGAACGCCAGCGCCATCGCGGCGTCGAGATGCTGAAGGCCGGCCTTGTGGGCGTAGAAGCCGGAGTTGGGGTCATACGGGACGGGGTGGTTGAGGCAGACCTCCACGCCGCCGAGAACGTTGGCCAGCTCGTAGAAGCCGTCCAGGTTGACCTCGGCGAAGTGATCAATGTGCACCCCGGTCAGCTGCTCTACCGTGGCCACGGTGGCCGCCCGGCCGGCCTCGTTGCCCTCGAAGGCGACCTGGTCCTGGCTCAGGTGGGGGTTCTGCGTCCGGAGCGTGTCCTCCTCGGCCGCCATGGCCAGGCCGTAGGCCTGGTCGATCTTGCCCTGGGTCTCCCCGTCGTAGGCGGTGGGGAAGGTGATCCAGTCGTCACGCGGGATAGAGAAGCCGACCGCCTTCTTGCCGCCCGCCGGTATGTGGATCAGGATCAGCGTGTTCGTGGCGTTCCCGCCGACCCCGTTCGCCACGCCCTGCGCGCTCCCGGCGTGCAGCGCGTTCAGGATGTTGTTCGGCAGGATGTTGCCGTCCCAGTCGGTGCGGCTCTCCAGCCCCATCAGCAAGATGTTCTGCGCACCGATCGACGGGCCGGACACGATGGCGTGCGAGCCGCCGATGTTGCTTATGTCGCGGACGACGAAATAGGAAAAGCCGCTAATCGCCAGCACCAGGGCTGCGGTGACGCAGCTCAGGGCGTATCCGGCCTTTCCGGCTGCGCCCCACAACGAGGCCGTCGGAGATGGCCTAACCATGGCATTTTCCCCAGCAGTCTCGGCTCTGGATCGTTACCATTCCGTGAAGCCTACCTTCGTGTCACCGCCACTACTCCACAACGGCTAACATCCGAAGCACATATGAACGACCCACTTCGGCGCGAAGCGCGCCCGAGCAGGCCGTACGGTAGCGAGCCTGGAGCCGCGCCGCGCGACCGCGATTTCCGGCCGCCCGTGGGCATCCCGGCCATGCCGACGGGAGTTCCGATGATGCCAGCGGGCACCCCGGCGAGGCCAGCAGGCGCGCCGGCGAGGCCAGCAGGCGCGCCGGCGAGGCCAGCAGGCGCCCCGAGAGTCCCCGCGGGCGGTCCCAGGGTCCCCGCAGGCGGTCCGGTTACGCCGGCCGGCGGTGCGAGAGTCCCCGCGGGCACCCCGGTCGTGCCAGCAGCGGGCATCCTGAGGACGGCAGCGGGCAGCCCCGGGGGGCCCGGTCCCGAGGCCGGGGTACCCAGACGCGAGGCCGGCTGGAACGGCCGCGATCCGGGCGGGACCGATCCCGGGATGCGTGATCCCCGCTGGGGCGGCCGTGATTCGGACGTGCCGACACGCAGGATGCCCACCCAGCCTGACCCGAACCCGGCCAGCCGCCCGGGAAGAACGCCACCCGGCGGAGCGCGGCCCGCGAAAGGCCAACCCGGCCGCCCTCCGCTCGGCGCGGCGCCGCTGGGCGCCGGGCCGCCGGGCGCGGGGCCGCTGGGCGCGGGGCCGCTGGGCGCGGGGCCGCTGGGCGCAGCGCCGCTGGGGACAGGGCCGCGAGGCACGCAGGAAGCCCGGCGGGCACAGGCATTGAGCGGGCGAGGGAACCCGCGCCCGCGGGGACTGCGGAAGTTCGGGTCGCTGCAGGGCGGCCTCGGAGTGTGCCTCATCGTCGGCAGCACGGCGATCGGCGTGATCGCCACCATGGCGACCGGGCGCGCACCCGGTTCCGTGCTCGGGGCCTTCGTGGTCATCGGCACCGTCGTCGCCGCGCTCGCCGTCCGGCCCCGGGCCGGACGGCTGATCTTCCCGGTGCCGGTGCTCGCTTACCTGGTCGGCGCGCTAGTCGCCGGGATCATCTACAACCGGTCCGACGACGCGTCCAAGACGGCGGACGCCATCGGCGCGGCCCAGTGGATCGCGAACGGATTCTTCGCGATGGCCATCGCCACCGCGGCGGCCATCGTGCTCATCGCGGTCCGCTGGCTGCTCTGGCGCCGGCGGAAGGCGGGCCGGACCGGCGGCCCAGGCCGCCCACCCCGGCCGGACCGGGCGACCGCTGCCAGTTCCCGGTATGCGGCGGATTACCCGGACGCCCGTTACCAGGCCGATTACCCGGACGCCCGTTACCAGGCCGATTACCCGGACGCCCGTTACCAGGCCGATTACCCCGACGCCCGGTACGCGGCCGATTACCCGGACTCCCGGTACCCGGCCGATTACCCCGACGCCAGGTACCAGGCCGATTACCGTGACCTGGGTCGCCGACCAGGCGGCGCGGGCGCCGGGAACTCCGGCGGTGAGCGTTCACCGGGACCCGCCCGCGACTACCGCCGGTCCCGACCCCCAGCGCCTCGTCCCGGGCCCTACAACTTTTCCAGCGGGGCGTAGCGGAGCACCAGGTGCTTGACGCCGTAGTCGGCGCCAAAGTCGATCTTGGCCTCGGCCTGGTCGCCGTGGCCGTCCGTGGACACCACGGTGCCGAGCCCGAACTTGTCGTGGGTCACCAGGTCCCCGGGCGACAGGGCGGGCACCGGGCGGTTCCCCGGTGACCGGGTCCCGGGCAACTGCGCCATCCGCTCCTGTGCGGGCCTGACCGCGGACATCGCCGCGTCCGCGTCACGGCGCCACTCGATGAGGTCCGCCGGGATCTCGCCGAGGAACCGGGACTGCTTGTGGAACGAGGGACGACCCCACCAGTTCCTGGCCACGGCGCGGGTCAGGTACAGCCGCCGCTCGGCCCGGGTGATGCCGACATAGGCCAGCCGGCGCTCCTCTTCCAGCTCCTTGGGGTTGTTCAGCGAGCGCTGATGCGGGAACACCTCTTCTTCCATCCCGGTCAGGAACACCACGGGGAACTCAAGTCCCTTGGCCGTGTGCAGCGTCATCATCGTCACCAGGCCGCCGTGCTCTTCGCCCTCCGGGATCTCGTCGGCGTCGGCCACCAGCGACACCTGCTCGAGGAACTCGGCGAGCGTCCCCTCCTCGTGGGCGCCGTCGAACTCACGCGCCACGGACACCAGCTCCTTGAGGTTCTCCACCCGGCTGACGTCCTGCAGGTCGGTGGAGGACTCGAGCGACTCCTGGTACGCCGTGCGGTCCAGGACCGCCTCGGCGAGCTCGGCCACCGGAACCGCGTCGGCGAGTCCCCTGAGCCCCTCCATGAGCGCGTTGAACCCCGCGATGGCGCTGGCGGACCTGGCCGCCAGCCCGGGGACGTCGGACGGGCGGGCCAGCGCCTGGGCGAAGGTGATCCGCTCCCGCTGCGCGAACGCGGCCACGTACTCCTCCGCCCGGTCGCCGATACCGCGCTTGGGGACGTTCAGCACCCGGCGCAGCGACACCTCGTCGGCCGGATTGGCGATAAGCCGCAGGTAGGCAAGCAGATCGCGGACCTCGCGCCGCTCGTAGAACCTGACCCCGCCGACCACCCGGTACGGTAGCCCGACCCGGATGAACACTTCCTCGAACACGCGGGACTGCGCGTTGGTCCGGTAGAAGACCGCCACCTGGCCCGGCGTGGCCTGGCCGGCGTCGGTCAGCCGGTCGACCTCCTCGGCCACGAACGCGGCCTCGTCGTGCTCGTTGTCGGCCACGTAACCCACGATCGGCGGGCCCGCGCCCGCCTCAGACCACAGGTTCTTCGGTTTCCTGCCCCGGTTCAGCGAGACCACCGCGTTGGCGGCGGCCAGGATGTTCTGGGTGGAACGGTAGTTCTGTTCGAGCAGAATGACCGTGGCGTCCGGGTAGTCCAGCTCGAACTCGACGATGTTGCGTATCGACGCGCCGCGGAAGGCATAGATGGACTGGTCCGCGTCGCCGACGACGCATAGCTCGGCGGGCGGGAGGGCTGGCTCCGGGGGTTGGGCCAGGCCCGTTCCGATGGAAGAATGTGGAGTACCGCCGGAGACGAGCTCCCTGATCAGGACGTACTGCGCGTGGTTGGTGTCCTGGTACTCGTCCACCAGCACGTGCCGGAACCGCCGGCGGTATTGCCCGGCGACCTCGGGTATCGCCTGGAAGAGGTTGACCGTGACCATGATCAGGTCATCGAAGTCCATCGCGCCGGCCGCGAACAGGCGGCGCTGGTACTCGCTGTACGCCTCGGCCAGCACCTTGGCCCTGGCCGTCTGCGCGCTGGCCGCGAACGTCTCGTGGTCGATCAGCTCGTTCTTGAGGTTCGACACCTGGGCGGCCATCGCCTTCGGCGGGAACTGCTTGGCGTCAAGCTCGAGCTCGCGGCAGACCAGCGCCATCAGGCGCTGGGAGTCCCCCTGGTCGTAGATGGAAAACGACGAGGGGTAGCCGAACCGCTTGGCCTCCCGGCGCAGGATCCGCACGCAGGCCGAGTGGAACGTCATCACCCACATGGCCCTGGACCGCGGGCCGACCAGGGCGGCGACGCGGCCGGCCATCTCGCCGGCGGCCTTGTTGGTGAAGGTAATGGCCAGGATCTCGTGCGGGGACACCGCACGCGCGGCCAGCAGGTAAGCGATCCGGTGGGTGAGCACGCGGGTCTTCCCCGAGCCCGCGCCGGCCACGATAAGCAGCGGGCTGCCCTCGTGCACCACGGCAGCGCGCTGCTGCGGATTGAGTCCGTCGAGGAGGGCGTCTATTGCGAGGGCGGCCACCTTCACAGGGTAGGCGGTCACACCGACAAAAGCAGGGCGCGCCTTCCCTCCGCCTCGTCGGCACCAGGAATCGTATTCCGTCACTAGCTGGGAGAACGTCACAATATGGACATAAGGCCGACACGTCATCAAGTCGCGAGATATTCCGTTCTTCTCGCTCCGGGGGATGCGTGTTATGGGCTATTCTGGCCGTCTTGACCGATAGCTGGATACGACGGGGACCGCGCATGCCTCGCCTCTGACCGTGGGGGTGCCATGGGATCGCGTAGCCGATCCATACGGCTCCGCATTTACTTCCTGGTGGCGATCCCGCTCGTCGCCATGGTCGGACTGCTCGCCTACGTGGCGGGCACTTCGGTCAACAACGCCATCAACCTGGACCGCGCCCCCAACCTGATCAACAAGACCTCGCTGCCGACCGCGAGCTTCGTCAATTACCTGCAGGCCGAGCGCGCGGCGGCGGTGCTCTACCTGTTCGCGCCCACCCGCGCCAACCTGGCCGCCTATAACACCGCCGTCGCGAATACCAGCCAGAACTCCAACGCGTTCCGGGCGGCCATGACCTCTCCGGCCACCGTCCGCAGCGAGACCTCCGGCGAGGCGGCGGCGATCAACGCCATGCTCGGCAGCCTGGGCAAGCTCACGCTGCTCGAGCAGGGAATCCGCGCGCGGGCGGTCCAGCCGCTGGCCGCGCTCAGTGCCTACAGCCAGGGCATCGCCGCCGAGCCCGCGCTGTTCGTGACCGAAGCCGACAGCGAGACCGACGCCCCGGCCGTCGGCCAGGCGCTGGGCCTGATCGCGACCGTGCAGGCCAGGGAGGAGCTCTCGCAGGAGTGGGCGCTCCTCGGGGGCATGCTGGCCGGACACCGGATGACCAGCGAGGACCGCATCGCGTTCACCCAGGCCGCAGCGACCCGGCAGGCCGACCTGGGCTCCGCGCAGTCCATCCTGACCCCGGCCAACCTGGCCGTCTACAACGCCAGCCAGGCCGGTTCCGCGGCCGCGCAGAGTAACCTCGCCGGAATCGAGCAGGCCGTGGCGGGGGGCGCCGCGATCAGCCGGCTGCCGACCACCCAGGCCCAGTGGCAGCAGACGGCGGGCACGCTGCTGCAGGAGTACTTCAAGGGCGGCGTCGCGGTCTCGCAGGCGGAGCTGGTGACCGATCACCAGGCCAGCCGGTCGGCGTGGATCCGGGTCGCGGTGACGAGCGGCATCGCGCTGCTCGCGCTGCTCCTCACCATCGTGGTGACCACCCTGGTCGCCCGCGGCATCATCCGGCGCCTGCGCGGGCTCGAACGCTCCGCCCTCACCGTGGCCCAGTACCAGCTGCCCGACGTGATCGGCCGGCTGAGGCGAGGCGAGGACGTTGACGTGGAACACGAGGCGGCGCCGCTGCAGGCCGGCTCCGGCCAGGCCAGCCCCTCCGGGGGGGACGAGATCGACCGGGTCGGGCAGTCCTTGGACCTGGTCCGGCAGACCGCGATCCGGGCCGCGGTGGAGGAGGCCAGGCTCCGGCGCGGGCTCAACGACGTGTTCCGGAGCCTGGCCCGGCGCAGCCAGTCGCTGCTGCACCGGCAGCTGACCCTGCTCGACCAGATGGAACGGCGGGCCACCGACCCCGAGGCCCTCGACGACCTGTTCCGCCTCGATCACCTCACCACCCGGATGCGCCGGCACGCGGAAGGCCTGGTCATCCTGGCCGGCGCGCCACCGGGGCGGTCCTGGAGCAACCCGGTGCGGATGATCGACGTCATGCGCGGCGCGATCGCTGAAGTCGAGGACTACGCCCGGGTCGCGGTCGCGACCGGGAGCCAGGCCGGGCTCTCCGGCTCGGCCGTCGCCGACGTCATCCACCTGCTGGCCGAGCTCATCGAGAACGCCACCACGCTCTCGCCGCCTTATACCTCGGTCCGGGTGTCAGGGGACCTCGTCGCGAGCGGCTTCGCGATCGAAGTCGAGGATCGCGGGCTCGGGATGGGCCCGGAGCGGATGGCGGAACTCAACGCCCGGCTGGCCGAGCCGCCCGAGTTCAACCCGGCGCACAGCGACCAGCTCGGCCTGTTCGTCGTCAGCCAGCTCGCCAAGCGGCACGGCATCCGGGTCACGCTTAGGGCATCACCGTACGGCGGGACCGCAGCGATCGTTCTGATTCCGCGCCAGCTGGTGGTGACCGAGGACGCGTTCCGGCCCGCACTGGCCGGCGAGCCGGCGGCGATCGCCATGGCGCCGCTCGCGGCCAACGGCAACGACGGACGCGCGGCGGAACTCACCTCCGCCTCGGCGTTTCCCGAGCTCCGCAGCCCGCCCGAGCTCCGCAGCCCGCCCGAGCTCCGCAGCCCGCCCGAGCTCAGGAGCCCGCCTGGGTATACCACGGCGCCGGGGATCCGTATCTCCGGGCCGCTGCGGCGATCCCAGGGGCCGGCCTCCCGGGGCCAGGCCCCGGAGCCTGAACCGGAGCCGGTATCGGCGCCGGTACCGGCGCCGGTGCGGGGGGCGGTGCTGGAGCCTGAAGCGGTGCGCGGAGCGCGGGCGCGGGCGGGGGCCCAGCCCTTCGACGTGTTCGCGCCGCTGCGCCGCGGCCAGGATGCGGGGACCGGCTCGGCGCCGGCAGCCCCGCCGTACCCGGCCCCGCACCCGGCGTCAGCGCCGTACTCCGGCGCCGCAGCGGGCGGCCGGGACATGCTGGGGGCGCCCGCCACCCCGATGACGCCGGTGGCCTCGCCCCGGTCGCAGGACGCGAACGGCGACATCCGGGATCTTCCGCGGCGGGTCAGGCAGGCGAGCCTGGCTCCCCAGCTTCGCGGCGACCCGCCGCGGCGCCGGGTCACCACGGCCGGCGGCGGCCCGTCGAGCGGGCCCACGCCCGCGGAAATCCGCCGGAGCGTGTCATCTCTTCAGCGCGGCTGGCAGGAGGGGCGGTCGCGGCACGGCGCGCCCCCCGACCCGGGTTTGCCTCCCGGCGCTGGCGGCGGCCACGCTTCAGCCGCGGACGAACAAGCAGGTGGGGAAGCCGATGGAAGCTGATATCGGTACGCCGGGCCGGATGGGCCAGCTCGACTGGCTGCTCGATGATCTCGTCCGGCGGGTCGGCCCGATCGGCCAGGCTGTCATCTTGTCCGCCGATGGCATCGCGCTTGGCGCATCGAGCACGCTCCAGCGCGAGGACGCCGAGCACCTGGCCGCGCTGGCGGCCGGATTCCAATCGCTGGCCCGCGGCGCCGGACGGCATTTCGGCGGCGGCTCGGTCCGGCAGACGATCATCGAGATGGAATCAGGATTCCTGCTCGTCAGCGCCGCGGGCAGCGGGACATGCCTCGCGGTGATCGCCGAGCCGGGCTGCGACCTTGGCCTGGTCGCCTATGAGATGGCCATCCTGATCTCCAGATCTGCAGAGCACATCCGGGTCAACGCGCGCGCGTCCGCCGCCACCGGCTGGGCGTGACGAGACGCCATGCCGTCCAACGACGAACGGTGGCTGGATGCCGAGGCCGGACCTGTGGTCCGGCCCTATGCCCTCACCCAGGGCCGGACGAGGCATACGGGTGCATCGTTTGACCTGGTCGCGACCGTCATGGCCACGCACGCCCGGGTGGCCGATCCTACCTCGCTGGCGCCCGAGCACATGAACGTGCTGCAGCTCGCCCGGGCGCCGACAACCGTCGCAGACATCGCCTCTGACGTTGATCTTCCGCTCGGCGTCGTCCGCATCATCCTTGCCGATCTGCGGGAACTCGGCCTGGTCGCGATCAGCACCCCGGTCGCGCGGGCCGAGCGGATCGATTCGCACACTCTCAGGGAGGTCCTCAATGGACTACGGGGCCTATGATCCGGCGGGCGGCCAGCCAGCCAGTCCGCCCCCGCCCCGCGCGATAAAGATCCTGCTGGCCGGCGGCTTCGGGGTGGGCAAGACCACGCTCGTCGGTGCGGTGAGTGAGATCAAGCCGCTGCGCACCGAGGAGCTACTGTCCGAGGGCAGCTTGCGCACTGACCGCACAGAAGGCGTCGAGGCCAAGACGACGACCACGGTCGCGATGGACTTCGGCCGGATCAGCCTGCGCCGTGATCTGGTGCTCTATCTCTTCGGCACACCCGGCCAGCAGCGGTTCTGGTTCATGTGGGACGAGCTTGCCATCGGTGCGCTGGGGGCCGTGGTCCTCGCCGATACCCGGCGGCTGGCCGACAGCTTCCCCGCGATCGACTACTTCGAGCGCCGGGAGATACCGTTCATCATCGCGCTGAACTGCTTCGACGGCGCCCGGAGGTACGCCATCGAAGACGTCAGGATGGCCTTGGACCTCGAGCCGGGTATCCCGATGGTGCTGTGCGACGCGCGCAGCCGGGAATCCTCCAAGGAGGTGCTGATTGCCTTGGTCGAGCACGTCCTGGCCACCGCGTCGCAGGAAGCTGTGTCAGGGATCGCGTAGCACGGCCCAGACCGCCTTGCCGTGCCCGGCGATCGGGCTCCAGCCCCACACGTGACTAAGCGCCGCGACGATCTGCAGGCCGCGACCGCTTTCCCCGCCCCAGTCGGGCTGCCGCGGCATCGGCGTCTGGCTGGCCGGATCGATGACCGCCAGCATGACTTCGCCGGACCGCCTGAGCATGCACAACCGCAGCACGGTCCGGCCAGCATCCCGGTTGGCGCGGATCAGGCCGGTCCGGGTGCCGTGCAGAACGGCGTTGACCACCAGCTCATCGATGATCATCTCGGCGTCATCGGCCAGCGCCTCTAGGCCCCAGCAGGTGAGCAGCTCGCGGACGAAATAGCGGGCGGTCCTGGCTTCTTCCGGCCGGGCGGACAGGGCACGCGAGGTGACCGCAGGGGTCTCCCACCACGCCGAGGGCACCGGCAGCAGCCGCGGCATGCTGCCCGCGATCGCGGGCCGCCAGACGCTGACTTCGTCGTCGTCATCCCCGCTACCTGTAGCGACACTGAGATGGGCCAACGCAACAGCTTCCTGCATGTCATCGGGCCTAAAACGGTGGCCCGTCACGGTGTTAACTGCGTGCTTAACGCTATGTTGCCTGATATATTGTGCAAATGCAAGACCAGATGCACGTTCATTCGCTTTGTGCACACGGTCTCCGGATAAGCGCACGGGGAGCCAGCAGGCAGACGAATCGCAGCAGGCACTTACTCACCAGTTGCCGACATAAGAATTACAGTGAGTGAACCTTTCAGGCCTGGCGCGTTGAACCTGTCGGAAGGGGATAAATATGGTCATAAGCTACAACGGCATGCTCGCCGCCGAACTCGGCGATGTCCGCTGGATGAAGAGCTGGCACAGCAACCCGAATGGCGCATGCGTCGAGCTGGCCGCGCTGCCCAGCGGCGAGATCGCGATGCGCAACTCGCGGTTCCCGGCCGGTCCCGTCCTGCTCTACACTCAGGCAGAGATCACCGCATTCCTGGCCGGGGCCAAGGATGGGGAATTCGATCATCTCCTCGCCGAGACTAGCCAGCTAACCCCCCAATAACAGCGCTAACGGCCGGCGCGCGGCGACACGACAGTAACGGATCGGCAAACTGGACCCTTCCGACCTGCGAGAATACGGAGAGATCAGGACTTCTATTGAATTGTCACAGAACCCCCTATCGCAGGAGTTAGATCACGTGGGAGACTGGTCCCCACCCCGCCTGGATCTAGGGTGACGACAATGCGAGGAGTGCCGATGGTCTCGTCGGAAGACTCGGCCTGGGATGTGCCTCCGAGCATTTTCGGCACGCGGGCGGGCGGTCCGACTGTTCAGCGCCTCGTGCTCGGCGGCCAGCTGCACCGGCTGCGCGAGTCGCGCGGGATTTCCGCGGAACAGGCCGCCGAGGCCATCCGAGGTTCTCATTCCAAGATCAGCCGAATGGAACACGGCCGGGTCGGCTTCAAGGAGCGGGACGTGGGCGACCTCCTCACGCTGTATGGCGTTACCGACAGCGAAGAACGAGCGGCGCTGCTGAACCTGGCCAGGGAAGCGAACACCCCCGGGTGGTGGCACGCCT
>Ga0302184_10002888_pt1 | contig 10786 bp, 10 predicted proteins | sample I_Palsa_N3_3_FD_200233 | JGI IMG/M metagenome (GOLD analysis project Ga0302184, IMG submission 200233) | Peat permafrost microbial communities from Stordalen Mire near Abisko, Sweden - I_Palsa_N3_3 | ecosystem: Environmental > Terrestrial > Soil > Palsa > Peat permafrost | place: Sweden...
CGGCCGCGAGATCCTGGCCGCCCTCGAAGCGATGCGCCCGTTCCTGGACCAGGTGCCCGGGCAGGCACGGCGCTCCGTTGACCTCACCGGCCTGGGGGACGCGTTCGGCGCCACCGGCCCCACCGCCGGCACATCCGGCTGAGCCTCCGGCCGGCCGCCAGGGCCGGCCTCGGCCCCGCATGGCCGCTGCCGGATATCAGCCACGGCAGGGCCTGCTCAGCGCCGCCGGGAAACCGCTGAGGATACTCCGCGAGACTTGACGGCCGGTTCCGCCTCGACATGGACAACCCGCCCCGGCCTCGCCAGGACGGCAAGACAGACAAGGGATCGCCTGCCACAGCCAGATCCGGTAGCCGAGAGAATAGACGCCGTTACGCGCGAGTTTCCGTGGATGCCGAAGATGCCTGCGGCCCGCGCAGAACGAGGATGTTATGTGCCCCCGGCTGAAGATGGCGGTTCCCGGGTCTTGCCGAAGGCTGAAGACCCGGGCGCTTGATCTGCGCGGGCGCGTGCTCTCGCAGCTCGGCTATGGTCTTCACGTGGAAGCCGAGCATCCTCTTGTGCGCGAGGTGTTCCGGAGCTAGCCGCCGAACTGTAGGCCTTGCTGGAGGAGAATGCAGAGCGGGAGCTTGCCATATGCGCGACCTTCGCCTTGTCGCCGACTGCGGTTGCGGTGACGACTTCTGCCAGAGCTTCTATACCGAAGCCCGCCCCCAGGGTCCTTACGGCCCCGGCCACCGGCGCGTCCCTCTTCTTCCTGCGAAGGGCAATGCTCAACCTCGACGTCGTCAACGGGTGAATCATGTATGTCGAGGTGATCGACCGGCCGCCACTGCGTAACGGCCGACGAGACGAACGGGGGGACCCGTAGCATCCAGCAGCAGGCCTGGGCGATGGTCTCGATGACGGGCGGGTCGCCGAGCTTGCGGCGCAACCGGCTGATCGTGATCCTCCCACAGTCTCCCGCGCTGCGGCTGACTCACGGCGTTCGCGTGGCACGTACCGATAGGTGTCCTTGGAATCTGACCAGTCTCAGCTTGTCCCGCCGCGTCTCGTGGACAGATTCGTTAACCGATACGACCCTGAGCTGGGCTTCCCTACTCCTCGGAGTCCACGTCAAGCTGACAGGCGGGACGGGAGGACGAGCTCGGCGGCACGCGCCTGCAGGTCACTCAAGGCCGCATCGGCGAAGGGCGGGAACGGTTCGTCATCGTTCGCCTTCATCCAGCGCTCGAACGCGACGCTGAAAGCGAGCATGCCCGTCTCCGCCCCCAGTCGCGCGGTAAGTTCGTCTGTGCCTCGCTCGCGCAGGGCAGCGGTGATCGACTTGGTGATCCGGGCGTGCTTGAGTAGTCCCCGCTCCTGCAGCTCGCTGTTCGCCGCGACCACCAGTCTGCGCCGGGCGGCCGCGGGCCGCAGCTGCGGGGTCATCGCGACCCCGGCCGCCGCGAGCGCCGCCTGCAGGCATTCGGTGAGCGTCGCCCCCGGGGGCGCGGCCCGGATGGCGTTGGCGAACAGCCCGGCCAGCACGTCTTCCCCGCCGAAGAGGACCTCGCGCTTATCCGCGAAGTGCCGGAAGAACGTAGCGCGGTTCATTCCCGCGCGGTATGCGATCTGCGCGACGGTCGTCTCCTCGTAGCCGTTCTCCACGAACAGGTCCAGTGCGGCGTTTTCCAGGCGCTCACGCGCATTCGGTGCCCATCTGCTCACTGTCACATCCTAAGCGACGCGATCGGATCGCATCATTTGAGAAATCGATGCGACGAAGTCGCATCGGCAATGATAGAGTCAATGCGACTGGATCGCATCGTTCCGGTCGCGGCGCCTGCGCCGCACATCCTCTTCACCGGCAGCACAACCAAGGAGACCTTCCATGCGCATCTTCGTCACCGGCGCTTCCGGCTGGATCGGCTCGGCCGTCGTCCCCGAACTCATCAGTGCCGGCCACCAGGTCCTCGGGCTAGCCCGCTCGGACGTCTCCGCCAAAGCAGTCGCCGACACGGGCGCCGAGGTGCTACGCGGCGACCTGAACGACACCGACGTGCTGCGCGCCGGCACCCTCGACAGCGGCGGCGTCATCCACCTCGCCTTCGTCGTGCCCAGCGTGAGCGAGGCTGCGACGCGGACCGATGCCAAGGCCATCGAGACGCTTGTCACCGGACTCGCTGGCTCCGGCAAGCCCCTGGTGATCTCTGGCGCCACGCTCGTGACACCCGGCCGACCCGCAACCGAACGCGACGAACTGATCGCCGCCGGGCCTATCGCGGCCCGCATCACCAACATGCAGGCCGCCCTCGCTGCCGCACACAGGGGCGTTCGCTCCTGCCTGGTCATGCTGCCCCGCTCGGTGCACGGCCAGGGAGAACGCCACGGCTTCATCCCCCAGCTCATCGCCGCGGCCCGGGCTAAGGGCGTCTCCGGCTACATCGGCGATGGGACCAGCCGCTGGCCCGCCGTCCATGTGAAGGACGCCGCGAGCCTGTACCGGCTAGCCGTCGAGCAGGCTCCCGCCGGCGCAGTGCTCAACGCCGTCGGTGACGAAGGAGTGCCCGTCCGCGAGATCGCCGAGGCCATCGGCCGGCACCTGAACCTGCCCGCCCGGTCCCTGCCCGCCGAAGAATTCGGCGGCATGCTCGTGCCACTGCTCAGCAGGGACATGCCCGCTTCCAGCACCATCACGCAGGAGCTCCTGGGCTGGCAGCCCACCCACCCCGGCCTCATCGAGGACATCGAACAGGGCCACTACTTCACCTGACCAGCCCCGCGCCGTTCCAGGGAAAAAGGATGTGGCGTCAGACCCGTGATCCGGCACGGGCCCGGCGGCCACTTCGGTTTCCGGTCAGTGAGTACGCGTAGCCGCCTAATTCTGCATAGTCGATGGGACGCGGGCGCGAAGCGCCAATGCCTTGATCCAGGCCGTCCGGTCGTTACGCTCGGTTACGGTTATGGGCCGTTGCCTGTCGTCCCCATGGAACGTTTCGTGGCACGGCGCTCCGGATAGTCCCAGCGCAGCGAGTGCTGTCCGTGCGATGACGTGTCCTGCTGGTGCAGCTAGCGCGTACGGTGCACGGGGCCGTGCTTCTTGTAAACGGCAGGTCAGCGGTTCGATCCGCTCACCGGCTCCCAGGTCACAGCGTGCGACGCCGTCGTGGCAGCCAGCCGTCGACCCGCCACCTCGAGCCGGGGCGCCCGGGCAGCAGCAGGACGATCAGCAGCCCCACGGCCGACAGGATCAGGCCGAACGTCAACCCGACCCGCTCGCCATAGCCCTTGCGCTCCGACATCCACGACGCGGTAGCCGCCGAGATCAGCCAAACGAACAGGAAGTACAGCGCATTGGCGCCAATCGCGCCGCTCATTTCGTCGCTCCGTAACCGGTCATGTGCCCAGGTAGGCCTTCTGGACCTCGGGATTGTCCTGGAGGCCTGCCGAATCACTGGCCAAGGCGACCCGCCCGGTCTCCAGCACGTAGCCGCGGCTGGCGGCGTCGAGCGCCCGGTTGGCGTTCTGCTCTACCAAGAGGATCGCCACCCCGGAGCGGTTGATCTGGCCGATGGTCTCGTAGATCCGCTGCACTAGGATCGGGGCGATCCCGAGCGAGGGCTCGTCGAGCAGCAGGAGCTTCGGCCGGGCCATCAGCGCGCGCCCGATCGCAAGCATCTGCTGCTCGCCGCCTGACATCGTGCCGGCCTTCTGCCGGTCGCGCTCCTTGAGCCGGGGGAAAAGGTCGTAGACGCGGTCGAGGTCTTCGGTAATCCCTGGGCCGCGGCGCCGGTGAGCGCCCAGGTCCAGGTTCTCGCGCACGGTCATCCGCGGGAAGCAGTGGCGGCCCTCGGGAGCGAGCGCGATCCCGCGGATGGGTATCTCGTGCGCCGGCACGCGCGTGATGTCTTCTCCGGCGAACGTGATCTTCCCTGAACTGGCCGGAGTGAGTCCCGAGATGGAACGCAGGGTGGTGGACTTGCCGGCACCGTTCGAGCCGATCAGCGTGACCACCTCGCCCTCATCAACGGTCAGCGAGACGCCTTTCAGCGCCTCGATCGCGCCGTAGTGGGTATGGATGTCCGAGACGTCGAGCAGGGTCATCATTCCTGCCTTCCGAGATATGCCTCGATCACCCCGGGGTCCGCACGGACCACGGCTGGCTCACCTTCTGCGATCTTCTTGCCGTAGTCGAGCACCGTGACGCGCTCGGAGACGCCCATCACGACCTTCATGTCGTGCTCGATCAGCAGGATCGTCAGCTTAAGCTCGTCTCGCAGCGTCTGCATAAACTCCGTCAGCGCCTGGGATTCGTGCGGGTTCATCCCGGCCGTCGGCTCGTCGAGCAGCAGCAGTCTCGGCTGGGACGCCAGCGCCCGGGCGATCTCGACGCGCCGCTGGTCTCCGTACGGCAGCTGTGCGGCGAGCCGGTCGAAGACGGGCTCACGCAGGCCGACGTAGGCCAGCAGCTCGCGGGCGTGCTCGCGCGTTTCCCTTTCCTCGCGGCGGACCCAGGGCGGCCGGAAGATCGACCCGAAGAGCCCGGCCCGCATCCGCGCATGGTGCCCGACCATGACGTTCTCGACGGCCGTCATCGCGCCGAACAGGCGGATGTTCTGAAAGGTGCGCGCGACACCGTGCTTGGTGATCACGTCCGGCCGCGCGCGCGTGATGTCTCGTTCGCCGAGCAGGATCCGTCCCTCGGTCGGCCGGTACAGTCCGGTCAGCATGTTGAACAAGGTGGTCTTGCCGGCTCCGTTCGGCCCGATCAAGGACACGATGGAGTGTTGCGGGATATCGAACGAGATGTCGTTGACGGCGACCAGGCCGCCGAACGTCTTCGTGACGTGCTCCGCGCGCAGGACGGAAACGACGGGCGGCGCGGGCGGCGCGGGCGTCTCGGTCGGGTTCACGTTCCGTCTCCAGGGGTGCCCGGCGCCTCCGCGAGCTGGGCGTCTGCTGGGGCGATCTCGGCGGTGAGTTCGAGCCGGCGCCGCCGCTCCGGGATCAGGCCCTGCGGCCGGAGCACCATCATGATCACCAGCAGGAATCCGAAGATCCCGAACTCCACCTCGGTGAGCTGGAAGTTGAACCCGAGCTTGGCAGGGATGCCGTTCAAGACGTCGGGGATCAGGTAGTTGTTGATGTAGCCCAGCGCCAGCCCTCCGACGACCGCGCCCCAGATCGACCCGAGCCCGCCGATGATCACCATGGCGAGGATGAAGATCGAGAACCCGAACTGGAACTGCCCGGCGTTGACTTCGGTGTAGTACGTCCCGAAGAACGCGCCCGACATGCCTCCGAAGGCGGCGCCGATCGCATACGCGAGCAGCTTCGTCTTGACCAGCGGAATGCCCATCGACACGGCCGCGACCTCGTCCTCGCGCAGCGCGACCCAGGCCCGGCCGAGCCGGGAGTCGCGCAGGCGCAGGTTGACGAACAGGACGACGAGCAGGATGGCGAAGATCAGCCAGTACCACGGTCGCAGGTTCAGCAGGTTGAACGATCCGATGCCGGGGAAGTACGGCTGGTCGACCGCGCTGATGCCGAGATTTCCTGCGGTCAGCGTCATGCCGTCACCGACGTGGACGCTCTGGCCGTTGACCGCGACCACGCCGATGATCTCGCCGAACGCGAGCGTGACGATCGCGATGTAGTCGCCGCGCAGCCGCAGCGTGGGCAGGCCGATCACTACTCCGGCCGCGGCGCAGATGAGCCCGGCGCCGATGAGGATCAGGATGAAGTTGAGGTGGACGCCTGGCAGCGTGCTCGCGACCGGTGAGACGAGAACGTGGATGTGGGCCTTGAAGAAGAACCCCGATCCAAACCACCCGAGCGAGTACGCGCCGAGCGCGTAGAAGGCGACGTACCCCAGGTCCAGCAGCCCGGCAAACCCCACCACGATATTCAGGCCCAGTGACATCACCGCGTAGGCCACCGCGATGATCGTCGCGTTCATGAACCCGCTGGCCGACGAGAACAGCAGCGGTAGGACGATCCCGACCACGATGAGCAATGCCACCAGCGCCCGCCTCCACCACGGCGGGAGCCAGTTGTCCACCGCCGAGCGCCATTCCTGCAGCTGCGCGCGCAACTCGCTCATCCCGCCTCCCTCGTCTCCTCGCCGAGCAGACCGCGCGGGCGAAGGACCATGATGGCGATGAGGTAGCCGAACACGACCGCCTCGGTCCACTGCGGGCCCAGGCGTGAATCGGACAGTGACTGGATGACGCCGATGATCAGTCCGCCGAGCACGGCGCCGCGGACGTTGCCGATGCCTCCCATGACCGCCGCCGTGAACGCGATCAGTCCGGCCTTGAAGCCCTGGAAGTACCAGACGTTCGTCTCATACAGCGCATAAACGAGTCCAGCGGCGCCGGCCAGCATGCCGCCGAGCAGGAAGGTGAGCGAGATCGTGGCGTTGACGTTGATGCCCATCAAACGTGCCGCCTCTGGATCCTGGGCGGTCGCGCGCATCGCCCGGCCGGCCCGAGTGGCGTTGATGAACCAGGTCAGCCCGAACACGAGCGGGATCATCACGGCGAAGGCGAGGATGTACCCGCGCAGGATGGGCACGCCGGCGATGGTGAACACCGGTTGCTGCGCGCGGATCAGGTCGTTGACGCTCTGCGGTGAGCCGCCGCGCCAGAGCAGGCCGACGTTCTGCAGGATGAACGAGAAGCCGACGGCTGTAATCAGTGACGCGAGCTTGGGCGCGCCTCGCAGTGGCCGGTAGGCGACCCGCTCGATCAGGACGTTGAGGGACCCCGTCACGATCATCGTGATGATCAGCGCCACGATCAGGCCGCCGATGAGCCCTAGGGCGCCCGTGGTGAGCCCGAGCCCGAGCGTCCCCCACAGGCCGACGGCGGTGAAGGAGCCGATCATGAACACATCGCCGTGAGCGAAGTTAATCAGCTCGATGATTCCGTAGACGAGGGTGTACCCGATCGCGATCAACGCCCAGATCGCGCCGTTGGACAGGCCCTCGGCGAAGTTGAAGCCCAGCTTCGAGAGATCGTGATGGATCACCGCATGACCCGCTACGAAGCCGGCCTGGTAGCCGTTCGTCAGGTCGCTGATGCCGTAGTAGATCGGCAGCGCGGCGAGCGCCACGATCAGGCCCCAGCGGCCGAAATAGCGGCGGACCGCCGCGAGCGGGCGTGCCGCCACCGCAGGTGGGACGGGCGAAATCGTTGTGGTTTCCACAGGTTCCAGGTGACGTACGGGCGCAGTGTCGATGCAGCCTAGTGGACGTGGAGGGGGCGCTGCGCGCCCCCTCCACGATTTCTAACCTTGGACGGTCTTGGTAGGCGTGATCGTCTTGAGGAAGACCGGCTCGCCGTTGGTCGCGACCTTGTACAGGCCGTAGGCCTTCAGGGTCGTGTCGCCGTTCTTGTCGAACCCGTAGGTGCCGAGCACCGAGTTACGCGCGGTGGTCGCGAACAGCGCCTTGAGCACGGCCGACTTGCTGTTGCCCTGAGTGCCGAGTTTCGCGATCGTGTCGAGCCCGAGCTTCATTACCTCGTAGCCGTAGATCGCGTAGGGGTCAGGATTCGCCGTGCCGTACTTGGCCTGATAAGCGGCGAGGAAGGCCTTGCCGCCCGGATACGCGGCCAGGTCCTGGGTCGCGACCGTGCACTCGATCAGCGGGTCGATCGCGGCCGGGACGCCGCCCTTAGAGGCGGCCGTGTAGGAGTCCGTGCAGACACCGTCACCGCCGAAGATCTTGGCCTTGGGAAGCGCCGAGTTGACGTCCTTGGTGATCTGGACGGCGCCGTTGGAGACGATGCCGGCGAAGAAGAAGCAGTCCGCGCCCTCGCCCTGGATCGTCGATGCGTAGGAACGGAAGTTGGGCGCGGTGGGGTCGATCCCGGTGTTGCTCACGACGTTGACCCCGTAATAGCCCTTCTCCAGCTCGAGCAGCGTGGCCAGGCCAGCCCCGTACGCCTCCTTGTCGTTGGCGACGGCGACCTTCGTGCAGCCAGCCTGCTTCATCGCGATCAGGTCGGAGGCGGCCTGGATCGAGTCGATCGGCACGATCCGCAGGTAAGTACGGACCCCGGTCGGGTAGTACTTCTGCGGCTCGCCGGGAGCGCTGCCGGGAAGGTTCGTCGTCAGGCCGACGTACGTGTTCGCCGGGCTCACCTGGGGAATTCCCCCCTGGTTGAGGATCGGGATCGACACCTCGCTGGCGCCCGAGTTGAACTCACCGATGTAGTAGACGGCCTTCGGGTCCGTAGCCGCCTTCCGCGCGTTGGCGGCCGTCTGGCCCGGGTCCCACTTGCCGGCCGCTGCGGTCGAGTCGTCGAGCGACTGGTAGTTCACCGTCCACTTCCCGGCCTTGCCGTTCGCCTGAGCGAGCGCGAGCTTGATGCCGTTGACCATCGGATCGGTCTGGGCGGTCGAGGCGCCCTGCAACGGGAGGCTGGAGTAGATGTCGACCGTGCCGCCGGAAGAGCTGCTTGATGAGCCGCCACTGGCGCTACTGCTACTGCTACTGCTACTGCTACAGCCGACAGCTGCGAGGGCGACCACGGCCAAGGCAGCGATCGCCGGGGTTCGTCTTATTATCTTCATTACTTCCTCTCGTTGATTTGAACAGCCTGGCTGCCACGGAGCACACTAACCGGCCCAATCCGGGCTTTGAGTTCACAAGCGTGACGATGGGAATCGTCGCTGCCTGCTGCGATCGCTTCGCAGCAGGCTCATTCAGATCCGGCCATCCTGGCACGGGAGAGCTTGCCAGATTCCTGTATCGCGGAGATTAACCGCAAGGTTACGAAACGATCAACGGCAAGCTAGTAAGGGAGCCGCCGATCGCCACCTGACCAGCACATGCCGCTGGAACACGACCGGGCCGGTACGCGCTGGGCATCCTGTCTTGTTCGACCATGCCGTCAATCTGAGGCGCCGCGGCGGGTTCCGGTTACTACGCTCGGTTACGGTCACCGGACCATCGCCTGCGGCCGGCCGAAATGATCTTGCCCGGTTACGGCCGATGCCTGCACGGGCCATGGGCCATCCTTTCTTCTCGCGGAGCTGATCGATTGATTCGGCTGGGCACCTGCGGGCAGCTTCGTTGAGGGCGCACCGCTTAGAGGAGTCAGAGCATGAATACGTCCGGTCATGTCGCCGCTGTCCTGGCCAAGGCCGAGGCGGGAGGCCTGCGCGGTGCTGAGCTGGCCGCCCTGTGCCGGCGCCTGCGGCAGCTAGGTGAGCGCCAGGCCGGGCTCCTGCCGGGTGAGGTCCTGGAGCCGCTCGCGGACCTGCCACGCCTGGAGGAACTGCCCGAGCCGCCACCCGGCCAGGCCCGTGACGTGCTCGACCGGCTGGTGGTCGTCAAGCTCAACGGCGGGCTCGGGACGAGCATGGGCCTGTCGGGGCCGAAGTCGCTGCTGGAAGTCAAGCCCGGCATGAGCTTCCTCGATGTCCTGACCACCCAGGTGCTGGCGCTGCGCGAGCGGCACGGCGCCCGGCTGCCGCTGCTGCTGATGAACTCCGCGGCCACCCGCGGTCCCTCGCTGGACGCGCTGCGTCGCCAGGGCGGCCTGCCCGTGCCGGGCGTGCCGCTGGATTTCCTGCAGGGCCGCGAGCCCAAGGTCCGCGCGGATGACCGGCAGCCGGTGCGGTGGCCGGCCGACCCGGAGCTGGAGTGGTGCCCGCCCGGGCACGGCGACATCTATATCGCGCTGGCGGTATCCGGCACGCTGGATGCCCTGCTCGGCGCCGGGCTGCGGTACGCCTTCGTGTCCAATTCCGACAACCTCGGCGCGGTCGCCGACGTCCGGATCGCCGCATGGCTGGCCGCGAAGCGGGTGCCGTTCGCGCTGGAGGCTGTGGGTGGCACGCCGGCCGACCGCAAAGGCGGCCACCTCGCCCGCTACCAGGGCCGGGTGGTGCTGCGGGAGACCGCGCAGGTGCCTGACGGCGACACCTCCTTCACCGACGTCGAGCGCTGGCACTGGTACAACACCAACAACATCTGGATCGACCTTCGCGCGCTCGCCGACCTGCAGGCCACCGACCCGGCGGCGCCGGCCCTGCCGCTGATCATCAACCGCAAGACCGTCGACCCGCGCGACCCGGCGAGCACCCCGGTGATCCAGCTGGAGTCGGCGATGGGCGCGGCGATCGGCTCGATCCCCGGTGCCAGGGCCCTCCACGTCCCCCGCTCGCGGTTCGCCCCGGTCAAGACCACCGACGACCTGCTGGTCGTGCACTCGGACGCCTACGAGCTCACCGATGACGGGCAGATGAGGCCCGACTTCGACGGCCCGGGGCCCGTCGTCACCCTGGACCCGCAGTTTTACGAACTGCTGCCCGACTTCGAGCAGCGCTTCCCCGCCGGGGCGCCGTCGCTGCGCCGCTGCCGCCGGTTCCAGGTCGAAGGCGACGTCACCTTCGGCGCTGGTGTCGTGGCGGTGGGCGACGTGCGGGTGGCCGGCCCGCGTCACGTTCCGGACCGGGAGGTACTCGGCAGCTGAAGCCGGAACCGCGGATCGCACACCGGACTCGGAACCCTTGCTGCCAGGGACTCGATGAGAGGCTGGCGTGAGCCTGTGCCCTCTTTAGCCCCTTCTCGAGCGACTTCGGTCTTGCCGGCAGCGCCATTTCTGGGCCGGCGGGCCGCGGGCTCAGCCAGACAGGTAAACATTGACGCGCCGCTGCGGTTCCTGGAGGAGGCACCACCGTTCGTTCGGGAAGTTCTTCTCTAATTCCGAACGGACGGTGATGACTGTATCCGGCCACGCCGTGCCCTCGCGTACAGGTCGCCGCTCCCGCGGCGGGCGGCGGGCGGCGG
>Ga0302184_10002892_pt1 | contig 10771 bp, 10 predicted proteins | sample I_Palsa_N3_3_FD_200233 | JGI IMG/M metagenome (GOLD analysis project Ga0302184, IMG submission 200233) | Peat permafrost microbial communities from Stordalen Mire near Abisko, Sweden - I_Palsa_N3_3 | ecosystem: Environmental > Terrestrial > Soil > Palsa > Peat permafrost | place: Sweden...
GATGCTCTGGTTGACTAGCGGGCACGATGTGCCGCTGGAGACAGCCCGGAGCCATCACAGGTTCACCGTGGCCTCGATGACCAGCCGCCGGGCGGGCCGGATGTAGGCGGAGTTGGCGTGGTCCTCTACGGCGCCAGGGCACACACGCCCCACCTGGGACGCATGATCCTCGCAAGAGGACGGCAACCTATCCGGCCTGTGGCGCGCGGGGGGCAGGTGCCGGAGGGGCAGGGTGGTCGATGTGGTTATGGTGAGGTAGGGGTACCCAGGCCGGCCAGGTAGGTGGCGAGCAGGCGGCGGCACGTCGTATCCCAGCCCGGATCCGGCCCTCGCGGCTGGGCGAGCATCGCACCGAATACGACGATCTCACGTGGGGTCACATTCTGCCTGATGGTGCCGTCCGCCCGGCCGCGGTCGATGATCTGCCGCAGGATCTGGTGGATCTGCTTGCGAATAACACCGGTCTTCGGCGACCTCAGCGGCGGTCCGCCGTGCAGCGGCAGCACGAGCTCGTTGCGCTGGCTGATCGCCGCCTCGATAAATCGCCGCAGCGCTTCGGCCGCCGTCGTGGCGCCGCGCTCGGCGGCCTGGGCGTTGGCCAGCACACGCTCGAACGACACGTGGGTGAGGTAGTCAAGCAGGTCTTCCCGGCTGGGGAAGTGCCGGTAGAGCGTTCCGATGCCGACTCCCGCGTCGGCCGCGATCGTGGCCATGGGCACCCGCGGGCCCTCCCGGTGCACGGCCCCGGTCGCGGCCCGGACGATGGCCTCGTGGTTACGGGCCGCGTCGCTGCGCGGTTCGCGTGAACTGCGCATGGCGGCCATGTGTTTATTGAACCTCTCGCTTCCGCCACCGGTACGTGGGTTACACTCAAACGGACGAAATACTCCGGATTTCGTCCGCTTCCGGCCGAGCTCGTCCGCTTACCGCCACCGCCATCGAAGCCGCAAGGAGGCAGCATGCCATCTCAGCCTGCTCCGATCCCGCCCGACGACCCGTCGCGCGGGCTCACCGTCGCACGGCCAGACGAAGATCAGAGCCTGCCGCATATCGGGCTCGTCGGAGACACCTACACCATCCTGGTCACCGGTCATGACACGGCCGGCCGGTACACCCTCATCGACATGCACGTCCCGCCGGGCGGAGGGCCGCCACCGCATCGGCACGACTTCGAGGAAATGTTCACCATCCTGGACGGGGAAGTCCAGGTGACGTTCCGCGGCGAGACCATCGTCGCCCGGGCCGGCCAGACCATCAACGTGCCGGCCAATGCGCCGCATGCCTTCACCAACGCTGGACAGGCACCCGTGCGGTTGCTGTGCCTATGCGCGCCGGCCGGGCAGGAAGAGTTCTTCACCCTGGTCGGCCAGCCGGTGGCCACCCGCACCGAGCCGCCGCCGCCGCTGGACGCCGAGGCGCAGGCCGCGTTCATCGCGAAGTCCGTGATGCTCGCCCCGCAGTACAAGACCGAGGTCCTGCGACCGCCCAGCCGCGGCTAGCGGATCGGCACCATCGACACGGCAACCAGCGCGCTGTCCGAGCGTCGGCTTAGCCTGGCCCGCGGTGTGGTGGTTCATCGGGAGACCTCCAGGCGGCGGACCTCGAGGAGTTCGAGTCCGAGCGCCTCGATCAAGGCCAGTACGCCGTGCAGCGCGGCCTGGTCAGCAACGCCTTGTAGCAGCGTGTCCTGGCCTTGGGTCTCGGCATGCAGGGCGGGGAACGCGCGTCGCATCGTCGCACCCAGGTGGCCGCGGACACGGATCTGGTAGCTCGCCGGTGGCTGCCGCTCGCGCTGTTCGCCGGTCATGGGAGCCTCCAGTTCATTGGTCTTCTTCGGACGGCAGGAAGCCTCGCGGGCGGCGGGGTGAGCGGGCGTCACACGCGCGGGTGACCTTGCGCTTGGAGGAAGGGAGAGTCCCGGGTGACCGTCGGCGAGACGGCGTAAAATTGGGGAGCCTGTCAAGGAGGGGCGCTGTGGGGCCTGCCCACTGGTCCGGGGCCGCCGGCTCTGCGGCCGCTCCGGCGATCCGGGACGGAGCCGTCTCCCGGCCCGGGCTTTCTGGGCTGCTCGCCCAGGCCGGGCGCGTGACCGTGGTGTCGGCGCCGGCGGGAAGCGGGAAGACGCGCCTGCTGCGCTCCTGGGTGGGCGATCCGGACCTGGCGGAGCGGGCTGCGTGGGTACCGGTGCAGGGCGAGGAACGCGACCCCCAGCGGTTCTGGCTGTCGGTACTCGGCGCGCTGCGGGCCACGACCACGGGGTCGAAGCTGGTGCGCCCGCTGACGGCGGCACCCGGTCTGGACGGCTGGGCGGTCGTCGAGCGGCTGCTGACCGATCTGGGCGGGCTCGAGGACCGGGTCTGGCTGGTGATCGACGACCTGCACGAGCTGCCCTCGGCCGAGGCGTTGCGCCAGCTGGAGCTGCTGGTGATGCGCTCGCCCGCGGCGTTGCGGTTCGTGCTCGCCAGCCGCCATGACCTGCAGCTGGGCCTGCACCGGCTGCGGCTGGAAGGCGAGCTGACCGAGATCCGCGCGGCCGACCTGCGCTTCACCCTGGAGGAGGCGCGGGCGCTGTTCGAGGCGGCCGGGATAGCGCTGTCCGGTTCGGCGCTCGGGTTGTTGTACGAGCGGACCGAGGGGTGGGCGGCGGGGCTGCGGCTGGCGGCGCTCTCGCTGGCCGGGCATCCGGATCCGGACCGGTTCGCGGCCGAGTTCTCCGGCAGCGAGCGGACGGTGGCGGAGTACCTGCTGGCCGAGGTGCTGGAGCGGCAGAGTGAGCCGGTCCGGCGGCTGCTGCTGCGGACCTCGGTGCTGGAACGGGTGAACGGCGAACTGGCCGACCTGCTGACCGGGGGCTCGGGCGGGGAGCGGGCCTTGCAGCAGCTCGAGCAGGCAGGGGCGTTCGTGACCGCGCTGGACGCACGGCGGTCCTGGTTCCGGTACCACCAGCTGTTCGCCGACCTGTTGCAGCTGGAGCTGCGGGGCAGCGCGCCGGCCGAGCTGCCCGCCCTGCACGAGGCCGCCGGCGGCTGGTACGCGGACCACGGGTACCCGGCCGAGGCAGTGCGGCACGCCCAGGCGGCGGAGGACTGGGACCTGGCCGCCCGCGTGCTGTCGGACCACTGGGTCGGCCTCGGGCTCGGTGGGCTGGGCGCCACCGCGCTCGAGCTGCTGGCCGGGTTCCCCGCCGACGTGATCGCCGGGGATGCGGAGCTGGCCGCGCGGATGGCCGGGGTCGAGCTGGGCCGGGGGTCGCTGGAGGAGGCCGAACGGTACGTGGTTCTCGCCACCCGGGCACTGGAATCGGTACCTTCGGACCGGCGTGGGCGCTCGCGGGTGGTCCTCGCCGTGGTGCGCATGCGGTTGGCCCGCCAGCGCGGGGACGTAGCGGCCGTGGCCGAGCAGGCGCAACCGCTGCTGGCACCGGCCGGGACGGCTGAGGAGGCGTGGCTGGGCCTGGGCGAGGATCTGCGGGCGCTGGCACTGATCAACCTCGGCATCGCCGAGGTGTGGACCGCTCGCTTCGAAGAGGCGGATCGGCACCTTGAGCACGGCATCGCCCTGGCCCGCCGGATCAGGCGGCCCTTCCTGGAGGTGACCGGCCTGGCGAACTGGGCGCAGCTGGCGAGCTGGCAGTCTTTCTCGGTGGGAGAGCAGCGAAGCAGGCAGGCGATCGAGCTGGCCGGCCGTCACGGCTGGACCGAGGAGCCGGTCGCCGGCGCCGCCTACGTGGCGCTGGGCTTGGCGCTGGTCGCCCAGGGCCGGCTCGAGGAAGGGGAGCGGTCGCTTGAGCAGGCCGAGCGCACGCTTCGGACCGAGATCGAACCAGCAGCCGGGGTGAGGCTCCACTACGTTCGCGGGCTGCTGGACCTCGTGAGCGGCCGCCCCGAGCCCGCGCTTAGCGCGTTCCGGGCGGCTGAGCGGCTGGCCGGGCAGCTCGTCACCGAGCACGCGCTGGCCAGGCGGCTGCGATCACACACGCTGCAGACGCTCGTGCGGCTGGGCCAGCTGCAACGTGCCGAGCAGGCCCTGGCCGCGATGGATGGCCCCGAGCGCGACAGCGGACAGATGCGCAATGCCATAGCGGTGCTCCGGCTCGCCCAGGACGATCCGCGGGCGGCGACGCTCGCCCTGGCGCCCGTCATCGACGGCTCGGTGCCGTTGGTGAACGCCCATCTGTGGGACGTTCAGGCGTGGCTGCTCGAAGCGATCGCCCGCGACGCGCTCGGCGACGCAGGCGTCGCGAGGCGCGCCCTGGAGCGCGCCCTCGATCTGGCCAAGCCGGAAGGCCTGCTGTTCCCGTTCCTGCTCGACCCCGCACCGGGGCTGCTCGACCGCCACCGCCGGCTGGGCACCGCTCACGCCGCCCTGATCTCCCAGATCCTGGCCCAGGGGGTATCGGGGGGGCTTGGAGGGCCGGCCCCCCGGCTAACCGAGCCGCTCAGCGAGAGCGAGATCCGCGTGCTGCGTTACCTGCCGACCAAACTGTCGGCGCCGGAGATCGCCGACCAGCTCTACCTGTCGGTCAACACCGTCAAGACCCACATGCGGCACGTCTACGACAAGCTCGGCGCGCACCGGCGGCACGAGGCCGTGGAGCAGGCCCGCGCGCTCGGCCTGCTGGCCCTTCCGCCGCGAAGGCCCTGATCGGCGCGAAGACTGTGATCGGCGCGAATCACCCGATTGTGTGACGCTGGCTCACCCGGCCGGGCATGAAGCTTGCCGATATGAACGGATCCAGCAAGATCATCCCGCCGGTCAGAATTTCACGACACCCCGTCGATACCCAGTCCTTCCTACTGCGGCGCGTCCAGCCCGCGCTCAGCGGGCTGATGGACGGGTCGTTGTCGACGCTGGCGCCCATCTTCGCGGTGGCGCTGGCCACCCACCGCCCGCTGACTGCGTTCTTCACCGGGGCGGCGACCGCCATGGGCGCCGGAGTGAGCATGGCCTTCTCCGAAGGCCTGTCCGACACCGGGGACCTGACCGGGCGGGGCAGCCCCGTGCTGCGCGGCGCGATCACCGGCGGCGGAACCTTCGCCGGGGGCATCTTCCACACCCTGCCGTTCCTCATTCCCGGCTACGGCGCCGCGATCAGCGCCGCCATCGCGGTCGTGGCCAGCGAACTGCTCGTCCTGGCCTGGCTGCGGCACCGGTTCTTCCACACCAGCTTCGCCCGGTCGTTCCTGGCCATCACCGTCGGCGGAGCGATCATCGCCGCCCTGAGCGCGGGCCTGGGCATCGCCGCCGCAGGCTGAGGATTCACCCGCCCGGGTGATGCCGGCTCACCCTGACGGGCGTGAAGCTCGGTGCTATCCGAAGCCAGGCCCACGCCGGAAGGCAAGGTCATGACCACGCAGCTTGCAGTACGGCCGTTCGGGCCGAAAAGGAACCACAGGCGGTCGGGCACACGCGTGATCGCGTTTCTCGGCACCGGGCCGATGGGTGGCCCGATGGCCGCCAACCTGGCCCGGGCCGGCTTCGAGGTGCGGACGTGGGACCGCACCGCCAGCCACGCCGGCGCGTTGGTCAAGGACGGCGCTACCGTGGCGGCCAGCCCGGCCGAAGCCGTCAAGGGCGCCGGGATCCTCATCACCATGCTGGCCGACGGGCCGGCCACCGACCAGGTGTGGAACGGGTCCGACGGGCTGGCCGCCGCGGGCCCCGGCCTGATCTGGGTGCAGATGGCCACCGTCGGAATCGAATGGACGCAGCGGTTCGCCAATACCGCCGGCCGCTACGGGGTGCACTTCTTCGACGCCCCGGTCTGCGGACCGGCCCAGGCCGGCGAGCTGACCATCTTGGCTAGCGGCCCGCAGTGGATGGCCCAAGACGTCGCCCCGGTGTTCGGCACCCTCGGCCGGGCCACCGCCTGGCTCGGCCCGGCCGGCAACGGCACCCGAGCCAAGCTGGTGCTCAACCACTGGCTCGCCGACCTCACCGAAACCACAGCGGAAGCCCTCTCCTTCGCCCGCCAGCTCGACCTGGACCCCGCCGTGATCGGGGACCTGCTGGAGTCGACGCCACACCCCGGCGCTACCGTCTGATGACCGTGCGGTCAGCGCTGGACGGACTCCGTCGTGGTCACGCCGAGCTTGGGGCGTCGGGGATCCTTGACAGTGCGAAATTCTGCTCATACCGTCAGCGGTGCGAGCGGGCCGGTCTCCGCGGATGCCCGGCTGACCCATAGGAACCGGCCACGCTAGGAAGTACGACATGACGGCAAGCGGCACCATCCCGGCCGATACCGACCGCAACCTCGCCCTCGAGCTCGTTCGCGTGACCGAAGCGGCAGCGATCGCCGCGGCGCGCTTTATGGGCCGCGGCAACAAGGAGCTTGTGGATCAGGCGGCCGTCGATGCCATGCGTCCGGTGCTGAACTCGGTCCAGATGGACGGCATCGTCGTTATCGGCGAGGGCGAAAAGGACGAGGCGCCGATGCTCTACAACGGCGAGCACGTCGGCACGGGGGCGCCGCCGGAGGTCGATTTCGCCGTCGACCCGGTAGATGGCACGACCCTGACGGCCAAGAGCCTGCCGGACGCCATCTCGGTCGTGGCCGTCGCTGAGCGCGGAACGATGTTCGATCCCGGCCCGTGCGTGTACATGGAAAAGCTCGCCGTCGCCGAGGACGTCGCCGATGTCGTCGATCTCGATGCGCCCATCGCCGAGAACCTGCGCCGGATCGCGGAGCGGCGGGGCAAGCGCGCCGAGGACATCACGGTGGCGGTGCTCGATCGTCCACGCCACGCGGATCTCGTGGCGGAGGTACTGGCGACCGGGGCGCGCATCAAGTTGCTGCTCGACGGGGACGTCGCGGGCGCGATCTTGGCGGCCGACCCGGCATCGTCGGTGGACATCTGCGTCGGGATCGGCGGAACGCCCGAGGGCGTGATCGCGGCCTGCGCATTGCGGTGCCTGGACGGCCAGCTCCTCGGGCGCCTGTACCCGCGCAACGACGGCGAGCGGGCGGCGGCGCTGGACCGCGGCTACGACCTTGACCGCGTGCTGTCGACGCGGGACCTGGTGTCGGGCGACGACATCTTCTTCGCCGCTACGGGCGTGACCAGCGGCGAGCTACTGCAGGGGGTTCGGTACACCCCGCAGCGCGTGTACACCCAGTCGCTTTCGATGCGCTCGAAGTCCGGCGCGGTGAGGATCATCGAAGGCCGCCACCACGCGCTTCGCTCGAACCTGATCCGCGCGACGGCGGCCGCTCGATAACACGGCGGCTGTTCTCGATCAGCTTCGGCGTGCGAGGGGGAACGCGAACCATAGCGTGCCGAACGTGGCGACGACAAACGCTGTGATCAGCGCCGCAGCCAATCCGCTGGCCACATAACTGGTCACGAGCAGGACCGCGGCCGAGACGGCCAGCCCGACCGCGGCCAGCCCGGCGATCGCCATCACGCTGGCCGCCCGGACCAGGCTCTCCTTCTGCCCGCGGCGGAACACCAGCCGGTGATAGGCGACCGGTCCCACCAGCAGCGCGGTGGCGACCGCGGCCAGGACCAGGCTGGCCAGGTACAGATCGCGCTGGGCCGGGCCGAGCTTGTCGAACCGGTTGGTAAACGGCAGCGAGAGCAAGAACCCGAACAGGACCTGCACCCCCAGGCCGGCCACCCGCAGCTCCTGCAGCAGCTCGGCGAGATTACGGTCATCTCGCTGCGCCTCGGACTCATCCCGCGGATCAGGAGATCCCATCTCTGCCCACCTCCCCGCCCAGGGACGCCTGGCTCCCCCGCGCCTGACCGCTCGCTACCCGGCTGCCGCCGCGCTATCCCGGCCGTCCGAGTGCCATATTCCTGCGGCTCGACTGACTAAACCGGCCAGCTTGAGGTAGGGAAAGCGGTTCGCCGCAATCCGCGGTCAACAGGAAGGAACTGTCATAGTGAGATACACGGTGCCGGGAATGAAGAGCGACAGCGCCAAGCGGATCACCGCGTTGCTGCAGGACCGGCTCAACTCTCTCAACGACCTGGCCCTGACCCTCAAGCACGTGCACTGGAACGTGATCGGACCGAACTTCATCGCGGTCCATACGATGCTAGATCCGCAGGTCGAGGCGGTACGGGCCATGGTCGACGAGACCGCGGAGCGGATCGCGGCGCTGGGCGGGTCACCGGTCGGCACACCGGGCGCACTGGTCGCGCAGCGCGACTGGGACGACTATTCCATCGGTCGCGCCGGGACCCAGGAGCATCTCGGCGCGCTGGACGTGGTTTACGCCGGGATCATCGAGGCCCACCGGGGAGCGATCGACACCACCGAGGAGCTCGACCTGGTCACCCAGGATCTGCTCATCGGGCAGAGCCGCCAGCTGGAGGAGTTCCACTGGTTCGTCCGCGCCCACCTGGAGGCGCCCGACGGCTCGCTGATCACCGGGGACGCTCGCACCGAGAAGTCGGCCGCCAGGCGCGCCAAGAAAAGCTAACCCGAGGCAGGCACCTAACGGCAGGAGAGGATAGTCCCAGCTCGTAGCCGTGCCACAGTCCCGGCCAGTATCGCGCCGATCTCCTTGTGGGGGACGCGTGAGCGACCCGGGCCTGCCGGTGGAGCAGGCCCGGGCGTTCGGCCGGCTGGCGCGCGGCCTGGCGGCTGGCGGGCGGGCGGGCGGGCGGCGGGCGAGCGGCGGGCGGCTGGTGGCTGGCGGCAATCTTAGGGAAGCGCCCTCGGGTGGGGCCGTTTCATGATCGCGGGCACAAATGGCCGCATACGGGCCAAAAGTACCCGTGATCATGATCGGTGTCCGGAATGTCGCGATGTCGAGTTGCGGCCTGACGGATCGGATCGCGTGGCGGGTCGGCGAGCGAGCGGCAAGCCATTCTTTACGCGTTCCGGACTTGTGACCGGTCGTTGGTGGTCAGCCGGGAACCGATGATGGCGCGAGGATGATCCAGATACCGAGCCCGACGATCGCGAGCGCCACTGGCACATCGACGGCGGCTTTGGCGGGCAGCAGCTTCTGGCTCAGGGCCAGGACGGCGATCACCGACATCCAGGTGACGCTCATGACGCCCAGCGCCGCCAGCATGGCCATCTGCCCGATGCTCGAGCCCGCGCAGCACAGCCCGAACCCCCATCCGGAGCGGACGCCGTCATGGCAGCGTCGGCGGAAGTGCCGCTTGAGCGGCGTGAACTCGTAGACACCGGCCGCGATCACCACGACTGCGGCGGCGACATAGCCGTGCGGGCGGTACAGCGCGTACACGGCCGCGCCCACCAGGGCCCAGACCGCGAGGTAGGACCCGATGTACAGCGGCACGGCGCGCACCCCGCCGCTGGCCTGAGCGCGTCTGAGCACGGCGGGGGCCGCGCCCGGCAGCATCATCGCGGCCATCATCACCACCCACACGGCGATGAAGAACGCAAACGAGCCGAGCCGGGTCGCGACCCCCATGTCCATCCCGCGCATCTGCCAGACCGCGATGACCCAGGACGCGGCGGCGAGCCCCAGCGTCGCCGTCAGCGCCGCTGCCAGCGGGGCCGTCATGGCGGCCGCGAAGGTGCTGGTGGATCCGTGATCAGCCATGACGCCTCCCGCAAGTAGCAACCCAACGGTTGCTACTCTATGGCAACCGTCTGGTTGCGTCAACGGTTCTGCCCCGAGAGGTCGCTCGCGCGCGCCGAGAATCGGGATCACGGCTGGGCTTCCGCTTAACACGACGGACATAAGTGACTACCTGCGCAGGCCTGGGCGAATTCGCAATTGCGTCAGGTGAAATTTCGCAGACGGACCGAGCGGTCGGTATCTCACAGTATAGGATCACATAAGTACGCTGCGTGTTCATAAGTCTTTGGAGAGTAGGCCGGATGAGCGAAATCGGAGACAGCGATGCCATGCCGCGATCAGTCGGGTGAGCTCGCCGACCGCGTCCAGACTCAGCCGAAGGCCGTCGCCGAAGCCCGGCGGGTCACGGCGTGACCGCGACGGAAGCCGAGCAGAATAGCCGCCGGGGCTTAGCGTCCTGGTGGCAGGGGCGCTCGTGGAGCAAGGATCTGGAGACGCTGACCCGGCTGCATAAGGCCCTGCGGGCCATGGATGCTGACGCTGAACAGGAACTCCTCTCCGCACCCGCACCGCTGGCCCCGCCCGGCGGGTGGTCGGCACCGCAGGAGACGGCCGGGCGGCCGGATGCTGCTGACCAGGAGGCCCAGGTCCAGGAGCTGCCGAGGAGGCAGGTGCCCTCGCACGCGGCCCAGCCTCCTGCGACTGCGGCACCTGAAGCGGAGCGCGGGGAACCGGGGCCAGGCCAGCAGCCGGATCCCGTCCAGCAGCCGGCTGCCGTCCTGGAGCCGGCTGCGGGCGAACCCGACCCGGCGATCGCGGCGATCAAGGAGACTTTCCGCTACGTCGCCGACGCTGGCGACAAGGCGGTGGGCTTCTTCTACGGCCAGCTGTTCCTCCGCCAGCCGCACCTTCGCCAGCTGTTCCCGCCGGCCATGGATGAGCAGCGGGACCGGCTGTTCCGTGCCCTCGGCCGGATCGTGGAGAGCTTGTCCACGCCGGATGAGATGGCTGCCTACCTCTCCCAACTGGGTCGGGACCATCGCAAGTACCAGGTTGAGCCGGAGATGTACGAGGCGGTGGGCACGGCGCTGCTGGCGACGCTTCGGGCCTTCGCCCGAGATGCCTTCACCAGCGAGGCGCAAGAGGCATGGACTCAGATCTACGTAGCTGGCTCATCGCTGATGATCAAGGCGGCAGAGCAGGACGCCGCCACGAGTCCGGCCTCATGGACCGCTGAGGTGGTCAACGTTGACCACCGGGCGG
>Ga0302184_10002899_pt1 | contig 10759 bp, 6 predicted proteins | sample I_Palsa_N3_3_FD_200233 | JGI IMG/M metagenome (GOLD analysis project Ga0302184, IMG submission 200233) | Peat permafrost microbial communities from Stordalen Mire near Abisko, Sweden - I_Palsa_N3_3 | ecosystem: Environmental > Terrestrial > Soil > Palsa > Peat permafrost | place: Sweden: Abisko...
TTTGCGATCGCCGGGGTAAAAGCCGGCGAAGCCAAAGAGCGAAGCAAAACGAGAAACGAAGCAAAACGAACAGCAGGTCCCTCGTCGGCCAGAAAGCGGCCTCGCTCGGGATGACAACGTAAAGAAGAAGGCAAAGGAACGAAGCAAAACGAACAGCAGATCCCTCGTCGGCCGAAAGACGGCCTCGCTCGGGACGACAAGTTAAAAGATAATGAGGATGGGTGGAGATGAAGATAGTTTCGGTGAATACGGGGCTGCCGCGGGAAGTGATGTACCACGGGGTGCGCGTGACTACGGCGATTTACAAGGAGCCGGTGGCGGGGCGGGTGGCGTTGCGGAAGCTGAATTTGGATGGCGACCGGCAGGCGGACCTGACGGTGCACGGCGGGGAATTCAAGGCGGTGTATTGCTATCCGCTGGCGCATTACGATTATTGGAAGAAGAAACTACCCGGGCGCGAATTGCCGACGGCGATCTTTGGGGAGAATTTTACGACCGAGGGATTCACGGAAGACTCGGCGCATCTGGGCGACCGGTTCGCGGTGGGGTCGGCGGAAGTGGTGGTGACGCAGCCGCGGCTGCCTTGTTACAAACTGAATGTGAGATTCGATTCGGGCGAAATGGTGAAGCGATTTCTGGCGAGCGGGCGGACAGGATTTTATCTGGCGGTGACGCGCGAGGGAGAAGTGGGCGCGGGGGACGAGTTCAAAGTGATTGCGCGAGAGGCGAACGCAGTGCCGGTGTCGGAGATTACCCGGCTGTATATTGCGAAAAGATGGGGAGAGGACGACGTGGCTTCGTTGCGGCGAGTGTTGCGAGTGGAGGTGCTGCCGGAGAGTTGGAAGGAGTATTTTCGGGAGCGGCTGGGGATGGCAGGCGCGTGAAGGCATCCGGATGTAACGTAGTGAGGCGGGTGTTTTGCGAGGAGTCCGGCAATGCTTTCCATTTCCTAAATCTTTAAGGATAAAGGGGTTAAGCCGGTCAGCGAGGCCGTCGTCGTAGCGAAATATGTCAGGTTGGACCCCTTTGGGATTCAACAGTTGGAAGGCGGACCGTAACGGAAAAGGGAGAGTGACCATACGGTAAAGTATGTATTGTGCTTTTAGCGCATGAAGCGTAAAATTTGTTGATTGTGGGATGCATTCGGCGAGTAGGATGTGTTCACAATTGCACAGACGCCGTTTTTCACGGCGAGTAGTATTTGGAGTGCAGGGAAAGGTCTTTGCGGTTGGACTGAGGGTAGGAGAAACGACATGAAGGTTAGGCTAGGTTTGCTGTTTTGCGTTGCTGTCCTGATGGCGGCGATGCCGGTGTGGGCGGATAAAGCGCCTCTGGGATCTGCGAAAGATTCTGGTAAGACTGAAATAGCCGGTAGCTCGAGTTTGGGACTAAAAACGGACGGGGCAACGGCGGACATTCACTTTGACGGTTGGGGCTCTAACTCCGACCACTCTGGGACCAACTGGATTTTACGGTCGAGAGAGCGACGCCTTGGCGAGGGCTCGTCAGGTAATCCCCCTGCAATGCCGGAACCGGGATCTCTTGCGCTCGTACTGGTTGGATTGGCTGGAGTAGGGTTACTGGGCCGTCGTCGCGGAGAGCCGGCTACGACGCTATAGCTGTCTGAATAGTTTTCAGGCGCATCGATCTATGTGCGGCAGTTTGAGTTCGTGGTGAGGCAAGTAAATCCCCGCGAGTTTATCCTCTGTATAGAAGTGTGTCTCCTCGCAAGTAATCATCGCGGCATTTTTGTCAATCGAAACGAGCCAGACACCACTCCACGAAAAAACCTGGATTAGCACTTGTGCTTAGGAATTTGCGAATTTGGTTACCAGGACTTCCTGCTGGTGCATGGGAGAGAAGCTTTCGCAACAACCAAGCACACGCGCGATGACCTCGTAATAGAAGGTGTTGTTGTCGCTGTTGCGGAGGTCCAGGGCTGAATCCCAAACGGAAATAGCCATGGCGTCGCGGCTGGCGGGATCTTCGGCGCGGAGAACCAAGAGGACGCGAAAGCCATTCAGCTTATCCAGGGCGGCGGTGAGAGATTGCACGGTCGCGGTAAATTCCGCGAGCTTGCCTTCGCGAATGCGATAGTGCGTTACGCGAGCGACCATGGCGCCTCCCAAGTGCGACACGAGATTGCGAGTGCGGGCGATTCTACCGCGAGGAGGCGGCGAGGTAAACGGCTGTGGGTGGGCGGATGGGGGCTTTTTCCGGAGCGCGACTGGCACCGCGTGGTGAACACAGGCTGGCCACTTGAGCGAATCAACCGGAGAGACTACTCGATTCTAAGAGCGGTCATGGGGGAAATGGAGGCTGCGCGGTTTGCGGGAATTATGGCGGCGAAGAAGGAGCAGACGGCGAGCGCGCCGGCAGCAATGGTCAATGCGAGCGGGTCCCAGGAGGAAACGCCGTACAACTGAGACGAGATCAGGCGGCCAGCGCCGACGGCTAGCGGCAGCCCTAATAGCAGGCCAATCAAGACGCGCTTGAATGCGCCGCGCAGGATTAACTGAACTACGTTGCGGCGGTCGGCGCCGAGGGCCATGCGAATACCGATTTCGTTGGTGCGTTGAGCGACGGTGTAAGCGGTGACGCCGTAGAGTCCGATGGCAGCCAGCACCAGAGCGACAATGCCGAATAGGCCAGCGAGGCTGGCGACGGCGCGTTCCTGATCGAATGAAAGCTCGACCTCCTGCTGCATGGTGCGGATGCTGATGATGGTGAGGTTGGGATCCAGGTCGCCGAGGGTTTTGGTAAGCAGCGGCTCTAGCGTGCCGGTGGGGAGACTGGTCACCAACATGATTCCGCTGACAAAATGGGAGCGTAGCTCGACTCTGGTCATCACGTTGTCGGTGTAATTGACATTCTGAGCGAGAGGGACGTAGAACATCGCGTGCGCCGGCTTGTCCAAGGCATAGCCGGCGAATTTTGCGTCGCGCACGACACCGATGATGCGGAAAGTGGCGGCGTTCTGAGGCAAGTCCAGGCCGAAGTGCTGCTCCAGCGGATCTTCGCCCGACTTGAAGAAACGTTTGACGAAGGCTTCGTTGACGATGGCCACCGGGGCGGTGGTTTCGTTGTCGGCGGAGGTGAAGGCGCGGCCGCGCAAAATGGGAATGCCAAAGTTCTGAAGATAGTTGGCGCTGACGCGATCCCACGACGCGCCCGATTCCTCGCTCATGGTGGGAATAGGATGGCCGGACACCAGAATCATTTCGCCCCAGTTGTCAGTGAGGGGGTTGTAAAGCGCCAGGCCGGAGCCCTGCACTCCAGGTAAGCGATTGAGACTTTCTTCAAGCTGACGGTAGAGCGCCTCTAGCTGGGGCAGGGTGTAACTTGCAGGAGGATCATGCAACGCCACCACGACACGGCCTTGTAGTTGATAGCCGAAATCCTGGTGTTCGAGCTTGTTCAGGCTGCGCGCAAGCATGGTGGCACCGGCGACGAGGACAACCGAGAGAGTGGCTTGTACGATGAGCAAACCGGTACGCGCGAATGAAGAATGATCGCCGGTGCTGCGGCCCGAGCCGCGCAATGCTTCCGCCGGATTGGTAAGAGTCGCGAACCATGCGGGAGCGGCCCCGAAAATAATTCCTGTGACGAGCGCCAAGCCGAAAGCGAAGGCCAGTACGATGAAGGATGGCGCGGCGCTGATGAGAAGGAAATGGGCGCTGTGAAAGGCCAGCGCGAGCAGAAGGCGCGCGGCTGCCACTGCGACAAGAAGTCCGGCTATTCCGCCAGCGACGGCGAGTAGGACGCTTTCGGTGAGAGCCTGCATGATGATTTCGCGCCGCGTGGCACCCAAAGCCAGGCGTATTGCGGTTTGTCCGCGACGAGTGACTGCGCGGGCGAGGAGCAGGTTGGCCACGTTGGCGCACACGATCAAGAGCACCAAGCCGCAAACGGACAAGAGGATCTGTAGGCTGCGGCCGTACTCTTCTTTCATTTCGGCGACACCGGCGCCGGCGGGGACGACGTTGATGAACTGCTTGGGGAGCATTTGAATCACGCTGGGCATCCAGTTGGCGGGATAGCCGGAATCATTTTGCATCCATTGGCGCAGGACTCCGGTGAGGCGCGGAGACATTCCGGCAATGGAAGCTCCGGGCCGCAGGCGGCCGATTACGCGCAGCCATGCGGAGATAGATTGATTTAGCAGTGCGCCGTCGCCTTCGATCATGGGTTCTTGATGCAGCGGAACCCAAATATCGGGTGGGTCGCCGCGCAACGTTTCACCGAAAAATCCAGGGGGAGCGACACCGATTACAATGAATGGGTGGCCTTCGACGATGAAGCTTGAACCGACTACCGCGGGATCGCTGCCGTAGGTTGTCTGCCAAACGCGATGGCTGAGCACGGCCACGGGCGTAGCGGCCGGTGTATCGTCATCCGGAGTAAACACTCGCCCACCGAAAGCGCCGACTCCAAGAGTTTGAAAATAATTTCCGGTGACGTACTCGGAGCGCAAAGGCCTGGCGGCGGATTCGACGCCTTGACGGCGGACGCTCAAGCGCCCGCTGCCGGCTTGGAAAGCCGCCACCTCTTCGAATTCCGGCGTTTCGGCTTTCAAACGCTGGTATAGAGGAAACGAGTACATTCCCCAGCGGTCTTGAGGACCTCCTTCCACGCAGCAGTCGTCGCCTTCGCCGATTCGATAGAGTTTTCCGGGATCAGAAACGGGCAACGAGCGGAGCATCACGGCGTGGATCAAGGTAAACATTGCGGTGGTCCCGCCAATTCCCAAGGCGAGCGTGAGTACGGCTGCAGCGGTAAAAATGGGCGACAGCCGGAACTGTCGCAAGGCGTAGCGAAGATTGCCAAGGAAGTTTTGCATTTCGACCTCTCAGTACTCTACGCAGATAATGCGCTGAAGGTTCCCAAGTATCCGCTGGTTGCGCTGCGGTATGAGTAAGATGCAGGCGTTATTGCGGCGAGGGGCCGGTGTCGCGTAGGAGGACTATGTCGGATTCGGGGCGATCGCGGAGGACGCCGATGGTCTTTCCGTCTGGCGAATATCCGAACCAGCTGATTTCATCGGCGGTGAAATTTGTGACCTGATGGCCGGCAGCGCCGGGTCCTGCGCCGTCAATCGGCTGCAGCCAGAGATTCTCGACTCCGTTTTCGCGGATGCCATATAGCAGGGACTTGCGGTCCGGCGAAAAACTCGGGGGTTTTGATATCAGCGGGTTCGGATCGAGAATGCGGCGCGCGGGATGCGGTCCGGCGTCAAGCGCAAGCAGCGCAAGCTTCTGCTGAAGTCCACCGGTCTCTCCTTGTGGAGACGTGAACCCTGCAACGAATGCCAGTGTTTTACCGTCGGGAGAAATATCAAAATATGGCGAGCCGATAATCGCCCCTGGAATCGCGACGCCGGGGACCTCTTCCGCTTCCCCGCCATTGATGGAGACACGCTTGAACGCCTGGTCCTCGTTGTAATAGACCCACTTTCCATCTGGGGAGCATATAGGACCGAAAGCGCCGCTGTGTTCGGAAAGCTCTTTCGGATTGGTGCCATCTGCATCAACGCGCCAGACACTCCGCCCGGCGATCCCCGACGGAGTGTGGTGAGGACTAATGAATACGACAGGGAGCGGCTTCCGCGCTCCGGAGGCATCACTTCCACAGGTCACCGGCTCGATTGCGACTTGATTCAGGAAGATAGCGCGGTTGCTGCCATCGGGCGAAATTCGAATCAGCTTTCCCTGCTCCGGTAGATAGAGGTCTCCGGTGGCGCTCCATCCGAAGGTGCCGTAGTCCTTCTCTTGCGGGAGAACCGGGCCGGGAGGATTGGCTGTGTTTCCCGCGCTCGGAAGAAGGAACAAGCTTCGGATATCCTTGTGAAGTACCGTTGCGATCGTTTTGTTATCTGCCGAAACGCTAAGTCCTCGATAGTCATTTGTATCGTTGGTGATCGAGTGAATTTTTGTGCTGGGGAGTGAGATGAACTGGAGTTGCGATAGGAAATCAAAGGTATCAAGGTGCATCACGTTGACGAAAACTCCGGCGGCATCGGTGGTCCCAGCTAATTGAGATAAGAGCATGTTGTTGTATTGTGCCAGTATCTTCGACTCGCCGGAAGCTGAGTCGAAGGTTTTAAGCCCGGTGAGGGAATCGCCGACTCTAAGCATGGAACCGAGGATTTTCTTTCCGTCCGGCATCCATGAAATGAATCGGGGAAGCTCCGCTGCGGGTCCAGCGACGATCGACTTTTCGTCGGATCCGTCGGGATTCGCGATCAGAAGTTGCCACTTGCCGACTTCCGGGTCGTTGGCGCGCGCGTAGGCGACGCGCTTGCCGTCGGGCGAAAACGTGATGTTCGTGTCCACGTCGCGGGCGACAATTTTCGGAGTTCCGCCCAGAACTGGAGCGCGATAGTAGTCGAAGGAATCTTCGACGCCACTGGCGGCGCGACGAAAGTAGAGGTAACCGCCGTCGGGTGAAAAGGCGAGTCTGGAATAGCGTGTGACTGCGGCGGGGATGACCTGCGTGTCACTGTTGGTCTCAACGTGCCGCAGCCAGAGGCTCTGCTTGCCGGCCTCTGCCACTGCGCTGAGGATGTATTTCCCGTCGGGCGAGATGGCCGCCTGGACCGACTCACCGTTGTCGGTGACTTTCGTGATGGTGAAATTCTGGAAGGGGACGGCTGCGGCCTTGCCGCGCATAAGTGAAAACACGCCGTAGCCTGTTCCCACCACAAGCAGCGCGACTACGACGGCACCGGTGATCAGCTTCCCTTTGTGCTCGTGCGCCACGGCAGAAACCGCGGAGGAGCTGCCGGATTGGTGCATGGCAGATGGGGCTATCCGTGTCTCGCTTGCGGATGTGGCAGCAGCAGCGGCGGCCCGCACGGAACCTGACCTTCCCGAATCCGTGTCACGCTTGAGCCGCTGCAAATCTGAACGCAAATCGGCGGCGTGCTGATAGCGCAGCTTGGCGTCTTTCTCCAGCGCTTTCGTGATCACGCGTTCGAGGTCAACCGGCAGGTCGGGGACCACGCGTGTGGGAGCCAGCGGCTCGCGTTCCAAAATCGCCGCAAAAATTACGCCCGATGTGTTTCCGCTAAACGCCTGACGGCCCGTGGCCATTTCGTAAAGCACCATACCGAACGAAAACAGATCCGAGCGCGCATCCAGATTTTCTCCGCGGACCTGCTCGGGCGACATGTAGGCGACCGTGCCGAGGGAAGTGCCTGGACTGGTGAGATTGGGGTCCGTGTCCATGGTCACGCCGCCGGCCGTCACCGTCTCACCGACGTTTTTCGACACCAGCTTGGCCAAACCAAAATCGAGAACTTTGGCTTGGCCGCGCTCGGTGACAAAAATATTTGCGGGCTTGATGTCGCGATGGACGATGCCTTCGGTGTGCGCTGCTTCGAGCGCGTCGGCAACGTCAATACCGATTTCGAGCAGCACATCGAGAGCCATGGGCTGGCCGTTGATGCGATGCTTGAGCGTGGAGCCCTTCAGCAATTCCATGGCGATGAAGGGCACGCCCGAATCTTCGTCAATGTCATAGATGGTGCAGATGCTGGGATGATTGAGCGCGGAAGCGGCTTGCGCCTCGCGCTCGAATCGTTCGAGGGAGGACTTGTCCGCCTGGGAATTCTGCGGGAGGAATTTCAGCGCGACCTGGCGTTTGAGCTTGGTGTCCTCGGCGCGGTAAACCACGCCCATTCCGCCACCACCGAGTTTCTCGATGATGCGGTAGTGCGAGACAGTCTGACCTATAAGGGATGAGGAATCAGCCATTTCACCTGCGACCGTGGTGCGGTCGCTCGACAGGTGCACATCTTAGGTTGTGATTGGAGGCAAAGTCAACGAGCGGAAAGCAAGCAAATCGAGTGTTCGGTTCCGAGACGTTACGTCTCGGAATCGCTCACAGCGCCGTTCGGGGGGCGCAGTTCGCTGGTTGTAAGCTGCCAGTCATCATATACATCGCTGAAGTTGGCCGAGGGATAGAGACGTGCTGTTCTAACATGGACCGCGAGGAGAAAACTCCATGGCCACGCTCTGGCAGGACATTCGTTACGCCCTCAGGATGCTGAGCAAATCGCCGATGCTGACGGGGATCGTGATCCTCACGCTGGCGTTGGGAATTGGGGCCAACACAGCGATCTTCGGTGTGGTGAACGGGTTTCTGCTGCGTCCTTTACCGGTGAAATCGCCGGAACAAATCATGGTGCTGGCCGGCAAACGGGAAGGCGACACTCTGGGGATTTTCACCTTGTCCTATCCGCAGCTCACCGATTTTCGGAAACAGGCGGACGGTTTTTCCGATATTTTTGCATCGCAGATCAGTCTCGGAGGCCTCAGCGTCAGCGGCACACCGAATCAATTCGTGTACGCTCGCGTAACGGGAAATTATTTTTCAGGCCTGGGTGTGCAAGCCGCGCTTGGGCGCCTGTTCCTACCGTCGGAAGGAGAAGCCGGTGGCAAGGACCCTTACGTTGTGCTGGGCTATTCTTACTGGCAAAAAAGATTTGGCGGCGATCCCGGCATCGTGGGGAAGCAGGCATTGATTGACGGCCAAGAGGCCACAATTATTGGAGTGACAGCGAAGGGATTTCAAGGCACGAATTTTGCGCTGGATTTGGACGGCTACGTCCCGCTGAACATGCAGCCGACGGAAGATGCCGCCAAGCTTTGGAGTGACCGCGGCATGCCGGCATTGGCTGTGATGGGACGGCTGAAACCGGGAGTGAGTGTGAGGCAGGCGCAAAGTTCGATGAACGTGGTGACGGAGCGGCTGGCCGAGCAATATTCCGCAACGGACAAGGGCGTGACGGTTCGAGTGATTCCGGAGAGATTCGCGCGGCCGCAGCCTTATGCGAAAAATATCGTCCCATTGATCGTGGGCATATTTTTGCTGCTGGCAGCGCTGGTGCTGCTGCTGGCCTGTATGAACGTGGCAAATCTTCTGCTGGTGCGCGCGACGATGCGGCAACGCGAGATGGCGGTTCGTGCTGCGATGGGGGCGAGCCGCGGGCGGCTGATCCGCCAAATGCTGACCGAAAGCATCGTGTTGGCGATTTTCGGCGGGGTCGGCGGCCTGTTACTGGGGATGTGGGCCAGCGGGGCGGTCGCGTCGCTCCTTCCGGATTCAAAATTTCCAATCCGCTTAGATTTTAGTTTTGATTGGCGAGTGTTTGCGTATGCTTTAGCGGCTGCTTTGTTTACCGGGATAGTAGTGGGGGTGTGGCCGGCGTTGCGCGCGGGGCGAGCGGACGTGAACGGCCTGCTGCATGGAGCCGGAAGGAGCGATACGGCGGGAGTGAGCCGGCACCGGCTGCGCAGCGCTCTGGTAGTGTCGCAGGTGGCGGGCTCGCTGGTGCTATTGATCGTCGCCGGGCTATTCGTTCGAAGCTTGGCGCGCGCGCAAACGGTATATTTGGGATTCGATCCCGATCACGTGCTGAATGCGGTGATGGATCCGAAATCGATGGCATACGACGAAGCACGTACAAAGAGTTTTTATCGAGACCTCGAAGCGAGGGTCCGAGCATTGCCGGGAGTGCAATCGGCGAGTCTGGCATTCAGTGTGCCGATGGGTCAGGTCAACGACGGGGGCTCCATTTACATCGAGGGGCGTCCGCTCTCCGCGGGCCAGCAGCCTCCGGTAGTGTTATACAACCACGTGGACGCGCCGTATTTCGATACGATGCGAATTCCTTTGTTGCGCGGGCGTGCATTCCGCGACAATGACGATGAAAAGGCGCCGCTGGTCGCCATCGTGAATCAATCGATGGCGCGTCAATTCTGGCCGAACGAAGACCCCCTTGGAAAGCGATTCAGTCTGAAGAGTGCGACGGGCCCTTTTGTCGAAATCGTGGGGGTGACGGGGGATGGGAAGTATGTGTTCATTGGATGGGACAAAGAGCCGTATTTTTATGTGCCGCTGGCGCAGAATTATACGTCGTACAGATCTTTGCAACTGCGGTCTTCGGTGCCGCCAGAGACGCTGATCACGCAAGTGCAGAACGAAATCCACGCCCTGGACTCCAACATGCCGTCGGACATCGAGACGATGAGGCAAACTCTGTCGGGAGGAAACGGATTTTTCGTCTTCAAGGTTGGTGCGATTTTGGCTGCGGCCATGGGGATTCTAGGGCTGACGCTTGCGGTGGTGGGCGTGTATGGAGTGGTTTCGTTTGCGGCGAGCCAGCGTACGCACGAGATTGGGATCCGTATGGCGCTGGGCGCGAACCGGGGGGATATTTTGCGGCTGGTTTTGCGGCAGGGACTAGTGTTGGTGATCGGAGGCGTGCTGTCCGGCATGGTGCTGGCGTGGGCGCTGACGCGTTCGATGGCGTCGCTGCTGGTGGGGGTGAGCCCGACAGATGCGCTGACGTTTGTGACGGCTACGCTGGTGCTCGGAGGGATCGGGTTTTGGGCTTGCTACGCGCCGGCGCGGCGGGCTATGCGTCTGGACCCGATGATCGCGCTGCGGTACGAGTAGAGACCTGCGGGCTACGATGTAGGAAGTCTCGTCGGAATAAATGCGGGTGGCAGGTTGCCCGCGCCCTCATGCTTCGGTTTGGTTTGAAATCTCTGCTTGCATTCCGCTAGTGCGGTTGTGTGATCGGGCTGCCGGCGTGAGCAGGTTGCGGAGACGGCGGCGCGGATGAAGCGGAAGGCGGAGGAGGCTTCGGCGGTTTCGGAGCTGGGTCTGCGCCGCGAGTTTCTGTTAGGCCTTGCTCGGCGGCGTCTGCGGGAGGGGCGGTGTCGGGGACGTCAACTTGGACTTGTTTGGTTGG
>Ga0302184_10002901_pt1 | contig 10756 bp, 5 predicted proteins | sample I_Palsa_N3_3_FD_200233 | JGI IMG/M metagenome (GOLD analysis project Ga0302184, IMG submission 200233) | Peat permafrost microbial communities from Stordalen Mire near Abisko, Sweden - I_Palsa_N3_3 | ecosystem: Environmental > Terrestrial > Soil > Palsa > Peat permafrost | place: Sweden: Abisko...
CCCGTACCCCCCGGGGCCCCCCGGTGGGGGGCTGCCCGGCAGGGCTTTGCCCGCGGCTCCGTAGCTCTCGGGCCGGTGGTGGCCGCGGCGGTCACGATCGGGCTGGTGCTCGCGGGCGGGTTGCTGCCGGTCGACCCGACCGGGGGCGCGCCAACGGTCCCGGTCGCCGCGATTCAGGGGAACGTGCCGCGGGCCAGGAACCTGCCGCAGCAGCTGAACGACAGCGAGGTCACGCAGAACCACGCCGCCGCCACTTCGGAGCTGGCCGCGCAGGTCAACGCCGGGCGCGAGCCCGCTCCGGACCTCGTGATCTGGCCGGAGAACGCCACCGGCCTCGACCCGTACGACTACCCCTTCATCTACGGCCTGCTCGCCGGGTCCGTGGCCGCCATCGACCGGCCGATCCTGGTCGGCGAGGTGCTGCAGAACCCTCAGCGCAACGTCGGCCAGCTGTGGGTCCCCGGCCGCGGGCCGACGACGTTTTACGTCAAGCGCCAGCTCGTGCCGTTTGGTGAGTACATCCCGTTCCGGGGCCTCATCTCGAAGTTCAGCTCGCTTCCGTCGCTGCAGCCGGTGAACTTCACCCCGGGGCAGAAGGCCGTGGTCTTCGACGTTGGGAAGATCAAGCTCGGTGACGTGATCTGCTACGAGGTGGGTTTCGATGACCTGGTGCGGTCCGAGGTCAACGCCGGGGCCAACCTGCTCGCGGTGCAGTCCAACGACGCGGACTTCGAGATCGACGGGCAGCTGGGCGAGACCGAGCAGCAGACGGCGATGGCCCGTATCCGGGCCATCGAAAGCGACCGCGCGGTGGTGTACGCCTCGACCACGGGAGAAAGCTCGATCATCGCGCCGGACGGCGCGCTGATCGAGCACAGCGGCATCTGGCAGCGGGCGATCCTGGACGCCCCGGTGCCGCTGGTCAGCTACCGCACGCTGGCGGATCGGGTGGGAGCCTGGCCGGAGTACGTGATCATCGCGTTGACTGTGCTCGCGCTCGGCTGGGCGGTGCTGCTCCCGCGCCGCAAGCGCACCGGGACCGGGACGGGCATTGGAACCCCGACGGAGACTGGGACCCCGACGGAGACTGGGACCCCGACGGAGACTGGGACCCCGACGGAGAGTGGGAGCCCGACGGTCACTGGGAGCCCGACGGGTACTGGGACAGAGCCACCGCGGGGCGCGCCTGAACCGATATAACCTTAGGGGCTTCTGGGGCGTTTTCCGGCGTCTCGGTAGGCGAGAGGCGCATCGCGTCTCCAACTCCCCCATTTAGGTAACCACGTAATATGCGTTGGAGCACGCAACAGGGCATTGCGGGGCTTTACGGGTTCCCCCGCTCTGACTCCGACGCCGAGGAGGGTCACCGTGCGTGGCAAAGACCCCAGGTCGGCCCGGTGTGGCAGGTATTTTGCCACGATCGCGGCGGCGACCGCCATCGGCCTGCTCGCCACCGCTTGCGGCGGACAGTCACCCAGCCCCGGCCAGGCCAAGGCGCTGGCTTCCGCGTCCGCCGCGGCCGCCGAGGCACGGGCCGCAGCCGCCAAGGCACGGGCCGCGATGCTCGCCGCCGAGCTGAAGATCACGCCCGCGAACGGAAGCCACGACGTCGATCCCTCAGGGGGCATCAGCGTCACCGCCGCCAAGGGAAAAGTGACAAACGTCACAGTCCGGACCTCGGGCGACCCGGTGTCCGGTGCCCTGGGCGACGGCGGCAAAACGTGGCACAGCACCTGGACGCTTGACGGCTCGCAGTCCTACACGGTGACCGCCACCGGCACCGGCACCGGCGGTAGCAAGATCACTACGACGAGCACGTTCCGCACCCTGTCGCCCACCCAGACGTTCTCCACCGAGATCTACGAGGGCGACCAGACCTACGGCGTCGGCATGCCGATCATGCTGATCTTCAGCCAGCCGATCACCAATCGGGCCGCGGTCGAGCGGTCGCTGGAGCTGACCACCTCCAAGCCGGTGGTCGGCGCCTGGTACTGGGACGGCGACGAGCACCTGGACTTCCGGCCGCAGGACTACTGGCCGGCCTACACCACGGTCAGCTTCGACGGCCACCTGAACGGGGTCGAGGGCGCCAACGGCATGTACGGCACCGCCGACCTGACCCAGACGTTCCAGATAGGCCGGTCGCTGATCGCCGTGGCCAGCACGACCACGCACTACACGCAGATCTATCTCAACGGCGAGCGCATCTACCAGTGGCCGATCAGTACCGGCCGGGCCAGCCTGCCCACGCCCGATGGCACCTACGTGAGCGTGGAGAAGAACAACCCGGTGCGCATGATCGGCGGCGGCGCGCCCGGCAGCTCCGGCTACTACAACGAGCTGGTCTACTACGCGGTCCGGTTCACCTTCAGCGGTGACTACTACCATTCCGCTCCCTGGTCGGTGATCGACCAGGGCACCACCAACGTTTCGCACGGGTGCGTGAACCTGCCGCCGGCCGACGCCGAGACGTACTACAACATGTCGATCCCCGGTGATCCCATCACCGTCACCAACAGCACGGCGGCCGGCAAGTGGGATGACGGCTGGACCGAGTGGTTCCTGCCCTGGTCTCAATACCTGCAGGGCAGCGCGCTCGACGAGGCCGTGGAAGCGGGCCCGCAGGGCAGCAAGTTCGTCAGCCCATCGTCGCTGCCGGCCGACACCGGCACCGCTCCGCTGCAAACCTCGGCCGCGGGCAACTACTACGCAGGCACCCCAGCCCTGGGGTAAACCCGCAAGCGCTAGGTGCGTGCGGTGCGCGCAGCGGGGTGGCCGGGTGGTTCCGTCGGCTACGCGATACCGGAATCCTGCTAAATCCCGGGAATTCGGATTCGGAACTTCTTACCAGGTTATAAACAAGCCTGCGTTCGCTCTGGCTTAGTGGTACATAAAGTTGCCGTATTCATACGCAACACCTATTACAAAAAGCAGGTCAGGTTGGGACACCATCATGCAGAACTCTTGACAGAGGGCTTAGGTTAGACCTGGTAGAGGCCATGATGTGTGAGAACCATAAGATTAGCGTTTTGTCCTGTTCATACCTTTCCTTGCGGCCAGCCGGGGAACTTATTTCAGATTCCTAACATTCCGTATAGTATGCGTGATTGCATCGTGATCATGGCGTGATGGTGGCGGGATACGCGGTAGCGTGCGCATATGATCCTGACGCTCCCGTCCGCGGCGGAACGCGTGCGGCCGCGCACCGGCAGCCGGATCGTGTGGCTGGCGGGACTCTATTACCTGGTCGGCGCGATCGCGCTGACCATGTGGCTGTGGCGAGACCCGGCGTCGCGGATCGTGGCGAGCAACCCGTATGACACCGACCAGTTCGCCTGGTTCTTCCGGTACGACGCTACGGCCGTCGCGCACCTGAGGCTGCCCGCGCTGATCACCACTGGGATGAATGCCCCGCAGGGGATCAGCATCATGTGGAACACGGCCATGCCGCTGCCCGGCGTGCTGCTTGCCCCGCTGACGCTGCTGGCCGGCCCGCAGACCAGCCTGACGGTGCTCATGACGCTGGGGTTCGCGGGATCGGCGGTCAGCATGTTCGCGGTGCTGCGCCGCTGGGACGTCGGCACCGCCGCCGCCGGCCTCGGCGGACTTGTCTACGGGTTCTCCCCGGCGCTGATCCAGTCCTCGATGGGCCACTACGATCTGCAGTTCGCGGTCCTCCCGCCGCTGATCATCGATGCGGCGCTGCGGCTGGTCACCGGGCGCTTCGGCACCGGCCGGCGGGCCGCGGCGCGCTGCGGGGCCCTGCTGGGCCTGATGGCCGCCGCCCAGCTGTTCATCACCGAGGAACTGCTGCTCGACGCGGCCTTGGCCGCAGTGATCCTCACCGTGGTACTTGCCCTGTCCCGGCCGGGCGCGGTGGCCGGGCGGATCCGTGACATCGCCACGGGTGTCGGCGCCGGTATCGCGGTAGCCGCCCTGATCGCGGGCTACCCGCTCTGGGTGCAGTTCTTCGGCCCGCTCCGCCAGGAGGGCAGCCCGTTCACCCCGGACTTCTACAAGAACGACCTCGCCGGATTCGTGCAGCCCCCCTCCTCCCTGCTGCTGCACACAGCGGGCAGTGCCGCGTTCCAGTCCCGGTTCCAGGGCGGGCTCCCCGAGTACCTCGGCTACCTCGGCTGGCCGATGCTAGCCGTCCTCGCGGTCATCGCGGTTCTGTTCTGGCGCCGCCTGCCGGTGCGCGCCACGGCGGTGGCGTTCGTGGCGCTGTCGGCGTTCTCCCTGGGCGGGACCCTGCTGGCCGGCGGCCAGGAGCACGAGGGCATCAAGCTGCCGTGGTACTGGCTGCAGACCTTCCCTGTCACGGCGGCGGTGATCCCCGACCGGTTCTCTATCATCGCCGACGGCGCCGCCGCCGCGATGCTCGCCTTCGGCCTCGACGCCGCACGCGGCCGCTGGCCCCGGCTGAAAGGTCTCATCGCCGCCGTAGCGGTGATCGCGGTCCTGCCGCTTGTGCCCCGCCCGCTGCCCGCCGCCCAGGCCTCCCCCGTGCCCGCCGGCTGGACCGCGGCGTTCACCGCACTGCGGCTCCCGGCCGGCGCCAGCGTCCTGGTAGTGCCCATGCCGCTGCTCACCTTCACCGCCCCGCTCCGCTGGCAGGCCGATACCGGCATGCCCGCGTCGATGTACGGCGGCTACTACATGGGGCCGACCTGGAGCGGGCCGCCTGCCACCGACGGCAACGGGCTGTCCTCCGAAGCCAATTACCTGAACCAGCTTTGGGCGCAGTCGGCAGGCGTCAACGTTACGACCGTTGCCACCCTCCCAGTCAACGGGCTTTACCCCAACGACCTGATGATGCGGACACAGATCACGGCCTGGAAGCCCGCTGCCGTGGTCGCTGTCACGAGCCTGCACTCGGCATTCGGCCGGTACCTGACCGGCCTACTCGGCCGACCGACCGTCACTGCCGGTGCCGTACTCGGCTGGCGCTTCAGACATTGAGGCTCATGCGTACGCACGGGCGCGAAGCAACGGTCCGTTCTGATTAAGATTTTGAATTATCAAAACGGACCAGGATATCTCAGGGACGCACGGTAGTGCTCGTTGACTGCTGGCTGACGTGCGCCGTGGGCGAGCCCAAGGAAACGGCAAGGATCACGCTGAGGGTGAGCGTCGGGGCCAAGGGATCAGCAGCGAGGCCGGTCGCGCCAGGCGATCGGCCGCACTGTGACGGTTCCGGCTAGGAGCTGGAGTGATCTATCCGCGTGGCGACGGCGAGCGCCGACGGCGGCAAGCCCGGCACCGCCGGCTACTACAACGAACTGGCCAACTACGCGGTCCGGTTCACCTTCAGCGGTGACTACTACCACTCCGCTCCCTGGTCGGTGATCGACACGGGCACCACCAACGTTTTGCACGGCTGCGTGAACCTGCCGCCGTCCACGAGAGCCGCGCGCGTTAGGAGGAATGCCGCGCCGCGGCGTCTATCCGGGCGGCGATCGCGAGGGCCTGGTTGATGGGCATCGCGTAGCCACTGATGTCCAGGCCGCTCCCGGCGCCGGCCAACGTGATGCCTATGACCTGACCGGTGAGGTTTACCAGCGGGCCGCCGATCTCCGCGGCAGGCTGCGACTGCAGGATCGACTGCATAAGCCCGGTCCGCCTCTTCCCTCCGACGCTGGCGGCCTTATTCAGCGCGATCAGCGTACCCGTGTTGATGGCCAGCGCGTCTTGAGTGCCGCTGGTACCGACCGCGGTGTCGAAGACCTCGCCGGCGAAGTGGAACGAGAGCTGCTTGGACTTGTACGTATCGGCGACGAGAGTCGCCGAGTTGCCGACGACCACGGTAGAGAACGCCCGGCCGTCGCCGCCTGTCATCTGGAGCAGCGCCAGACCCGCGGCCCCGTCCGTGCCGATGACCTCGGTTTTGAAAGTTACGCCGGACAGCACGTACTTCACCGTGAGGCTGCCAGCTCCGCGTGATGGCTGGTAAGTGGTCAGCACCTTGCCTGACGGCGTGAGCACCATGCCAATGCCGACCGCCTTCCCGCCCGCGACGATGTGCACCAGACCGGGCCCCGTCGATTGCAAGACGTTGGTCTGGCTGTCCTGAGCCGTGCCGTCGTCGTCCTCCACGAACACGCCGCCTGCCTTGGCAGGCGACGGGATGGCCGACGAAAGGGGCGCGGCGCCGGGCGGATCGACGACCTTGGCGACACCGAACCCCGCGCCTAGGGCCAGGGCACCCGCGGCGACGTAGGCGGCGAACCTGAACCCCCTACGCGACCCAGGTGGCCTGGAGACTTGACCGGACTCCAAAGCCTCGTCGCCATCACTGGACTCAGCAGCACCGTCAGTGTCCACGAGGGTCGCGAGCGACTCGGTGGTACCGTCCTGCTCTTCGCTGTCCACGCTCCTGCTCCCCGGCATCTCGCTGTCTGCGCTCTCGCTCTCATGCATCGTGCTACTCCTTGCCAACAAAGCTTTGCCGTCTGCGTTGGCCTGGTCAGCAGTACCCGACCCGGAATACCTCGAGGCCGCCTCTACCCGGATGACACGGTGACCCCGGGAAAGCTCCCGGAGTCACCGTGTCGCAGTCTGGTCAACTGAGCAGACCGATCGAAATCAGGCCGGGCCTGAGGGATCCGGACCCTACATACCTGACGGGTCCATCAACCGGTGGTGCCCATGGCCCCTGCGCCAGTACTGCTTCGGCAGCGGCTGGGCCGGCAGCGGGTTACCTGCCTGGTGTCCGCCACCGGTACCAGTGCCCGCAGCGGCGCCGGTGGTGTTGCTCACCGTCTGCGGGGTGGTGTTGAAGGTGGCCGCGGTGGCCGCGCCATTCCCGTCGAGGACGACGGTGACTGGGTTGGCGAGGCCGAAGTTCTGGCAGCCGAGGTTGGTGAAGGACATGTTCAGCCGGTTCGCCAGGAAGGTGAACAGGTTATCGCCTACGCCAAGCACCGGCGAGTTCCCCGTGGCGAGCAGGGTCTGGTTAGCCGCCACGAACGGCGTCTGGATGTCGACCAAGTTCTGGCAGAACATCGCCGGGCTGCTGGTCTTGTTGTTCTGCGCGTTGATCGGCGCCTGGCCGATTTCCGACCGGTAAAGATCGGTCTTAGCCGGGTCCAGATCACCGTTGTTGTCTAGCACCATCTCGTCGTTCTCAGGCACCAGTGCCGCGACCTTCGGCTGGTCCTTGGTGGCCAGCAGTTCGTCAAGCGCCTGAGAGGTAGCCGGCGTGTTGTTGTTCCCCAGGTCGGGTGCCTCGAAGGGCGTGCATCCGAGCACAGGGTCCATGAACCCGTCGAGCAGGGTGTTGTCGCTGCCGTTGAGCAGCAGCTGGGCACCGGCCATGTTGGTCGTGTTGGTCGTGGTGTCCTGTGCTGTCTGGCCGGTCGCCGGGTCGAACAGGTACTCCGTCGTCACGTTGTCGCTCGGGTCCTGGTCGACCATGTCGAAGTTGCGCGTGACCGGGCAGTCGTCGCCCGTCCCCAGCGCACCCGCGGTGGGCACGATCTTCGTCGAGGTCCCCTCGGACGGCACGACCAGCCTTCCCTCGCGCATCAGCTGGAACGCCGCGTTGAAGAAGGTAGTGCCGTTGCAGAACGACACCTGGCCGAAGATCGATCCCGGCTCGCCGTTGACGCAGTTGCCCTGCTGCAACGCGTTGGCTGTCGCCCCGACCTGGAACAGGTCGGTGCCATTGAACCCGAAGTCGATGGTGACGATCGCGTTCCGCGGCAGTTTCGGCACCACCGGCGCGACGGCAGGCGTGGTGCCCTGGGTCACGACCAGCGGGTTGTACACCGACAGCGCCCCGGTGCGCGGGTTGAGGATGGTGGCCTGCACAAAGGCCCCGAGGTTGGCCGAGTTGGCCATGGTGCAGCCGGAGGCCGCGGGCGTCTGGCCGTCCGTGCCCGTGAGCTGGTAAGCCGTGGCCAGGCCCTGGGCGCTGAGCGGGTTGGCCGGGACGATGATGTCGCAGTTGACATTGGTCGTCGTAGTAGTCGTCGTCGCCGTAGACGTCGGATCGGCCGACGCTGATGGCGACGCGGAAGCGCTCGGGGACGCGCTGGCCGCGGCCCCCAGGGCCGACTGGTCAATCTGTGTCTTGTGACCTCCTGAGACCGCGATGACGATCCCGAGAGTCAGGCCCAACGCCATCGGGATGGCGAGGGGGACCGCAAGACGCGCCGCACGACTCCTATCACCGCGACGGCGCCATGCGGACCGATGCCTGTTGACCATTCAATCCACCTCCATTGGGTGTCCGCTGTGACGCTCCCGGTGGATCACGCTAGCCGCGCGGCGGAGGCAGGTCAGGGGATTCAGAAGATTCACGTTTTGTCCGGTTTTAAGCACGGAGTACCGCCGAAAGCTGAGTAATTCATTGCCAATTTCTTACGTCGCAGGTGAAGGGGCATCTGAGTGGATCGAGATTGCCCTGTGATACGCGAACGGGCGTGGCCGGGCTCGCCTTTCACCCATCGCAGATACGTAGAGTAGTTATTACGACTCTTGGGTGATCGACAGATCTTGCGGAGAGGTTACGCAGCCGCCCGACCAGAGCCAGCCTGGCAGGTCGCGGTGCCGTCGGGGAGCGGACATCGTTCCGCGCCTCCGAGCACCAATGATTCATCGACACAGCGCTCTGGGATACGGCACCGCACTGGTGCGGAACTGGTGCGGATAGAAGATCCATATTTTGTCCGGTTTTACACGGGAAGCACGCCCGAAAGGATGTCAACTCATTGCGAAGTTCTTACGTCGCAGGTGACGGGCACCAGCCAGAGCATGAACGACTACGTGATAGCAGGCCACGACCAGAGGCTAGCCCCCGACCACCTGGCCATAATTACGGAAAGTGGTGGGATTAATTCAATCTGTTACATCCGCTTCTTCTTGACCGGATATCTCAGAAACCTCCGCCCGCTGGGTCACGGCTACCCCTGCCAGGCGGGTTATGACTACCTCTGCCTGGCGGGTCATGACGTCCGCTGCGGAACCGGCGGTAACCGCCCTTTTCTCTGCCGGATCGGGGTCGCCCCATACGCTTTCGATCACACCTGCCACGCTCCGCATGCGGCGGCCATCGCCATCAACACCGGTGGTCGAGCGATAGGTCGCTAAATTCGCAAGCGGCCGGCTCGCGCTAAGCTTTCCGACCGGATATCTTCAGGCCCTGAGCCGAAGTACTGCACTATACCCTGTTACGGCAATTCAGCTTTGATGCGCGCCATTCAGTCACCGATTCCACAATCCATTTATCTGGGTGCGTGAATGGCGTGATCGCCGCGCCGTCCCGGCGCAGCCCACGGACCCCGGGGGCCAGGGCGACGGACTCTCGCTCCTCGGGAACTTCCGGCCCTCCGGGAACCTCCCGGCCCGGCGGGCCGGGGCGGTCGCCGCAGGCAGGCCAGGGTGGCCGCCGTGGCCGACCCCCAGAGGCCCGCCGCAGCCAGACCTAGACGCGACCCGGATTTCAGGCCGCCGGCGGCCTAGTAAACTAACGCTTTCGTTGGCTAATCCCCCGGCCGCGATGTGCGAGCACAAGATTACGGATAGCAACATGCGGCCGGTCCCGCCTGGCCGGACCGGCCAGGCGAACAAGATCAGCTAGCGTCGGCAACTTTTTCCGGTGTGTGCGCGTCTGTGTGTTGGGGGAGGTTGTTAACGACCTTGCTTGCTTGCCTTGTAGTTTCAGCCTCTAATTGTTGTCCGATTGTGAATTAGGTCGAGGGGACGGCGCCGTGTCGGGATCCGGATGGTTCCGCAAACAGCAATCACTGCTGGCGAAGAGCGGGACTTCCGCCAGACGGATGTGGCCGGGAAGGCAGGCCGCCAGTGGCCCCGCCTCCGGCAAGAAGCACGGAGCGGCCCTCACCGCAGGCGGTGCCGCGCTCGTTCTTGTCTCCGGCATCGCGATTGTCGCGTTCGCGGCGCCCGGGAGCCATGCGTCTGAAGTGGCGTCGGCGGCTTCCATCAGCCGTTCGGACACCTCTAGGACGGCTCAGCCCGCGCCCGCGCTGCATGTGGTATCCGTCACCCCGGCGGCCAACGCGAAGGGTGTGAATGGCACCAGCACCATCGCGGTCCGGTTCTCCGCGCCGCTCGCCGCCAGTTCCCCGATGCCGACGCTTTCGCCGCAGATCGCGGGTACCTGGACGACCAAGGGCGACTCGGCGGTCTTCACCCCCGCGGTGGGATATATGCAGGACACCCACGTCACGGTGACTATCCCCGGCGGGCTGTCCGGCATAATCTCGGCCGCTGGAGCCAGCGCGGGCACAGGCGGGACCCTAGCTTCCGGCGTGAGCCAGAGCTTTAACACCGGCTCGTTCAGCACCATGCGCCTGCAGGAGCTACTTGCTCAGCTTGGATATCTGCCGTTCACCTGGACGTCCGCATCCGATACCGTCATCAGCCCGAGCAACGCGCGGGCCGAGCTTTCCGCCGCGTACAGCCCTCCCGCCGGGACCTTCAGCTGGCAGGGCAGTTACCCCTGGAACCTGACGAGCCAGTGGAAGGCCGGTACCCCCAACATCCTCCAAGTTGGGGCCATCCGGGCGCTTGAGTCGGTCGACAACCTGACCATGGACGGGGTCCCCGGCGATTCCGTCTGGTCGCACCTGCTCACCGCGGTGGCCAAGGGCCAGCATGACCCGAACGGCTACACCTACGCCCTGGCCGACCAGAACTCCCCCGAATCCCTGCGGATCTGGCACAACGGCCGGCAGGTGTTCAGCACCCCGGCGAACACCGGTATCCCGGCCGCGCCCACCGTGGACGGCAC
>Ga0302184_10002912_pt1 | contig 10741 bp, 8 predicted proteins | sample I_Palsa_N3_3_FD_200233 | JGI IMG/M metagenome (GOLD analysis project Ga0302184, IMG submission 200233) | Peat permafrost microbial communities from Stordalen Mire near Abisko, Sweden - I_Palsa_N3_3 | ecosystem: Environmental > Terrestrial > Soil > Palsa > Peat permafrost | place: Sweden: Abisko...
GCGCCAGCGCCGCATCGAGATGGGTATGACAAGCCAGACCGGGCTGCCCGTTGATCCGCACCCCACACGACCCGCAGATCGCCGCACGACACGAACAACGAATCCCGATCGACCCATCAAAACGACCCTTCGCCTGCAAAATCGCCTCAAGCACAGAACGATGAGGCTCCAACTCAACCGTATGCTCATCCCAATACGGCGCGCCACCCGACTCAGGATCAAAACGACGCAAACGAAGCCTGAACTTGGCCATCAGTACTTACGCTCCTCGGGTTGCCACTGAGTGATCGTGACCGGCGAGTAGGAGAGCGCCGGCGTCCCGTCGTCGGCAAGCGTGACGTCGATGTGCTTGAGCCATTCGGCATCGTTGCGTTCCGGGAAGTCGGTACGGAATTGAGCACCGCGCGACTCCTTGCGCTCGATCGCTGACATCACGATCGTCTCGGCGGTGTCGAGCATGTAGCCGAGCTCGATCGCGCCGAGCACGTCCTGGTTGAAGACCATCCCCTGGTCGTCGATGTAGGCGCTGGCCGCCTGCTCCTTGAGCCGTGCGACCGTGTCGGCCGCAACCTGGAGACCGTCGGCGTCACGGTAGACGGCGACGTAGCGGTTCATCGTCGTCCCCAGCTCGTCCTTGATCTCGGAAACGCGCCGGCCCTTGCGCGGTCGCGCGATGATGCCGGCGATCAGCTTCGTGTCGGCCTTCAGGTGAGCGTCGGAGACAGTCGGCATCGGCGTGTCGCGTGCGCGCTGTGCGGCATGCTCGCCCGATCGGCGGCCGAAGATCAGCGTGTCGAGCAGCGAGTTGGCGCCCAGCCGGTTGCCGCCGTGAACCGAGACGCAGGCGACCTCGCCGGCGGCGTAGAGGCCGCTGATCGGGGTCTGACCGTCGACGTCGGTCTTCACGCCGCCCATGATGTAGTGCTGGCCGGGGCGGATGATGATCGGCTCGCGCGTGATGTCGACGCCGGCGAAGTCCTTGCCGATGTTGACGATCTCACGGAGTGCCTCGAGCGTGCGCTTGCGCGGCACGACGGTGATGTCGAGGTAGATGCCCTGGCCATCGGCGCCGACGCCGCGACCCTCGTTGATCTCCGTCTGCTCGGCGCGTGAGACGACATCGCGGGAGGCGAGCTCCATCTTGTTCGGCGCCGACTTCGCCATGAAACGCTCGCCGTCCTTGTTGAGCAGGTGGGCTCCTTCGCCACGCGCGCCCTCGGTGATCAGGAAGCCGTTCTCGGCGAGCGTCGTCGGGTGATATTGGATCATCTCCATGTCCATCAGCGGCGCGCCTGCGCGCAGCGCCTGAGCCATGCCGTCGGCAGTGCAGATCAGCGCGTTCGTCGTCGGCTTGAAGCATTGCCCGGCGCCGCCCGAGGCGAGGATCACGCTCTTGGCAGCGAAGGTCTCGATCCGTCCGCTGCGGATGTCGCGCGCGACGACGCCGACGCAGTTGCCGTCCTCGACGATCAGCGAGGTCGTGAACCATTCCTCGTAGCGCTCAATACTGCCGGAGTGCTTCATCAGCTGCTCATAGAGGACGTGCAGGATCGCCTGGCCGGTGATGTCGGCCACGTAGGCGGTGCGGTTGATCGAGGCGCCGCCGAATGCCCGCAGGTCGAGCTCGCCGGACTCGTTGCGGTGGAACGTGACGCCGATGTGTTCGAGGTGCATCACCTCACCCGGGGCCTCGCGGCACATCACCTCGATCGCGTCCTGGTCGCCGAGGAAATCCGAGCCCTTGACGGTGTCGTAGGCGTGTGAGCGCCAGTCGTCGGACACGCTGATCGCGGCGTTGATCCCGCCTGCCGCGGCGACGGAATGCGAGCGAACCGGATGGACCTTGCTCATGATCGCAACGGACACGCCGCTCTGGGCGGCAGCGAGGGCTGCACGCTGGCCGGCGAGGCCGGCGCCGATGATCAGGACGTCATGTTCAGGCATCTATGCTCGCGCTGGTTGGTCCGATTGCAGCGCGGACTCTATACGCCGGCTGGTGCGCCGAGCGCTGTGCGGATCGCTTGCAGGGTCACGACACCCCGCAGGATCCCGTCCGAGTCGACGGCGATGACGGCTCCCAGGGCGCCCAGGCCCTCGGAGCCGAGCAGCGATTCGAGGTTTGCCGTCGTGTCGATTCTCCACGGCGGCGCGTCGTCGCTGACCTCGGCCGCGGTCAGCGCCGGACGGCCGCCGGCGAGCTCCTGCGAGACGCGCTCGCGCCGCAGCAGTCCGAGATAGTGCCCGGTGTCGTCGACCACGGCGAACCAGGGCCAGCGGTGGCGCAGGAAGAAGTCCTGCTCGACATCCAGCAGCGATGTCTCGCCGGGAATCGTCAGCGGCTGGGTGTCCATGATGTCCGCCACCTTGACGTCCTTGAGCCGGTCGACGATCTTCGTCTGGGCGACCGCTTTGCGCGCGACCTGTTCGAGGTAGAAGCCGATCAGGCCCAGCCATGCGCCGTCGAGGAACGAGCCCCGCAGGAAGATCGCGACGCCACCGACGATCAGGATCCAGCCGAAGACCTGGCCGATCCGGGCGGTCGTGCGCGCTGCTTTGTTGCGGTCGCCGGTGACATGCCAGGCGACCGCCTGTGCCATCCGGCCGCCGTCGAGCGGGAAGGCGGGAACGAGATTGAACACGAGCAGGAAGAGGTTGATCAGCGCCAGCCAGCTGAACAGTGCCAGTGCCGCGGTGGCGTGCACGTTCTGCTCGAACAGCGCGACTTGGACGATCCGCTGCAGGCTGCCGAACGCCAGGCCGATAAGGACGCTGAGGAGACTGATCGCGGCGGTCACGGCGGGGCCGGCGGCCGCGAGGCTGAATTCGGCGCGCGGTGTGCTGATGTCACCCCGCGTGCGCGTGAAGCCGCCGAACAGCCAGAGGTCGATTCCGTCGATCTGCAGCCCGAGCCGTCGCGCGACGAGCGCGTGGCCGAGCTCGTGCGCGACGAGCGAGCCGAAGAACAGCAGCGTGCTGAGGACCGCCACGGTGAACGCCTGCGAGCCACTCGGCAGGATCTGCGCGAAATACTGGCGCAGGACGTAGATCACCACGAAGAGGACTACGAACCAGCTCCACTCGACACCGATGCGGATGCCGAACACGCGCGCGAGCTGGACATTTTCACGACGCTGCACGTTCTAATGGTACGGGCGCGGGCCTGTACCGCAACGGCTGCGTCGCGCCCTGCAGCCGCCGGCCGGCGAGCGGGCGAACGCTCACTCGATAGCATCGCCGCGCTACCGGATGCGACCGAAGGGAACGGCTGTGGCGTATGAAGTGACGTTGATCCCGGGCGACGGGACCGGCCCCGAGCTCGCGGAGGCTACGCGCCGCGCGCTCGAAGCGACCGGTGTCGAGTTCGCGTGGGACGTGCAGCAGGCGGGTATCGACGAGTTCGAGCAGACGGGCAACCCGTTACCTGACCAGACGCTTGCGTCGCTGCGCCGGACGAAGGTGGGCCTCAAGGGGCCGATCACGACCCCGGTCGGCTCCGGCTTCCGCTCGGTCAACGTCGAGCTGCGCAAGCAGCTGGATCTGTACGCCTGCCTGCGGCCCTGCAAGGCCTACGAGGGGGTGCGCACGCGCTTCCCCGGCCTCGACATGGTCATCGTCCGCGAAAACACCGAAGACCTCTACGCCGGGATCGAGTACGAACGGGGCAGCCCGGGTGCCGAGCGGATGATCGAGGTGATCGCCGAGCTCGGCTCGACGGTCCGTGAGGATTCGGGGATCTCGATCAAGCCGATCTCAGTGTTCGCGAGTGAGCGGATCGTCGAGGCCGCGTTCGCCTATGCGAAGCGCAACGGTCGCCGCAAGGTGACGGCGGTGCACAAGGCCAACATCATGAAGTTCACCGACGGGTTGTTCCTCGAGGTCTCGCGCGAGGTTGCGGCGCGCCACCCGGAGATCGAGTTCGAGGACCTGATCGTCGACAACCTCTGCAACCAGCTCGTGTCATGGCCGGAGGACTACGACGTCCTCGTGCTTCCGAACCTTTACGGCGACATCGTCTCCGATCTGGCTGCCGGGATGATCGGCGGGCTCGGCCTCGCCGGTGGCGCGAACATCGGCAGCGACGCCGCCGTGTTCGAGGCGACGCACGGATCGGCGCCGCAATTCAAGGGCTTAAACAAGGTGAACCCAACGGCGCTTATGCTCTCGGGCGTATACATGCTGCGTCATATCGGCGAGGTCGAAGCCGGTGACCGACTCGAGCGCGCGATCGCAACGGTGATCCGCAAGGGCGAGAGGGTCACCTTCGATCTCAAGGATGACCGTGGCGACCCAACCGCCGTCGGCACCGCCGAGTTCGCCGACGCTGTGATCGAGGAGCTGAACGACTGATGAGCCCGAATCCCGTCAAAGTCGCCGTCACCGGCGCCGCCGGCCAGATCGGCTACGCGATCCTGTTTCGCATCGCGAGCGGGGCGATGCTCGGCCCCGACACGCCGGTGGCGCTCCGTCTGCTGGAGATAACGCCGGCGCTCGCCGCCGCCGAGGGGACGGCGATGGAGCTGACCGACTGCGCCTTCCCGCTGCTTTCGAGCATCGACATCAGCGACGATCCAAACGTCGCCTTCGATGGCGTCAACGTCGCCCTGCTGGTTGGCGCTCGCCCGCGCGGTCCCGGGATGGAGCGCGCCGACCTGCTGGAGGCCAATGGCGGCATCTTCAAGCCCCAGGGGCAGGCGCTCAACGCCCACGCGGCCAGCGATCTGCATGTTCTCGTGGTCGGCAACCCGGCCAACACCAACGCGCTGATCGCGATGTCGCACGCCCCGGATGTGCCGCGCGAGCGCTTCAGCGCGATGATGCGCCTCGACCACAACCGCGCCAAGGGACAGCTCGCGGCGAAGGCTGCGGTCGGCGTCGACGCGATCACGAACATGACCGTGTGGGGCAACCACTCGGCGACGCAATACCCAGACATTCTCCACGCCAAGGTGGCGGGCAAGAACGCTGCCGAGGTGGTGAGCGATCAGGCCTGGGTCGAGGGCGACTTCATTCCGACCGTCCAGAAGCGCGGTGCGGCGATCATCGAGGCCCGCGGGGCGTCGAGCGCCGCGTCGGCGGCGAGCGCTGCGATCGACCACGTGCACGACTGGCTGGGCGGTACACCGGCGGGCGACTGGGTCTCGATGGCGGTCCCATCGGACGGCTCCTACGGCGTCGCCGAAGGCATCCTCAGTGGCTTCCCGGTGAACTGCTCCGGTGGCGACTACACGATCGTCGAGGGCCTCGAGATCGACTCGTTCTCGCGTGAGCGGATCGACAAGTCGGTTGCGGAGCTGCTCGAGGAGCGCGCCGCGGTGGAGCAGCTCTCACTACTGGGCTGACCGGCGCGCGACCTCGGTCGCGGTGCCCCCTGCCACCCTCATCCCCTGCTCTCAGGGAATGAGGGTTACCGTCGCGCGGCGAGTTCGATCAGCTCGGGAACCAGCCGCGACCGCGCTTGGCGATCTTACTGTCGCGCTCGAGCGCCGGCAGCACGCGGTAGAGATAGTTCTGTTTGATACCCATTGCGCCAGCGATCTCACTGGTTGTGATACCGGGCCTCGCCTTCACCAGCTCGAGTGCCTGGAGCGCGCGCGTCCCGCTACCACGCGGACGTCCGCGTCGCCGCGGAGTGGTGCCTCCTGCCGCAGCACGGCCGGCACTGCTACGCCGTGTGCTCGGTGCGCGCGATCCGCTGGGAAGGCCCGCGAGTGCTGCCTGTGCGGCCTCCAGCTGACGGTACTCCTCGATCAGCGGCTCGAGTTCGCGCAGACGGGCCGCGATCTCTTTGCGCTTGGTCTCCAGAAAACCACTCACCAAATCAACCTTTCTTGCATTCCAACATTCGGAGCGCCTTCACGAGCGCGCACCCGTATTGATTACTGGCAATCATTATACGTTGACGGCGATGCAAAACCTGCATAGCTCCTCGGGTTGGCCGTTTCGGCCAACCCTGCCGGACCGTTCTCGCGACGTCCTGAAAGGACCGGGCGGTTGTGCTTGCAGGCTCGTCACTGGAACTGGCGCTGGGGCCTGGTTTAGGGCGTGTGGTCTCGGGTCTTGAGCCAGACGATTGCGCCGATGATCAGCGCGACGACGACGATCGCGATTGTGATCGTGCGGAGCTGGTGGCTCGTGCTTGCCGCGAGCGTGACGAGCTTGGCTGGGGGCGTGGGCGCGCGGATGGCGATCGCTCTCAAGGCCGGTTGAAATCTAGGTTAGCTGCGCCGCTTAAATTCGGGCCACTATGGGCGGGGCGGGCGCGCTATCGGCGAGCGTCAGTCGGGCTCGGCGGGACGTGTAGGGACGGGCATCGCGGTCTTTCGCGCGTAGACGGTGCCCGCCGCCCTTCAGCGAGTGGATTGCGGCGCGATGGATGAGGCGGTCGATCGTTGCGGTGGCGGTCTGAGACCTAGGTTGGGAGCCCTGACCTCGATGCGGCGGCCCGCGAACGCCGGGCTGATCGAATAGTCGTTGCGATCAATCCGGATGAACGTCGGTTTGCGAGACGGCTGCCGGGAAGCTCTGGTCGCCACCCCAGCGGCTCGCCTTCGCCGCGCGGGGCAACATGTCAGGCACGGCCATCGTCAGAAAACTGGGGTTTCGACGTATCCGCCCCACACGTCTTGGAGGGCGCTCACGATCTCGCCCTCGCTTGCGTGGACACGGGCGGCGTCAAGAAGCGGCTGGATCAGGTTGGTCTGGGTTGCCGCGGCTGCGCGCAGGTCGCCGAGTGTTGCTTCGACTGCGCGGCTGTCGCGCCGGGTACGCACGGCTGCAAGCCGCCCGAGCTGCTTGCTTTCGATCGTCGGGTCGATTCGTAAGATCGGAAGCTCTTTCTCGTCCTCGATCGTGTAGCGGTTAACGCCGACGACGACTCGTCGGTTTGAGTCGATGCGCCGTTGCAACTCGAACGACGCATCGGCGATCTCTTGTTGGCAGAAGTTCTGTTTGACCGCGACGACCATTCCGCCGAGCTCGTCGATCCTGTTGAAGTACTCGTAGGCGTGCCTCTCGAGTTGGTCGGTGAGGGCCTCGACGTAGTAGCTCCCACCGAGCGGGTCGATCGTGCTGGTCACCCCGGTCTCGTGCGCGATGATCTGCTGTGTGCGCAGCGCAACCTGCACCGCGTCTTCGGTTGGCAGTGCGAGCGCTTCGTCGTAGCTATTGGTGTGTAGCGACTGCGTTCCGCCGAGGACGCCGGCGAGCGCCTCGATCGCTGTTCGCGTGATGTTGTTCAGCGGCTGTTGTGCGGTGAGCGAGACGCCGGCGGTCTGCGTGTGAAAGCGCATCAGCCATGACCGTGGCTGCTTCGCACCGTAGGTGTCGCGAAGCTCGCGCGCCCAGATCCGGCGCGCGGCCCGGTATTTGGCGATCTCTTCGAAGAAGTCGATCTGGGCGTTGAAGAAGAAGGATAGGCGCGGCGCGAACGCGTCGATATCGATACCGCGCTCGATCTGGTCCTCGATGTAAGTGAAGCCGTTCTTCAGTGTGAACGCAAGCTCCTGGGCGGCGGTGGCGCCAGCTTCACGGATGTGGTACCCGGAGATCGATACGGGGTGCCACAACGGCATGTTCTCGGTGCACCACGCCATCATGTCGCCCTGGAGGCGTACAGCGTCATCGATAGGGAAGCACCATTCCTTTTGGGCGATGTACTCCTTGAGGATGTCGGCTTGGATCGTGCCGGCGAGTCGGTCGGCCGGGACGCCACTGGCTTGCGCCGCAACGACGTAGAAGGCAAGCATCACCGCCGCTGGAGCGTTGATTGTCATCGACACGCTTACGGCGCCGAGATCGATCCCGGCGAAGAGATCCTGCATGTCATCGGGCGTGTCGACCGCCACGCCCTCGCGTCCAACCTCGCCGAAGCTAAGTGGCGCATCGGAATCGTGACCCATCAGCGAAGGCATGTCGAACGCGGTCGAGAGGCCGGTCTGACCGTGATTGAGCAAGTAGTGAAACCGTTCGTTGGTCTCCTCAGCCGTACCAAAGCCGGCGAACTGGCGCATCGTCCACAGGCGCCCACGGTACATCGATGAATAAACGCCCCGCGTGAAGGGATAGCGGCCAGGCAGTCCGATCCCGGCCGTTTCCGAGACGTCGGCATCGGTGTAGAGCGGACTGATTGGCTCGCCGCTGAGCGTTAGGAACTCTTCGTCACGCTCTGGCGTTGCGAGATAGCTCTCTCGCCAGTCGTCGTACGTGGTCGCCGTTTCGTGCGCTGGCGCTGTGGGAACGCTAGTCGTCGCCCCATCATTAGTTGATCCCACGATAGTAGGAGAATCGCATATCTGCTAACGTCAAGCAAGTGCGTTGTCTTGTTCAGACGCTGCGCGCCAGCGCCAGAGCGCGCGCCGCTGGCACGGCTGGATCTTGGCGAGTAGACGACGATGTGGTCTCGGTCTGAGGTCGTTGCGGCCCAGTACGGGCTAACGATCGAGCAACTCGAGCTGCGCGGTTTGATCCGCCGGCTCGCAGACGAGCGCGTTCGACCGCGCGCGGCTGCGATTGACGCGGCTGGCGAGTTCCCTGCTGATGTGCGAGAGCTCTTCGCCGAGCATGACCTGTTCGGGCTTCCGTTCGAGCAGCACCATGGGGGGACCGGGACCGGCACACTGATGCTTTGCGTCGCGATCGAGGAGATCGCAAAGGCGTGCGCGTCCTCGGCGCTTATCCTTGCCGTCCAGGATCTCGCGACGCTTCCGATCAAGATCGCCGGATCGACCGAGCTGCAGGAGCGCGTGCTTCCGCGTTTCGCGGCCGGGGAGTGGCTTGGAGCATTCGCACTCTCAGAGCCAGACGCCGGCTCTGACCCAGCAGCGATGCGCACGCGGGCGACGCGCGCAGAGCACGGCTGGGTTCTCAACGGTGTAAAGAGCTGGATCAGCAACTGTGGCGTCGCCGACGCCTATGTCGTATTCGCCGTTAGCGATCCCGACATCGCGCCGACCAAGGGAATCACAGCGTTTCTCGTCGAGGCCAACAGCCCCGGGTTCTCGATAAGTCGGCTCGAACACAAGATGGGGATGCGAGGCTCGCCAACCGGCCAGCCTGTTCTCGAGAACGTTTTCGTGGGGGATGAGAACGTGATCGGCGACGTGGGTGACGGCTTCAAGATCGCGCTGCGGACACTCGACCACTCCCGCTTGGGTATCGCGGCGCAGGCGCTCGGTATCGCCCAAGGCGCGACCGATTACGCGGCCGCGTACGCGCGCGAACGGGTCACCTTCGGCACGCCACTGAATGAGCACCAGGCGATCCAGTTCAAGCTCGCCGACATGGAGACCGGCTGCGCCGCCGGCCGTGAGCTGCTCTACCGCGCTGCCGCCAAGACTGATCGCGGCGAAGGCGATTTCGGAAAGTATTCGGCTATGGCGAAGCTGTTCTGCTCAGACACCGCGATGGCCGTAACAACAGAGGCCGTGCAGATCCTCGGTGGCTTTGGCTACGTCACCGAATACCCAGTCGAGCGCATGATGCGCGACGCCAAGCTGACGCAGATCTACGAAGGCACAAACGAGATTCAGCGCATCGTGATCGCGAGGAGCATGCGCTAGTCAGGCTGAAAATCGCCGGCGTCGAGGCGGATCCGCCGCAGCGTGACGGTCAGCCGCTCCAGCTCGGCGGTCGACAGCGGTGCGGTGCAAAACCGAGCTTCGTTGAGCGCTTGCGTTGCTGCCGCTGCTACCTCGCGCCCGGCTGGCGTGAGCGACGCGAGTGTCGCACGGCGGTCGCTCTCGTGAGCCTCGCGCCTCACAAGGTCCATTCGCTCGAGCCCGTCGACTATATGCGTGACGCTCGTTGGATGCACCTGAAGGCGCGCCCCCATCTTGCCCAGTGGAAGCGAACCGCGCCGGCTGTAGTAGAGCAACATCAGCGCCTCATATCGCGCGAATGAAAGCTCCCAGGGCTTCAATGTTGCCGTCAAGCGCGCCAGGAGGATCTGATGCACCCGCATGAGCGAGGTCACAGCCGTCATCGATGGCGCCGCAGCATCGTCCCAATGCGCCAGCCACTGGCGTCGCGCCTCGGCGATTGGATCAAACGGGCTCGTCACGTTCGCGCAAGGCTGCCACGACCCTCGGACTGACACGCGACATTGCGCCGGAACGAGTCAGGTGGTATGCGGCTCGAGCAGAATGTCCTCTCGATCGAACGATTGGTCTACAACGGCGCGGTACCTACGGGTAGCTGTACAGGCCTCGGCCGCTCTTGCGCCCAAGCAGTCCGGCCGCTACGAGGCGCTGCAGCAGGGGTGGTGGTGCAAAGAGCTGCTCGCGGTGCTCGGCGTACAGGCTCTCGGCAACGCCGAGCACAGTGTCGAGTCCGATGAGATCGGCGAGCGCCAACGGCCCCATCGGGTGAGCGCAGCCCTTGACCATCCCTTGATCGATGTCCTCGGCGCTAGCCAATCCCTGTTCAAACATCCGAATTGCTGCCAGCACGTAAGGTATTAGGAGCGCGTTGACCGTGAACCCTGCGCGGTCCGGAGCGACTATTGGGTCCTTGCCGAGCTGGTCGACGACGAACCTGCGCGCGCGCTCCGTAACGGCTGGATCCGTCAGCAATGACGGGATAATCTCGACCAGCGACAGTACCGGGACGGGGTTGAAAAAGTGCAGCCCGAGCACGTGGTCAGCCCGGACTCCGAGTGGCGCGGCAAGTTCGACGATCGGGATCGAAGATGTGTTCGACGCGAGGATCGCGTTGGTGTTCACGACGATGTCGGCTAGCGCCGCGA
>Ga0302184_10002921_pt1 | contig 10720 bp, 9 predicted proteins | sample I_Palsa_N3_3_FD_200233 | JGI IMG/M metagenome (GOLD analysis project Ga0302184, IMG submission 200233) | Peat permafrost microbial communities from Stordalen Mire near Abisko, Sweden - I_Palsa_N3_3 | ecosystem: Environmental > Terrestrial > Soil > Palsa > Peat permafrost | place: Sweden: Abisko...
CCACGGCGACCAGCACCGTCTCGACGACGATCCGCCGGACCGCTCGGCTACGGCCGCCGGCCCGGCGCCGTGGCCGCGGCGCCACCGGCGACGCCACGCGCTGCGGGATCACGCTGATCAGCAGCGGGCCGGCCAGCGTCACGGCGATTGTGAGGCCGGCCAGCCACCAGCTCACCGCATCGCCGTCACCTGGGGTCAGCCTGATGGCCGCGGCCGCGGCCGCCGCGCCGGCCACCGCCGCGACGATCACGCTGGCCCGCAGCACCAGCCAGCCGAGCTGATACAGCGCCGCGCCCCGGGCTCGCATGAGCGTGAACTCGGCGGCGCGGCGCTGCGCCACCAGCCGGGCGCCGAGCAGCACCACCACCGCCCCCAGCACGGCCAGGCTGACATACAGCAGCTCGAGCACGGGGGCGGCGGCGCTTTCCCCGGCGAGGAACGGCGCAAGGACCGAGGGAATCTGGGAGGTGACTGCCGCCGTGATCGGGATCCCGGAGGTCAGGAACGTCGCCCCGGAGGAGGCCATGGCGTCCAGACTCGCATCCAGATTGCTCGCCCCCGCCGCGGTGAGCCCACTGAGCGCGGCTGCGTATACCCAGGTCACCTCGATTTCGCTCGGGCCGAGCGCCGATTCGATCAGCGGCAGCGCAGCGGCGCCGATGAAGACCGCCCCGCTCCAGTACTGCTGCCCCGAGGAGCCCTGCGCCAGCACCGGACTGGCCGCCGCTGCGCTCTGGGTCCAGAAGGCCGCAGCCGGGTCGGTCGGCCGGATGATCCCGGTGACCACCAGTTCCACCGTCCCCGCGTCAAGCCGGGAGCCGACCCGCAGCCCGAGCCTGGCCGCGGTGTCGGCGGTCACCGCCACCTGCACCACGGTCCGCTGCCCGGCCACCCCGCCCCCGGCCGCCCCGCCGCCGCCCGGGAGCCGCCCGGCGACGATACGGCTGTACCGGGCCAGCGCCGTGCGATAGCTAAACTCGAGCTGCGGCGGCCCGTACCCCGCGGCCTGGGCGGTCCCGCTGACCGGCACGTAGGCTGTGGTCAGGCCGGCCCAGAGGAGCGAGTTGCCGGCCACCGGCACATCGCCCGCAACCAGCGTCGCCCGCAAGGATGCGCCGACCGCCGCGATGGCCCTGGCGTCTCCCCCCATGGACGTCGCGGCCACCGTCCCGACGACGGTCCGGTCGGCGAGCGGCGAAGCCGCGATCACCCGCTGCAGTGCCCCGGTGCGCAACGCCACGCTCTCCCGCGGGATCGCCAGGCTGGCCGCCGCGGCGACGAACACCAGCAAGCCGAAGGCGACCGTGGCGGCGGCGCCGGTGCCGGTCAGCGCCACCCACCCCGCGCGCAGCCGCAGCCACAGTGTTCTCATCCAGCCTCCGCCCGCAACTGCGCCGCCGGGTCGGGTCGGCGCAGCACCGAGAGGGCCGCGGCGCCGACCGGCACGGCCGCGGTGACCAGGGCCAAAGCAACGGCCGGGCCGAACGGCACGACCACCAGCGCCCACGGCACCGGCGCCGCCGCATCCACGGTCAGGGTGATCGCGGGCACCAGCAGCTGAGCCAGGCCGATCCCGGCCAGCAGACCCGCCGCCGCGGCCGGCAGGCTGACCGCGCCCTGTTCCAGGCACAGCTGACCGGCCTGGGCGTTCTTCCCCACCCCGAGCGCGGCGAACACCGCGCTCTGCGTCCGCCGCGACCGGAGGCTGCCCGCGACGCTGATCGAAAACCCGCCCGCGCCGAGCAGCACCGCCGCCGCCCCGATGGCCAGCGTCCCCTGCCGGGGCGCCGTCAGCAGCGGGTTGTCGAGCAGGGCCGCCCGCTGGCTGACCCGGCCGGTGACGGACAGGTCGAGTCCGGCGGGCAACCGCGGCACCTGGCCGTCCGCGGTGCGCAGCCACCAGCGGGTCACCGGCAGGGGCACCACCTGCGGGGCGCCGAGCGTCACCTGGTCGGCGTCGAGCAGGTCGTTGACCGCCGGGAGATCGGCGATCAGCGCCCGGTTCGGCCCGAAGACGGTCGGGAAGTCGGCCACCGACGCCACGATCCGGAAGAGAACCGTGGTCGAGCTGAGCGTGACCGAGACGATCGATCCGACGCCGAGCCGGTTGGCCGCCAGGTAACCGGCGGTGGCGATGGCCGGGACGACCTGGGCGGCCGGCCGCGCGATCATCGTGACCAGCCCGGTGGCGATCGCGGGATCGAAGTTGATCTCGCGCTGGACCTGCGCCGACGGATCGTGTCCGGCACTGAACGTAAACCGCGGTCCGCCTCCGGCGGCGCGCGTCCAGCCCTCGGCGGCCGGCTGTGCTCCGTTCGCTGGCAGCGGCTCGCCCGGGTTCGCCTCCGGCCCGGCCGGCACGTACTGCGAGAATCCCCCACCCTGCCACGCCGCGAGGGCGGCACCGGGGCTGAACGGCGGGCCGAACGGGCCGCTGGCCGTGTCGGCCACCGCGAGGGACTCGATGGACAGGCCGGCGACCGGGGCCGACTGCGGGTTCGCCGGGTCGTACGGGGGCAGGCGATAAGTCAGTGTGAGCCCGACCAGCCGCAGCGGGTAGCTGGCCTGCCCCGGACCTGACAGCGTGACCACCAGGGCGTGCGTCCGGCCGTCGGCGGGCAGCAGCCCCGCGGCGGGTATCTGGTAGATGGCGCCGCCAGCGTCGGCGACCCAGGCCGTGACGGTGGCTGAGCCAAGATCCCTGCCTATCTCGGCGGCGCTGGTACCCGGGCCGGCCCCGAGGGACGCGAGGACCTTCAGCCGTTCCGGCTGGCCGGGCAGCGCCAGCCCGGGCGTCGGCCCCGGGGTGATACGCGGCCACAGCGCGCTCGCCGGAAGCGACGACAGGTCGGGGCGGAGCAGGATCGTCTTGCCCGCCGTGCTCGCGTCCAGCGCGATCAGCTGGCCGCCGTTGGCGATGCTGGCGAGGCCGGCCGCCGTGGCGGCGGTGACACCCGGTGCCCGGGTGACCGTCCCGGTGGCGCCCAGCGGCAGCTGGTCCGCGGCGTCCACCTGTACATCCGAGCCGACCGCGAAGGCGGCCTGGTCCGCGGCCGACTGCCGCCAGCTCGCGTACCCGGCCAGCGCCAGCGTGGTGGTCGCGACCGCGACCACCAGGAGCAGGGCCGGGCCCGCCTGGCGGATCGGCCGCCGGGCGATCTGCCAGCTCACCATGGCGGCGGCCAGCCGCCGTCCGCGGTCGGTGGCCTTGTCCGCCAGCCTGGCCAGCAGGGGCAGCCCGCGGAGCGGGATGATGGCCACCCCGGCCAGCGCGAGTACCGGGGCGAGGGCGACGACGGGATCGATCCCGAGCGATCCGGTGGCCGGATGCGCGACCGCCGAATAGCCGCGCAGTTCCCACACCGCGACCGCGGCGAGCGCCACCAGGGCCAGATCGCCGCCCGCCCAGGCGATCCCCGCCAGCCGGGCCTGCCGGCCGCGGCGGAGCCTGGCAGCGTCGGGAGCCGGAGCGTGCAGCGCCGGCCAGGTCATCACCGCGGCGCACAGCACCACCATGGCCAGGGCCGACAGCCAGGCCAGCGGGGCGACGCCGCGGCCGGTATAACCGGCCAGGCGCAGGTCGGCCAGGCTGCTACCGGCCAGGTGCAGGTCCGCCAGCCGGGCCAGCACGCTGGTCACGCGGGTGCCGGCCAGCACGCCCGCCAGGCCGGCCACGGCGCCCACCAGCACCGCCTCGGCCAGCACCGGCCGCACCACCTGCCACCTGGTCGCGCCACGCGCCCGCAGCAGCGCGGATTCCTCCTCGCGCAGGCCGGCCAGCAGCCGCGCGGCCAGCACCAGGGCGGCCCCGGCCACCAGCAGCAACAGCAGCGCGGCGATGGTGAACAGCGACCTTGTCAGCACGACGGTGCTGGCGATGCCGGCCAGGACCTGCGGCAGGCCCGAGGTCACGGTCAGCCCCTCGGGCAAGAGCTCATTCAGCTGCGTCACCGCCGCGCCGGTGCCGGTGCTGAGCGCCTCGAGGTTCCCCCGGGCCATGGCCGGCGCCTGCGGCAGCGCCATCCACGAGGCCTGGCGCACGGTGAGCGCCCCGCCGAACGCGGCCGGGTTCACCACCGCTGGGCCGTAGCTGGTGGCCGAGCTTGAGGTGCTGACCCCGTTGTAGCTGGCGGAGTATCGCTGGACGCTCATCCCTGAGACCGGTAGCAGGTCGAGCGCCCAGTAAGGCGACACCGGGTCATTGACCCGGAACAGGCCGGTGACCTGAAGCGAGACGGCCGCCCCGCCGTGCAGGGGGGTAGCCGTCAGCACCGAGCCGACCGTCAGGTGCAGCTGGCCGGCCACGGCGGCAGGCACGGCGGCGGGCACCGGTTCGTCGCGGTGCGGCGGGCCGGGCCAGGTGCCGGCGGTCAGCGTCACCTCGGCGCTGATCCCGGCCAGCGACGCGAGCTGGATCTGCCTGGTGGCCGTGGGGTTGCCCGGCGTCGGGAGCTGGAGCTGGTCCGTCCACAGCGCGCTTTCGAGCTGGAACCCGACCCCCGGCCACGCCCGGCGCAGCACGGCCCGGATCTGCTCCGAGTCGGCGGCGGCCTCGGGGGCGTTGACCGGGCCGTTGATCGCGAGAACCCGGTCCTGCGGATCGGCCAGGAAACCCTGCGCGCCGAACGGGACCACCGCGCCGGCGAAGGTCCACAGCAGGGCCGCGAGCCCGGTGGCGAGCAGGACCGTGACCGCGACGCAGGCCAGCAGCAGCCACGACACCCGGGCCCGCCGGAGCAGGAAGGACACCCCCAGCCCACGCATTCGGCGCCCTACCTTCCCGGGGTGCTGCTGACGGTGGTGACGGACCCATCCCGCAACGAGATGACCTGGTCTGCCAGGTCGATCAGCGCCTCGTCGTGGGTGGCGACCAGGGCGGTGATCCCCTCCGAACGCACCACGCTGAGCAGCAGCTCCATGATCTGCCGGCCCGTTTCCAGGTCGAGCTGGCTGGTCGGCTCGTCCGCGATCAGCAGGCCCGGCCGGCCGGCCAGCGCGCGGGCGATGGCCACTCGCTGCTGCTGGCCGCCGGAGAGCTCAGCCGGGCGGTGCTCGGCGTGGCTGGACATCCCGGTCAGCGCCAGCATGGCCGCCACCCGTTCCCGGCGCTCGCTCGGCCGCAGACCCTCGATACGGAGCGGGATCCCGACGTTTTCCGCCGCGGACAGCATCGGCACCAGCCCGAAGGCCTGGAAGATGAAGGCGACCCGGTCCCGCCGCAGCGCCAGCCGCTGCCGCTCGGTCATCCGGGTCACCTCGTGGCCGTCCACCCACACCCGGCCGGCCGTCGGGTCGTCCAGGCCGCCGATGATGTTCAGCAGCGTGGTCTTGCCGGAACCGGATCGCCCGCGCAAGGCCACCAGCTGACCGCGGTCCACCGTGAACGAGACCCCGCGCAGCGCATGAACGGCCGTGTGCCCGCTGCCGAAGGTCCGGCAGATACCGTCCGCCGCCACCATGACCTGTGGCGGCGGCCCGGCGTTAGCTATGTCGTGCGCCGGGTACGCCTGGCCGGAGTTCATTGCCATCCTTTTAGTTCAGGCGGCTGCTGGTCAAGCGGCCAGCAGCCGGACGAGCACCTGCACGTCGGGGGTTCCCCAGCCCGTCACCGGGTTCCAACCGGGAGCGGCCTGATAACCGGCCATGCCCGCGGCCGGATAGGGCATGTTCAGGTGCTCGTCGGTGTGCAGGTTGTTGAAGTTCACCGCGCCATGCTCGTTAACTGCCGCCGAGAGCAGCGATCACGCACGACGAACCGCACGCACGGGCCACCGAGAAGCGACAGCTGATATTCGCCGTCGGGCAGTCGGTACCGCATCCGGCCGCGGGCGTCCGTCACCAGGCAGAGCGCATCCTCGATTCCAGGCGTGCGCAGCTTTACCTGCGCAAAGCGCAAACGGCGGTCGTCGCGCGTTGCGGCCTGCAGCGCTAGCTTCAGCCCGCCAGTGGTCGGCATATGGCCAAGGTAGCGCTCCGTCGCCCTGATGGGCTACACGGCTCCTAGGGCTGTCCGTAGCCGTTCGCACACCGCGATCACAGAAGCATCGGTCCCGCCGGCGCTCAGCCGCTGAGCGCGTGCACCATGTTCATGATGGTGATCATCTGGGGGGCGTTCTTGATCGCGAAATCCGGCCCGTCGTAGCCCCACCAGTCCCAGCAGCCATCCGGGTTGTACGGGACGATGCTGGCGATGGCCTGGGGGTAGAGGATCTCCAGGTTATTGGTGTCGGCGTAGGTATCGAGATTGGCCAGGTCGGGGAACTTGTCGCCCAGCAGGTACTGTCCGCCGAGGCAGCCGTGCAGCGCGACGACGAGCTTGCATGGCGCGCCGCTGGCGCAGCCCGGCGGCGTGTAGAGCAGGCCGCTATTGCCCATGCTGAGCGCCGGCGCGTGGCCGCCGGGTGCATACAGGTTCTGGTCGAAGGAGGACAGCGTCCCGTCCGGGGTACCGGTGTCCGGCGGGTTGACGCTGCCCAGCCAGTGGGTAAGCATCTCGCCCTCGGGATCGTCGTGGCAGTTGATCAAGAACGGGGGGCTGGTCAGCGAGCAAGGCACCACCCCCTCTGGGGTGGGCCAGCCATGGCCCGCCGGATCCCGGGAGTGGTACTCCACGTTCGCGCCGAAGTACCGGTAGAAGCCCACGCCGGAATCCGAGACCAGATCATTCACTGCCGGGTCGAGGGTTCCGTGGTAAACGTAGACCGGCTTGCCCGCCAGGTTGGCGACCGGGTCGATCAGCCCGTCGGCCGACCAGGCAACCGCCTGCTGCTCCAAGGTCGGCAAGCTGGCGCCTATGTCGCAGGTGGCGAAGTCGATGACGTTCCCCTGGCCGCAGTCATAGGGCCCGGCGGCGATGATGCCAGCCCCGTCGAAGGTACCCGAGTAGGCGACTTGCAGCTGAGTGGCCATGAACCCGCCGGATGAGACGCCAGTGACGTACACGCCCGTGATGTCGAGTTGCGGCAATCCGGCCGGGCCGGCGCCGGCCGGGGCCGCGATGGCGATGGTGACGAGCACCGCAGCCGCCGGCAGCGTAACGCGACCAAGGAAGCGCATGGTCATGAAGCACGCTCCAGGGATGAGGGGACGCCGGCAGCCTGTGTTTCGGAAGTGTTAGCTCAATTACTAAACGCGCGGGTGCGGTCGTGTCGATGTGCGGGGACACATAGATCGACACCGCCTCGTATGCACCGCCCACCAGCGTTGCGGGCTACCCCGCGGCCGGATGAAGGGTATGGACGGCCAATGCCAGCCTAATGCCACATGTCGCCGATAACTTCTGACGCCGGATGACCCCCGGGGTGGCTTGCAGGGTCGCCAGCACTGCCATGGCGACCCGGTCGGGATCGTCGCCGACGCTCGCGTCGTGAACCCCCGCCGGCGCGGCGGAAGGGGCCCTCGGCGGCAGACTAGGCTGCCGGTGCCGTCAGCTCCAGCTGAATGCCGTCGGGGTCTTCGAACGAGAGCACGTCAATGCCGAATGAGGGCAGGCGGGTTATCTCGCCGTGAGTCACGCCGTGCTCATCGAACAGCCGGGCCGCCTGTTCCAGGTCCTCGCGGCTGGCGACACCAAAGCTGAGATGGTCAAGGCCCACCCGGTCCGGGTCGAAACGGTCACCTTCGGGCGCCACCGGCCGCAGCCCTATCAGCAAACTGCCGCGGATCATGACCACGCCGCCGAACAAGACGCTGAACGCCTCGGCCTCGGACGGGTCGCCGGGCGGCGGGGACTCCACCGCGACCTGGAAGCCGAGCAGGCTGGTGTAGAACTGGCGGCTACGCTGCACGTCGGTCACGGTGAGCCGTAGGTGATGGATGTCACTAGCCGGAACCTGGCCTGGCACTGCAGCCTCCCTCGCGCGAAACCTCGGCACTGCGCACCATCAGGTCCTACCAGGATCCCAGGCTCGCTGTCTAGGGGGCCGTCGGCAGGCTGGATCCGCTCCCGGCGACCTGGCCGTGCTGCCCTTCCAGATCTCCTGCGGTGCCTGCCAGCCCTGCCGGCGAGGCCGCACCGGCAACTGCGCGGCTCACCCCTGGATGTCCTGTTCTCGATGTACACGCGCGGCTGCACCCTGCACGCCGGCAGAGCCCACGCCCGGCCCGCGATCCCGCCCATCCTGGACCTCGTCGCCGCAGGCTTCAACCCCTCGCTCGTCACCTCCGCCGTGGTGCCCAGAAGCGCCGCCGCCGATGCCCTGGCCCACCCGCCGATGAAGCTCGTGATCGACTGCACCTGCTGACCACAGCCCGCGCCGCCAGCCCGGCTCAATCAACGACGGCGATGTCGGCCAGCCGCCACGTGTCCCAGGCCATCGGCCGTTCGGCATGGCAGTGCGCGCAGGTGGTGGCGAGTTCGGACCGGTAGGTCGCTCCGCAGCTGGAGCAGGTCCGGTTGGCGATCGCCGCACGGGGGTCCGTCCGGATGCCGGGCGGCCGGGTGAATACCAGGTCATACTTCCCGGCCCAGGACAGCCACGACAGGCCGGCGACGGAACTGTTCATCTGCTCGCTCATAGCCCCGCCGAACGACACCGCTAGCGACGAAAGGCTGGTGGCCGAGGCCATGGCGGTCTGGCGCCGGGCACCGGGTGCGACGACAGCGCGCAGCTGGCTGAACGAGACCCGGATGCACGCGCGCTGCTGGCGCAGATCGAGGCTGATCAGCTCGGGGGCCAGCGCCTGATAGTCCACGGGAAGCCGCGCCTGGCGGCGCGAGCCGGCCCGCCTGCCCTGCTCTTGGATGCGCTGCAGCCGCGCGGAACGTGCGGAGCTCCGTACGTAGCGTCCAAAAAACGTCGACCAGAACGACGGAGCCGCGAGATACCGGACGGCCTCCTCGTCGCCCGTCGATATCGCAGCGAACATGACCAGGCAGATCAGCTGCGAGGCATCAAGCAGCAGCTGCTCGTCGAAAAAGGGATCGGCGTGCCGGGCCTGCGCTAGGACGGCGGCCAGGTTCGGGTCGGCGGAAACGGCCGGCCCGGCCGCCACGCGCCTACGGCCCTGCCTCCTGCCGCGCAGCACGGTCACGTAGATCAGCAGGCCGAACAGCACCGCGAACATCAGCGCCCAGCCCGCGATGACGATAAGCACCACCACCCCGACGGCGGATCTGGCCGCACTACCCGCAAGTACCATCCCGCTTACCACGGCTCACGCTGCCAGGAGACCAGCACCCAGTCGTAATTTCCGGCGGTGACGACTCCCTTGCAGTACCGGCATGCCCCGCCGGGATCGAGGTCCAGGTGCGCGCCGCACGACGGGCAGCGGTTGGCCGGCAGGCCGCCGGAGGCCGGGGTGACCGCGCCGGCCGAACGGGCGAACGTCAGGTCCTCCGACCAGGTGGCCACCTCAGGGCCGCCGCGAAGTGTGAGGCCGGTGGGCTCGTGCCGTTCCATCCGCCACCCCTGGCAGTGCACCCGAACCCGCACCTCTTCAACCAGCTGGCTCCGGGTGACCCCGACGAGAGCGGCGCCGACCGCCCGCCACCCGCCGGCGCAGGACACGTCCGAACGGGCCCGTAGTTCCAGCAGGGCCAAGTGAGCTCGGTACAGGCCGTTCGCCATGAAGGTCCGGGTACAGGTCGCGTCGCCCGAGACGAGGCTCTGGCAGTTCAGCGCCGTCGCGGCGACGGCCCAGTCCGTCAGCGCGCTGACGCGAAAACCCGGGTCGCGGTGCGCAATGGCCACAGCGCCGGCCGTGATGACCGCGTCGCCTGGAACAGGCGTCAAGACGCCGTGCCCCCAGCGCGCTTCGTCGCCAGCGGTGATGTCGACCGCCGAGCCGTACCGGAATGACGGTCGGCTTGACCCCAGGAGCCGTACCAGCATCATCGGCAGTACGAAGATCGGGAGCAGCAGGATCATCAGGAGGAAGAACAGGACCTTGAACAGGGCGAGCGGATTCGCGCAGCCCCGTCGGCTGCCCGGGCTGTCCGGGCTCGTGATCGAGCCGCCGGTCGCCCAGCGTGACACCGCGGTATAGGCGAGGAAGAACCGCTCGGGCAGCGGGAACTTCTCACGGTCGGCGGGCATGCAAGTCATCCGCACGAGAGGGAGTCGGCATGTCGCCATTATTCGCATGAACGCACAGTCCCGGGCGACTATCGCCTGGATTGAGAAAGGGCGTCGTGGCCGTCAGTGCCCGCGCTGCGCAACCCCGCCTGCCGGGCCTACCTCTGCGGCGGGGCCCTGTCGATGATGGCCGACAACATCGAGCACGTCATCACCTACTGGGTGATCTGGCAGCGGTTCCATTCCCCCGTCTTGACCGGCTTTGAGGTGTTCAGCCACTGGCTGCCGTTCCTGCTGCTCTCGCCGTATTTCGGCGCGCTGGCCGACAGGGACCAGGGTGCCGGCCAGGGTATTGACGGGCGCGACGGAACGGACACGGCCGCGAGCATGGCGTCACAGGGGCCGGCTTGCCGCTGTCCTACCCTGGGATGGGTCCGTGCAGCGGAGCAGGGATCAGCACGGTGCGGGTCACGCCCGTGACGTTACCGAGAGGCGGTTATTTGATGCGTCCCGACATCAGACCTGGCGGCATCTTCCCTGATTACGCTCTCCCGGACCACACCGGCACGGTGCGTAAGCTCAGCGAGCTTCAGGGCCGCGATCCGCTGGTCCTGACCCTGGCGCGCGGCAACTACTGCCCTAAAGAGCACCAGCAGCACCTCGAGCTGGCGGCCAACTACCCCAAGATCGCGGTGGCCTACACC
>Ga0302184_10002926_pt1 | contig 10714 bp, 7 predicted proteins | sample I_Palsa_N3_3_FD_200233 | JGI IMG/M metagenome (GOLD analysis project Ga0302184, IMG submission 200233) | Peat permafrost microbial communities from Stordalen Mire near Abisko, Sweden - I_Palsa_N3_3 | ecosystem: Environmental > Terrestrial > Soil > Palsa > Peat permafrost | place: Sweden: Abisko...
GACCGTGGGCCCAGGCCGTCTACGACACCTTGTCCGCCGTCACCACGCAGGATGTCATCGACGAGGTTCTCGCCAGGGACATGTTCGAGGTGCTGCCGCTGACCCACATCCGGGGCCGGTCGCTGCACGACGCGTTCGTGATCGTGGACGAGGCGCAGTCCCTGGAGCGCGGTGTCCTGCTCACCGTGCTCTCCCGGATCGGGTCGGGGTCCAGGGTGGTGCTCACCCACGACATCGCCCAGCGCGACAACCTGCGCGTCGGCAGGCACGACGGCGTCATCGCGGTGATCGAGAAGCTCAAGGGTCACCCATTGTTCGCGCACGTCACCCTGGTCCGTTCCGAACGTTCCCAGATCGCCGCCCTGGTCACCGAGATGCTGGAGGACTCTGGCCTGTAGCGGGACCAGCCAACGCTGGCACCCGCGCCGCGACCTAGAGCGGGACCAGCCAACACTGGCACCTGCGCCCCGCTGGCTGCGGTACGGTGACCAGCGTTATGGAATACCCACCTGTTTCCGCCGTGATGCCGATCAGGAACGAGGAACGGTACCTCGCGGAGTCCGTCCGGCATGTGCTCGGGCAGGACTACCCGGGCCCGCTCGAGCTGGTGCTCGCGGTCGGGCCGTCGGCTGACCGGACCGAGCAGATAGCGCGGGAGATTGCCGCCGCCGACCCGCGGGTGACCGTGGTCGCCAATCCGACCGGGCGGATCCCGGTGGCGCTCAACCTCGCCGTCCGGACCGCGCGGCACGGGGTGATCGCCCGGATCGACGGGCACGCGCTGCTGCCGCCCGGCTACCTGCGGACCGCGGTCGCGACGCTGGCGCAGACCGGCGCGGCCGACGTCGGCGGGATTATGGCGGCCGAGGGCGTGACGCCGTTTCAGCGGGCCGTGGCCTGGGGGCTGACGTCCAAGGCCGGGGTCGGCTCGGCCGCGTTCCACACCGGCGGGGGAGCCGGGCCCACGCTCAGCGTCTATCTCGGCGTCTACCGCCGGGAAGCCATCGAGGCGGCGGGCGGCTGGGACGAGGGGATGCTCCGCGCGGAGGACTGGGACCTGAACTTCCGCATCCGGACCGGCGGCGGCGTGATCTGGTTCACCCCCGAACTGCACGTCACCTACCGGCCCCGCGCGAGCATCCGCGCCCTGGCCGCGCAGTACTTCCATTACGGCCGCTGGCGCCGGGTGATCGTCCGCGAGCACCCGGACACGGCCAGCTTCAGGTACCTGGCGCCGCCGGGCGCGGCCGGCCTGGTCGCGGCGGGACTGGCGGCCGGCCTGGCCGGCCTGGGCGCGCTGGCGGCCGGGGCGCCGGCCGGCCTGTGCTGGCTGACGGCCGGGTTCGTGATCCCCGTCACGTACCTGGCCGGGATCACGGCGATCGGAATCGGGCTCTCCCGCGGGGTGCCGGCCGCGGTCCGGCTCCGGGTGCCCGTCGTCCTCGGCGTTATGCACCTGAGCTGGGGCAGCGGTTTCCTCACCAGCCCGCGCCGCCTGCACCGTCGGCACGCCCGCGAGTCCGACACCCGTGTCGGCCAACCGGACGCGGCCGGGGACCGGACCGCCTCCGCCGGGAGAGAATAAAACATGGATTTCGACCTCCCGGCCCTGCTCGCGGCCCATCGCGGCGACGGCTACGAGCTCTACGGCAAGTACCTGAACCCCCAGCAGCCGAAGGTGCTGCACACGATCGGCTTCGACAAGGTCTACGAGCGGGCCGAGGGCGCGTACCTGTACGACGCCGACGGGAACTCCTACGCCGACTTCCTGGCCGGGTTCGGCGTGTTCGCGGCCGGGCGCAATCACCCGGTGATCCGCAAGGCGCTGCACGACGCGCTCGACGCCCAGCTCGCCGACTGGACCCAGTTCGACTGCGGCCCGCTGCCCGGGCTGCTCGCCGAACGGCTGCTGGCCAAGGCGCCCGGACTCGACCGGGTGTTCTTCTGCAACAGCGGCACCGAGGCGGTGGAGTCCGCGCTGAAGTTCGCCAGGTACGCCACCGGCCGCAGCCGCGTCATCTACTGCGACCACGCATTCCACGGCCTGACCACCGGCTCGCTGTCGGTGAACGGCTCGGCCGAGTTCCGCCGCGGGTTCGCGCCGCTGCTGCCGGACTCCTCCATCCCGCTCGGTGACCTGGACGCGCTCGCGGCCGAACTGCGTAAGGGCGACGTCGCCGCGCTGATCATCGAGCCGATCCAGGGCAAGGGCGTGCACATGCCGCCGGACGGCTTCCTGGTCGCGGCGGCCGCGCTGCTGCGCGAGCACGGCGCGCTGCTCATCTGCGACGAGGTGCAGAGCGGGCTCGGCCGCACCGGCAAGTTCTTCGCCTACCAGCACGAGCAGGTCGTGCCGGACATCGTGACCGTCGCCAAGGCCCTGTCCGGCGGCTACGTGCCGGTCGGCGCGATGCTGGCCAAGGGCTGGATCTTCGACAAGGTTTTCTCCTCGATGGACCGGGTCATGGTGCACAGCACCACGTTCAAGGGCGGCGTGCTGGCCATGGCGGCGGGCCTGGCCGCCCTCGCCGTCCTCGACGACGAGGGACTGGTCGAGAACGCGGCCCGGACCGGCGAAGCCCTGAGCGCCGCGCTGGCCTCGATGGCCGACCGGTACGACGTGCTCGCCGACGTCCGCGGCCGCGGCCTGATGATCGGCCTGGAGTTCGGCAAGCCGTCCTCGCTGCGCGCCAAGGCGAACTGGAACATGCTGCAGAAGGCCAGGGTCGGCCTGTTCGCGCAGATGGTGGTGGTAGCGCTGTTCCAGCGCCACCGCATCCTCACCCAGGTCTCCGGCGACCACATGGAAGTGATCAAGCTCATCCCCCCGCTGATGATCGGCGACACCGAGGTCAAGCTGTTCACCGACGCGTTCGCCGAAGTCCTAGACGACGCCAGCCGCGGCAGCGGCCTAATGTGGGAGTTCGGCCGCACCCTGATCAAACAGGCCGTCCGCGCCTAACGCCTGAGCAGCGCCTCGGCGACGGCGAGGTCCTGCGGGTAGGTGATCTTGATGTTGCGTTCGCTGCCTGGGACGATGTGGACGTCGACGCCCGGCAGGTAGCGAAGCACGACGCCGCAGTCGTCCGTGGGGGCGAAGTCGGGGTCGGCTGCGGCCAGCTCATGAGCCCGGGTGATCACGGACAGCCGGAAACACTGCGGAGTCTGGCAGCGGAACAGCGTCTCCCGCCGCGGCACCGACCGCATCACGCCGTTATCGGTGATGACAATGGTGTCGGACGTCGGCACCGCAACCCCGGCCGCCTGATGAACCTCCAGCGAGGCGACGCAATCCGCAATGATCTGCTGATCCACCAGCGGCCGCGCCGCATCATGCAGCAGCACCCCGCACTCGCCGCCAGACCCCATCCCCCGCCCGCCGCCCGGTGCGCCGCCGAGCCTGCCGCCCGCTGCGCTAACCGCATCTGTTCCCGCGATGGCGGCCAAGGCCACCCGAGTCGAGTCCGGCCGGGTCGCGCCACCCTCGATGACGTCCGTGACCTTGCGGTAGCCGCCGTCGGCGAGCATGGCTTTGACTTGTTCGGTGTATCCGCGCGCCATCACGACGAGGACCTCGTCGACGTCCGGCGCCTGGTCGAAGGCGGCCACGCACCGCTCCACCAGCGTCTGGCCGCCCAGGGTCAGCAGCTGCTTCGGCATCCCCGCGCCGAGCCGCTGCCCCACGCCACCGCCCAGCACTACCGCGACCATCCGCATGAGCCGGACTCTACCGTCCCGCCCGCGCAGCGACCGCGGCTCTGCCCCGCGCACGATCATCCTGCCAGCCTTGCGCGGGCTGCCGGCCCCGATCATCCTGCCAGCCTTGCGCGGGCTGCCGGCCCCGATCATCCTGCCAGCCTTGCGCGGGCTCCCGGCCTCGGGCGGGTTCCCGGCCTTGCGCGGGGCCGCCAGGACAGGGCAGGCTGGCGACTAGGTGGCCTTGTCCGGCAGGATGGCCGGGTCGGCGGTGGCCGCCGCCAGCAGTGCAACCTGGTGCGCTAGCCTTCCTTCCGAGACTCGAAATAGCACGGTAAACCCGATTTGTCCCGCGCGCGTTTACGTAGTGCCGAGCACGCATTTGCAGCACGAGGATCAACTCGAGGGGCTTGAGAACACATGTCAGCTTCTGGGTTGACGTCCGATACCGACGTCGCGGTACCGGGGCGGCTAGCCCGGCGTTGGTCTCTTGCGCGGTCCGTGCGGCTCCCGCTGCCAGCGACCGCGGCCGTCGTCTACCTGGGTATCCGTGCGCTCCAGCTCATCGTCGTCGCGTTCCTGCTCCGGCATGGTGCTTACCAGCGGGAACATGTGTCACTCGAACAGTGGATTATCGGGGGCGACGGTACTTTCTACCGGGCGATCGCGGCGCACGGGTACGACCACGAGCTGATCCAACTGACGAACTCCTCCGTGTTCGCGTCCTTCCCGGGCTATCCGGCGGCCATCGACTCGCTGGCGTGGCTGCCCGGAATCAGCATTGCGTCGGCGGGATTTGCCGTCACGATCCTGGCCGGGCTGGCGGCAGCGTGGGGCCTGACCACGCTGGGCTTGAAGCTGACCGCCGACTCGCGCATCAGCCTGCTGCTGGTGGCGATCTGGGCGGTGGCACCGGCCTCTATCGCCTTGTCGAGGGTGCACTCGGAGGCGCTGTTCTGTGCCCTGGCCGTCTGGGCCCTGGTCGCACTGATCGATCGGCGGTGGCTGACCGCGGGAATCTTGGTCATGCTGGCCGGAACGGTGCGCAGCACCGCTCTGGCTCTGGTCGCGGCCATCGGGGTGGCGGCGCTGTTCGCCCTGATCCGGGCCGCGCGGACCCGGCAGCGGATCGGCGCCTGGTGGCGTCCGGTGGCCGCGCTGCTGCTGTCGCCGCTGGGGCTGCTCGGCTACTGGGGCTACGTGGCCTGGGTGACGCACCGGCCGGAGGGATGGTTCTGGATTGAGAAGAATCGCTTCCACACGTCCTTCGATTGGGGCAAGAGCACGATCCGGTATATCTCGGACACATTCCTGGACCGGACCTCGGTGGCCGGACTCCTGGTCGTCTTGGCGATCCTGGCGGCCGTGGCGCTGACCGTCTGGAGCCTGACCGAGCGCATCCCCGTCTACCTGCATGTCTACACGGTCGTGGTGGCCGTGGTGGCGTTCGGGATCAGCGCCAACTGGTTGAGTGAAAAGCCGCGATACTTCCTGCCCGCCGTCCTGCTCGCCCTCCCGGTGGCCCGGCTGCTGGCCCCGCTCCGGACTTCGGTGCTGGTTCCGCTCATCGTCGTGTTCACCCTCGCGTCCACCTGGATCGGCGTCTACCTCCTGATCATCGCCGGCTGGGCGTCCTGAGCACTGCGGCTAACCCCGGCCGGCCCCAGCACGTCGGCTCACGATGGAAGCGACGTACCAGCTCTGACAACCCAGATGTGCCGTAGCGGGTGTCGCGTTGGCTGATCTACACCGATACGCGGGCGGGTTCCAGGGCCCGGCACAAGACCCCGGCCAGGTCATCACGGACAGCGTCGAGTGGCACGGGGGACCCGCACCGGCCAAGGTAAGCGGGCTGGCCGCGCGGGCCGGAGGCCGGCTAGGAGGAGCAGCGCGGCGGCGCCGATGAGCACCGGCTCGACGGTGAAGGCGGTGTGCAGACCGAGGCGGTCGGCGAGGCTGCCGAGCAGGTAGGGGGCGGCGGTCACCAGGATGCCGCCGAGCATCTGGGTGCGGGCGTTGGCGGTGTCGCCGTTGCCGGGCGCCGCGGCCAGGGTGAGCGCCAGCGACAGCGGGTAGAGGTTGGCTAGGCCGGCCCCGCACACCGCCAGCCCGGCGATGGCGAGGGCAGGCTGGTCGGCCAGCCAGAACATGCCGAAACCGGCGGTGGTGACGGCCAGGGACACGCACAGCAGCGGCACGGTCCGCCCGGCGCGGCGGATGAGATACGCGCCGCCGATCCGGCTCAGGAGGATGCCGAGGTAGAAGCCGCTCATCGCGGTGGCGGCCTCGGCGGTGCGCAGTCCGGTCGAGGTGAGCACTTCGGTGCCGAAATAGATCGGGCAGAACTCGATGGCGATGCCGACGGCGACCATGGCGGCCAGCAGCCAGCAGGACCGGGACAGCCGGGCCCGGTGCCCGGCGGGCCGCGCGGTCGGCCGCGGGGGCAGCGGCTGGTGCCGGTAGCGCAGGTAGAGACCGGCCAGGAGGAGCACGGGCAGGGCCAGGGCCGCGCGCCAGCCGAGCGGGGTGGCCTGGCCCAGGCCGAGCAGCAGCGGGGCGAGCACCGCGCACCCGGCCGCGCCCACGTTGGCTTCGACGAGGGCCCGGTCGCGGTGCTCGCCGTGCCGGTCGGACAGGACCGCCTGGATGCAGGTGAGCAGGACGGTGCCGGCGAAGCCGGTGATCGCGGCGCCGGTCAGGGTGAGGGCGGCGGTGCGGGTCGCGGTGAACAGGGCGATCCCCGCGGTGGCGCCGGCCATCGAGGACCACAGCAGGGGGGCACGGGGCAGCCGGCGCGCGACCGGGGCGAAGCTCATCCCGGCCAGAGCCGCCCCGGCCGACCAAATGGCCGAGTACACGCCGAGCATGGTGTAGGAGAAATGCAGCTCGGACCGGAGCAGGGCCAGCGCGGGCCCGTACGCGTATAGCCAGTACGCGTAGCCGGCCAGCGCGCCGTAGCACAGCAGCGTCGGCGCGTCCCGGAACTTCCCGGCGTCAGCGTCGCGCAGCGGCGCCGCATGGCGGACAGGCGCGACACGGCTGCTTTTGTATCGATACACAGCGTCATTGTATATCGATACACAGCTAGGATGGGAGGGTGACTCAAGACGCTCTGAGAGCGGCGCGACGACAGGGTCGCCCGACACTGCGGGAGGTTGCCGACGCGGCCGGGGTGTCCCAGATGACCGCTTCCTACGTGTACTCACAGCCGGATCGGGTGGCGCCCGCGACGGCGGCGAAAGTCCGGGCGGCGGCGGAGCAGCTCGACTACCCCGGCCCGCATCCCGGCGCCCGGTCGCTGCGCCGGGGCCGGGCCGGGAGCCTCGGCGTTGTCCTCGGCGAGCGCCTGACCTACGCCTTCGACGACCCGCAAGCGGCCCGGTTCCTGGCCGGGGTGGCGGAGGTCTGCGCGGACGAGGAGACCGGCCTCACCCTGGTCCCGACCACCGGAGCCGACAGCGACGTGCAGCGGGTCGCCGAGGCGGTGGTGGACGGGTTCATCGTGTGGACCACCAGCGACGACGACCCGGTGCTTGACGCGGTCGCGGCCCGCCGGCTGCCCGCGGTCGTGCAGGCGGGCCCGGGCCGCCCCGGGCTGCCCGTGGTCGGCATCGACGACCGGGCCGCCGCCGCGGCGATCGGCCGGCTGGCCTTCGCCGGCGCCGCCCGGCCGGCGGTGCTCAGCTTCCCGGCCAACCGCGACCGCGTCCGGGCGCTGGTCACCGGGCCGCCGGACTCCTCCGTTACCTACGCGGTGACCAGGCGCCGGTGGGAAGGCCTGCTCGACGCCTGGCGCGAGGCCGGCGGCGCCCCGGGCGACCTGCGGATCGCCGTGTGCCAGGCCAATGCGGCCGGTCTCGGTGAAGCTTTTGCCGGCGAACTGTTCCGCACCGGTGATCCGCCCGACGCGATCGCCGCGATGAGCGACGAGCTCGCCCTGGGCGCGCTCCGGGCCGCGGGCCGGAGCGGCCTGGCCGTGCCCGGCGCCGTCGCGATCACCGGCTGGGACGACACCGACGCCGCGGCCCCGGCGGGACTGACCACGCTGCGGCAGTCGCTGCGCGACCAGGGGCGCCGCTGCGCCCGCATTGCCCTCGGCCACCGCCTGCCGGACGGGCAGGAGCCGCCCGGCTGGGAAGTCGTCGAACGCACCAGCACCCGCTGATGATCAGGCCCGGCGGTGAGACTGTCCGGCACCTCCGCTCGCGGCGCCGCATGGGGCATTTTGCCCCTTTCCGACGGTTATGTGCGTGGTGGATCCGGGCTTGGCGGCGGATCCGGTGTACGGGAATGCACCGGATCCGCCGCGGAGCCCGGATCCACCGCGAAAACTGCCGCTGACCACCAGGATGCGTGACGCACGGGAGGCGGATGACGCCTGGGACACGCGTGAATCCCAATGAGCATGCGAACGCCACCCCCGTGTGCTCCTGCCGAAATCGCCAACGCCGCCGGCCCCGGCGTCCCGAGTGGGCTGAGGCCGCTGCGGACGGCGCGGCTCTAGGCTGATTTGGAACGTTTGCGAGCGTTTGGCGCCTGGCTGCGGGCTTGGCGTGTCTCGTTTCGCTGCCGCCTGGGCGGGTATTGCGCTGACAGCCTGCCTGGTGACGGCGTGCGAAGTAAAAGCCTGCGCCGGGTTGGCGACACGAGACGGAGCATGTCCGGTGATCGGCGTGTCCCTCCGGGCTAATGGCGTGACCGCCGGGTACATTTTGTAACGCTTAGTCGCGAGTCACGGCGGCCTGTGCCGCTGGGAGGGCAGGCATGACTGTTGCGCTGGTCCTCGCGGGCGGGGCAGACGCGGGGTTGCGCGGCCAGCTTGCGGCCCTCGGCGTGCGCCGGGTGGATGCGGCGGACCGTACTGGACCAGGTCTGCTGACCGTCGCGGCTGCCGCGCGAACCGCCGGGGAGCGCGTGCTCATCTGCGTCGGCGAAGGCGTGGTTCCCGAGAATATGCTGGCCCGGCTGCTCAGCGAGGATGCTACCGCGGCCTTCACTGGGATGAACGCCGGGATCTCAAGAGCCGTCCGAGGACGGCGGGATCCGGTGGCCCAGATAGGTGTGGTCGGCGGCGCGCTCGTGGTGGACACGCCTGACCTGGACGCGCTGGCCCGGGCCGCCGAGACCCTCGCGGCGACCTACGCGGGGCCTGCCCCCGTAGGCGCGCTGATCAGCGAACTTAACCGCCGTGGGGTCACGGTGCGGGTGCTCGACGCCGGACCGAGCAGCGACGGCGCCGTAACCCAGCTCATCGTAGATCCCGCCGCACGCGACGTGGCCCGGTGGGCGGCGGGGCGCCAGCTTAAGCCGGCCGCGCTATACGGAATCTCCCTTGGTCTCGGGCTGATCGCCGCCGTATGGTTCTCCGAACTTGCGGTGCGGGCGAAGCTGCTGGCCAGCGTGGCGCTGGCCCTCTCGTTCCTGGTCGGCCGGGCTGGCTCCCTGCTGACCGCCACCGGCCGCGAGGGCCGGGCCGGCCCCGCGGTGGCGTGGCTCGGCGCCGCATCGGGGCTGCTGACCGAGTTCGGGATCTACGCGGCGCTGGCGGTCAGCTCCGGCGTGGCCGGCCGACCGCACTCGGCGGTCGCCGTCGGGCTCAACGGCACCTTCGGTCACGCGCTGCGGAACACCTTTGTCGCCACCTCGGGCGGCGGAGGGCAGGTCGGCTTGTGGCGGCTGGCCATCGCGGCCATGGCCGTCGTGGCCGTGCGCCAGCTGGCGGAGCTGGGCTTTGAGTACACGGCTCGGGCACCGGGGAACCTCTTCCCCCGGTCGGCGTTGCGCACCCTCGAGCAAGCCGCCACGCTTCCGGTCGGCGAACGGTTCGTGGTGATCGCGCTCACCGCCGTCTTCTTCGGGCCGCGCCTGACATTCGTACTGCTGCTGGGCTGGGGCGTGCTGGCGGCCGGATACGTCCTCGCCGGACAGATAACCCGCTCGATCCGCCACGCCAGGAGAGACGACGGGCTGGCGAGGGACGACGAACTCGCGGCAGACGACGGGCTGGCGGAGGACGACGGGCCGACGGAGGACGACGGGCTACCGGGGCACGACGGGCTGGCCGCCTATCGCGATGACGGTGTCGTGTCCCACTGGCTCGGGGGCCTGGTGCAGGGCCGGCTTCCGCCACTACCCCCGGTGCTGGTGGGCCTCTTCGTGACGTGCGTCCTGACCGCGCTCGGCCTGGGGAACCTGCCGGGCATCCTGGTGCTCACCCCGGTCGAGGCGATGCTGCTCGCCGGGCTCGGCGCCCGCCATCCGCACGACGGGCGACTTGACTGGCTGGTGCCGGCGCTGCTCGAGACAGGCGAATGCGTCTTCCTCGCCGCACTCGGGTTCGCGCACCGCGTTCCGGCGGCGCTGGTCTTCGCGCTGCTGGCTGGTTTGATCATGCGCCACCTGGACGTCGCCTACCGGGCCAGGGCCGGGCGCGGCATCTCAGCCGACCGGTTCGGCCTAGGCTGGGACGGGCGGATGCTGCTGGGGGGCCTGGCCGCGATGACCGGTATCGTGCCGTTCGTGTACGCCGCGCTTTCAGGGTATCTTTTGTTGCTTTTCTGCTGGGACTTCCTCAGCGGCTGGTTGCATCCCACGGTTGGAGATCCCGCATGAGGAGGCCTGGTTGATAGGAATGGTCCTCGCGGCCGGCGCGGGCCGCCGGCTGCGGCCTGACACCGACGCGCTGCCGAAGGCCCTGCTGCCGGTCGACGGCCAGGTCACCATCCTCGACATCGCGCTGCGCAACCTGGCCGCCGTGGGGTTGCGTGACATCGTGATCGTGGTCGGCTACGCGGCGGACGCGATCCGGGACCGGGTGCCGGTCCTGGAGCGGGATCACGAGGTCCGGCTGACGCTGGTGGATAACGACCGCGCGGAGGAGTGGAACAACGCCTACTCGCTCTGGCTCGCCCGCGAGCATTTCGCCGGGGGCGCACTACTGGTCAACGGCGACACGGTGCATCCCGTCTCGGTGGAAAAGACCCTCCTTTCCGCCGGAGCCCCCGGAGCCCCCGGAGCC
>Ga0302184_10002934_pt1 | contig 10697 bp, 9 predicted proteins | sample I_Palsa_N3_3_FD_200233 | JGI IMG/M metagenome (GOLD analysis project Ga0302184, IMG submission 200233) | Peat permafrost microbial communities from Stordalen Mire near Abisko, Sweden - I_Palsa_N3_3 | ecosystem: Environmental > Terrestrial > Soil > Palsa > Peat permafrost | place: Sweden: Abisko...
GGTGAGCTCGATCGAGCGCTCCGCCCGGGTCACCTCGTGGGTGTCTGCGTTCAGGGACAGGTCGCCGACCCGCAGCGGCGCCGACCCGCGCGGTGGGCGCCGGCGCAGCAGCGCGCGCATGCGCGCGAGCAGCTCCTGGCGCTCGAACGGCTTGACCAGGTAGTCATCGGCGCCCGCGTCCAGCCCCTCCACGCGCGACTCCAGGGCGTCGCGCGCGGTCAGGATCAGGATCGGCACGTCATCGTCCGCGCGCAGCGCGCGCGCCACCTCCACTCCGTCGAGCTCTGGTAGGCCGAGGTCGAGGATCACGAGATCGGGCATGAAGGAGCGCCCGTGCTCCAGAGCGAGCTTGCCGTCGGCCACGGCGCGCACCTCATAACCCTCCATCCGCAGGGAGCGCTGGAGCGCCTGGGCGATGTCCTCGTCGTCCTCCACGACGAGGACGCGTGGTGCGCGGGAGAAGTCGTTCATTGTCTTTATGTAGCTGTGAGCGCTAAAGCGATGGTAAGGCTCACGGGCAGGTTACGCGGGGCTGGCGTCGAAGTTGCGCTGGATGGCCGCAACACGCAAGCGCGGTAGCACCCGCACGCCCGCCGCCAGACGCGGCGGGCGAACGCGGGCGCGGCCGCGCCGCCGCACGGGCGTCCGCGGAGCCGCGGGAATCGGATCGCGGGCCTTCAGGCGCCTGAAGGCCCTGCCGGCGCTGGACCAGCGCGAGCGCGATGTCCTCGGCCTCGCGCTGATGGCGGTTGGCGTGTTCATGGCGTTCGTCTCCTACGGCGGCTGGGACGGGGGGCGTGCCGGGCACGTCCTTGCCGTGGCACTGGCCTGGGTGCTCGGCCGAGCCAAGGTGCTCGCCCCCGTGACCCTCCTCGCGGGAGGCGCTCTGCTTTTGCTGCGCCCGGTGCTGCCGGCGCTGCGGCCCCTGCGCGCGGGCGTGATCTGCCTGTTCGCATCGGTCACGCTCGCACTGGCCGCGGGTACGCTCGGCGTGAGCTCCGCCGCTCACGCCGGCGCCGGCGCCTGGACGTCCTCCTCGCTCGAGCGCCACGGGGGGGTGGTCGGCGAGGCGCTGTTCGCGGCGACTCACCGGCTCCTCGGGAGCCTGGGCGTCGACATACTCGTGCTGTTCCTGCTGCTGGCCGGCGCGGTCCTCCTGACGGGGGCCTCGCTGGCGGGCGCGATCCGCGCGACCGGAAACGGCCTGATCGACACCACGCAGCGGATGCGCGCGCTTGCCGACCTGCGCTCGGTCAAGGCGGCCGAGCGCCGGTCTGCACGCGCAGGCATCGAGCCGGCGGAGGACCTCGCCGAGCGGGCCGCGGCGCCGGCGCCCGAGCCCGCCCCCGGGGAGCTGATCGTGCGCTCAACCCACGTGGAGGGACCATCACAGGAGGACGGCCGCCCGCCCGACCCCTCCGCCGAGGAGGCCGGCGCGGGAGCGGCGGCCGGCCTCGAGGACCCCGGCCACGAGCCGGAGGAAGAGGAGATCTCCGGGGTCGCCCACGCCGATCCGGCGTCGCTCACCCCGCGGGGCAGATTGCGCGACGCCGTCACCGAGGACCCCGACTTCGCGTGGCAGCTGCCGAACGCGGCGAAGCTGTTGACGCGCTCGACTGGCGAGCAGGCCCGGCCGGACACCGCCGGACAGGAGCGCATCGCCACCAGCCTGGTGGAGGCGCTGGGCCATTTCGGCGTCGAGGCGAAGGTGATCGGGACCGTCGCCGGGCCGCACATCACCCGCTATGAACTGAGGTTGGCGCCGGGCACGAAGGTCGCGAAGGTCGCGCAGCTGAAGGACGACCTCGCGTATGCGCTGGCGGCCACCGACATCCGCATCCTCGCCCCGATCCCGGGCAAGCAGGCCGTGGGCGTCGAGGTGCCGAACGCCCACCGGCGGATCGTGAGGCTCGGAGACGTCTTCCAGGAGCCGCCCAAGGACTGGTCGCCGCTGACCGTGTGGCTGGGCAAGGACGTGGCCGGCAAGGCGATCGGCGCCGATCTGGCGAAGATGCCGCACCTGCTCGTCGCCGGCACCACCGGCGCCGGCAAGTCGGGGGCGATCAACGCGATGCTCTCGAGCGTGCTCCTGCGGGCCACGCCGCACGAGGTGAGGCTGGTGCTTGTGGATCCCAAGCAGGTCGAGCTGAACCACTACGAGTCGATCCCGCACCTGCTTACGCCGGTGATCACGAGCCCGCGCATGGCGGCCAACGCGCTCGGAAACCTCGTCAAGGAGATGGAGCAGCGCTACGGGATCATGTCGCTGGCGCGCACCCGCAGCCTGATCGAGCTGAATCGGGCGCGGGCAAAGCGCGACGAAGCGCCGCTGCCGTACATCCTGTGCGTGATCGACGAGCTCGCCGACCTGATGATGGTCGCCCCGGCCGATGTGGAGGACTCGATCATCCGCCTGGCACAGAAGGCGCGGGCGGTGGGCATCCACCTGGTGCTCGCGACACAGAGCCCGCGGGTCGACGTGATCACCGGGATGATCAAGGCGAACGTGCCCTCGCGGATCGCGTTCTCGGTCTCCTCGCAGACCGATTCGCGCGTGATCCTCGATCACAACGGAGCCGAGTCGCTGCTGGGTCAGGGCGACATGCTGTTCAGCCCGGTGGGCAGCTCGCGGCTTCAGCGCATCCAGGGGGCCTACATCGACGAGGCTCAGATCGCGAAGCTGACCGACGGATGGCGTCGCCAGGGTGAGCCGGAGCTGCGCGAGGAGCTGCTCGAGAAGGTCGAGCCGGACGCGCCCGAGGAGGGGGCCGGGGAGTTCGATCCCGACGAGGACCCGCTGCTGGGAGAGGCGATCGCGCTGGTGGCTGAGATGCAGACGGCGTCGACCTCGATGCTGCAGAGGCGCCTGCGGCTCGGATACACGCGGGCGGGCCGCCTGATCGACATGCTCGAGCGGCGCGGAGTGATCTCGGGCTATGAGGGATCCAAGCCCAGGCAGGTGCTGGTCACCGAGGCCGATCTACCCCGCGTGCTGGCGGCGCTCGGCGACCCTGCGGCAACCGCGAGCGACTAGCCTTCCACGGGACATGCCCGACATAGGCGAAACGCTCAGGGACGCGCGTATGCGGGCCCGTATCGACGTCTCGGAGATCGAGGCCAAGACGAAGATCAGGGCCAAGTACCTGCGTGCGCTGGAGAACGAAGAGTGGGGCCTTCTGCCGGGGCCGACGTTCGTCAAGAGCTTCCTGCGAACCTACGCGCAGGCGCTCGAGCTGGACGGCAAGGCGCTGGTGGAGGAATACCGGCTGAGCCACGAGGGCCTGACCGAGGCGGCGCTCGAGCCGATCGTGTCAAGCCCGCAGCGCTCGCGCTCGCCGGGTTCGGGCAGGGCCCCGAGGGGGCCATCACGAGGCTACATGGTGGTGGTCGGCGTGGTCGGCCTTCTGATCGTCCTTCTGGTCGTGGGCCTGCTCACCGGTGGCGGCGGCTCCTCCAAACACACCCAAAGCACCGCCTCGGCCCGGTCCGGTCAGAAGACCCATGCCCATCATGTCTCCGGCCGATCACCCACGGTTGCGCGATCGGACACGGTCACGCTCTCGCTGAGGCCGACCGCAGCCGTGTACGTGTGCCTGATCGGCGACAACGGCCGCAAGCTGATCCCCGGATCAGAACTGCAGCCCGGCTCGAGCACCCCGACATTTCACGCCAAGCGCTTTGAAATCACGCTCGGGAACAGCTCGCTGACGATGGTCATCGACGGCAGGTCGAGGACCGTGCCGCCATCCAGCCAGGCGATCGGGTACTCCATCACGAAGGCGAACGGGCGCCGGCCGTTGACGGCGGGCCGGCTGCCCACCTGCACGTGAGCGTGCGCGCGGGGATAGTGGTCACAGGCACCGAGGTGCTCAGTGGCCGCGTGAGCGACCGCAACGGCCCATGGCTGTCGGAGCGGCTCGGCGAGCTGGGGGTGGACCTCGCCTACATCACGATCGTGGGCGACCGCCCCGAGGACATGCGGGCGGCGTTGCAGTTCATGGCCGAGCAGGGCATCGACCTGGTGCTGACGAGCGGCGGCCTGGGCCCGACCGCCGATGACCTCACGGCCGAGGTGGTGGGGGGGTTTCAGGGGCGCGAGATGGTGCTCGACGAGGCGCTGTCGGAGCGGATAGCGCAGATCGTCAAACCACTCATGAAACGCTGGCCGAACCTCGACGAGGAGGCGATCCGGGCCGCCAACCGAAAGCAGGCGACGATCCCTGCCGGCGCCACCGTGCTCGAGCCGGTGGGGACCGCGCCGGGGCTCGTGGTTGCGCCCGAGGGAAACGGAACTCCACCCGCTCAGCCCACCCCGGCGGCGCCCTCGGCCCCGTCCGCCTCCGGCTCGCCAGCCTCCGGCGCGCCCGTCTGCGGGCCCACGATCGTCGTCCTGCCGGGGCCGCCGCGCGAGCTGCAGCCGATGTGGGAGCAGGCCGTCGCGGCAGGCACGCTGCGTGCCGCCCTCGCCGGCGCTATCTCCTACCGCCAGCGTATGTTGCGGCTGTTCGGGATACCCGAGTCGGAGATCGCAGAGACGCTGCGCGTGGCCGCACGCGAGGGGGTCGAGCTCGATCGCCTGGAGATCACGACGTGCCTGAAACGGGGCGAGATCGAGGTTGTGACCCGGTATGAGCCCGGCTCTGAGGATGCCTATGCGGCGTTCGAGCAGGTGGTCGAGAGGCGCCATCCGGACACGCTGTTCTCGACGGACGGCAGCTCGGTGGACGACCAGGTCGCGGCGCTTCTGCGCGGGGCGCCGCCGACCGCCGGCGCGGGTGGAGCGGGGGAAGGCGCCCACGCCGGCGGCCCGCGCGGCCCGCACACGATCGCAACGGCCGAGTCCTGCACCGGCGGCCTGCTGGCGGCGCGGCTGACGGATCCGCCGGGCGCCTCGGAGTACGTGAAGGGCGGGATCGTGGCGTACTCCGACGAGGTCAAGATCGCCCACGCGGGCGTGCCCGCGGAGCTCCTTGAGGCGCACGGGGCCGTCTCGGAGGAGGTGGCGCGGGCGCTCGCCGAGGGTGCGCGTTCGCATCTGGGTGCGGACGTCGGCGTGGGGGTGACGGGCGTGGCCGGCCCCGGCGGCGGCAGTGACGAGAAGCCCGTGGGCCTCGTGTGGCTGAGCGTCGTCACCGCGATGGACGGGCCCGAGGGCGAGCTGACGCGCTCGGTGAATCTCCCCGGCGGGCGCCCGGACGTGCGCGACCGCGCGACCACCGTGGCGATGCACCTGATCCGGCGCGCGCTCTTGATCAGCCGAGCGGACACCCTCTAGCATCGCTTCGGCGATGTCCCGCAGAGCTTCAGCCCGGCTGTTCGTCGCCGCCGAGGTGCCGGCGTCCGTGCGCGAGCGGCTGGCCGGCTGGGCGCGCGTCGCGGCGGCGGCGGCTCAGCCGGGGGGCGCTCCCCGGCCGCTGCGCCTGCTGGATCCGGAAAGCCTGCACCTGACCCTGTGCTTCCTGGGCAGCCGCCCGGTCGAGGAGATCGCGGCGATCGGCTCCACGCTGGGCGCATGCGCCACAGTTGTGGGCGAGTTGTCGGTGGGCGCCCCGCTGTGGCTGCCCAGGGCGCGCCCGCGCTCGCTGGCGGTCGCGATCCACGAGCAGGGGGGAGGGCTCGCGGACCTGCATGCCGCGGTCACCGCCGCCATCTGCCAGACGACCGGCTGGGAACCCGAGCGAAGGCGCTTTCGGGCGCACATCACGCTGGCGCGCACGCGCGGACGGGCGGGTGCGAGGGCGGGCGGGCCGGCGGGCAGCCGCAGGGGCGGGAAAAGGGGCGAGAGGGCGGGCGGGGATCGCATAAGCGCAAGCCCGGCCGGTGCGGGCCCCGGCCTTCCGCCCACGCCGCCGCTTCGCTTCACCGCCGAGTCGCTGACCCTCTACCGCTCCTGGCTGTCACCGGCCGGCGCAACCTACGAGGCGCTCGCGACCTGCGCCCTGTCGCCTGCCGCGATATGACCCGGCGGGTCGCTCAGGGTTCGCCTTCGGGGGCAGCGCAGACCGACGTCCAGTGGGCGCTCGAGAGCAGCGGAGCCGAGTCGCTTTCGCAGCCGAATTCGGAGGCGCCGGCACACGAGTAGGAGCCGTCCGCCGCCTGGACGGGGACCGTGCCGTCTTCGCAGCCTACTTCGTCGGCGACGCTCGATTCGCCGCCGCAGACGAGCGTCGAGCCGGAGCTCGAGGGCACGGGGACCGAGCCGTCTTCGCAGACCGGCAGGGATTCGTCGTCACAGGAGAAGGAGCCGTCGCCCGCACGCACGGGGGCGCTGCCGTCTTCGCAGACCGCTTCGGGAGAGCCCGAGTCGCCCGCCTCGGCCGGGCAGACGAGGGTGGTGCCGCTCTTCGAGAGCTCGGGGACCGCCCCGTTGCTGCAGGCCGGTTCGGATTCATCGGCGCACGTGAACGAGCCGCCACCGCCGTCGACGGGGGCGCTGCCGTCTTCGCAGACGGCCGGGGACATGGCGCCCGCCGCGGACGCCGCCCTCTTCCTCGCCGCCTTGGTCTTGCCCTTGCCCTTCTTGGCATGCTTGTGGTGGCGCTTGGTCTTGGAGCGCCCGTGCGCCTTGCCCTTGTGAGCCGCCTTCGATGCGCGCTTGGCGTGAGCGCACGCGTGGGCGGGCTCAGACCGGGCGCTGGAGGAGGGTGGACAGCTCGCACCACGCGCCTGGGCGATGGCCTGCGGTGACAGCGCGAGCAGCACGACGAACGTCACCATCGACAGTGCCGCTGCGAGCAGCGCGGTGAGGCTCCGGCGGGAAACGCTTGCGGTCAAGAGGATCTCCAGGCGTCGAACGAGTGCAGGACTCATGTCATCGTCCGTGCGCGCGTGAGCGTGAGCGCGGGGGCGCCGTCTGGACGAAGAACCCTGATCGAGCCCCCGCCCGCCCCGCCTGCCCGCTCCGTGCGGCCCGCGCCCGATCCAGCCCGCCCCGCCCGGCGTTTCGCCGCGGTCGCGGGGCGGTGTGGGGCACGGCATGCGAACAACTGTTCCGTCCGGAGTGCCCCTTATGTTGCGCAGCTCATCTCGAACCGAGGAGTCTGATCATGTCGGTGACCGACCAGGAGAAGGCCGCCAGGGCGCGTGACGCCGCGCTTCAGGGCGCGCTCACGCAGATCGAGCGCGAGTTCGGCAAGGGCACGGTCATGCGCATGGGCGACGAGGGCGCCCAGGTGCGCTGCGACGCGATCCCGACGGGTGCGCTCTCGCTCGATCTGGCGCTGGGGATCGGCGGCGTTCCCCGGGGGCGCATCGTCGAGGTGTTCGGTCCGGAGTCCTCGGGCAAGACCACGCTGATCTATCACGTGCTCGCCGAGGCGCAGAAGCTGGGCGGAGTATGCGCGTTCATCGACGCCGAGCACGCGATGGACCCGCTCTACGCAAAGGAGATCGGCGTCGACATCGACGAGCTGCTCGTCTCCCAGCCCGACTACGGCGAGCAGGCGCTGGAGGTCGCCGACATGCTTGTGCGCTCCGGCGCCGTCGACGTGGTCGCAATCGACTCCGTCGCCGCGCTGACCCCGCGGGTGGAGGTCGAGGGGCAGATGGGCGACCAGACGGTCGGAGCGCAGGCGCGCATGATGTCCCAGGCGATGCGCAAGCTCGCCGGCAACCTCAACCGCACCCAGACGCTCTGCATCCTGACCAACCAGATCCGTGAAAAGGTCGGTGTCATGTTCGGGTCGCCGGAGACCCAGCCGGGCGGTCGCGCTCTGAAGTTCTACGCCTCCCAGCGCCTGGACATCAGGCGCATCGAGACGCTCAAGGACGGCACCGAGGCGGTGGGCAACAGGGTGCGGGTGAAGGTCGTCAAGAACAAGGTGGCCGCCCCCTTCCGCCAGGCCGAGTTCGACATCGAGTTCGGGAAGGGCATCTCCACCTCGGGCTGCCTGATCGATCTGGGGCTCGAGCACAACATCGTCTCCAAGTCGGGCTCGTTCTTCTCCTACGGCAACGACCGCCTCGGCCAGGGACGCGGCAACGCCAAGGCCCATCTCGATCAGAACCCCGAGCTCGCGAAGGAGATCAACGACAAGATCTACGCGGCGATGGGCCTGGGCCCGGACCTCGTCACCCCGATCGACCGCGACAAGGACACGCCACCGCCGATCGCCAGCGAACCGGCGGTGGCAGCCGCGTAGGGGAACGGTCCGTGCGCCGGCTCTCGCGCCGGTCGTGCGTTTTGGCTGCGTCGCTGGCCACCCTGGTCGTGCCGGCGGGGTCTTCCGCGCACCGGTCCCTGTACCTGTCCCAGGCCTCGGCCAGGCGCGCGATCACGACCTACGAACGCGCTTACTGGGAAGGTCACAGCGTGAGCATGCGGGTGGTCAACTGCGTGCGCCACAGCGATCTGCAGGTGGACTGCACGGCCGAGGCGCGGTCGGGCGAAGGCATGCTGATCTCGACGACCGACTCAGCCACGCTGCTTCGCCAGGACATCATCCGCGTGCATCCCGGCCGCGTCGAAGAGGTGCTCGTGCTGCGGGGATAGGCTTCAGCTTCTGCCATGAAGCGCTACCACCTCACGAGCGGTTAGCGCAGGCAGCGGGTGCGGGGCGCAATTGCAACCAGAGCGCGGCTCGACCGACGCCCGGGCGGACCAGGACCACCGCTTGAGGAGTTTCCCGAGCATTCAGGCTCGGCGCAGCGCGCGCAGGATCATCAGGGGCTTGGCGGCGACGCGTGGGCCGACTGCGAGAGCAAACAGGACGGTCGCCGCCAACGGCCTCAGGTGGGGCCGTATACGGCGTATCCTGCCCTGCTCGTCCAGCTCGAAGACCATTGCATCGTCGATGCGCATGCCGAGGATCTTGGCGTGGGTGACAGCGAGGCGCGTGGCTCCGTCGCCGACCGGCGCGTCCCAGTCGACGCCGCGCAGAATCGAGTAGACGACTGTGAGTATGCCTCTCACGTCGTCTCCCTTGAAGGTCATGCGGCCAAAGAGCGGGGACGGGAGCTCGACGCCGCTGGCGAAAGTGGCGGCCATTGCCGTCATATCACCCGCCTCCGTCGCCGCGCAGTAGCGCGTAACCGCGTCGTCCACGCCAACGATTATGCACACCGTCGCCTCGTTCGGGCTTGCCCCCGCGAACACATTGGACCCGGCGGCGTGATCGACCGGGCCCGGTGGGGTCGCGGGGTCCTCATCGAGGTGCCGGCGGCGTGGTCATGGTCTCCTGGGTCCGAAGGGCCTACCCTTTCGCGGGAGAGAAGCACTGCCGGAGCCAACGTATATGCAAAAGCGCTACCACCTCACGACCTTCGGCTGCCAGATGAACGAGCACGACTCCGAGCGGATGAAGGGCATGCTCGAGTCGCTCGGCTACGCGGAGGCGCCGGCGCGAGCGGAGGCCGACCTGATCCTGTTCAACACGTGCTCGATCCGGGAGTCGGCGGACAGCCGCTTCATCGCGCACCTCGGGGAGGCCAAGCGGCTGAAGCGCGAGCGCCCCGAGCGGGTGGTGGGGGTCGGCGGCTGCTGGGCTCAGTCGGTGAAGGAGGAGGTGTTCGAGCGCTTTCCGTTCGTCGATGTGGCGTTCGGTCCCGGACAGGTGCACAAGCTCGCGGAGTTCCTGACCAGCGACTCGCTCACTGCTCAGGGCTACTTCGAGTTCGAGGGCTTCACCGGCCATCTGCCGGCGCGCCGAGCTCGACCCTTCCAGGGGTGGCTGCAGATCAGCGTGGGCTGCAACTGCGCCTGCTCCTACTGCATCGTCCCGTCCACGCGCGGGCGCGAGGTCAGCCGCCCGCCGGGCGAGCTGGTGGCCGAGGTCAGGGCGATGGCCGCGGGCGGCGTGAAGGAGATCACGCTGCTCGGGCAGAACGTCAACTCCTACGGGCGCGATTTGCCATCCCGGGGCCGGTCCGCCGGGGGCCGCGGCGCGGGCGTGCGCGACCGGACTGCGCCCGAACGCGCCACGTTCGCCGAGCTGCTCGGCCTCCTCGACGGCGTCGACGGGATCGAGCGCATCCGCTACACGAGCCCCCATCCGAAGGACATGCGCGAGGACGTGATTCGCGCGCATGTCGATCTGGAGAGCGTGTGCGAGCACATCCACCTGCCGCTCCAGTCGGGCTCGAGCCGGATCCTCAGGGCGATGCGGCGCACCTACGATCGCCGGCGCTATCTGGAGCGGGTGGCCCTGATTCGCGAGCACCTCGCTGACGCCTCGCTCACGACCGACATCATCGTCGGCTTTCCGGGGGAGACCGAGGAGGACTTCGCGCAGACGCTGGAGGTCGTGCAGGAGGTCGGCTTCGACGGCGCGTTCACGTTCATCTTCTCCCCGCGTCGCGGCACCGAGGCGGCGGAGATGAGCGCCGGGGAGGTACCCCATCCGGTCAAGGTGGAGCGGATGGAACGCCTGCTTGAGCTCGTTCAGCGCGACGCGCTGGCGCGCGCCCGGCGCTTCCTCGGGCGCACGCTCGAGGTGCTGGTCGAGGGCCCCTCGCGGACCGACCCCGAGCGTCTGCGCGGGCGCACGCGCCACAACAAGGTCGTGAACTTCAGCGGCCTTGCGAGTCCCGGCGAGCTGACCGGCGTGTGCATAACCTCGACGACCAGCCAGACGCTCGCCGGGGAGGAACGCCTGCTGGCACGCGCAGGCGGCCGCTAGATCGCCGGGGGGTCATGCCGCGGGGCGGGGACGGCCCGCGAGCCGCCGCCGGCGGCGCCCGGTGGAGGAGGCGCGTCGCCG
>Ga0302184_10002942_pt1 | contig 10681 bp, 10 predicted proteins | sample I_Palsa_N3_3_FD_200233 | JGI IMG/M metagenome (GOLD analysis project Ga0302184, IMG submission 200233) | Peat permafrost microbial communities from Stordalen Mire near Abisko, Sweden - I_Palsa_N3_3 | ecosystem: Environmental > Terrestrial > Soil > Palsa > Peat permafrost | place: Sweden...
GGTGCGCCTGGCCCAGGAGCTCGAGGAGGTGCGCCGCTCCTTCCGCGCCGAGCTGACCGTGCCCTACCGCGGCGGCCTCGAGCTCGTGCGCGCCGCCGACGCCCGCTCCCCGTTTTCCAACCCGACGAAGAGGTCATAGACATGCAGCCCGATCGCTTCACGATCAAGTCACAGGAGGCGCTCGCCGCGGCCGCGCGGCTGGCGCAACAGCGCGCGAACCCGCAGGCGATGCCCGTGCATCTGCTGAGCGCGCTGCTCGATGCGGGCGCCCCCGCCGCGGGCGCGCCCGACGTGGCGGCGACCGCCGCCGGCGGCGTGGTGCTGCCGGTGCTCGCCAAGCTCGGCGTCGAGCTGCCCGCGCTGCGCGCGGAGACAGAGCGGGCGCTCGAGGAGCTGCCGCGCCTGTCCGCGAGCTCCTCGCCGCCCGCGACCGTGCCCTCGAGCGAGCTCACCGCCGTCATCCAGGCCGCCGAGGGCGAGGCGCAGGCGCTGGGCGACCAGTACGTCTCGACCGAGCACCTGCTGCTCGCGCTGTCGGCCGAGCCTGGCCGCGCGGGTGCGGCGCTGCGATCGGTGGGCGCCAGCCGCGAGCGCCTGCTGCAGGCGCTCAGCGAGGTGCGCGGCTCGCACCGCGTCACCGACCAGTCCCCCGAGGAGAAGTACGAAGCGCTCGAGCGCTTCGGCCAGGACCTCACGCAGGCGGCCGAGCAGGGCAAGCTCGACCCCGTGATCGGACGCGACGAGGAGATCCGCCGCGTGATCCAGGTGCTCTCGCGCCGCACCAAGAACAACCCCGTGCTGATCGGCGAGCCGGGCGTCGGCAAGACGGCGATCGTCGAGGGCCTCGCCCAGCGGATCGTCTCCGGCGACGTGCCCGACTCGCTGCGCGAACGGCGCGTGATCGCGCTCGACATCGGCTCGCTCGTCGCGGGCGCGAAGTACCGCGGCGAGTTCGAGGACCGTCTGAAGGCGGTGCTTGGCGAGGTCTCCGAGGCTCAGGGCAACGTGATCCTGTTCCTGGACGAGCTGCACACGATCGTCGGCGCGGGCGCCGCCGAAGGCTCCGTCGACGCCGCCAACCTGCTCAAGCCGATGCTCGCGCGCGGTGAACTGCGCTGCGTCGGCGCGACCACGCTCGACGAGTACCGCAAGTACATCGAGAAGGACGCCGCGCTCGAGCGCCGCTTCCAGCCGGTGATGGTCGGCGAGCCGTCGGTCGCCGACACGATCGCGATCCTGCGCGGCCTGAAGGAGCGCTACGAGGTGCACCACGGCGTGCGCATCCAGGACAGCGCGCTGATCGCCGCCGCCACGCTCTCGGACCGCTACATCGCCGACCGCTTCCTCCCCGACAAGGCGATCGATCTCGTCGACGAGGCGGCCTCGCGCCTGCGCATCGAGATCGACTCGCTGCCGACCGAGATCGACGAGGTCGACCGGCGCGTGATGCAGCTCGAGATCGAGCTGACGTCGCTGAGCAAGGAGACCGACGCGGCCTCCGCCGAGCGCCGCGAGGCGATCGAGCGCGAGCTCGCCGAGCTGCGCGAGCGCTCGGCCGCGATGAAGGCCCAGTGGCAGAGCGAGAAGCAGGCGATCCAGGGGATCTCCGAGCTGAAGGAGCGCCTCGAGCAGTACCGCATGGAAGCCGAGCGCGCGCAGCGCGAAGCCGACCTCGAGCGCGCGTCCAAGCTGCTCTACCAGGACATCCCCGAGCTCGAGCGCCAGCTTGCCGAGCTCGAATCCAGCGAGGGCGAGCGCGGCGAGAGCGCCGGGCCGGTGTTCCTCAAGGAGGAGGTCGACGCCGACGACGTCGCGGAGGTCGTCGCGCGCTGGACCGGCATCCCGATGACTCGTCTGCTGGAGGGCGAAACGGAGAAGCTGATCCACATGGAGGAGCGCCTGCACGAACGCGTCGTCGGCCAGGACGAGGCGATCGAGGCGGTCGCCACCGCGCTGCGCCGCTCGCGCGCCGGCCTGCAGGACCCCGACCGCCCGATCGGCTCGTTCCTGTTCCTCGGCCCCACCGGCGTCGGCAAGACCGAGCTCGCACGCGCGCTCGCCGAGTTCATGTTCGACTCCCAGGACGCGATGATCCGCATCGACATGTCCGAGTACATGGAGAAACACTCTGTCTCCAGGCTCGTCGGCGCGCCCCCTGGCTATGTCGGCTACGAAGAGGGCGGCCAGCTGACCGAGGCCGTGCGCAGGCGCCCATATGCGGTTGTGCTGCTGGATGAGATCGAGAAGGCCCACCCCGACGTGTTCAACGCGCTGCTGCAGGTGATGGACGACGGCCGTCTCACCGACGGCCAGGGGCGGACGGTCGACTTCAAGAACACGGTGCTGATCATGACGTCGAATATTCCCGTGGGCGAAGGGCTGTCGGACACGCAGATCCGCAGCGCGCTGCTCGAACACTTCAAGCCGGAGTTCATCAACCGCCTCGACGACATCGTGCGCTTCGACGCGCTCAGCCGCGAGCAGATATCCGAGATCGTCGACCTGCAGGTGGCGCGCGTGATCGAGCGCGTCGCCGAGCGCGGCGTGCAGGTCACGCTCACCGACAGGGCGCGCGAGCTGATCGGCAACATGGGCTATGACCCCACCTACGGCGCGCGCCCGCTGCGGCGCGTGATCCAGAAGCAGCTCACCGACCGCCTCGCGCTCGCGCTGCTCGCCGGCGAGATCCGCTCGGGCGACTCCGTCACCGTCGACGCCGTCGACGGGGAGCTCGCGCTGGAGAAGGTCGCGGCGGACGCGCCGGTCGCGGCCTGAGCGGCGGGTGCGCTCAGGTCTCGGCAGCGGAGACACGGCGCGGGCGCCGAGCATCGGCTCCAGGCGCGATACTTGGTCTCCGTGCGCGATCAGCAAACCAGGATCTGAGGAGCCACCATGCCCACCTACATCATGCTCACGACACTGACCCCCGAGGGCGTGCAGACGGTCAAGAACAACCCGCAGCGGATCAACGAGGTCAACAAGGAGGTCGAACAGCTCGGCGCGACCGTCAAGGCGCAGTGGGCGACGCTCGGCCACATCGACTTCATCTCGGTCGTCGAGGCGCCCGACGAGGGCGCGATGGCGCGCCTATCGCTCGAGCTGGGCTCGCGCGGAACGGCGCGCTACGAGACGCTCGCGGCGATCCCGATCGACGACTTCATCGCGTCGCTGTGAGTGCCTCAGGCCAGGAGGGGCGGCCGTCGGGCGCCCCCGGGATATCGCTGGTCCCCGAGCCGATGGAGGAAGCCGAAGTGCAGGCGCAGCTCGACGACATCGACGTCGATGCGCCGCGCGTCGGCATCGTGATGGGCTCCAAGAGCGACATGGAGGCGATGGAGAAGGCGGCCAAGGAGCTCGAAGAGCGGGGCATCCTGCACGAGGTGCGGGTGATGTCCGCCCACCGCGAGCCCGACCTCGTCGCCGAATACGCCAAGAACGCGCGCATGCGCGGACTGCGCGTGATCATCGCCGGCGCGGGCATCTCCGCGGCGCTGCCCGGCGCCGTCGCCGCGCACACGGACCTGCCCGTGATCGGCGTGCCGCTGTCCGGGCGCCTGACCGCCGCCGGCGGGCTCGACGCGATCCTCTCGATCGTGCAGATGCCCCCCGGCGTGCCCGTCGCGTGCGTGGGGCTCGACAACCCGCGCAACGCCGCGATCCTCGCGGCGCAGATCCTCGGGGCATGAGGACGCTGGCGCGAGGCGCCGGACGCGCCGCGCCGGCGCCCGGCGATAATCAACGGGCATGATCGCCCGCTACACCCGCCCCGAGCTCGGCCGCCTGTGGAGCGAGGAGGCGCGCATGGATGCCTGGCGGCGGGTCGAGCTGGCGGCTTGCGAGGAGCTTCCCGGCCTGCTCGGCGTCGACGGCCCGAGCGCCGCCGAGCTCGAGGCGATCCGCGGCGCGAGCTTCACCGTCGGCGAGGTCGAAGAGCGCGAGCTCGTGACCGAGCATGACGTGGCCGCGTTCGTCGACGTGCTCGCCGCGTCCGTCGGCGAGGCCGGGCGCTGGATCCACTTCGGGCTGACCTCCTCCGACGTGCTCGACACGGCGCTCGCGCTGCAGCTGCGTGCCGCCGGCGAGGTGATCGTGCCAGGTGCCCGCGCGCTCGTGGCGGCGCTCGCGACACGCGCGCGTGAGCACGCGCACACGCTCAGCGTCGGCAGGACCCACGGCGTGCACGCGGAGCCGACGACGTTCGGGATCAAGCTCGCAGGCTTCGCCTTCGAGGCGGCTCGCAACGCCGCGCGTCTGGAGCGCGCGTTTGCGCAGGTCGCCGTCGGCGCGGTGTCGGGCGCCGTCGGCACCTACGCCGCCACCAGCCCCGAGTTCGAGGCACGCGTGCTCGGCCGCCTGGGCTTGGAGCGAGAGCAGGTCTCCACGCAGGTCGTGCCGCGCGACCGCCACGCCGAGCTGCTCAGCGCGATCGCGCTCGCGGGCGCCGGCCTGGAGCGCTTCGCCACCGAGGTGCGCCACCTGCAGCGCACCGAGGTGCGCGAGGTGCAGGAGCCGTTTCGCGCCGGCCAGAAGGGCTCCTCGTCGATGCCGCACAAGCGCAATCCGATCAAGAGCGAGCAGATCGCCGGCCTCGCGCGCGTGCTGCGCGGCAACGCCCAGGCGGCGCTCGAGAACGTCGCCCTGTGGCACGAGCGCGACATCTCCCACTCCTCCGTCGAGCGCGTGATCCTGCCCGACTCGACGATCCTGCTCGACTACCTGCAACACCGCGCGATCGCGCTCGTGCAGGGTATGACTGTCGACGTCGAGCGCATGCGCGCCAACCTCGAGCTCACCCACGGCGCGCTGTTCTCCCAGCGCGTGCTGCACGCACTCGTCGAGGCGGGGTCCTCGCGCGACGAGGCCTATCGCGTCGTCCAGGAGCTCGCGCAACGCGCCTGGGACGACGGCATCCCGCTGCGCGAGCTGCTCGCCGCCGACGAGCGCGCACGGGGGCTGGACCTGGATGCGATCTTCGACTACGCCCACTACGTGCGCCACGCCGACGAGATCATCGCGCGCCTCGACACGATCGCCTGACCCGGCCGGGCGAGGACGCGGCAGCGGGCCGTCATCCGGTCGTCAGGCGCTGGTAGCATCGCGCCGCGTGACCGCAACGCTCGACGAGATGGCCCTCATCGCCCGCGGCAAGGTCCGCGAGATGTACGACATGGAGGGCGTCGAAGGGATCGCGGGGGTGCCGCCGCCGCTGCTGATGGTCGCCAGCGACCGCATCTCCACCTACGACGCCGTGCACCCCACGCCGATCCCCGACAAGGGCAAGGTGCTCACGGGGCTGTCGGTGTTCTGGTTCGAGAAGACCGCCGGGATCGTTGCCAACCACCTGATCTCCGCCACCGACGAGGTCCCCGACGAGGTGCGCGGGCGCGCGCTGGTCGTGCGTCGTCTGCGGATGCTGCCCGTCGAGTGCGTCGTGCGCGGCTACATCACCGGCTCCGGCTGGAAGGACTACCAGGCCACCGGCTCGGTTTCGGGGATTGCGCTGCCCGAGGGCCTGCGCGAGTCCGAGCGCCTGCCCGAGCCGATCTTCACGCCCAGCACCAAGGCCGACGTCGGCCACGACGAGGCGATCGACTTCGAGGGCGCCGTGGCGCTCGTCGGCGATCGCGCACTCATGGAGCGCGTCAGGGACGCGTCGATCGAGCTGTACTCGTTCGCCGCCGAGCACGCGCTGGCGAACGGCGTGATCCTCGCCGACACCAAGTTCGAGTTCGGTCTGCACGAAAGCGATTCCGCCGACGGCGCCCCGGAGCTGGTGCTCGGCGATGAGGTGCTCACGCCCGACTCCTCCCGCTATTGGCCCGCCGACGGCTACGAGGTCGGCCACGGCCAGCCGAGCTTCGACAAGCAGTACGTGCGCGACTGGGCCTCGGCCAGCGGCTGGGACAAGAAGCCGCCCGCGCCTGCGATCCCCGAGGACGTCGTAGCGGGCACACGCGCGCGGTACGTGGAGGCCTACGAGCGCATCACCGGCGAGCCGTTTCAGGCGTGGCTCGATCGGACGGCCGCTTGAGAGCGCGCGTGCTGATCCGGCCGAAGGCCGGCATTCTCGACCCCCAGGGCGAGGCCGTACAGCGCGCGCTGCCCGCGCTCGGCTTCGCCGGCGTCGCCAACGTCCACGTCGGGCGTCTGATCGAACTCGACGTCGACGATCCCGACCAGCTCGCGCCGATGTGCGAGAAGCTGCTCGCCAACCCGCTCGTCGAGGATTACGAGGTAGTCCTCGACGCCGAAGTATAAACATGTGACGTATGTGCATGTGCTAGCGTAGGTGTATGTCGTCCCCACCTCTGACGCGCCGAACCCAGCTGTTGCTCGACGACGAGCTGCACCGGCGCTTGCGTGAGATTGCCGCGCAGAGGGGCATCTCCATGGGGGCGCTGATCCGCGAGGCAATCGACGAGAAGCTCTCGCAGGTGCAGGACGATCGTGCCACGGCGATCGAGAAGCTGCTCGCCGCGGAGCCCATGCCTGTCGAGGATTGGCCTGTGATGAAGAAGCAGATGCTCGAGGGCAGGTATGCCGGCGTCATGAAGCTGCTCGACGACGATTGACTCGCGGGTGCGTCGCTTTCTCTTCGACACGAGCGTGTTCCTCTACGCGCTCGGCGGCGAGCACCGGTACCGCGAGCCGTGCAGGGCGATACTCCGCGAGATGAGAGAGGGCCTCCTCACCGGAGAGGCGAGCGTCGAGTTGGTGCATGAGTTCGCCTACGTGCGATACAGGCGGACCGGTACTCGGGCCGATGCCGCCGAGTCGGCACGCGACGTTGCCCGCACATGCACGCTGCACGCCGTCGGTTCGGATGACGTCGAGCGCGCTCTGGCCCTGTGGTCTGAGCACGAGCGCCTGGACATGCGCGACGCGATCTTCGCCGCGCAGGCGTTGAATCGTGAGATCGATGCGATCCTCAGCCCCGATCGCGGCTTCGACGGGATTCCCGGGTTGGAACGCGTCGATCCGGCGGACACGAACGCGGTGGCAACGCTTAGATGAAGACCTCGAGATGAAGTTCGGCGTCGTCCGGTTCCCCGGCTCATGCGACGAGGTCGACGCGCTGCACGCCGCCAGGCGCGTCGGCGACGCCGAGCTGATCTGGCATGCCGAGCGCGACCTGAAGGCCGCCGACGCGATCGTGGTGCCCGGCGGCTTCTCATATGGCGACTACCTGCGCGCCGGCGCGATCGCGCGCTTCTCGCCCGCGATGGAGTCCGTGATCGCGTTCGCGCGCGACGGCGGTCTCGTGCTGGGCATCTGTAACGGCTTTCAGGTGCTGTGCGAGGCGGGCCTGCTCCCCGGCGCGCTGCTCGTCAACACGAACCTGCGCTTCACCTTCCGCCAGCTCCAGCTCGATGTCGTCCACGCCGACACCGCGTTTACGCGCGCGTGCGGCGTCAGCGCCAACGTCGACGCCGACGCCGACGGACAGCCGCGCCTGAGCATCCCCGCCAAGCACTCCTGGGGGCGCTACTACGCCGACGCGGACACGCTCGACGCGATGGAGCAGGCCGGCCAGATCGTGCTGCGTTACGCGGCTGGCCAGAACTTCAACGGGTCGCTGCATGACATCGCCGGCGTGTGCAACGGCGCCGGCAACGTCTTCGGCATGATGCCTCACCCCGAGCATGCCGTCGATGAGCTCATCGGCGGCTCCGTCGACGGCTTGAAGATCTTCGAGTCGATGCGGCTTGCCGTAGAGGGCGCGCGCCAGTGATTACGATCGCATTGACCGTATAACGATGGCTATACAGGACTCGAGGAGCGACACAAAGCCTGCCGCCGGCGTCGACGCCCCGTTGCCCACCGTCGAGGACGCGCTCGCGCTCGGCCTCACGCGCGCCGAGTACGAGCTCGTCTGCGCCAAGCAGGGCTGCGCGCCAAACCTCCTCGAGCTGGCGATGTACTCGCTGCTGTGGAGCGAGCACTGCGCGTACAAGCACTCCAAGAAGCTGCTGCGCACGCTGCCCACCGACGGCGAGCACGTCGTCATGGGCCCCGGCGAGAACGCCGGCGCCGTCGACGTCGGCGGCGGCCTCGTGTGCGCGTTCAAGGTCGAGTCCCACAACCACCCCAGCGCCGTCGAGCCGTTCCAGGGCGCCGCCACCGGCGTCGGCGGCATCCTGCGCGACATCTTCGCCATCGGCGCCCGCCCGATCGCCGTGCTCGACTCGCTGCGTTTTGGCGAGCCTGGCGACGCCAGCGCCGGCCAGAGCGGGTCGCCCGTCGCCGGCGAGGCCGGCTCGCCTGGCACGCCAGGCGCCACCGGCACTCGTGCGCGCTACCTGCTCGACGGCGCCGTCGCAGGGATTGGCCACTACGGCAACTCGATCGGCGTGCCCACGGTGGGCGGCGAGGTGTACTTCGAGGCGCCCTACGAGCACAACTGCCTGGTCAACGCCATGGCCCTCGGCCTCGCGCCGCGCGAGCGGCTCGTGCGCAGCGCGGCCGCCGGGCCCGGCAACGTGCTGGTTCTGTTCGGCGCGTCCACCGGGCGCGACGGCATCGGCGGCGCCTCCGTGCTCGCCTCCGCCGAGCTCGGCTCAGGCGGCGACGGCGACCACGACAAGCGCCCGACCGTCCAGGTCGGCGACCCGTTCGAGGAGAAGAAGCTGCTCGAGTGCTCGCTCGAGCTGCTCGAGCGCGGCCTGATCGTCTCGCTGCAGGACCTCGGCGCCGCCGGCCTCACCTCCTCCGCCGCCGAGATGGCCTCCAAGGGGGGTGTCGGGATCGACCTCGACGTCGCCAGGGTGCCGCTGCGCGAGCCCGGCATGGAGCCGTTCGAGATCATGGTCAGCGAGTCCCAGGAGCGCATGCTGTGCGTCGTCGAGCCCGCCAACCTCGACGCCGTGCTCGAGCTGTGCGCCAAGTGGGAGGTGAACGGCTCGCCGATCGGCGAGGTCACCGACAGCGGGCGCATGCGCGTGCTGCGCGACGGCCAGCTCGTCGGCGACATGTCCGTCGCCGCGCTCGTCGATGACTGCCCGCTGTACGACCTGCGGCCGCGCAAGCCCACCGAGGCGCTGTACGCGGCGCCGCCGGCACGCGCCGGCCTCACGCTCCAGACCGCCCCCCGGGACATCCTGCTCGCGATCCTCTCATCTCCAAACATCTCATCGCGCAGGCCGCTGTTCGAGCAGTACGACGCGATCGTGCAGTCGCGCACCGTGCGTCGTCCCGAGCAGGCGGACGCCGCGGTGCTCGCGCTCCCCGACGGCAGCGCGCTCGCCGTCAGCATCGACGGCAACGGCCGGCGCGTCGCCGCCGATCCCTACACCGGCACCGTCGAGGCGGTGCTCGAGTGCGCCGCCAACCTCGCCTGTGTCGGCGCGCAGCCGCTCGGCACGACCAACAACCTCAACTTCGGCAACCCCGAGAAGCCGCACATCGCGTGGCAGCTCTCAGAGTCCGTGCGCGGGCTCGGCGACGCCTGCCGCGCCCTGCGCGCGCCGATCGTCGGCGGCAACGTGTCCCTGTACAACGAGGGCGCCACCGGTCCCATATACCCGACGCCCGTGATCGGCATGGTCGGACGGCTGCCCGACGCGGCGCGCGCAGGGCGCCTGCGGTTCTCGGGGCACGGCCACGAGATCGCGCTGCTCGGCCCATTCGTCCCGGCGCTGCCCGCGAGTGAGCTTGACAAGCTGCGCGGACAGGCGCTTCCCGACGGCCTGCCGGCAATCGACATCGCCGGCGTGCGCGCAGCGCAGCTGGCGGTCCGCGACGCGGTTCGATCGGGTCTGCTCGACATTGCCGAGGGGGGTGTCGCGGTCGCGCTCGCCGAGTGCGCTCTGGCGGGCGGGGTCGGCGCCGAGGTCGAGCTCGACGGCTCGATCGAGGCGCTGTTCGGCGAGGGCCCGGGCGGCTTTCTGATCAGCGCTGCGCCGGGGTCGCTCGACGCGCTCACGGGAGCCGTGCCGCTGATCAGGATCGGCACGGTCGGCGGTGAGATGCTGAGGATCAGCGCCGGGGCACACTCGATCGCGGTGACGCTCGGGCAGCTCGTCGAGGCCCACTCTGCCTTCGCGGAGCTGTTCGCGTGACTGCTGCTAGCTTGTGATGGTGATGCGTGACGGACCGCGCGACGAGTGCGGAGTGTTCGGACTGTACGCACCGGGTCACGAGGTGTCGCGTCTGTCCTACTTCGCGCTGTACGCCCTGCAGCACCGTGGCCAGGAGTCGGCGGGCATCGCCGCGGCCGACCGCGGCGGGCACATCATCACGCGCCGCGAGCTCGGGCTTGTCAACCAGGTGTTCAGCGAGAACGACCTGCGCACGCTCGCGGGCGAGCTCGCGATCGGCCACGTGCGCTACTCGACGACCGGCTCCAACGCCTGGGAGAACTCCCAGCCGGTGCAGCGCTCGGAGGGCACCAACGGCTCCCGCCGCGAGGTCGCGCTCGCGCACAACGGCAACCTGATCAACGCGGTCGAGCTGCACGACGAGCTGATCGAGCGCGGCGTCACGTTCAGCTCGACCTCGGACTCGGAGATCATCGCCGCGCTGATCGCGACGCACCCGGCGGAGCGCGTCGAGGACGCGATCGCCGACGTCCTGCCGCGCCTGCGCGGCGCCTTCTCGATCGTCGTGATGACCAAGGACCGCGTCGTCGCCTTCCGCGACCCGCACGGGCTGCGCCCGCTCTCGATCGGCACGCTCGAGGCCG
>Ga0302184_10002943_pt1 | contig 10681 bp, 8 predicted proteins | sample I_Palsa_N3_3_FD_200233 | JGI IMG/M metagenome (GOLD analysis project Ga0302184, IMG submission 200233) | Peat permafrost microbial communities from Stordalen Mire near Abisko, Sweden - I_Palsa_N3_3 | ecosystem: Environmental > Terrestrial > Soil > Palsa > Peat permafrost | place: Sweden: Abisko...
CGCTGGAGCGTCCGAGCACACGGTCAACAGCGCCCACCACGGCGGTCTCCCACGCCGGTTCAGCCCTGCCCGGCAGCAGATCGCGCAGAAACGACACAGCGGCGTCCTGGCGCAGGTGCTCAGGCGCCACCCGCAGCGGGTCGAGCACGCCGCGCAGCGCCGGGTCGGGCTTCAGCGTCACGCACTCGGTGTGCGGCGCAACCTCCTCCAGCAGGTGAAAGCGGTGGTCGCCCTTCGGGTCGCAGTCGATGATCCGCGCGCCCTGCAAAAAGCCCTCGTACTTGAGCTTCTGATCGAGCGTCGTCTTTCCCGAGCCGAGCGCGCCAACGCTCAGGATCGTCGTGTTGCGATCGCTCTGAGACCCCTCGCTGAGGTTGAAGCGGACCGGCTGGCGCGAGCCCGTGAGCGTGTGCCCGAGATAGAAGCCCGCACGCGAGCCCGCCTCGTGGGACGCGGTCGGCATCATCGCCGCCACCTGCTCGGGGGTCAGCGTGTCGTCGTAGCCCGAGACCTTCGTGCGCTGCCCCGGCAGGTGCTGCATGAACAGCGGCATCTGATCCCCCAGCGGGCGGTGCAGACGGATCTCGCCGTAGGCGCGCCGCGTCATCTCCACACGCTCCTCGAGCTCCTCCTCGCTGTCGGCTCCGATCGCAATCGCCAGCGTCGCGCGCAGCAGCGGTGGACGGCTCGAGGACTGCAGATAGGCGAGCAGGTCGCGCGCCTCCTGCGTGCGTTGATAGCCGAGGTCGGAGATCCCCTGCTCGCCGTCTGACTCCGCGCGCACGATCTGATCGGCGTCCTGGATCCTGCGCCGCGCGATCCGCAGCGCCAGACCGTTCGGCAGAAAGCGCGCGTTCAACGACAGGTCGACCCCGAACGGCAGCGACTCCGGCGGCGCGAACATCAGCTCCACGCGCGCGCCCGGGAACTGCGCGCGCTCTGGCAGCGCCCCCAGCACCAACTGCGCCTGCCAGCTCGTGCCGGTCTCCGACTCGATTCGTAGCGCCCGCCCACGATGCTCGACGTAGCCATCCATCCAGCGCATCACGTCCCCCTCCAAGGGCGCCAGCGTCGCCTCGCCGTTGCGTTCGAACACGAGCGCGCGCGGCTCGTGTAGCCCATCGACTTCCGGCTCGGAGATGCCACGGCAAAAGGCCCTGCGCACCAGCCATTGCAGCTCCACGCCGCGTGCCTGCCTGACAGGCAGGTAATCCGCCAGGCGCGCGTGCGCCTGGTCGGCGCGCACCCGCGCGCGCTCCAGCTCCGAGACCTTCATCACGCGCCGGTCGCGCACCGAGAACGCGCGCCTGAGCCCCTCCAACCACTCGCGCGGATGGCGCTCGGCGGCACGCGAGACATAGGCGGCGACGTCGCGCTCGGGCTCGCGCAGGCTCACGATCAGGAATACCTCTGCCCGCGCCCCGCCGATCTCTGACAGATGCTCTTCGTGCTCCTGCAGATAGCGCCACTTCGCGCGCGCGTGAGTTCCGTCGTATCCATCGGGTGTCCCACCCGAGTCGTCTCCCAACTCGCGTGCGTAACGCTCCAAATTCCAGCGCCGTCCCACCCGCAGGATCTGCACATCGGCCTCGATCGCTTCCAGCGCGCCGAGCAGCGCGAGAAACCGCGCGCGCTTGCCGTCCTCCGAGAGCCATTCATATGACTCTGTCTCGATCGCGAACGCGGCCCAACCGTCGTCGAGCGCGTCGGCGAACACGCAGTTGCCGTACACGAAGCCAATCGGCGGCTTCATCTACCCGTCCCGCGAGCTGCGTTCCCGCGCTCCGTCCGGTGCTCGAGAGCGACAGCAGCCTCGGCCCTCGGCGCGGTATCAGCCGCACGCACATCCAGTCGCGCCCCAGGGGCGAGCGCGATCACCTGGCCGCTGCTCAGCGCCCCTGCCCCCGGCAGCTCGCGTACGATCAGCGAGCCAGCCGATCCCAGCCACCCTGCACCCCGGTCGACTCGCTCGTGCGCGGTCGTGATCAGCACGGCGCCGGGCCCGGTGTAGCGCAGGCGGCGCATTGCACCGTCGGAGCCGTCCGGCAGCAGCAGAATCTCCTCGGGACACCAGCACTCCTCGGGTCCGCCGCAGGGCCGCACCCCGGCGAATCGGCGTGAGCCCACTCGATAGCGAAGCAGCGCATACGCGGCTAAATGAAACGGCCGGCCCTCGATCCGGATCACGCTCAGCACGGTCGCGCTCGCGACCGGCAGCGCAAGATCGCGCAGGTACCAGGGCAGCGCTCCGATCACAGCCCCAACCAGCGGCAGACCGCCGGCGATCAGCATCGCCAGCAGGATCGCGAGGAAGTAGACGACGCCCCGCACGGGGATCCCGCCCGGATTCAGCCGCAGCTGATCGACGCGATAGATGCGCCGCTCCAGATCGAACACCGCGCGGTATGAGCGAATCTCCATCACGGTCTCCTCTCAGGCTCCCGCAGTCCCGTCCCAATCTCTCCCGCGCACATAGCGATCCCCGCTTCAGGATCCGAACAGCGAGGTGACCGTGTCCTGCAGCAGGCTCAAGCCGGCCGGGGTGGCCAGCAGCACCGCGACGATCCCCACCACGAACACCCCCGCCGCCTCCTTGAAGTCGCGGCGGAAGGCCAGCACGATCGAGGCGATTGCCAGCGCGAGCCCGATCAGGCTCATCGCCACGGTGCGTGCGGTGTCGCCCGCTTTCGCGGCGGCCGATTCGAGCGAGGTCCCCGTTTTTTCGGCGGAGACCGCCTGCGACGTGCTCCCTTGAACCTTCGCCTGAGAGGGCGTCTGCACCGCGGCTCGGGCGGCGGCGGGAGTGAGCATCGCCGCCGCACAGCCGAGCACCAGGACCGCGCATCCGATCGCCGCGGCTCCTTGCGTCCGCCGGAGTGCCGAGAGGACAAGTTGAGGGTGATTGATGAGTCGGGGACGGCGAATCGGTTTCATTGCTGGCTCCTTTTCTTGCTTGGGTTGTGTGGCTAGTTGTCTGGGTCCATCTGAATCGCGGAGACCTCCCAGCGGCCCTGCACGCGGGCCACGTCGAGTTCGTAGGCGAGCGTGTAACGAGCGCCGCGCGCGTCCGCGGCCGCCACGACGGCAATCACCGCGCCAGCGCCCTGCGCCCAGTCCAGGCGTTGCACCGATTCCAAGCTCAGCGCGGCGGTCGGCAACGAGACGTGCGCATCGGCGGTCAGATCCGCGGCGAGCTCCGAGCTCGAGGCGGCAAGGTAGTTGCGCAGGGCGCGCGCCACGACCGTCGCGAGCGCCGGTTCGTCGACTTCGCCGGCGTGCCCCTGCATCTGTGCCGGGCCGGTGGCGGGCGCACCTACGAACGCGGGATAGCCGCCCAGCGCGAGGCTCCCTCCCGCGGTACGCACGACGCTAACCGTCAGGTATTGCAGGCCCGCGTCGTCAGTCTGCGCGGCCACCGTGTACACGTGCTCGGGGCGGGCGGGCACCAATTCCAATTCCCGCTCCTGCACGACTTCGGCCCACTCCACGCGCTGCTCGCCGCTCGACGGCGGCTCGAGGCCCGCGTCGGGATCGATCCCGGGCCCCACGAACGGAGCCAGGGCGGTTTCGTGAGCCTGCGGTTCGGCCGAGTTCCAGGTCAGGTAGCTGCGCGCGAACTGCACAGCAAAGCCCTCGGCGGCGAGGTCCGGCGGCGCGGGGCCGGGTGCAACGACCCTCGGCGTCGCCGGCCGCGGCGGGTCGATCGCAAAGCGCGCGCTCGCCGCGAGTCCCGCGACGGCCAGCGCGCTCACCAGGTAACGGGGCCATTCCCGTGCCATGCGGATCCGCCACAACGGCCGTGTCCCGATCCGAACCTGCGCGTTTGGCGTGCTCGTTCCCATCGCTCAGCGCTCGAATCCGAACTCGGATCGTCTTTCGGCCGCCGGGCTCTGAGCCGGGCGCACCACCGCCGCATCCGCCGAGGCATCGGCGGCAGTGCTCTCGCCCGTTGCGCTCATCGCGCTCTGCTGCGCCGGTGCCTCCGCAACGGCCTCAAGCTGTGACGGGCGCGGAACATAGTCAACGACCGCCGCATCCCACGCGCGCGGATGGGTGGGAATGTGAGTGGGAAGATGATTGGGTGAGTGGGTAGTGAATGGGTGGGAAGCTGATCCGCTGCCTCGTGCAACCGGTGCGGGGAGCAAGCGCGTCCTCTTGGCGGGACGTACGACCGCGGACCCAGAGAACGAAGGCCGAGCGCCGGCAATCAAGGGTGGGCGCACTACCCGGGGGGAGTGCGTTGACGCGATCAAGCTCCCCTGTGGACCCTCAGCGTCACTATGGGCCCGCGCGACGTTCAGAAAGACCACGCCGCCGACGGTGCCCACGGCTGCCGCGAGCATCGCCACCCCGGCCATGCGGTGTAGTCGGCGCTCCCGTACCACCCCGCGTGGCCGGTGCTCCCCTCCCACTCGGTGACCTACGATTTCAACCGGCAGCGGGAGCTCACCCAACGGAGGCTCGCTAATCGGGATCTCGCCAAGCGGGAATTCACCAAGCGGCCGCTCACCGCCGACGGATGCGATATCCGACCCGGCGCCATTTAGATACTCCTCCTCCGAGTACACGCGGTAGACCTCGCGCGGACGCCGGCGTAGGAGCGTCATGCGATCGCCACCGTAGTCATTGCGAGGAGCACCGGGTCTCCAACCACGCTGACGGCCGGAAGCCAAGGCGGGGAGACACCCGGCTTCCGGCCGCTTGCGCGCGGATGGGTATCACCGTGCACTCGTCCGTCTGATCGAGTGCCGGCGTCCCGGGGAACACACCTATGAATGGGGGAGTGATATTCATAGGAGGTCCCTGTCTCTCTCTCCGACCGATGGGCCCAAACGGGACATACGGCGCGGAAAACTTTCTTCGCTCGCCTCCATCAGCTCCCGCAAACGTGCGCGGGCCCGCTGGGAGACCTTGCGGTACTTGTCCCTGGACCAGCCGAAGCGATCGCAGAACTCGACGCATTCCATCCCCGAATCGGCAAGGCTCGAAAGAAGGAGTCGTTGATCCTCGGTCAGCCTGTGCATGACCTGACCGAGACTGCGTAGGTCCATCCGCAGCATCACGAGCCGCTCGATCTCGGCGCGGACGTCGGCGACCTCGATGCCATCGGCGCCGTCTCCCAGGCGCAACGCGTGATCGAGCGCCGCCTGTGCGGGGCTGCGCCCGCGCAACGCGCGGCGATGGTCGTAGATGCGCGAAAGGAAGCGCTGCTCGAGCACGTTTGCCATGTGGGTGCGGGTCACGTACGTGCCTGCGCCACCATCACGCGCTTTCGCGAGCAGCTCGAGCGTGGCCTGGCTGAAGCAGTCCTCCAGATCCTCCTTGCGCAGCCGGTGGCGGTGAGTGCGCAACAGCGGCTGGCGGCGCGCCTGGGCCACCAGCGCCATCTCCTGCACCTGGTCGAGGCGCTTGCGCGGATCGCCCCCGACGGGCAGGCGATCCTCCAGCCCTCGTATTTCCACTCCACATCGGGTAGACACACCCCATGTCGATCGCTCGCGCGCGTAGACCCCCCTCCCAATGAGCCTCACCGACCGCCTCCACGCCCTGGACCGCATCCAGCAGCACCACCCGCGGCTCAGCTTCGCCGCCGCCGTGGTCAAGAAGTTCGGGGACGACGGGGCCGGGCAGCTCGCGGCGCTGATCGCCTACTACGGCTTCGCCTCGCTGTTCCCGCTGCTACTACTGCTCGTGACGGTGCTCGGCTTCGTGCTCGAAGGCGATCCGAAGGACCAGGCCAGTGTGCTGCACTCGGCGCTCGGACAGTTCCCGATCATCGGCGATCAGCTACAGAGCAACATCCACTCCCTCAAGGGCAGCATCGGCTCACTCGCGATCGGCGTCGTCGGGCTGCTGCTCGGCGGCCTCGGCGTCGTTGGCGCCACCCAGAACGCCTTCCAGCAGGTCTGGCACATCCCGCGCAAGCGCCGGCCGAACTTTCTAACCTGGCGGCTACGCGGCATCGCCCTGCTCGTCGCCCTCGGCGTGCTCCTGGTCGTCTCGACGGTCGCCGCCGGCTACGTCACCGCCCAGACGGCGGGGGCGGTGGCCGTGATCGGCGGGGTTCTGCTGGCGCTCGTCTTCAACCTGCTGCTGTTCTTCTCCGCCTTCAAGTTCCTCAGCCCTGAAGAGATCCTCACCCGCGACCTGATCCCCGGCGTGATCTTCGCGGCGATCCTCTGGCAGATCCTGCAGCACCTCGGCAGCTACTACGTCGCCCACGTAGTGCGCCATGCGCAGGAGACCTCAGGCCTGTTCGCGTTCGTCCTCGGCCTGCTCGCGTGGCTCTATCTCGGCGGCCAGGTGACGCTGCTCGCTGCCGAGATCAACGTCGTGCGCGCCCGGCGGCTGTGGCCGCGGAGCTTCTTCTCGCAGCCGCTACTCGACGCCGACAAGCGCGCGCTGACGTCATCGGCGGAGACCGAGGAGCGCGTCGAGGAGGAGAACGTCGAGGTCAATTTCGACGGTCCCATCAGCTGATTTTGGCTCTGGGACGCCGGTTCAGGGATAGCCACGAAACTACTTGCGCCCACAACGACCGCGCGCTATACTAACTAAACTTTCGTAAGCTCATATGGAGTCGATACCCATGTCAGACACACCAGAGCAGCCCAATTCAACATCACCAGAGCAGCACCAGACACAGCCTTCGATCCCGAAGCAGACCCTGCGGCTAATCCCGCTGGAGGACACGGTCGTGTTCCCCAGCATGGGCATCACGCTGACCGTCGAGGTTGGCGACGACGAGCGCGTCGTGCTCGTGCCGCGCCATGAGAACGAGTTCCTCGAGGTCGGCACGATCGCCGAGGTCTCAGAGCAGCTGCGGCTGCCCGGAGGCGGCCACGCCGTCGCCGTCTCGGGAGCGCACCGCGCGCTGATCGGCGCCGCGCAGACCGGTCCCGAAGGTGAGCTGCGCGTGGAGGTCGACGAGCGTCCCGACGAGGAGCCGGTTGACGGCAAGACCCGCAACCTCGAGCGCGAGTACCGCGCGACCGTCGAGGAGATCCTCGAGCTGCGCGGCGACGATGGACGGATCGCGGCGTTCCTGCGGGCGATCGCCGAGCCCGGCGCGCTGGCCGACTCGGCCGGCTACTCCCCCAATCTGACCTACGAGCAGAAGGTCGAGCTGCTGCGCACGCTCGACGTCACCGAGCGCCTGGAACTAGCGGTGAAGCTGCAGCGCGAGTCCCTGGCCGAGCTGCAGGTGCGCAAGCGCATCCGCGAGGACGTTCAGGAGGGCGCCGAGAACCAGCAGCGCGAGTACTTCCTGCGTAAGCAGATGGAGTCGATCCGCAAGGAGCTCGGCGAGGACGAGGGCTCGGTCGCGGAGGAGTACCGCACGAAGATCGAGGCCGCCGAGATGCCCGAGGAGGTAAACGAGCAGGCGCTGAAGGAGCTCGGGCGCCTGGAGCGGATGGGCGAGCAGACGGGCGAGTCCTCGATGATCCGCACGTACCTCGACTGGCTGATCTCAGTCCCTTGGAACAAGCGCTCGGATGAGCGCCTGGATCCCGTGGAGGCGCGCGCGGTGCTCGACGCCGACCACGCAGGCCTCGAGGACGTCAAGGACCGCATCACCGAGTACCTCGCGGTGCGCAAGCTGCGCGCTGACAGGGGTATAGAGGCCGACCCGAAGTCGGGCGCGATCCTCACGTTGATCGGCCCTCCCGGTACAGGTAAGACCTCGATCGGCGAGTCGATCGCAAAGGCCACGGGCCGGGAGTTCGTACGGATGTCGCTGGGCGGCGTGCGCGACGAGGCGGAGATCCGCGGGCACCGGCGTACCTACATCGGAGCGCTCCCCGGCCGTTTGGTCAGAGCGCTGCGCGATGCGGGCACGATGAACCCGGTGATCCTGCTCGACGAGGTCGACAAGGTCGGCGCGGACTGGCGCGGGGATCCTTCGGCGGCATTGCTGGAGGTGTTGGACCCCGCGCAGAACCACTCGTTCCGCGACCACTACCTCGACGTCGAGCTGGACCTCTCGCAGGTGATGTTCCTGGCGACGGCGAACGTCGCCGACACAATCCCCGGGCCTTTGCTGGACCGGATGGAGACGATCCGCTTCGATGGCTACACCTCCGAGGAGAAGCTCGCGATCGCCAAGGGCTACCTGTGGCCGCGCCAGCGCGACCGCAACGGCCTGCGCGAGGACGAGGTCAGTATCTCCGATGAGATCCTGAAGACGATCGCCTCCGAGTACACCCGCGAGGCGGGCGTCAGAAACCTCGAGCGCGAGTTGGGCACGGTGCTGCGCAAGACCGCGACTCGGATCGCCTCGGCCAAGGCGGAGTCCCCCGTGAAGATCGACCTGGAGGTCGTGCGCGACGCGCTCGGCCGGCAGAAGGTCTTCCAGGAGTCGGCCGCACGGACAGCTACGCCCGGTGTCGCCACCGGATTGGCGGTGACGGGCGCCGGCGGCGATGTGCTGTTCGTCGAGGCCACGGCGATGAAGGCCGGGGAGTCCGCGCCGGGCAACGGCCTGGTGCTGACCGGCCAGCTCGGCGATGTGATGAAGGAGTCGGCGCGGATCGCGCTCTCCTACGTGCGTGGCCACGCCGAGGAGCTCGGCATCCCGGAGAGCGCGTTCGAGGGCAAGGAGTTCCATGTGCACGTCCCCGCGGGAGCGATCCCGAAGGACGGGCCGTCAGCCGGCGTGACGATGGTCACGGCACTCGCCTCGCTGCTGTCAGGACGCCCCGTGAAGCACACGGTCGGCATGACCGGAGAGGTCACGCTGCAAGGCCGGGTGCTGCCGATCGGCGGCTTCAAGCAGAAGGCGCTCGCCGCCCACGCCGCCGGCCTGACCGACGTAATCCTGCCCGAGCGCAACCGCGGCGACCTCGACGACATCCCCGAGGAGGTAAGAGATCAGATGGCCTTCCACCCAGTGATGACCGTCCAAGAGGTCCTCGATATTGCGCTCGAGCCCGCCGTGGAGCCCGCCCGCGATGTCGCGCACGCGTAGATGTAAGCCGGTCCCCGAGGAGGTCCGCCAGACCGCGGACCTCCTCGAGCGCCGCTGGCAGCTGTCGATCGTCTACGCCGCGCTGACCGGCGCGCTGCGCTTCAACGAATTCGCCGATGCGGTCTCGGGGATCTCGCCGCGAATGCTCTCCGAGCGCTTGCGCGACCTCGAGGCGGCCGGGCTGATCGAGCGCACGGTGATCCCCTCCTCCCCGCCGACGGTGGAGTACCGCCTGACGCCGCGCGGGCAGCGGCTCGGGCCGATCATCGATGCGATGAGGGCTTACGCAAGAGAGCCTGTCGGCTGAGACGGCTCGGCCGTCCGTGGGGCGATCTCCGAGCTGGCCCCGACCAGCTGACCGCCCGGGCAGGTCTCGGCTGGGATCGCGCCCTTCGGGTTGCGAATCCCTACCACACCGACGACGCCCCCGGCAGCGACGAGCAGGCCGGCGATCGCCATGCCGAGATGGAAGCTGTGCAGCGAGGCCTGCTCAGCGGCCTTCGTCAGCGTGTTCGCCTGGGCGCTTATGAGACCGTGGACGTCCGGACGCCCGAGCGGGAGGCGCTTGGCTTCGGCGACCGCGACGCGCGCGGCCGAGCCCAGCCTGACGCCCGACAGGTGTTCGTCGAGCGACGAGCCGAAGGAGCCCGCGACAGCGGCGCCGACGGCGGCGGTGCCGAGCAGGCCGGCGACCCGCGCGATCGCGTTGTTGACGCCCGAGGCGATCCCCGCCTGCGAGGTCTCGGCGCCGGCCAGCACCGCCGCGGTCAGCGGCGCCACGGTCATCGACAGCCCCAGCGCGAACACGAGCAGCCCGGGGAGCACTTCCGAGACGTAGTCGACCTGGGCTCCGATCCGCTGAAACAGCAGCAGCCCGCAGGCCGCCACGAGCGGCCCACCACCCATGAAGAAGCGCGGGCCGAAGCGGTCGGCGAGCGCGCCGAAGCGGCGCGAGAAGACGAACATGATCACGGTCACCGGCAGCGTCGCCATGCCGCTCTGCAGTGGCGTGTAGCCGCCGATCTGCTGGAGGAAGAGGATCAGGAAGAAGAACAGCACCGCCAGGCCGGCGTACATCGAAAAGGTCTCGATGTTGCCGGCGGAGAAGTTGCGCCGTTTGAACAGCCCGAGCGGCAACATCGGATCTGGGGCACGGGACTCCTGCCATAGGAAAGCCCCGAGCAAGAAGACCCCCGCGACCAGAGGGACGACGACCTCCAGGCTCGACCAGCCCAAGCGCGGCTGCTCGATTAGCGCGAACACGGGCCCGGCGAGGCCGGCCGCGCACAGCAGCGCCCCGGGCACGTCGACTTTGCGCGCGCCTGTGCGCCGCGGCTCGGCGCGGGGCACGACGAACAGGATCAGCACGACGCAGGCAGCGGCGAGCGGGATGTTGATCACGAACAGCCAGCGCCACGAGCCGATCGCGAGCAGCTCGCCGCCGGCCAGCGGCCCGAGCACGCCGGCGATCGCGCCCCACGCCGTCCAGCTGCCGATCGCCGCCCCTCGCTCTGATTTGGAGCCCCCTTCCCCACCCGGGAATGTGTTGACAATCACCGCGAGCGAGCTGGGCACGAGCAGCGCGCCCGCCACGCCCTGCAGCGCGCGCATCGCCACGAGTACGCCGATCGTGGGTGAGAGCGCGCAGGCCAGCGAGGCCGCGCCGAAGCCCGAGACCCCGAGCGCGAACACACGCCGCTCGCCGAACAGATC
>Ga0302184_10002944_pt1 | contig 10678 bp, 9 predicted proteins | sample I_Palsa_N3_3_FD_200233 | JGI IMG/M metagenome (GOLD analysis project Ga0302184, IMG submission 200233) | Peat permafrost microbial communities from Stordalen Mire near Abisko, Sweden - I_Palsa_N3_3 | ecosystem: Environmental > Terrestrial > Soil > Palsa > Peat permafrost | place: Sweden: Abisko...
TGGCCCCGGCGCGCAGCGCGCCGTAGACGTAGTCATCGTCGTCGAACGTGGTGAGCATGAGCACGCGGGTGGACGTGTCGCCGGAAGTGATCATCTGGGTTGCCTCGATGCCGTCCATGCCCGGCATGCGGATATCCATCACGACCACGTCGGGGCTGGTATCCCTGGCGAGCCGTACCGCCTGGGTTCCGGATCCTGCCTCGCCGGCCACGTCGATGTCGGGCGTCTGCTCGATCAGCATGCGCAGGCCCGCGCGGATCAATGGCTGGTCGTCGGCCAGGATGACCTGGATGGTCATCGGGCAGGAGCGGGGAGCGGCAGCCGGGCGGCGACGCGGAAGCCGCCGCCGGGGCGCGGGTCGGCCGAGAAGTCCCCGCCGAGCAGCGCGGCGCGCTCGCGCATGCCGGTGATCCCGTAGCCCGTCTCGGCCACCCCGCCACCATGTCCGCTGCCACCGCGTCCGCTGTCGGTGACCTCGATGGACAGCTGCCCGTCCTGCCGGTCGATGCACACCTGGCATTGGCCGGTGCCGGCGTGGCGGACCACGTTAGTGACCGCCTCCTGGATGATGCGGAACGCCGACAGGTCGATGTCAGCCGGTAGCGGCTCCCGGCTGCCGTGCCAGTCCACGTCGACCTTCACGCCCGCTTCCAGGGTCGTGGCGGCCAGTCGCTCGATGGCGGCCAGGCCGGGCGCCAGGCCTGGCGGCGCCTGCCCCGGCCCGGGTTCCCGGTCGGCTCGCCGCAGTCCGGTCACCATCCGGCGCAGTCCGGATAGCGTCTCTCTGCTGGTGGCCTCGATGGCGGCCAGGGCGTCGCGTGCCTCGTCGGGGCGGGCGTCGAAGACCCGGCGGCCCGCGCCCGCCTGGACTGCGATGATGCCGATGCTGTGCGCCACGATGTCGTGCAGTTCACGGGCGATCCGCAGCCGCTCTGCCATCGCGGTCTGGGCGACCGCCTGGGCGCGGACCAGCTCGGCCTGGGCCTGTGCCTGCCGGATTGAATGCCCGATAAGCCACGCAATAATCGTGGCAAGGGCCACGGCCGGCTCCACGTTGCCGCCGCCCCGAGGTGAGCCTGCAGAGGGCACTTCCAGGAGCGCAATCAGCAGGCTGACGGCAACCATGGCCACGCCAGTCAGCGAGACCCTGCGGGTGCGTGTCACTGCTATGTAGCAGATCTCAAGGCCCACCGCGCAGACAACCACGACCTGCAGGGCACTCGCCTGCAGCGCCAGGCCGGCCACCGATCCGCCAAGCATCGCGGCCAGCGCCGTGAGCGGCCTGCGGCGCAGCAGGAGGGCGGAAGCCATCAGGGCGCAGCCAAGCACCGGGAATCCCCACATGATCATGGCGCCTCCAGCCTGCCGGGGCGTGCTCACGGCAGCGATCGTAGCCGCCTCGGGCTGCCGGGTCGTCTGCCTGCGGGCGTATGCCCGCGGGCGGACTGCGGCACCGTGCAGATGGGTCCGCGGGCAGATGCGGCGCGACCGGGAGCGCGGCATCTTGTGGCCATGGACGCGACTATCGAGATTGACGGACTGCATAAGCGGTTCGGCGAGACGCAGGCGCTGGACGGGATGACGTTCACGGTCCGTCCCGGCCTAGGGCCGGGTGCGACCAGCAGCATCCGGGCCGTCCGGTGGCGCGGGCGGCCGCCTGCCGTGCGGATCGTGGCGATCACCGTCGCTGCGACCGCAATGGTCTTGGCGGTCGTGGCGTGCTCGAGTTCCAGCCCGGGCAGCACTCCGGACGCGGGATCATCCCCGGTTACTACGGCCCAGCTCGTGAAGTTCGCGCAATGCATGCGCGCCCACGCCATCAAGAACTTCCCGGATCCCGTCAACGGAGCATTCAGCTTCTCCGTCGTGGGCCCTCACAGTGTCGATCCCAGCTCCCCCGCGTTCCAGGCCGCGAAAGCGGCGTGCGTCCACCTGGTGCCGGGCGAGGCTCAGCGGCTCGCGGTGACGGCTCAGGACCTGGCCGCGGGCGACAAACTCGCCGCCTGCATGCGCTCTCATGGCTTCCCGGCCTTCCCCGATCCCACCAGCCAGAACGTGTTCGACGTACCGAAAAGCATCAACATCGCCCTGCCCGGCTACCAGTCTGCGTTCAGTACCTGCCAGTCGCAGGCGCACGACAGCAACGGGGTATTCCCGGGGGCAGCGTCGAACGGGCAGGGGTCGTGATGGCGGACGGGGAATGCGGCGGGCCGGCACGGACAGGCGGCTGGCCGTGAGCGAGATGGTTTCGCCGGGCCGCGGGGAGGCCAGCGGGCCGGCAGATGCTCCCGGCTCCGGGCATGCCGCCGGCGCCCCGGAAAGCCTGCGTGTCCCCGTGGGGGCACGCAGGCATGGCCGGTTCCGGTGGGTGGTCCCGGGGGCAGTGGCGGTGCTGGTAGCCGGCGGGGTGCTGGCGGCGTGGCGGACCGGTGTTTTCTCGCGGCCCGCCCGGTCCGGGGGCGGGCAGGGCGCGGCGGCGCCGGCGACCCAGCCGGTGGTGCGGGCGAGTCTGTCGGTGCAGACGCCGGTGAACGGGACGCTGGGATATGCGGGGTCTTACACGGTGACCGGGGCGGGCGGCGGGACGCTGACCTCGCTGCCGTCGGTGGGACAGGTGATCCGGCAGGGGCAGGTGCTGTACGAGACCGATCTGACCGATCCGGTGGTGCTGCTGTACGGGCCGGTGCCGGACTGGCGGCCCCTGGATGAGGGAGTGACCGGGGCGGACGTGACCCAGCTCAACCATGACCTGGTGAATCTCGGCTACGCGGACAGTGCGGATATCAGCGCGCTCGGCTGGGATTACTTCTCATGGGAGACCGCGTACGGGGTGCAGCGGCTGCAGTCGGCGGTGGGGATCTCCAGCCCGACGGGGTCACTCGCGGCGAGGTCGGTGGTGTTCGAGCCGGAGGCGATCCGTGTCACCAGCGTGCTGGGCAGCCTGGGCAGTCCGGCGGCCGGGCCGGTGCTGTCGGGGACCACGGACCGGCATGTGGTGAGCATCGCGCTGAGCACCTCCGATGAGTCGGAGGTGGCGGTGGGAGATTCGGTGAGCGTCCAGCTGCCGGACGGGGCCAGCACGCCGGGGAAGATCTCCTCGGTGGGCACCGTGGCATCCGGATCCGGGAGCTCGGCTACGGTCCCGGTGACGGTGGCGCTGGCGGACCCGTCGGCGGCCGGGAGGCTGGACCAGGCGCCGGTGACGGTGGAGATCACCGCCCAGAGCGTCAGCAACGTGCTGGCGGTGCCGGTGAGCGCGCTGCTGGCCCAGTCCCCTGGGGGGTACGCGGTCGAGGTGACCGGGCCGGGTAACTCGCGGCGGCTGGTGCCGGTGACGGCCGGGATCTTTGATGACGCCTCCGGCCTGGTGCAGGTGACCGGGAACCTGACCCCCGGCGAGCAGGTCGTGGTGCCAGCCTCATGAGCGTCGTCCTGGAACTGGAGCAGGTGACCAAGGAGTATCCGGGGTCGCCGCCGGTGCGGGCGCTGGACCGGGTGAGCCTGGCGGTGGCCGCCGGGGAGCTGGTCGCGGTGGTCGGCCCGTCAGGGTCGGGCAAGACCACGCTGCTGCACCTGATGGGCACCCTGGACAAGCCAACGGCGGGGACGGTGCGGGTGACCGGCCTGGACGTGGCGCGGATGCGGGACCGGGAGCTAGCCGCGTTGCGGGCATCCCGGATCGGGTTCGTGTTCCAGCAGTTCTTCCTCGCCGAACACCAGAAAGTACTCGACAACGTCGCCGACGGGCTGCTGTACGCCGGCGTCTCCCGGGTACAGCGCCGCCAGCTCGCCGCTGCCGCGCTGACCCGGGTCGGGCTGGCACACCGCGGCAACGCCCGCCCGACTCAGCTGTCAGGCGGGGAACGGCAGCGGGTGGCGATCGCCCGGGCGGTAGCCGGCCGCCCGCCGCTGGTGCTGGCCGACGAGCCCACCGGGAACCTGGACTCCGCCACCGGCGCGTCCATCCTGGCGCTGCTGGAAGAGCTCAACGCGGCCGGCACCACGATCATCGTGGTCACCCACGACCACGCGGTCGCCGGCCGGATGCGGCGCCGTATCGAGATGCTCGACGGGCACATCATCAACGACAGCAGCCCCGCCCTCGCCGGGGAGCTCACCGGCCCCAGACCGTGCGGGAAGGAACCTCAGTGACCGCCCTCGCACCGGGCCGGGCCGCCGCGCCGCCGGCGGCCCGGCTGCGGCCAGGCGACCTGGCCGGGCTGGCCAGCATCGGGCTGCGCACCCGCAAGCTGCGCGCCTCGCTGTCCGCGCTGGGCATCGCGATCGGGGTCGCCGCGATCGTGGCCGTGCTCGGCCTGGCCGCCTCCTCCCAGGCCGGGCTGCTGGCCGAGATCGCCAGACTGGGCACCAACCTACTAACCGCCACCAATGGGCAGACCTTGACTGGCCAGGCCGCCGAGCTGCCCGACGCCTCACCCGGCATGGTCGGCCAGCTGCCTGGCGTCACCGCTGTGCAATACAGCGGTACCGTGAGCGCCGACGTCTACCGCAGCCCGCTGATCCCCGCCATCGACACCAACGGGCTGAGCGTTGAGGCCGCTAGCCTTGGCCTGCCCGCCGCCGTCGCCACGTCGGTTGCCCAGGGCAGCTACCTGAATGCCGACACCGCCCGCGAACCCGTCGCCGTGCTCGGCTACGAGGCAGCCCAGCTGCTGGGCATCGACCGGATCTGGCCTGGCATGCGGATCTGGGTCGGCGGCCAGTGGTTCTCCGTGGTCGGCATCCTCAACCCCGCCACCCTGGCCCCGCAAGTGGACACCACGGTCCTGATCGGCTTCCCCGCCGCCCGCGAGTACCTTGGCTTCGACGGGCACCCGTCGGAGCTGTACGTCCGCACGGCCAGCACCCAGGCAACCATCACCAGAGTCGACAACCTGCTCGCCGCCCAGGCCAACCCGGAAACCCCCAGCGAGGTCGACGTTTCCCAGCCATCGGACGCACTGACCGCCCAGGCCGACGCGGCCGGCGCATTCGACACCCTGTTCCTCGGCCTGGGCGCGATCGCCCTGCTCGTCGGCGCGGTCGGGGTAGCCAACATCATGGTCATCTCGGTGCTGGAACGCCGCCAGGAAATCGGGCTGCGCCGCGCCCTAGGCGCCACCAGGGGCCAGATCCGCATCCAGTTCCTGTCCGAGGCCATCCTGCTCGCAGTCGCCGGCGGCGTCGCCGGGGTCATCGCCGGTGCGGCCTCCACCGCCGTCTACGCGCACATCGAGGGCTGGTCCACCGTCATCCCGGCCGAGGCCTGGGCCGGGGGACTGGTTGCCGCTATCCTCATCGGCGCCCTCGCCGGGCTGCTGCCCGCCATCCGCGCCGCCCGCCTATCCCCCACCCAAGCCCTCTGGTCCCTGTGACCGCCCGATAGCGGGATCTGGCCGCCCGTATGTCTCATGCCACATAGTGAGCTTCCGGACGGAGTCCGGCGTGGCAGAGTAAAAGTCCTGGGACGGTTTTCGACAGTGCCGAGCTGTCGAACACTGCGTCAGGCGGCGCGGCGGTGGACCAGCCAGATGGTTGCGGCGATGAGCAGTGCTGACAGCGCGAGCAGCCAGCCGCCCTCGATCCACTGGAAGGGCCAGAACCGGCTGGCTGGCTGGTAGCTGGTCCACTGCGTGTAGCCGTGCTGAGCCAGGCACTGGCCGAACGATCCCGGAGGCCCGGCTTTCGCCGCTGGAAGGGAAGAGCAGAACTGGTTGATGAGGTTGAGGGGAGGATTGCCGCCGGCGAAGGCGAACCTGCCGTCCTTGGTCGACCACTGGCTGATGGTCCACGCGGTGCCGGCGCCGGGCAGGTTGAAGTTGTTGCTAGTGGTGACCAGCGGCGCCAGGTAGTGCTCTCGCAGGAAAGCACCGGCGGTGAAGGCGAGCCCGGCGTAGACGGCCAGGGTGGCGACGATCGCGGGAACGACCCGGCGGATGAGCATGCCGGCCAGGACGCCGATCGTGAAGGCGGCCAGCGTCCAAGCGGGGAACGTGACCTCGCGCAGGCTGAACAGGGTGACGAGCGGGGAGGTCTGGTAAAGGCCTGGGGCCTGGTTGCCGGTGGCGAACTCCGGCTGGTAATACCAGGACACCAGGGCGCCGAACGCGGCGGTCGCGGCGGCCAGCACGACCGCCAGCGCCACCAGCTTGGCGAGCGCCCAGCGCCACCGGCCGAAGCCCTGCGTCCAGGCGTACCGGAAGGTGCCGGTCTCCAGCTCCCGGGCCAGCACCGGCGCCCCGGCGAACGCCCCGATCAGCGCGGGCAGCAGTTGCAGCAGGACGCCTCCTGGGCCCTTACTCCCCATAGCGTGGTTCGTGGCGCTGACGTTGAACGTGCTGACCAGGTTCTGGCAGGCGAGCGAGCTTGCCGGGTGGCAGGCGACCGCGGCGGCGTAGGCGCGGTGCAGCGGTGTGCCGATGCTCCACAGCCACACCGCCAGCGCGCCCAGCAGCACGGCCACGCCGGCCAGCGCAATCCGGTGCTGCCGCCAGGTGACCCCGGCCATCCGCCGCCACGGCACCGGCCGCAGCCGGGCGTCGTCCTCGTCCGGGCGGGCGGGCCTGGTCATCGCGGTCATCGCGTCACCTCCGACGTCTGGGTCTCGCGCAGGTAGGCCAGGGCGAGTTCTTCCAGGCTGGCCTGGCCGTGGGTGGCGAGCAGGTCATCGACTGCCCCGGCCAGTCGCACCTGGCCCCTGGACAGCAAGATGAGGTAGTCCGCCACCCGCTCGAGCTCGGTCAGCACGTGCGATGACAGCAGTACCGACACCGCGCCCGCGGACGCCGCCGCCAGCACCGTGGCCATGAAGTCGTGCCGGGCGACCGGGTCCAGCATCGCCACCGGTTCGTCCAGCACCAGCAGTCGCGGGCGGCGGGCCAGCGCCAGGGTCAGCGCTAGTTGCGCCTGCTGACCGCCGGACAGCTTGCCCGCCTTTCGCTTCAGCGGGATGCCGAGCTCGTCCAGCCGGGCACGGGCGTAGGGCTGGTCGAAGCGCCGGTTCAGACTGCGAGTGATGTAGATCATGTCCGCGACCGACAAGTTCTTGTACAGCGGCGTGTCCTGAGCCACGAACGCGATGCCGTCCAGCGCGGCCGGCGATCCCGCCCGGCGGCCGCCCAGCACGGTGACGTCGCCCGCCGACGGCGCCGTCAGGCCCACCGCCAGGTTCAGCAGCGTGCTTTTGCCCGCCCCGTTCGGCCCGACCAGCGCCGCCACGCGCCCGGCGGGAATCGCCAGCGTGCACTCGCGCAGCGCCCAGCTACGGCCGTAGCGTTTACCCAGACCGCTGGCCTCGACGATGTTCATCGATCTCCTCCCATGCTCCAGTCCGGCGTGTCCGTCGCCCACTGTGGCTGGATCCCAGCCCGGTTGTCTGCGGCCCCGGGTACGAACCGGTTCATCCGCAGGTCTGAATCCAGGCCGGCTCACGTCTGATGCGCATGGTCTGGCCAGCGGCTACCGTCGAGGGCATGCAGGCACTCCGGAGGCTGGCGGGCCGTGACCCGGGCATCATCGCCGATGCCTGGCTGGGCATCCTGGCGGCCGTGCTGATCGCCATCGCCGCATGGGGCCCGCCGCCCGGCCTGATCGGTGCCGCGATGATCGCGGGGCCCATGTGGCTGCGGGTGCTGTTGCCCCTACTCCTGGGCGCGCCGCTGGTGCTGCGCCGACGCGCGCCGCTGGTGATGTGGACCGCGATCTGGGCGGCGATAGCGCTGCTATCGCTGCTCACCGGCAATCCGGAGCGGGGCACGGCGTTCTCGTTCGTGCTGTTCACTGCTGCCTACTCACTGGGCGCGCATGCCACCTTGCGCCGCGCGGCCGCCGCCTGGGCCGTCACCGCCCTAGTCGTGGCCGAGATCGCCTCTCACGGCGGGCTGGCCCTGGCCTTTTCGCGAGGTCACGGTAGCTCGTCGGACGTGGCCAGGTCGTTCTTGCAGCTGCTGGCGTTCTGGCTGGCTGGCGTTCTGGTCCGCACCCGCAGGCAGGCCGCCTCGCTGGCCGCGCGGAGCGCGGCGCTGCAGCGCCAGGCCGAGCAGGCCGCGGCCGGCGAGCGGGCCCGGATCGCCCGGGAACTGCACGACATCATCGCCCACCACCTCAGCGTGGTCGTGCTGCACGCCGCCGGGGCGCGGGCCTCCGGCGGGGCGGACCCGGCGACCCTGGAGGAAATCGAGCAGAGCGGACGGCGGGCCCTGACCGAAACCCGCCGCCTGTTCGGCGTGCTCCGCGACCCGGACGAACAGACCGGCCGCGCTCCGCAGCCGGGCATCAGCGAGCTGCCGTCGCTGGCCGGCAGTCTGCGCGCCGCGGGCCTGGAGGTCAGCCTGTCCGTCGACGGTGACCACACGGCGCTACCGCCGGCGGTGAACGTGTCCGCCTACCGCATCGTCCAGGAGGCGCTGACCAACGTGCTCAAGCACGCGGGCCCGGCCCGCGCCGAAGTGACCGTCGGCTGCGCGCCCAGCGCGGTGACCATCGAGGTCACCGACGACGGCCCCGGGAACCCGGCGTCTCCGGCAGTGAAAGGGGCAGGGGAGGTGGGTGAGGGCCAGGGACTGGCGGGCATGCGCGAACGGGTCGCGGTGTTCGGCGGTGACCTGCGAGCCGGGCCGCGACCCGGCGGCGGGTTCACCGTCTGTGCCCGGCTGCCGGTCGGCGAGCCGCCATGATCAGCGTCCTGATCGCCGACGACCAGGACCTGATCCGCAAGGGCCTGCGGATGCTGCTGGAAGCCGAACCAGATCTGCGTGTCGCCGGCGAGGCCGGGGACGGCAGCCAGGCCCTGGCCCAGGCACGCCGGCTAGACCCGGACGTCATCTTGATGGACGTCCGCATGCCCGGACTCGACGGCATCCAGGCCACCGCCCAGCTCGCCCACGGCGGCAGCAGGGCCAAGATCCTCATGCTGACTACCTTCAACCTCGACGAGTACGTCTACCACGCCATGAAGGCCGGAGCCAGCGGCTTCCTGCTCAAGGACGCCACCCGCGAGCAGCTGACCGGCGCCATCCGCGCGGTCTGCGCCGGCGAGACGCTGCTCGCCCCGGCCATTACCCGTCGGCTGATCGAGGACTTCTGCCGCGGCCCGGCCCCCGGCGACGACACGGCCGTCAGCGCCGCAGGCCGCCTGAGCGAGCGGGAACGCGAGGTGGTGCGGCTTGTCGCGGCGGGACTGTCGAACGCCGAGCTCGCGGCCAGTCTCTACCTCAGCGAGGCAACCATCAAAAGCCACATCACCCGCATCCTCGCCAGGCTCGGTCTGCGCGACCGCGTGCAAATCGCCGTCTACGCCTACGAACACGGCATCGTCCGGCCCGGCCACGGCACTCCGCCAGCCGACCGGAAAACAAGACCCTAACGTGAGCCAGGCGGACTTTCCGCCTCAGTAGCCATCGGAGGTCGGTGGGGTTCAGGCGTGCTCAGGTGTGTCGACTGGCTCGTCGCCGTACAGGTCTCGCCAGAGACGGCGCAAGAACGCCTCGGGGCTGCCGTCCTCGTACTCTACGTGCTTCGACAGTTCGTCGGCCGGGACCTGATCGGGGTCTTTGATGGCCTCGCGGAGCTCAGCTTTAAAGATGCGCATCTCTGGGTCGTTTCCGCGTTTCGCGAGCCTCTGCAATGATTCAAGGTCGTCCGCTTCGGGATGCAGGTATGTCGTCGAGATCCGGATGAGCGTCGCGAACGGGCCGTCGGGATGCCGCTTCCAGTAGAACTCACCCATCGATGTCGCGCCTTGTTATGGCCCATGACAAAAATGAAGTCCCCGCCCTCGAATGTAGGTACTGGCCGTGCCTTAGGCCTCGGGACATCCGGCTGGCGGTTTTCTGCTAGCGCGAGGAAATGGACCGCGCCTAAGCATGAACCTAGCTGCCGCGTGGGGTACGGGCTCCAGCGGCTCAGCTGGCCTGGTCGCTGCTGTCCGGGATCAGCCCGGCGAACAGCTCGGCGTAGTCGTAGGCGGCCTCGGGCTTGGCCCGGACCCGCTCGTCGATCATCTTGGCGTCCTCGCCGATCAGGATCCGCCAGGTCCCGGCGCGGACCGCGTCCAGGATGATGGTGGCCGCCTGGGCCGCGCTGACCGGGGCTTTGTCCCGGAAGTCGACGTTGGCCTGCACCAGGAACTGCCGCAGGTCCGCGGCGGTCGGCTTCTCGGGCAGCACCCCGGCCTGGGCCAGCTTGTCCCATACACCCGGCGGGAGGATCTCCTCCGCCTGGGCGTCGCTCAGGTGTTCCGGCGCGGGCAGTCCCCGGGCGATGAGGCTGTTCCTGACGATGTTGGTGCCCACGTGCCCCGGCAGCACCACCGCGACCCGGACCTGCGGCGCATTCGACCGCAGGTCCTCGATCAGCGCCTCGGTGAACCCCCGTACGGCGAACTTCGCCGTGCTGTAGGCGCTCTGGGACATGCCCGGACCCAGCGATGCCCAGAACCCGTTGACGCTGCTGGTGTTGACCAGCACGCCGTCGCCGCTGGCGATCAGCAGCGGCAGGAACGTGCGGGCGCAGTAGTAGACACCCCACCAGTCGATGGCGAAGATACGCTCCCACTCCTCGCGTCCGCTTTCCACGAAGCTTCCCCCGCCGCCGGCCCCGGCGTTGCTGAAGACCAGATCGACGTGATCGATGGCGTGTGCCGCGAGCAGCTCGTCGCGGAAGTGCAGGACCTGCGCCT
>Ga0302184_10002949_pt1 | contig 10672 bp, 7 predicted proteins | sample I_Palsa_N3_3_FD_200233 | JGI IMG/M metagenome (GOLD analysis project Ga0302184, IMG submission 200233) | Peat permafrost microbial communities from Stordalen Mire near Abisko, Sweden - I_Palsa_N3_3 | ecosystem: Environmental > Terrestrial > Soil > Palsa > Peat permafrost | place: Sweden: Abisko...
AATGCCGTGGGGCGAGGAGTACGCGGGAGCCACCCTGGTGGACATGTACCTGGCAGAACTGGCCGCACACGCCTGGGACCTGGCCAGGGCCACCGGACAGCTCGACAAGTTGGACCCTTCCCTCGCTTGGCCGGCACTCGTGGGGGCACGGGCCATGATCAAACCTCAGTACCGCAACATGGTCGGGCCAGGAGTCCCTTTCGGGGCGGAGGTCTCCCCAACTCCCGATGCTGACGACTGGGAACGCCTCGCCGCCTTCATGGGACGCGACCCACGGACAACGCTCGGTCGATAAGGGACGAGCGCGGCGCCGGGACCTCGATCGACATGGCGTCGGGACCAGCCTGCCAGGCGCACGATGACCTCGACATTCCTCATCGGCCGAGACGATGAGACGGAATCGAACCGATCGCGATTGGATGAGCTGCAGGATTATGCCGAGGGTCGTTAATTGCCGATGTCCCGAGGTCGCTGCTGCACGGCGAATAGTCGCCATTGCCCGGGGATCCCCTTCAGCTCATGCGCGCCTTTTTCGTCGAACCGGATGCCTGACCCGGCCACCAGATCCCTGACCGTGCTTGACACGAGTACCTCGTCGGCTGCCGCGAGCGCGGCCACTCTTGCCCCGGTATGGACCGCGATGCCGGCGATCTTTCCGTCCGTCACCTCGCATTCTCCGGTGTGGAGCCCAGCGCGGATCGACAGGCCGAGATCGTGCACGCTCTCGACGATTGCGCAAGCGCAGCGGATGGCCCGGGCCGGACCGTCGAATGAGGCAAGGAAGCCATCGCCGGCAGTGTCGATCTCGCGCCCCCGGAACCGCAGCAGCTCCCGCCGTACCAGCATGTGATGGCGTTCGAGCAGACCGCGCCAGCGCCGGTCGCCCAGCTCGATCGCTTTAGCGGTCGATTCGACGATATCGGTGAAAAGGATCGTGGCGAGGATCCGGTCGGGCTCGGCGTCCTCCCAGCCGCCCGTCTCCCATACATCGGTCAGGAACCGCTCGATTTCTGTTCCGATCCTGTCCGTGCCAGCTCCCAGCGAGAGATGCCCCACCCCGGGAAGCTCGATGAACCGCGCCGAGCGGATGCGCTGCGCGGTGTAGGCGGCCGCCTGCACCGGCACGACCTGATCCTCGCTCCCGTGAATCACCAGCGTGGGCACGCGGACCGTCGGCAGCACCGGCCGGATATCGATCTCCTTGTTCATCCGGTACAGCTTCTCGAGCATTCCGGGGCTCGCGCCGTACCGAACGAAATCGATATACGCCTCGACCTCGTCTTCCGTTCGCATGCCAAGGGCACGGACCGCCTCGCGGGCCCCGGCACGCGGGGCGAACACCTGCAGCGCCTGATCGGTTTCGCGCTGGTAAGCCTGTTCGCTGCGGCCCCAGGGAAAATCCGGCGCCCAGAGCGTCCGCGGCGAGCAACTGCGTACGACCAGCGCCGCCGTCCGCTCCGGGTAAGTCGCGGCGAACAGGATGCTCATGGCCGCGCCCTCGGAAAGGCCATAGAACGCAGCACGCCGCGAACCAACCGCATCCATCACTACCCGGACATCGTCCATGCGCGTCTCAAGGCTCGGAGCGCCGTTCACCGGATCGGACATGCCGGTGCCCCGCTTGTCGAACCGGATCAGCCGCGAGAACGATCCCAGAGTACGCAGGAACGCTTCGAAGCCCGGGAGCCTCCACTGCAGTTCCATGTGCGTGACGAATCCCGGGACGAAGACCAGATCGAAGGGGCCATCACCTATCACCTGGTAGGCGATGTGCACATCCCCGCTCAGCGCGTAACGGGTCTCAGGTCCCATCCTCAATTCTTACCAGCGAGCGAGCCAGGCAGAAGCTCGACCCGTCCGAGGCAAATGAGCATGTTCGTAAAGGCCTGAACCCTTGGCCTGGCCCGGCGCGGAAACTCCGTGTCTGCCCAATTCTGCGGTCCAGTCGCCGCTTGTAGCGTCCGCAGCCGTAGCCGTAGCCGTAGCCGTAGCCGGTACTGTACTGGCATCACGGGATGCACGAACTGGCTTGGGTTCGCCGGGGACGGTCGCCACGACGGGCGATGGAATTACTCGGTCAGCAGCTGGTCACGGGTTCGCTGACCAGCAAAAACACGTCACCCTGAAGCCCTGCTAGACCACCTGGCCGGCCGCCGTTGTTCTAGGTGAAGCGGCACCGCCGCCCAGGTGGTGTGTTCGACTGATGAGAGAATGTTGGCCATGAGCCCCGCCACAGCCGCGTCCGCAGTCCGCTTCGAGGCGACCCTGTTCACCATCGACGGGTCGACCATCCTTCGGCTACCGGGAAAGGCGAGTAACCAGCTGCCGTCCCGTGGCCAGGTGGCGGTCCAGGCAACCGTCAGCGGGCACGCGTGCCAGACCGTCGCCGAACCGGACGGCGAGTTCGGCCACTGGGTGCGGATAGACGCGAAGCAACAGCGGGCCGCTGGGCTCCACGCGGGGGACACTGCGGAGGTCGAGCTCGTGCCCCTCGAGGACTGGCCGGAGCCAGAGGTGCCACATGATCTTCAGGCCGCCCTCGCCGCAGCGCCGGACAAGATCCAGGAACTGTGGAAGGACATCACGCCGATGGCTCGCTGGGAGTGGGTTCGGTGGGTGAATGCGACCCGGAATCCCGGCACTCGCCAGCGCCGCGTCGAAGTCAGCATCTCGAAGATGCAGAGCGGGAAGCGCCGACCGTGCTGTTTTAACCTGGCCGCGTGCACCGACCCGGACCTTTCGAAGAACGGGAAGCTGATCGATCCGCGATGATCCGCCTGGCGTATGCGGTGAGCAAGCCCTGCAGCCCGTGGGGAGTGAGCCTGGGATGACACCGCGCACGAGCAGTCCACGCCAGGATCCGGCGGCGTCGCGCGCCATCGACGCCATCATCGAGGCACCCGGCGACTGGCGGAGCACCATGCTGGCACGACTGCGAGCGGTGATCCTCAGCGCCGGCGCTTCCATCGTCGAGGAGGTGAAATGGAAGAAGCCGTCCCGGCCGATGGGCGTCCCTGTGTGGTCGCGCGATGGAAACATCTGTATCGGTGAGGCACTCAAGAGCGCGGTGCGGCTGACGTTCCCGAAGGGCGCGCTGCTGGAGGACCCGGGGCACGTGTTCAACACCCGGCTCGACAGCGCCACCGTGCGCGCCGTTGATTTCCGTGCGGGGGACATGGTGAATGAAGCGGCGCTGCGGGCACTCATCCGTCAGGCTGCGGAGCTGAACACGTCGAAGGCTCGCACGTGATGACGCGCAGACGCCCGTGCGCGCCGTGCGGGACACCCCCGGCCGCGAGTGCGGTGGCGAGGCGGTAGGCGTGTTCGGGCGGGACGTATGGTCCTCAGCGGTGTGCCAGCTGAAGAACGGTGGTGAGCCGGGCGTGACCAGCGCGTCCAGCGAGGTCGACCGGCGCAGTTCCGGGCTGGCGTCTTCGCCCAGCAAGATCAGCCGAGCGGGGCGGTAGGTCTCGGTTTCCATCGAGGTGATGGCGTAGCCCAGCACTGCGAACTGCACGGCCTGTTCCGGCGTGGCGCCGGGGGCCAGGGCAGCCAGGCCGCCAGGTGGCCGCCGGCGGAGAAGCCGATGAGCCCGATGCGCCCGGGCGCCGTTAGCGCGGCGGCGGCTGATCTCGGCGCGCAGCGCCTCGAGCGGCACCGGGTGGCGGGTGTGGAGAGGGTAGCGGAACACGCTGGCGGGAACGCCGATCTGACCGAGCCAGTCGGCTATGGGCTCGGCCTCGTGGACGGCGTGCTCGGCGTAGCCGCCGCCGGGCAGGACGATCATGTGGGCGCTGCTAGCGTCAGCGGCGGGTGCGGTCACTGGCTGGTCCGGTTCTCGGCCTCGGTGACCGAGTCGGTGATGAGGGCGGCGAACTGGTCTGGGATCTCCTCCCAGGCGAAGTGGCTGGCGGACAGGATAGTCAGCCTGCTGCCGGGGATTCGCTGGGCCAGGTACTCGCCGTTGGACACCGGGACTAGAGGGTCGTCGGCGGAGGCGAAGACGTGTACGGGCACCTGGATCCCGGGCAGCAGGTCACGCAGCACGGGAAGCTGCTCGGGGTAGCTGCGCACATAACGGGTGGACTCGGCGAACCGGCCGTTCTCGTAGGACGAGACGTAGTCCTCCCAGACCTCGGGCTCCTGGCCATGGGCCGCCGCGGGCTCCACGCTCGCGCCAAGCGTGGCGCGGTCCATGCCACGAAAAACCTCGATCCCCGGAGCGGCGATGATGTCGGCCAGGGTGCCGGTCACCTCGAGCGGGTAGGCCGCGCCGCCGCCGCCGATGACCAGGCTGGCCACCGCGTCAGGGTGGCGCGCGGCCAGGAACAGGGCCGCGCTGGCGCCCACGTCAGGCGCTACGAGGTGCGGCTTGCCCAGGCCGAGTTTGGAGCTGAAGTGGCCGAGGAACTCGCCCATGGCGGTGGGGGTGAGCACGTCGGGCCGCCCTTCTGAGTGACCAAACCCCGGCAAGTCGACCGCGACTAGCCGTCCGGTCTGCGTCAGAAGCGGCCAGACACGCCGGAACGCGAGCAAGCTTTCTGGCCAGGGGCTGGTGAGCAAGATGACCGGGCCATGGGCCGTCCCCGAGTCGGCGTAGCGAATCTTCAGACCATCGATCGGCGCGGTTTGCATCTGCATAGTCGCGGCACTCATGAAGGTCGCGCCTTTCAAGGAAAGAGGAAGTCGGTCTGCGCTTGGCTGGACTGGCACCCTCTGGCGGTTTATCAGGTCAGTCGCCAGGCTAAATCGGCCATTTACCCGGGCGGTAGGGCACTGGGTGGTGCTGACACCACCACCCAGATGGCCCAACGTAAAATCCACATCATGGCTGTTTCGACCAGCGAGCTTGGCGCGACTCTGCGCGACTGGCGGGAGCGGCTGGACCCGGGGGACTTCGGGGTGGCTGTTTCCTCGGGCCGGAAGGCCCACGGGCTGCGCCGCCAGGAGGTCGCCCAGCTTTCTGGTGTCTCCGTCGACTACCTGATCCAGCTTGAGCAGGGACGAGCCAAGACGCCGTCACCACAGGTACTCACCGCGCTGTCCCAGGCCCTCCGGCTGTCGAACGTTGAACGGATCCACCTGTTCTTCCTCGCTGGCCAGTCGCCGCAGGACAGCGCGCGACGACACCAGGCAGTTCCGGACAGCCTGCGCCGCATGGTCCGCCAGCTGCCCGGAAACCCGGCGGCCATCTACGACCCGAGCTGGAGTCCGATTATCTGGAACTCGATGTGGGCCACGATCTTCGGTGACCCGAACGAGCGTCCCGTACGCGAACGGAACAAGGTCTTGCGCTACTTCACCGGCCTGCCCACCCGGGTCCTCCGGTCGCCTGAGGATGAGCGGCTGTTTGAGAAGCGCATCATCTCGGACCTGCGATCGAGCTTTGGGCAATATCCCGATGACGAGCAGCTGGGCCAGTTGATCAGCGACCTGCTCGCGGTCAGCCCCAGATTCTGCGAGCTCTGGAAGGCACGTGAAGTCGCTCCCTACGACGAGGAGCACAAAACCATTGAGCATCCCGAACTAGGCCTGCTCCAGCTCCACTGCGACATCGTCCGGCACGAGGGTCTTCGCGTTGTCGTCTTCACCGCGCCCGCGGGAAGCTCATCCGCCAAGGCCCTGATCGCCGCGCAGCGCCTCGCCCTGGACCAGCATCCGCTCAGTGCTTCTGAGGCCAGCCGCCCTGCCCCACCGGGCTATTAGACCCGCTGTTTGAGCGACCCGACCGATCTTGACGACCCTGGCCTTGCGGCCCTTGCCCTGCCCGGTGATCTCCCGGTCATCGTCATCCTTCTGGGGCGAGGGCGGCTGCGGTCTGACGGGGCGGCGCGGGGACAGCGTAGGAGCCGGCGACCTGCTGCCTGATTTGGCCGATGCCCTCGACGTGGCTGACGAGCTCGTCGCCGGGCTTGAGGAAACGGGGCGGTGTCCTGCTCATCCCGATGCCGGACGGCGTGCCGGTGAAGATCAGATCGCCGGGGAACAGAGGGGTGATGTGGGAGAGCCATCCAACCAGGGCCGGAACGCCGAACACCATCCCGGAGGTCCGGTTCAGCTGCAGGGTCTCGTCGCCCAGCCGGCAGCCGATTTCGAGGTCGTCGGGGTCAGGGAACTCGTCGGGGGTGACAAGGACCGGGCCGGTGGGTCCGAAGCCGGGGAAAGACTTGGCCAGGCCGAACTGGGGCGCCGGGCCGGAGCGCTGCATGATGCGCTCGGACAGGTCCTGCCCGACGGTGAGACCGGCGACCACTGCCCCGGCCTGGTCCTCGTCGATCCGGTAGGCGTGGGCGCCGATCACGGTGACCAGTTCGACCTCCCAGTCCACGTTGCCGTACGGCAGGGAAAGCTCGTGCTGTGGTCCCACGATGCACGACGGAAACTTGGTGAACACGACCGGAGTTGCCGGGAGGTCGTAGCCCGATTCTCGCGCGTGCTCAGCGTAGTTCAACCCGATGGCGAACACCTGCCGCGGATGCGGGCTCGGCGCGCCGATATGCTCGTCGGCGAGCCAAGCCGGGTCGCGCACGACCGGAACCGGCCCGTACTCGACGTCTGCCCAGGCCCGGAACTCCGCCTGGGCGGGGATATTCGCCAGCGCGTGGTTGAGGGCCTCCACATTGAGCTCCATCTGCCCGCGGAAATTCTCCAGCGAGCCCGCGCCCGGCGCGGTCATGGCCAAGTCCGGGCAATCCAGCTGCAGCACCAGGCCCGCGCGGTGGATCGCCTCGTATTCCTCTTGCATCGCCTCGGCGAGCGCACCCAGATACTCTTCCTGGCTGGCGTAGTACCGGTTCGGCGAGAACACGGCGATGACCCCTGGGGAGGCGGCGCTCATGAACGTAGCCGCCGCGGGAACGCCTTCAGCAGCCGCCTTGAGGTTGTCGATGTCGGATTGCACCGCTCGCTGCCCGACATACCTAACCGGCCCGTCACATGAGGTGAACCTGATCTTCGCCGCCGAGGCCATGGTCTGGGCCATCTTCTCGGCGAAGTCGGGAAAGTCCTGAAGGCCCATCACCGACGCGGCGACCTCTTCGATGGAGCCCGCTCCGCCGAACCCGGTCAGCCGGTCCTTGACATAGGTGGCATAGCTGGGCTTGCTCACCTCACCGTCGTTGAGCACGTCGACGCCCGCATCTGCCTGCTTGCGCACCGTCTCCCGCACCGCTGCCCGTACCTGAGTCCGGAACTGATCGTCATCGGCGAGCCGACCTTCCTCCCGCGCCAGCACAAGTGGCAAGAACCCCGGCGGCCGCGGCAGGCTGCCGGAGTGCGTGGTCAAGATCCGGCCCGTTGCCTGCCTCATGGCGCGCCCCTTCGGTAGCCAGCTGGTATCCGCGAGGCGGCCATCATGCCTGATGATTGCCGGCCACGCCCGATACGTCACGCAACATAACACCGATGATGGTCCGTGCCCACCAGAATCCGCACCGCACCGCGGGCCGGTGAGCCGGGCGGAAGCGAGCCGTCGCCGGCGCGGCTGGCAACGCGTCTTGTCCCCGAAGCCGCTGTTCGGGCAGCTACCCAGCCTGAACCTGACCGGCTCGCAGTGGCGCCGAATGCCCAGATCTTGAGCAGCGCCTGCATCGGCAGCAAGCCCAGGGCCGCCCGGATCGGCTTGGAGTCGCATGAACAGCGCCGATGCTCGGTAACAGAGAGGACGGCATGACCGCCGCCGTAGGCTTGAAAAGCGCCGAGCGCCAATTCGCGGCGGGCGGTTTCAGCCTGCCCAGCTCAGTAGTGCCGCCCAGATCAGCCAGTGCTGTTGTGCATCGCTCACGACCCGGGCGCGCGACCGCGCGACCAGCCTGGACATCACCGAGCGCAGCGCCCACGGCATCGTCACCGACCTGACCGCAGCCGGCTACGTGATCAAGCAGAAAGATGGCCGCCGCAACTGCTACCAGATCCAGGCCCACCTCCCGCTGCCCGAACCCGCCACCCAGGAACCCGCCATCGGCGAAGTCCTCGCCCTCCTCGCGAGCGCCGCGCGAGACTGCAGCTGACCGGGCCCGGACCAACCTGAGGCCACCGCCTCATCCGGCCACAGGCCCTTGATGGACCCCGGACACCGGCGTCCCGGCCCGCGCCTTTCCAGAGTCGGATGCCTGCTTCTCAGCAACTACCACATCAAATCGTCTGAGAGAACAGGGTGCTCAAGGGCCTGCGGCGGGTGCGGGCAAATCCGGCAGCTACCGGATGACCTGGCGCCCGGCAGCGTCCGTCCCTGCCCCCGACTCCGCGTAGTGTGGTGTGGCAGGACGAGGCTGCCGCTCGGATTTCCTGCATCTCCGGGAGAGGATGCCTGTGTCGCGAGCCAGCCCGGCCAGCCAGCGCGTCGAGCCCGCCACGGCGGGCGGCGGCCCGGCGATCGAGGGGTGATCGCGGTGGCAGGCGCTGCAGGCTCCGGGACGGCATCCGCCAGAGGTGCGCGCGCCGCCTGTTCCCGGCAACTACCGGGTCGCTCCCCCGAGGTCGCGCCAGGTGCAGCTGCTCCCGGGCTGGCCCGTAAGCCACAGCTCGCCGTGGCCGCCGGTGGTGGCACCGGCGCTGCCATAGGCTTGAACGACCCGGCAGACCCCGGCGGGGACAGCGACGCCGTTGAGATCGGCGGGCCGCCGCCTGGCGCTCCGACCGAAATGGCGCACTCAGGCTCTGCCCGAGATGAGCCCCGCGCTCCGCACGAGGCGGCCGGTGAGCAGGAGCCAGGCGCCGGCCAGGGCGACGTCACGGCTGCTGCCGGGCGCCCGCCGCAGGCAGCGGGCGAAGAGAGCCAGGACGAGGCGTTGGTTTCCGGCGATGATGATGAGGGCCTTCCCGCCGCCCGGGTGGCAGTCGGCGGCGCTACGGCCGACCCGGTCAAGGACTACCTCAAGCAGATCGGCAAGGTGCCGCTGCTCAACGCCGGGCAAGAGGTCGAGCTGGCCAAGCGGATCGAGGCGGGCCTGTTCGCCGATCACAAGCTCGCCGCAGGCAGCGGGGTGCTGCGCACCGGCCAGCGCTTCGACCTTGAGCAGGTCGCCGAAGACGGCAGGAGGGCCAAGAACCACCTGCTCGAGGCCAACCTCCGCCTGGTCGTCTCGCTGGCCAAGCGGTATGCCGGCCGGGGGATGCTGTTCCTGGACCTGATCCAGGAGGGCAACCTGGGCCTGATCCGCGGCGTGGAGAAGTTCGACTACACCAGGGGCTACAAGTTCTCCACCTATGCCACCTGGTGGATCCGGCAGGCGATCACCCGGGCGATGGCCGAGCAGTCCCGCACCATCCGCCTACCGGTGCACATGGCCGAGGCCATCAGCAGGCTGGCCCGGGCGCGGCGGCAGATGCTGCAGGACCTGGGCCGGGAGCCCACCCCCGGGGAACTCGCGGCCGAGCTGGACATGACCCCGGAGAAGGTCATCGAGGTGCAGAAGTACGGCCGGGAGCCGATATCCCTGCACGCGCCGCTCGGTGAGGACGGCGACAGCGAGTTCGGCGACCTGATCGAGGACTCCGAGGCGATCCAGCCCGGTGAGGCGGTCAGCTTCACGCTGCTGCAGGAGCAGCTGCACTCGGTGCTCGGCACGCTGTCCGAGCGCGAGGCCGGCGTGGTGTCCATGCGGTTCGGGCTGACCGACGGGCAGCCCAAGACCCTGGGTGAGATCGGCAAGGTCTACGGAGTCACCCGGGAGCGGATCCGGCAGATCGAGTCCAAGACCATGTCGAAACTGCGCCACCCGTCCCGGTCCAACGTCCTCCGGGACTACCTCCGCTGACCTGGCCGGCGGCCGTCAGCCCCAGGATGTAACCAGCGATCCCCGCCCGCCCGGCTCGCGGGCGTACAGAATGCCCAGAACTGGACGGCCAGCATCGTGATCGGCATCGCGCCGAAATCCGCGCAGAACAGCGGTTATCTTAAGTCCATTTCGGATAAGTCCTGGTCATAAGGGGTTTTTGCGTCTGAGACATGTCGCTCACGTGAGGTTCTGGGCGCGGCTCAGAACTCAAAGCACAGCGACAAGGGGATAGACGCAGGTCACGTGGGTGATATCGCTTCCGGTGCGTCGTAGACACCACTTGAGATAACTACGCGTCCACGACGCAGCTAAAAGCCCCGTAAAGGTACATCGGAGACACCCCAAAGAGGACTTGAGATATCGGCAGCTCTTTGCGCGAGCGCGCGAAGACTCGGGTTGCTCTCCAATGCCACGGGGTTTGGGCATTTAGGTGTCAGTGCCGGTTTCCGGGGTTTGGTAACGGTGGGTAGTTTCTGGTTGCCGGCCTGGCGGGTGCCTGGTCCGTCTTTGTTCCTGCTGGTCAGGAGGGGCTGTTGGCGATGGTGATGACGGCCGGGGCTACGCGGGTGACGGTGTCCCTCGCGGTGGCGTGCGCGAAGCTGCTGGGTGATTTCGACTTGCGGGCGCGGTGCCGGTTCCGGTCGACGACGGTGCGGTATCTCGCGATTTCCCTGGTCAGCTCCTCGTAGCAGGCTCTCCCGGCGCGGATCGCGGTGATGACGGCGCGGCGGGCGCGGGCGCAGGAGATCTCGCGGGGCCGGACAGGCTGCCCGGCGCGGCGTCCCTTCCTCGCGGGGGCCGCGGCGAGGGCGGCATCGCGGGCGACGCCGCGGGTCATCTCGGTGGCGGCGGCCCAGGCGGCGAGTTCCTGCCGAACCAGGTCCGGGCTGCCC
>Ga0302184_10002950_pt1 | contig 10671 bp, 9 predicted proteins | sample I_Palsa_N3_3_FD_200233 | JGI IMG/M metagenome (GOLD analysis project Ga0302184, IMG submission 200233) | Peat permafrost microbial communities from Stordalen Mire near Abisko, Sweden - I_Palsa_N3_3 | ecosystem: Environmental > Terrestrial > Soil > Palsa > Peat permafrost | place: Sweden: Abisko...
TGATCCTGTGCAAGCAGGAGCACGCCAAGAAGATCGACTCGGCCGTGTTCCCCGGTCAGCAGGGGGGCCCTCTCGAGCACGTGATCGCGGCCAAGGCTGTCGCCTTCAAGATCGCGGCGAGCGAGCTGTTCGCCGAGCGCCAGCGCCGCACCGTGGATGGCGCCCAGGCCCTGGCGCAGGAGCTGTTGCAGGCGGGTCACGGCGTCAACGTGCTCACCGGCGGCACCGACGTGCACCTGATCCTGGTCGACCTGCGTGACTCAGATCCGGCGCTGACAGGCAGGCAGGCGGAGGACAGGTTGGCCGAGATCGACATAACGGTCAACCGCAACGCGGTGCCCTTCGACCCGCGCCCGCCGATGGAGGCCTCCGGCCTGCGCATCGGCACCCCCGCGCTCGCCACACGGGGCCTTCGGCACGACGACTTCACCGAGGTTGGCCGCATCCTCGCGACGGCGCTCACGCCGCAGTATGGGTCGCGAGCCGCCGAGTTGTCCGAGCGCGTGAGCGCGATCGTCGAGCGCTACCCGCTGTATGAGACGCTGTCGGCGGGTGCTCCCGTGCGCGTCTGAGGCGGGCCGGGCCCACCCTCGGGCAACCGGCCGGGCGCCCGCGTCGGCGCCTGCGACCTCGCCGCCTGCGATGCTGTGCGCAAGTCGATGGCGCATCCGAACGAGCTCGACGCGCTTTACGCCTTTCTGGCCGCCGCGGCGGTGACCGCGCTGCTGACCCCGGTCACGATGCGGATCGCGAGGGCCGTGGGCGCGATCGACCAACCGCGCGAGCGAGGCCTGTCCGAGCGCCCCACGCCGCTGCTGGGTGGCCTTGCGATCTTCGGCGGGGCTCTCGTGGCCAGCCTGATCTGGCTGCCCGCCGGCTACTACAAAGAACATCAGCTATGGCACGGCGTGCTGATCGCCGCCGCCGTGATCACCGTCGTGGGCGCCCTCGACGACCGCTTCGAGCTGCACCCCGCCGCCAAGCTGGCCGGCCAGGTGCTGGCAGCCGTGATCGTCGTGCACTTCGGCGTGGCGGTGAAGACCATCACGCTGCCCTTCATCGGCCGGCTGTCGTTCCCCAACGCCGGCGTCACGAATGCCGGGCCGCTGCTGACCGTGGTCGGCCTGGTGGCGTTGATGAACGTGGTCAACTTCTCCGACGGCGTGGACGGGCTTACGGCGGGCGTGTGCGCGATCATCGCCGCCGCGATGGCCGTGATCGCGTTCGACCTCAATCGCCAGCAGCCCGGCGTGCTCGCGGCGCTTACGGCTGGCGCGGCGCTGGGCTTCCTGATCTACAACTTCCCGCCGGCGTCGAGCTTCATGGGCGACTGCGGGGCCAACCTGCTGGGCCTGCTGATGGGCGTGATCACGGTCGAGGCCGCGGTCAAGACAACGGCGGTCGTCTCCCTCGTGCTGCCCCTGCTCCTGCTGGCCGTGCCGTTTCTCGACACCACCTTCGTGGTGCTCAAGCGGCTGAAGTACAAGCAGCCGATCTACCGCTCCGACAGTGAGCACTTCCACCATCGCATGGCCCGTATCGGCTTCTCCTCACGCCGCACGATCACCTACCTGTATGCGTGGACGCTATTGCTCGCCGGGCTGGCGCTGGCGCTGCGGTTCGTCCCCTACTCAAATCACAAAGGCCACCTGCACACCGGCTGGACGCTCGTGATGGTCGCGCTCGGGCTGTTCGTCGTCGCGGCGAGCGTGTACCTGGTTTATGTGCTCGAGATCCTCAAGTTCAGGCGCCTGGACGCGATTCGCCTGCGGCGGCTGCGCCCGGAGGCCTCACCAGCGGAGATCGACGGCGGTGTAGCCAGGGATCTCGAAACCGGTGAGATCGACGCCCTGTCGGCCGGCGATGGCTCCCCGACCGCCGCCGTGGCGGGCGACGGCATGCCTGTGGGTCGCCTTCGGGCTGAGCAGCCCGTTGGCGAGCGGCAGGTGGATGAGGACGGCGTAGGCGCAGAAGACGAGCGTGGCGGCCCGCAGGCGCCGATCGCCGCTGACCGCGGCTAGCGGCAGCGCCCAGATCGCATACCAGGGCAGAAGCCAGGCCGTTGAGACGAGCAGCGCAAGCGTCGTCCACCCGGCCGCCACGCGCCAGTCGGCGCCACGTGCGGTTCGCCACAGCGCGCCGGCGAGCACCGCCACGAAAGCGCCGGCGAACACGTCGCGCCACCAGCTCGGCGTGCCCCCGAGCCCCACCAGGCGCGCGGTCTCGGCGGGAATGCTGTGGGTCGCAACCATCTGCTGTTGCTCACCCACGGCGCTGAGAAAGCCGAGTGCGTGCGCGCCGAAGCCGATCACGCCCAGCAGCCCGAGCGCCACGAGGCTCAACACCGCGGTGCCCGCCACCGACAGGCGCTCGCGCGCGCGGGGCGGGGCGAGTATCAGGAACGGCAGCACCAACCCCGCCGTGACCTTGATGCCGATTCCCGTCGCCAACGCGACCGCGGCGGAGCGAAAGCGGGGGCTGGCTCCGGCGCTGAGGGCCAGCGCGGCGGCGAGCGCCAAAAGGATCAGCGAGTCGTTGTGGGCGCCGCCGATTGCAAGCTCGAGCAGCACCGGGTTCAGGCCGACGAAGGCGGCAGCAAAGAGCTGGGAGTGACCGAGCTTGCCGGCGGCCCGCGCGATCAGCGCGACCGCGCCGAGACTCGAGGTGACCGCGACCGCCTTGAAGGCCCACAGCCCCCCGGCGAGCCCCAGTGGCGCGGTCGCATAGCTCGCGAGCGTGAACAGCGGGCCGTAGGGGGAGTGCAGGAACGGCCAGCCGATGAACCCGAACACCGGGTCGGTGGGCGCTTCGGCCGCCACGTGCGTGTACGGGTCGAGGCCGTGGAGGGCTCCCAGGCGGGCGAAGCTCTCATACCCGAAGACGTCCTGTGAGATCAGCGGGGGCCCGAGCAGCAGAATCACATCCGCGGCCACGATTGCCGCCACGAGCGCGCGCCCGGGCAGCGCTCGTGCCGCGTACAGGACGAGAAGGTAGCTCGCGCACATGATCAGCATGAGCGTCTGAAAGCTGTCGTTGCCGATGCCCATACCCACGCCCTCGAGGGGACCGGCCATCCAGGCCGGCCAGCCGCCGCTGCGGCCCGGGACGTACTGCGTGGGGTGGGTGGCGGCGTCGGCCGTCAGCAAGAAGACGGTCGCGACGACGCCGATGAGGCCCAGCGCGCCGAGTGCTCGCAGCGCGCCGGAGCCCGTCTGCGCGCCGGCTGCCGGGTCTCTGTCTGCAGGGGCCCCTGCGGCTACCTGCGGACGGGCTGTGCGGATCGCGGCCTGTATATGCCCATTGTTACGTCTAGCGGACCTGGCAGTGTTTGACGTACTTAGTAAACTCTTATAGCCGTTGCACCGCTGGGGGTTTTATCGGCGGTTGCACGTTCGCGTCTACACCGTTGCGCGGGCGAGACTCGATCCTTCATGCGACGTCGCCAACGCAAACCCACCGTGCGCCGGGCTCCCGGGCCGCGCCGCGTCCTGATTCTGTCCGCCGACGTGGGCGAGGGACACGCCGCGGCCGCGCGGGCGCTGGCCGAGCAGCTGGAGGACTCGCCCGAGCAGGTGGAGGTCACCATCATCGACGGCCTGGCGGCGATGGGCCCGCTGGTACGACCGGTCGTCGAGGACGGCTACCGCGTGCAGCTGCGCTTCGTACCGCGCACCTACACGCTCGTCTACTGGCTGCTCAAGCACGTCGCGCCGATCCGCATGCTCGCGCGCCGGCTGCTCTGCCTGTTCGGCTCGCGGCCACTGGCGCGCAACATCGCCGCGCACGACCCCGATGTGATCGTGTCCACATATCCGGCCGTCACGGTCGCGCTGGCGCGGCTGCGCCGCACCGGTGAGGTGAGCTGCCCGACGGTCGCCACCATCACCGATCTGACCGGGCTGTTCTTCTGGGCGCAGCCGGGCATCGATATGCACCTGGTGATGTACGGCGAGTCGGTGTCACCGGTCGAGCGGATCGCCGGGCCGGGCAGCGTCAGGCTCGTGCGTCCACTGATATCAGCCGAGTTCCTCGAGCCCCGCTCGCCGCTCGCCGCCCGCCGGGCGCTCGGCCTCTCAGAGGAGGGCCGCATGGTGGTGGTATCCGGCGGCGGCTGGGGCGTAGGGGACATCGCCGGCGCGGTGCGCGAGTTCATCCGGGTGGGAGAGGTGAGCACGATCGCGTGCCTGGCCGGACGCAACGAGCAGCTGGCGAACCGGCTTCGCTCCGACTTCGCGGATGAGCCCCGCGTGCGCGTGTACGGGTTCACCGACAGGATGCCAGAGCTGCTCGCGGCCGCGGACGTGCTCGTGCATTCGACCGGCGGTGTCACCTGTCTGGAGGCCAAGGCGGCGGGCACTCCGGTGGTCTCCTATGGATTGCCGGTCGGCCACGCGCGCCTGAACACGCGGGCCATGGCCGCCCTGCAGCTGCTCAGGCTGGCAAACGACCGCGATGAGCTGCGCGAGCATGTGCGCGCGAGCTTCGCCCGCGAGGAGCGGGCAAATCCGGTCGGCCGGGCCGACTCGCCCGAGGTGCACGCCAATGCGGCGGACAGCGTGCTGCACACACCCCGGCGCGTGCATCCGATCCCCCACTGGCGCCTGCGGCTGTCTGCGCTGGCGCTCCAGCTGGTGCTGCTGCTGGGAGTCGGCGCGTGGACGATGTCGACGGACGAGGTGACCGCTCTTGCGACGAAGATCCTGCGCGTGCACCCGCTCGCGCGGGTGAACACCGGTCAGCCCGAGGTGGGCCTGATCGTGCGTGCGCCGGCACGCGACGTGTCCTTCCTCGCCGCCGAGCTGGCCGGCCGAGGCATTCACATCTCGTTCACCGACGACGCGGGCGTGCCCTCGCCCGTGACGGTTGCGAGCCTGCACTCCATCGGGGACGAGGTGCTGCCCGAAGTGCCGAGCTCGGGCCCTCTGCGGTGGGAGCGCACGCGCGGGACGCTCCGCTCTCAGGCTCGCGCCCTCGGGCTCAGGCATCACTTCTATTACCTGCAGCCGCGCGGCGGCCTGTCCGTCGGTCAGCTCGTGCTTGCCCGCACCGATGGGGCGATCCCGGTGCAGGGTGCGCTGCGCCTGAGGACGGCCGGCCGGCTTCCTCAGCGCCCGATGCGAGCCGGCGACGTTCTGGTGGTCGAAGTCGACGGATCGTCCTCGTCGCTGGCCGGGCTCGAGCGGATCGTCTCCTGGCTGGGCGCCGAGCGGCTGGGCGCCGAGCCGCTCGGGTGGCTCGTGCGCTCGCCTTCCATCAGTGCCAGCAGCAGCGGGGAGCGGGCGAGCATCGCCGCCCCCGCGATCAGCAGCGCCAGCGACGCGGCCAGCGGGACGCCACCGAACGGAGTGGCGGTGAAGCGCTCGCTGAAGAGCACCGGTGCGAGCGCGACCGGAACGACCGTCTGAGTCACGAACACGACCGGTGCCACCTGGATCGCCGGGCGACCCTGCAGCGCGCTCATCTCGCTGATCACGGCCACCCCGGAGGCCACCGCCGTGGACAGGCCCCAGGCGACGGCCAGGCCGATGTGCCCCTGGGAGAGGTCGTCAGAGGCGAGCTTGGTCGCCACCCCGCTCCAGGCGAAGCCCAGTCCCGCGCCGAGCATGGTTACCGTCGCGGGCGAGTGGCGGTCGAATAATCCGAACAGGTACGGCAGGAAACTCGACACGCCCAGCACGACCAGCACGACGGTGATCGTCAAATCGGAGGCCTGGGTGCTGGCGCGGTTGGGGGCCGTCAGGGCCGCGCCGAACACGCCGATCACGATCGCGCACATCGTCACGTGCTCGTAGCGTCCGGCGTGCTCGCCGAGCATCCTCTGGGCGAGAAACATCAGAACCAGAAGGCCCGCAGCGAGGGTCGGCTGGACCACCACCAGCGGCGCCAGCAGCAGGGCGAGGACCTGAAGCGGCCAGCCGAGCACCGACAGCCCTGTGCCGGTCAGCCAGCGCGCCCTGCGGAGCAGGCTGCGCATCAGCGCCAGGCGCAGGTGCTCGTCGGCGGGCGCGCGCTTGGCATCCATCGCCTGGAGGGCAATCCCTAGGCTGTACAGGGTCGACGCGCCCACCGCCGCCCCAATTCCCAGGACCAGATCGACCATGTCCGCTGACAATCATCGCAGCACCGGCAGTCCAATCATGCGCGCGCTGGCCGCGATGACGATGATGAGCTACGTGCTTCCGGGCCTCGCGGCCTGGGTCTGGCCCGGGCTGCGCGCACCGCTCGGCGTCGAGGACCGCACCTCAAGCGGCTCAGGCTACGCGTTGACCTTCGACGACGGGCCCCATCCGCAGGGCACGCCCGCCGTGCTCGAGATCCTGGCGCGCGAACACGTCTATGCGACCTTCTTCCTGGTCGGAGAGCAGGTGCGGCGCAACCCCTCGCTCGTGCAGGAGATAGTCGCGGGCGGTCATGGCGTGGGGCTTCACTGCGACCGCCACCGCAATCTGCTGCGCCTGGCGCCGTGGCAGGTGCGCACGGACATCGCGCGGGCTGAGGACACGATCGCAGGGGCCTGCGGTCGCGCCATCGCCCTGTACCGCCCGCCCTACGGGGTGCTCAACGCCTCAGCGCTTCGGATCGCGCGCGCACATGAGTGGCGAACGCTGCTGTGGACTCACGCGGGCAAGGACTGGCAGCAGGAGGCCACGCCGGCGTCGATCGCGGCGCTCGCGACCGAGCAAGCAGGGGAGGGCTCGGTGCTGCTCCTGCACGACGCCGACGACTACGCGTCCGCGGACTCCTGGCGGCGTACCGCGGGGGCCCTGCCGCGGGTCATCGAGACCCTTGCCGCGCGCGGGCTGAACGCGGTTGCGCCCTGACGGGCCGATAACATCGAGTGCTTGTCAAGCGCGGTCACGATCGACATCAGCGGCTCCGCTGGGGCTGACGAGTCGGGGAGGCGTGGCCCGGCGGTTGCGGCGGCCTTCTCACCCACGCACACGCGGACCCGCTGGTGGGTCGAGGCGGCTGTGATCGTCTGGCTGTGCTGGGTCTATGACGCGATCACGAACCTCGCACCGCTGCGCCTGCACGTGGCACTCGCCCACGCCCGCGGCGTGCTGCACTTGGAGCAGTCGCTGGGTCTCGACCCCGAGCTGTCGCTCGACCGCTGGCTGGCGGGACATCACACGCTCGGCCTGCTCCTGTCGCTCTACTACGACAACGCCCACTTCATCGTCACGCTCGGCCTGCTGGGCTGGCTGTGGTGGAAGCGGGCCGATATCTACCGTCCGCTGCGCAACGCGCTCGTCGTGGTGAACCTGCTCGGCTTCGCCGTCTTCTGGCTGTACCCGGTGGCCCCGCCGCGGATGCTCCCGGGATTCACCGACGTGGTTGCCTCGACCCATGCCTTCGGCGGCTGGCACACGGGCGCGCTCGCCTCGCATGCCAATCAACTCGCGGCCATGCCGTCGCTGCACATCGCCTGGGCGGTGTGGTGCACGCTTGCGCTGTGGCGGATCTCAGCGCGCATGTGGGTGCGTGGGCTCGCGCTGCTGTACCCGTGCGTGACCGCCCTGGCCGTGCTTGCCACGGGCAACCACTTCCTGCTCGACATCGTGGGCGGTCTGCTGGCGATCGGGACAGCCACGGCGATCGTGTCGCTGGCGTCGCGCGTGCGCGGGGCGTCCGACGCAGGTGCTCGCGGGCGGGGCCCCATTTTCGCGAAATCCGCCGCGTCTCAATGGCGTGGCGAGTGTCACAAACTTGTTACGAAGTCCAAGTCCGGGTAGACTACGCACGCCGCCGCAGACAGTTGAGGGATTGCCTCGACGGTTCCCCGCGCAGAACAGCGCGCGGACTTTCTCGTCTGTAGGGTGGCCCTACACAGATGTCAGACTTCGACGCCAGCGAAGAACCAACCGACCTGCCCGCCGCCGGGCGCGGTCATTGTTGGCATTCCGCACAGATTTCGCCGCACCCCAGGCGCCCTGAGGGGTCCTCGAGAAGCGCCCGATGGTGAGCCTGCGCCAACTCGAACCAGCCGGTCGAGCATCCGGCGGGGGACCTCCACCCGGGGACAGCACCGGCGGCGCCCTGCGCAGGCGCTGGATTGCGCTCCTGCGCTACCTCGACGTCGTACTCGTCGTGCTCGCTGCACCGGTGGTGCTGTCGCTCGGCGGACCGCTGCTCGGCTATCTGGTCGGGGCGGGGGCATGGGTGGCGCAGCGGGTTCTCGCCCAGGTCGACCAGCGCTTTCTGGTCGAGGCCGCTGAGCGGCGGTTCGGCCTCACCCTGGTCGAGGCGTTCGGGCGCATCTGGCTGCTCGCTGGCGCGATCGTCCTCGCCGGCGCGGCGGGCGGCCGCGCCGACGGCCTGGCGGCCGCGCTGACGATCTTCGTCGCCTACTCGGTGGCGTTCGCCTTGCGGCTCGTGGACGGACGACCGACCGGGGTGCCACTCCGATGAGCGCCGTCGCGGGTGCTCCGCCGATCGCGCCCGGCGCCGCGGGAACGCCGCCGGACAAGCGCGGTATGAGCGAACTGCGGAAGCTTTTGTACGCGGTCGCCGGAGTGTGGCTCGGCGGGATCGTCGTGTTCGCGATCCTGTTCGGCCTGAAGGCGCACAAGGCACCGGCGGTCGTCAGCTCGGTGTTCTCACCGATCAACGAGTTCAAACTCGACACCTGGTTCAAGGTCGGCCCGATCGCGTTCAACAAGGGGGTCCTGTACCTGCTGCTCACGGTCGGGATCACGCTCGCGGTGATGCTGTACATCTCCAAACGACTGCAGCAGCGTCCCGGCCGCCTGCAGGTGGCGGTCGAGGCGTTCTACGACTTCACGCGCCGCATGACGCGGGAAAACCTCGACGCTCAGATGGAGCGCAAGTACTTCCCCCTGATCGCCACGATCTTCGTCTTCATCCTCGTCTCGAATCTGATCGGCTATATCCCGCTGCCGGTCGACTCGGGCGAGACATTCAAGGTGTTCGGCGCGCACATCCCGTCGCTGCAGATCTATGCCGCCGACACGAACGTCGCGTTCCCGCTGATCCTCGCGCTGAGCGTCTTCGTCCTATTCACCTACGAGGGGGTCAAGCACCACGGACCGCTCGGCTATGTCAAAAGCCTCATGCCGGGCGGCGTCAATGGCCCGATCGTGCCGCTCATCTTCGGGATCGAGATCCTCTCGAACTTCCTGCGCCTGATCTCGCTGACCGTGCGGCTGTGGGCGAACCTGCTCGCCGGCCACCTGCTGATCGCGTTCATGGGCGGGGAGCTCGGCGTGCTCGTCGGCCTGCAGGTCGTGTCGTGGGCGCTGCTGCCGTTCGGCATTTTGATCTTCCTTTTCGAGGCCGTGCTGATCGCCGGCCTGCAGGCCTTCATCTTTGCCATCTTGACCGCCATCTATCTCGGTAGCGCGGTCGAAAGCCACTAGTAGACAAGGAGCTATCGAGCGATGCAGTTTCTCCACTTACTGATCTCAGTCCATTCGCTGATCCCGCTGGCCGACGCCGGCCCCAAGGAGGGCCTTGAAGCCGGAAAAGCGATCGCGCTCGGCGTGGGCGCCGGCGGCGGCGCGGCCGGCGCCGGCGCCGGCATCGGGGCGGTATTCAATGCCTCGATCCAGGCCAAGACCCGCCAGCCCGAGCTGCGCGCCGAGGTCGAACGCGACCAGTGGCTCGGCTTCGCGCTCACCGAGGCGGTTTTCTTCTACGGCCTCGTCGGCGGCTTCATCGCCTTCTTCCTCGCCTAGACCGCGATGCTCGCCGCCACAAACATCCCACTCGCCTCCAGCGGATCGTTCCTGATCAGCCCGAACGTCGGGCTGATGATCTGGACGATCGTGGTGTTCGTCATCTCACTGCTCATCCTGCGCCGGTGGGTGTTCCCGCAAATCGGCAAGGTGCTCGACGGTCGCAGGCAGGCGATTGAAGGCGACATCGACGCCGCCGAGCGCACCCGCCAGGAGGCCGACAAGATCCTCGATGAATATCGCGAGCGGCTGAAGGAGGCCAGGGCGCAGTCCGAGGAGATCCTGCAGCGCGCGCGCCAGACGGCCGAGTCTCACGAGCACGAAGCCCGCGATCAAGGCCACGAGATCCTCGCCGAAGCGGCCAAGCGGGCCGAGCGTGACATCGACGCGGCCACCAAGCGGGCGCTCGACGACATCCGCCGCGAGGTCGCCGACCTCACGATCATGGCCACCGAGAAGGTCACGCGTAAGACGCTCGACGACTCCGACCAGCGGCGCCTGGTCGAGGAGGCTCTGGGCGAATTGGACTTCTCAAGCCTGTCCTCGGGGGCGCAGAGCAACTGATGGAGGAGCTCGCCCAGGTCTACTCCCGCGCACTGTTCGAGGCAGCCCGCGACAAGCGGCGCCTCGACGAGGTGCGCGAGCAGCTCGCTCAGTTCGCGGACGCCGTGGATGAGAACCGCGAGCTCGCCGTGTTCTTCTTCTCGCCCTACTTCTCAACCGCGGAGAAGCAGCAATCGCTAGGCACGCTGCTCGACGGGGCCGAGGAGGTCTTTTTGAACTTCCTCTCCCTGCTCATCGAAAACCACCGCATGCCCGTCATCTTCCGCATCCGCCAGGAGTACGAGCGGCTGTGGGAGGAGGAGAACCGGACCTTGCCGGTGGAGATCACGAGCGCGATCGCGCTCGATCAGGCGACCACCGAGAGCCTGGGCAGGACGATCGGCGAGCGCGCCGGGCGCAAGGTGACCCTGGC
>Ga0302184_10002951_pt1 | contig 10667 bp, 8 predicted proteins | sample I_Palsa_N3_3_FD_200233 | JGI IMG/M metagenome (GOLD analysis project Ga0302184, IMG submission 200233) | Peat permafrost microbial communities from Stordalen Mire near Abisko, Sweden - I_Palsa_N3_3 | ecosystem: Environmental > Terrestrial > Soil > Palsa > Peat permafrost | place: Sweden: Abisko...
CCGCTCTCACCCGACGGGGCGAAACGACTCCGCGCCGCCCTGAACCTTCTGCACGGCAATGCCCACGCCGCGGACCGGGTCGGCACGGTCCATGACATGCGCTTCGCGTTTCTGGAGAACGACACGAAGCTGCTGTTCGCGACCGCCTACGACGGCGACTGGGATACCTACATCAACGACTTCGCGACGAAGATCCCCGCCTATATGGACCTGCTGTTTTCCGCCATCGCCGATTGGCCGGGGATCGGTGACCCGTCGGTCAAAGACGTCATCGCCAAGTACCAGATCCAGGTGGAGGCGTGGTACGTCGCCAATCCCGATCTGACGGTGGTCGAGACCAGGCGACTGGAGCGCGTCGGCCAGGCCCTGGAGGAGTTCCTGGACAAGGTGGGCCAGTGACCGTCACCGTTGAGCTTGACGACATTCAGGCCGCGGTGCTGCGTTACCGGCCCGAACCTTACTACGGCACGCACATCCTGGGGCACTTCGACGACGCGCACGCGGGTCGTGAACTGCTGGCCAGACTGGCCCCGCACATCCGTTCTGCCGCCGAGTGGTGGCAGGCTGGCGACACGTGGACCTCGGTCGCCCTCAGCTATACCGGCCTGACCGCACTAGGAGTTCCGCAGGACTCGCTGCGCAGCTTCCCGGATTCGTTCCGGCAAGGGATGGCGGCGCGGGCCGAGCAGCTTTCGGACTACGGAGCGAACGATCCGCAGCACTGGGAACCGCCGTTCGGGAGTGGAGACATCCATATCGGGGTGAGCATCTTCAGCAGTTCCCCGGATAAGTGGCGCGCTGCCCTGGCGGCCGCGCGGCACCAGTTCGGGGAACTGCCCGGCGTCACCGTGCTGATGGCGCAGGACTTCGGCGCTCAGCCCGATGACCGGAACTCATTCGGCTACAAGGACCTGATCGGCCAGCCTGCCATCGAGGGCAGCGGAGCCGATCCGCTGCCCGGACAGGGCCGGCCGATCAAGGCCGGAGAGTTCATCCTCGGATACCCGGGCGAAGCCGGGGTGAGGTATCCGATGCCCTACCCGGAAGTGCTCGGACGCAATGGCACCTTCGCGGGCATCCGCAAGTACCAGTCGCGGGTCGGCGCGTTCAACCGCTTTCTGGGTGAGAATGCCCAGACTCTGCAGGAGCGAGAGCTCCTCGCGGCGAAGCTGGTGGGGCGCTGGCGCAGTGGCGCGCCATTGACCCTTGCGCCAGAAAAAGATGACCCGGCGCTGGGCGCTGACCCGCAGCGTAACAACGACTTCACCTACGCCAGTGACCCGCACGGCAGGGAAGTGCCGTTCGGGGCTCATATGCGCCGCATGAATCCGCGCGATACGAACCTGGCGGTGCTCACGGACGTGAACCTCCACCGCATCATCAGGCGCGGCACCACCTACGGGGCACCCTATGACCCGGATGCGACCTCAGCGCAGGACGACGAGATCCCGCGCGGCATACTTTTCATCTTCCTCGCTGCCCGCGCGATGGAGACCATCGAGTTCCTGCAGCGAGAGTGGATTAATGACGGCAACTTCACCAGCCTGGATGACGAACGAGACCCGCTGGTCGGACTGCAGCCGAAAGAGCAGGCAACGTTCACGATCCCGAAAGAGCCGGTCAGGCGGCGCATCCACGGGATCGAGACGTTCAATGTGCTTCGCGGCGGCGAGTACCTGTTCATGCCCAGCTTGCCGGCCCTGAGATGGCTGGCCGAACTCGGCCGGTAATGCCCGCTTCGGCCCAGGAAGGTTCCAGACATGGGTGTTCATGCGAACACACTGCGCTCGCTGCTAACGGCAGCGGATCTGGTGCGAGCGCCCGGCGTGTACGACGGGATCAGCGCGCACCTGGTACGCCGGGCCGGATTCCCGGCCGCGTACCTGACCGGAGCGGGGGTCGCGGTCGCTGGCTACGGCCTTCCTGACATCGGGCTGGTCACCCAGACCGAGATGGTCGACCGGCTAGCGATGATCGTCGAGGCGAGCGGGCTTCCCGTCATCGCCGACGCCGACACCGGCTACGGTTCAGCACTGCACGTCGTGCGTACCGTGCGCGCGTATGAACGGGCCGGAGCGGCCGCGATCCAGCTTGAGGATCAGGGCTTCCCCAAGCGGTGCGGTCACCTGGACGGCAAGCAGCTGATCGGGGCTGATGAGTTCGTCGGCAAACTGCATGCCGCGCTCGACACCCGCCGCGAGGACACGGTCATCATCGCCCGCACCGACGCGCGCGGACCGGCCGGCCTCGATGAAGCGATCTCCCGGGCCCAGCGGTACGCCGCCGAGGGCGCGGACATGCTGTTCGTCGAGGCACCGCAGTCAGTGGCCGAGATCGAGCGGATCGCCACGGAGGTCGACGCCCCGCTGCTGTTCAACGTGGTACCGGGCGGCAAGTCACCCCAGATCGCTGAGGAGGACCTCGCCCGGCTGGGATTCCGGCTGGCGATCTACCCCGGCGCGGTGCTGGCGCCCGCCGCCAACGCGGCGGTGCAGGCCCTGAGCCAGCTGAGTGGCAGGCCCGCCGGCGACCTCGCGGGCCCGGCCGGCCTGTTCAGCGCGGTTGGGCTCGGCGAATGGTCCGAGATCGACCAGCGCTACCCGCTGAACCCACCACAACACGAAAGGTAACCGCCATGGGCATGACCATGATCGAAAAAATCCTGGCGCGGGCCTCCGGACAAGACCAGGTCCACGCCGGTGACACGGTCGTCTGCCGGGTCGACATGAACATTCTCATCGACCTGCAGTTCACCGGCTGGGTCGAACCACTGAAGATTGCCGAGCCGGGGCGCGTCGCGATCATCCTCGATCACGCTGTGCCCGCCCCGACCGTGGCCGACGCCGACGGCGGGGCCCGGGCCCGGGCGTTCGCCCGGGCCTTCGGCATCGAGCGGTTCTTCGACGTCGGACGGCATGGCATCTGCCACCAGGTCATCGCGGAGAACGCCCTCGCGCTACCCGGCCAGGTCTTGACCTGCACCGACTCACACACCTGCGCCGCCGGAGCGTACAACAACGCGGCCCGCGGTCTCGGGCCCGCCGAAGTGATCGCCATCTTGTGCACCGGCCAGACCTGGTACAGCGTCGGCCCGACGATCCGCTACGACCTCACGGGCGAGCTCGCCCCCGGCGTGGCCGGCAAGGACGTGTTCCTGCACATCGCCGGACGCTGGGGCGACGCGCCCAACGCCAACCTCGAATTCGCCGGCCCGGGCCTGTCCAGCGTGCCGATGAACGACCGGCGCACCATCGCGACCCAGGCCGCGGAGATTTCCGCGGACTTCGCGACGTTCGGCTGCGACGAGGTATGCGCGCAATTCCTCGCCGCGCACGGCGCCGGCGACTTCACGCCGGCCGACCCGGACCCCGATGCCAGCTATCTCGACCGGCGCACCGTAGACCTTGCGCAGCTCGGCCCGTACGTGGCGCGGCCGGGCTCGCTGAGCGACGATCACTCGGTCCCTATCGGCGAGATCGAGTCCCGCCACGTCGACCAGTGCTTCATCGGATCGTGCGCCAACGGCCAGCTCGACGACCTGCGGATCGCCGCCGAGATCCTGGACGGCCGCCAGGTCGCCAGCGGGACCCGGCTGATCGTGACCCCTGCCTCACAGGCCGTGTACCGCGACGCCGTCCGGCTGGGTTACGTGGCGAAGATCGCTGACTCCGGCGCGGTGGTGACCAACTCGACCTGCGGGGCCTGCTTCGGGTACCACCTGGGCGTCGTCGGAGCAGGGGAGGTGTGCCTGACCGCGAGCACGCGCAACTTCCGGGGACGGATGGGCAGCCCGGACGCTGAGATCTACATGGCCTCGACCGCCACGGTGGCGGCCTCCGCCATCACCGGCCGGATCACCGACCCGAGGAAGGCACTTACATGACCACCACCCGGACCCGGCAGGGCCCCCGCCGCTACACCGGCCGGGCGTGGGTATTCGGCGACAGCATCAATACCGACGCCATGTACCCGGGCTTCGCCATGAGGATGGACATCCCGGAGGCGGCCCAGCACGTCTTCTACGACCTGCGCCCCGGCTGGGTGTCTGACGTCCGGCCAGGCGACATCGTCATCGCCGGGCGCAACTTCGGCATCGGCTCCAGCCGGCCGGTCGCGGCCCTGATGCGCCATCTCGGTGTCGCCGCGCTGGTCGCCGAGGAGTTCAATTCCCTGTTCCTCCGCAACGCGATCAACAACGGGTTGCCCGCCGTGACCGTCCCCGACGTCCGCCAGTACGTGACCGAGGGCGACACCATCACCCTTGACCTGGACGATAGCTGCCTGACCGACGGCCAGGTGCGGTTTGACTTCGCACCGCTGCCCGCGTTCGTGCTCGACATCCTCGACGCCGGCGGTCTGCTCCCGCGGCTGGTCGCGGACGGCTATCTCCCCGGCCAATCCGCGGGAACGCGGGCGGCGGCAACACGGGCCTGACGAGCAGGCCGCCGCTCCGGCAAGCGTTGAGCCCGTAGTAAGACCGTCCGGTCAGGATCATTGGAATTCTTTTCGCCGAACGATCCTGGCCACCGCCTTCGCCAACCCCACAGCCCGCCCGGGCTGCCGCCAGGCGTGGCAGGGAATGGCGGCACCGTGGCGTGTCTCGGGGTGGCCGGAGCGTTCCCGGGCCGGTGACGATGAATCACCGATGGCTTCCCGGTCAGGGGCCGCACCCTCTCACCGGCCATCGTCCGCCGAGCCGAGCACCGTCACGAAGGAGACCACCATGTCCGAGCAGACCCAGGAGCAGAGCGCAGGCCGCGCCGGGAAGCGGGCCATGCCGGGGATACGGGCCCTGAAGTGGCTCGCTGACCTGCCGGGGGGCCAGCCGTGATCGGACAGCTGCTACGGCCCGTCCGGGCCGGCGAGAAGCACCTGGCCAGCAACGACCCGGCCATTCGCGCCGTGCCCGCCACCCTGACCCTGTCCAGCCCCGATTTCCGGCCCGGCGGCACCATCCCCGCGCGATACGCCGGCGTCGGCGTGGGGGAAAACATTTCGCCCGCCCTGAGCTGGTCCGGCGTCCCGGACGGCACCCGGCAGCTGGTCCTGATCGTGGAGGACCGCGACGCCCCGGTCCCGCGGCCCCTCGCGCACGTCCTCGCCGTCCTGCCCGCCGACCTGCCCGAGCTGGCCGAAGGAGGACTCAGCCCCGGCGACACGGTCAGGCTCGGCCGCAACTCGCTGGGGCACAGCGCGTACGACGGGCCACGGCCGGTTCCCGGCCACGGCCCGCACACCTACGTCTTCCAGCTCTTCGCCCTCGGAAAGCCCCTGACCCTCCAGCCGTCGTTCACCCGGCGCGACCTGCTCGCCGCCATGCGCGGCGTCGTGCTCGCCCGAGGCCGCCTCGACGGCACCTACGAGCGCTAACGGAGAAACAAAATGCCTACCGCCCCCGGCCAGCCCGCGGCCCCCGACAGCCCAACCGGCCAGCTGGCCAGCTGGATCGCCGACTTCACCCTCGAGACGGCTCCGCCCGTCGTACGAGAACGGGCCATGCACCTGATCCTCGACGGGCTCGGCTGCGCGCTCGTCGGAGCGCGGCTGCCGTGGTCGGCCACCGCGGTCGAGGCGGCGACCGCCCTCGAAGGCGCGGGCGACGCGCTGCTCATCGGCTGGGACGCCACCACCAGCCTGCCCGGCGCCGCCCTGCTCAACGGCACCTTCATCCAGGGTTTCGAGCTGGACGACTTCCACCCGGGCGCCCCGCTGCACAGCAACTCCCTCATCCTCCCCGCCCTGCTGTCCGCCGCCCGCCTGGCCCCCGCCCGCCTGGCCCCCGCCGCCGACGGCGCCCGCTTCCTGGCCGCGGTCATCATCGGCTACGAGACCGGGCCACGGGTCGGGCTGGCGCTGCACGGCGCCGAGATGCTCACCCGCGGGTGGCACTCCGGGTCCGTGTTCGGCACGATCGCGGCGGCCGCCGCCGTCGCGAACTTCCTGGGCCTGGACGTGGCGGCAGTGGAGGATGCCCTCGGCCTCGGCGCCACCCAGTCCTTCGGTCTGATGGCCGCCCAGTTCGGGGCCATGAGCAAGCGGATGCACCACGGCATGGCCGCCCGCAACGGCCTTTACGCGGCGGTGCTGGCGCGCGGCGGCTACACCGGCATCAAGCAGGTGTTCGAGCAGCCCTACGGTGGCTGGCTCTCGACCTTCGGCGAGGGACATGATCCCGACCCGGCCCAGGTCACCAGCGAGCTCGGAAACCGGTGGGAGACGCAGAGCATCGTCGTCAAGCAGTACGCCGCCATGGGCGGCCTGCACACCGCGCTCGACATCCTGTTCCAGATCGCGGCCACCCGGCCGCTGAAGGCCGGTGAAATCGACCGCATCGACGTCGACCTCGCCGAGTCTGTCTACAACCACGGCGGCTGGGCGGCACAGCGGCCGCTGACCCCCACCGGCGCCCAGATGAACATCGCCTACGTGCTGGCCGCGGCCCTCATCGACGGCGATGCCCTGATGGATCAGTTCACCCCGGACCGCATCAACCGCGACGACGTGTGGGACCTGATCCCGAAGATCACCGCCCACCACGACCCCGCGTTCGACAGCCCCGGCGGCGACGGTCAGACCAGGCTCCGCATCCATTTCACCGACGGCTCCGACCTAGAGTCGTACCAGTTCGCCGCCCGGTCCCACCAGACCCCCCTGAGTAACGCGGAGATCGTCACCAAGTACCGCCACCTCACCCGGGGCGTCATCGAACCGGACCGGCAGGACCGCCTGGAGCGCGCCGTACTCACCATCGATCAGCAGCCCAGCCTGGAACCGCTCGCCAACCTCCTCGCCGGGGCCGTGGTCCCGCCGTTCACCGTCCAGCCCGCCGCCTCGCTGTCGCCGTCCGGGACGATCGCGTGACCGGCCCGACCGAGGCCCGCAGGAGGCACCGCATCATGGCTGACCAAGAACCGGCACCGGACGCTGGCCTTCGCGCGCCCCCCGCCGCCGGGGTCGTGGGAATCGTCTTCTCGCTCCTGCTCGGCCTGGCGCTCGTCCTCATCAATGTCTCGGTACCCTCGAACCCGGCCAGCCCGGGCGAGTGGCTGACAGACGGGGCGCACCGCACCGCCATAGACGTCGCGCTGAACCTGGTGCCGATCGCCGGCATCACCTTCCTGGGATTCATCGGGGTCGCGCGGGACCGGATCGGGCCACGGGAGGACCGGTTCTTCGCCACCTTGTTCCTGGGCAGCGGCGTGCTGTTCGTGGCCCTGCTGTTCGTCGCCGCCGCCCTGGCCGACGGCCTGAACACGGAAGTGGCGTCGGGGTCCTCGGCGGCTCCCGCCCCCGGCACCCTCGCCGTCGGCCGCGAGGTCACCGGGCTGCTGCTGCGCGTGTACGCGACGCGGATGGCCGCGGTGTTCACGCTCAGCACGTCGATCATCACGTTCCGGACGGCGGTGATCCCGCGGCGGATCGCGGTGCTCGGCTTCCCCGTCGCGGTCGTCCTGCTGATCAGCGTGGGCTTGACGCCCTGGGTGGAGCTGCTGTTCCCGGCCTGGGTCCTGGTGCTGAGCATCGACCTCCTCTGGATGGGATTGAGGCCGCTCCGCAGCCCAGTCGGCACGGCCGTGGCCGCCGGCGCATTACCCTCGGCTTCCGGTTTATCAGCCGTGCCAGGCACTCGAACTGCGGAGCGGTTGCGCGCCGTCGTGCTCGGGCCGCGCGGCGGCGGCACCACCCGGCGGCGCGCATCTGACGCCTTCCGGTTGGGGTTCGCTGCGGCCGGGGTGGCCGTGTCCATCCCGGTCATGCGGGCGAACTCGGCCGTCGAACTGAGTATCGTCCATGCCCTGCATCCGCCGCCGACGGGGATCCGGTGGCTGGTCACAGCCGCGTTCTGGGGCGGCTCCGTCGGCGTCGTCGCCTGTATGGCCGCCGTCGGCCTGCCGCGGCTGGCGGCGGTCCGGCAGATCGTGGTGGCGACGCTGACGACGTGGGGTTTGTGTGCCCTGCTCGCCGCCACCCTCGGGCCCGCGGCCGGCCGGCCGGCCACCGGCGCGCTGGCCGGCGTTGACACCAGCTATCCGGTCACGCCGCTAGCCGTGGCTATGGCCGTGGCGGCAACCGCGCTGCCCTACCTGAGCCGCTCGTTCCACCGCCTGATGTCGTTTCTCGTCGCCGTGGCGGCGATCGCCGCCGTCGTCGACGGCTCAGCCCTTCCGGTCAATGCGGCGTCGAGCCTTCTTCTCGGCTGGGGGCTCGCCGCAGGCCTGCACTTGGCCGTCGGGTCGCCGCTGGGCCTGCCCTCAGCGGCCGAGGTGTCGGCCGGGGTGGCCGACCTCAATGTCGTAATCGAGGAGATCGGCCGTGCCCCGCATCAGGTCTGGGGAGTGGAAAGGTTCATCGGTCGCGACCCTGACGGCAGCCGGATCGAACTGTCGGTTTATGGCCGCGACGCCGCCGACGCCCGCGCGCTGGCCAAGCTCTGGCGCTTCTGTTTCTACCGGGATTCAGGGCCTACCCTCATCCTGGGCCGGATCCAGCAGGTGGAGCACGAGGCCTACCAGACGTTCATGGCAGCACGGGCCGGCGTGCTGGTGCCAGAGGTGCTCGCCGTCGGCCGGTTCGGGCCCAGCCGGGACGCGGTGCTCGTCAGCAGGCTGCCCGGCGGCCCTGCCCTCGGTGAAGCGGATCCCGCCGCCATCGCTGACGGGACTCTCGACGAAATCCTGCGGACCGTGCTGCGGCTGCGCCAGGCCGGCATCGCGCACGGGGCGCTGGGGGCCGAGACGATCTTGCTTTCCGCCGATGGCATCTGCGTGCGGGACTTCCGGAGCGCTGCCTCGCCGCCGCCCGCCGGACGCTTCGACGATGACCTCGCGGCCGTCCTGGCCGCGGTCGCCGTCCGGTTCGGTGTGGACCGCACCGCCGCGGCGGCCGGACGGGTGCTCGACGCTGACACGGCCCGCGGCGCGCTGGTTCATCTGCAGCGCTCAGCGCTAGATCCCGTTACGGTCAGTTCCGTCCGGGGACACAAGGGCCTGCTCGCGGAACTGCGGACGGCCGTGGCCAGCGTGTCGGGCATCGGGGTGCCCAAGCTCGCCGAAGCCAAGCGGGTCAGCTGGGTCAACCTGCTGTTCGGCATCGGAAGCCTGATCGGCATCTGGGCAATCGTCGGAGTACTCGCCGATGTGGCCGGATCATTTGATGCCATCAAGGGGGCGCGCTGGGGATGGGTGACGCTGGCGTTCGTCCTGGCCCAGCTCCCGGTCGCGGCCAGCGCATTGGCCACTGTCGGCGCCGTTACCGGGGAGCTCCCGTACGGGCGGTGTCTCGCCCTGGAGACCTCGAACATGTTCACCGCACTGGCGGGCGGCGACGTCGCCGTGTTCGCGGTACGGGTCCGGTTCTTCCAGCGTCAGGGGTACGATCCGGCCACCGCGCTCAGCTCCGGTGCCATCGCGTCGGCGGCCAGCTGGGTCGCGAAGGGCTTGCTCTTCCTCGCGTCCATCGGCTTCGCCGCAGGGACGTTCCACGCGTCGACGACCTCGGGCGGCCACCATAAGGTTATCTGGGCGGTTGCGGGAGTGGTGCTGGCGGCCGGGATCGCGGCTGCGCTGATCACCGTTGTTCCCCGGCTCAGGAGGCTGGCCAGTGCGCGGGTCCGCCCGCACCTGGTGCACATCTGGGCCGACGTCAAATCAATTGCCGCCGAGCCCCGCAAGATCGTATATGTCCTGGCCGGCTCCGTGCTGAGCCAGCTTCTGGTGGCCCTGGCCCTCGGGGCAGCGCTGCACGCGGTAGGCGAGAAGGCCAGCATCGCCACGCTGCTTGTCGTCATCACGACGGCCTCGATGATCGGCGGCGCCGTCCCGGTCCCCGGCGGCGCCGGCGTCGTCGAGGCAGGCCTGATCGCCGGGCTTACCAGCGCGGGCGTGCCTCAGGACCAAGCCGTCGCGGCCATCTTCATCCAGCGGCTGTTCACCGCCTACCTGCCGCCGATCTGGGGATGGGTGACGCTGGCCTGGATGCGGCGCCGAGAGTACGTGTGACCACCGGGGAGGGAAAGAGGCGAGGGTGCGGCGCGTTGGCTGGCTCGAGCGGCAGGATCGCCGGGCCGGCCGATTCCAGCAGCGCCAAGTCGCGACCGGCTTTCCGTAGGCGGGGCGCAGAAGTTCGGCCACGCCCAGGCGGCGCTGATGGCCTACTACTGTCCTGGCCTGCTACGGCCTGCTCGCGCTTTCCCCCCGCTGTCGCTGCTGGCGACCATTCGGGGTGATCCGCCTGCCCGGGCTGGCGATGGCCGCCTCCACGGCGCTCACCGCGTTCGCCACGGCCGTCGCCCGCGACGCGGCCATCCCGGTGCTCGCGATCGCGGCCTCTTTCCTGGTCAACCTTCCGCGGCGTCGGCGGGCCGGAGGGGGCGCAGCCCGAGTTCGGGCAGCCCGGAGAACCGGTCCGCGTGATCACGGGTACCGAGCACCAGGCCCGCCGGCGCCGCGGGCAGGCGGCGCGCGGCGAACGCCAGGATCTGCGCCGACGCCGGGTCCAGCCAGTGCGCGTCGTCGACCACGCACAGCAGCGGCCGTTCCGCCGCGGCCGCCGAGACCAGGCTGAGCACCGCGAGCCCGAGCAGGAACGGCTCAGGCGCCGGGCCCGGGCGCAGCCCGAACGCGACCCCGGCCGCGTCGCGCTGCGGACCGGGCAGGCCGCCCAGATGG
>Ga0302184_10002955_pt1 | contig 10657 bp, 10 predicted proteins | sample I_Palsa_N3_3_FD_200233 | JGI IMG/M metagenome (GOLD analysis project Ga0302184, IMG submission 200233) | Peat permafrost microbial communities from Stordalen Mire near Abisko, Sweden - I_Palsa_N3_3 | ecosystem: Environmental > Terrestrial > Soil > Palsa > Peat permafrost | place: Sweden...
CGAGCACGCCGTCTGCCACGTCGCGGCGCAGGCGGCCTGCGGCGGCGAGCCGGTCTTCCTGCCCCGCGACGAATCCAGCGCGTGGGCCTGGCTGCCGCTGGGGATCCGGGACACGTTCGACGCCGCGGCGGCCAGCACGGCCGACGCGGACGGCGACATCTATTTCGCCTTCGGCGACGCGGCTCATGGGACGGCCGGGTTCCGCCTCACCCACCGGCAGGCCGTCGCCGCCCAGGCCGTCGCGCTGGCCGCGGGCTCTGCCCCGCCGCGGGCGGTAGCGTTCAGCGAGGTCGCGCCCGTGGCGATGATGCTCGGATCCACGGACCTGCTGCGGGCCTGGGTGCGCAGCACGCTGGGGGCCCTGGCCACCGACGACGAGCACCACGCCCGGCTGCGCGACACCCTGCTGGTCTTCCTGCAAACCGGGGGCAGCTACAAGACCACCGCCGAACGGCTGGTGCTGCACAAGAACACGGTCCAGTACCGGATCCGCAAGGCGGAGGAGAGCATAGGAAGACCGGTGGGCGAGAACCGCCATGACGTCGAACTCGCGCTGCAGGCAACCCACTGGCTAGGCTCGGAGGTGCTGTGGCCGGCCATGACCGTAATCCCGGGCCGCCTGTGCACCGACCGGCATCAGTAGGCCGAGGCCAGACGCCACCTTGTCTCGACCGGCCGGCCGCGTCTTCTCACGAGCCCTCGGCATGATCGCCGGGATATGTAAGAATCCGCAGGGTGGATATGGATGATCCCGCAGTCGCCGAGCTGATGGCGAGCGTCGCGGCGGCGGTGAGCCGCCGGGCCGCCGCGGTGTCCGCGGATGTCTATGAGGTGATCCTGCGGGAGATCCCGGAGCTACACGACGACAAGGCGGTGCTCGCCCTGCTCGCTTCGAGCGTCCACAGCAACGTCGGCACCTGCCTGCAGATCATGCAGCACCAGATCGACCTGAGCGACGTGCGGGCCCCTGCCGCGTCCTTGGAATACGCGCGCCGACGGGCGCAGCGCGGCACGCCGCTGACCGCGCTGCTGCGCGCCTACCGGCTCGGGCACACCTGCTTCTCCGACTGGCTTTTCAAGGAACTGGCTCGGCAGGCAGACGACGCCCCGATGCTGACCGCGGCCACGCTGGGCATGTCCAAGATCGTGGCCGGGTACGTCGACCAGACGTCCGAGGAGATCGTCGCGGCTTACACGCATGAACGGGAGCGCTGGCTGCGGAACCGCAGCGCCGCTCGAGCCGCCCGGATCCGTGACCTGCTGTCGGGCCAGCGGGTCAACGTGAGCGCGACGGAGGCCACCTTGGGCTACCGGCTGCGCCAATACCACGTGGGCCTGGTGTGCTGGGTGGCCGACGCCGCGGCCGCCGCCGACAACATCACTCGGCTGGAACACGCGATCAGCCACGTCGCGGGGAAGGCGGCCTGCGCCGGCGAACCGCTCTTCCTGCCCCGTGACGAATCCAGCGCATGGGCCTGGCTGCCGCTGGGGATCCGGGACACGTTCGACGCCGCGGCGGCCAGCACGGCCGGCCTGGACGGCGACATCCATTTCGCCTTCGGCGACGCGGCCAAGGGCGCCACGGGGTTCCGCCTCACCCACAGGCAGGCCATCGCCGCCCAGACCGTCGCGCTCGCAGCGGGCTCTCCCCCGCCGCGGGCGGTAGCGTTCAGCGAGGTCGCGCCCGTGGCGATGATGCTCGGATCCGCCGACCTGCTGCGAGCCTGGGTGCTCACCATGCTGGGGGGCCTGGCCACCGACGACGAGCACCACGCCCGGCTGCGCGACACCCTTCTCGTTTTCCTGCAAACCGGGGGCAGCTACAAGACCACCGCCGAACGGCTGATGCTGCACAAGAACACGGTCCAGTACCGGATCCGCAAGGCAGAGGAGAGCCTCGGCCGGCCAGTGGGCGAAAACCAGCACAACATGGAACTCGCGCTACGAGCCAGCTACTGGCTGGGCTCGTCCGTGCTGAAGCCGGCCCGGGAACGATCAGCCACCCCGGCCGGCACCGCCTAGGCCAGGCAGCGTGATGGCCGCCCGCCGTTGCAGGTCACCGGGTGGCCGCGCGGTAGCGCGCTCGTGCTCGGTCGTGCCGCCCCAGATGCCGTGGATCTGCCCCGTCTGCAGCGCGAACGCCAGACATTCGCGCCGCACCTGGCAGGTCGCGCAGATCGCTTTGGCCTGCGCCGCCTGCTCCAGAGCCGGACCGGAATCCGAGATCGGAAAAAACAGATCGGGGTCGGCAGACCGGCAGGCCGCAGCCGACCGCCACTGTCCGCGGGTGATGAGCCGCGGCGTCCAGGACTCATCAGCCGCTCGCCGGCGTTCGAGGGCTCCGCTCACCAGTCCGCCTCCCCGCTTTCAGCGTCCGCTCAGGCCACCACGGTTGACATTATTCAGTTCACCGCGCCGGGCTGCGGCAGCATAGTGGGCGCTGCCTGTCGTGGCATAGCCGTCAGTTATGGGTCGTCGGGGCGTCAGGGGTCCGGGGGCCTGGCCGCCACGTCTTGAGCACGGTGCTCACCGGCAGCCGCACGATGTGAGTCAGCCCCTCCGGTACCCGGATCAGCCGGCGGAGGAGGACGGGGATACTCACGATGTCGCCACGCGCCGCCGCGGTCAGCAGGTCAAGGAGGTCGGGGTGGGCTGGGCGGGACGGTTCGCCGAGTTCCACGCGGGCGGTGACCACCGGACCGCGCGATTCGGTCTCCACCTGGCCCAGGCCCGGCAGCAGCGCGAGCACGGTCCGGTTCTCGGTGAGGATTTCAGCGATGAAGTACTCGATCCCGGCCGCCAGGGCGTGCTCGCTCAGGCGCGCCAGAAGAGCGGGGCCGAGCCCGCGGCCCTGCCAGGCATCGACCACGGTCACCCCTACCTCTGCGGTGTCCGGCTGGTCCGGCAGCCGGATGAACCGGCACTCCCCGACGATCTCAGTCGACAGCAGCGGCACGGCGACTAGCGCCTCGTGGTCAACGTGGTCGACCTCGACCGCCGCCTCGAGGGTGGCTTCGGGAAGCTCGGGCATGACCGTGAAGAACCGCCGGTAGCGGGACTGTTCGCCCAGGTTCGCATAGGCCCGGCCCAGGGCCGGGCCGTCGTCGGGCCGCACCTGCCGTATCCGTACGACGTCACCGGAGCGGAGCGTGACAAGCTGCGGTTGTCTCGCTGCGGTCAAGGCCAGCCTCCTCTCTGCGTGAACGCCGGCCGACAGCGCCTGGCCAAGATGCGAGCGATTAGGACATGGCCTGCAGTTCCGGCTCGACCTGCCGGGCTAGGCCGGGACAGATGATGCCCTCCGCGGTATCGAAGAGGATCTGCTGGAGGGGTCGGGGCAGGTCGCCACTCCACACCAGGGCCGCGGTCGCCGTCAGCGGACGGTGCTCGAGAATCACCCGGACCATCTCGTAGGTGACCGCCGACCGGGGTAGCCGGATCAGCCTGGGCCGACTTCCGGTGATGACGCTCGGGCTGGTCAGCACCGCGGTGGGCCGGTCCGCGGTCGCGGCGAAGGCGAGGTTCATCTGGAGCGAGTGCCGCAGTGGCGGATCGCTGAATTCGAAGCGCGAATCCACGGTCCGCAGGACCCGTGTCCAAGCGTCGTAGATCCCCGGCTCAGCGCGACGCGGACCGTAGATGACGTCTATCCGGGCCATCTCGGCCAGGCTGATCGTCCCGCGGCGCGCCGCGACGTGTGACGAAGGAATCCATACGTCGGGTTCGAACTCCGCGAGGCCCATGACGTCGAGTGGCGCGGTCAACGCCTCCGGGCCGGCCGTCAGCCAGCCCAGGCCGGCGTCGGCCCGGTGCTGCCGGATCAGTGAGAACTCGGCGTCGAGCGGGGTTTCAATCCAGACGATCTCCACGTCCGCAGCGGCGGCGGTTGACTTCAGCTTCGAGGCGGCCTCGACCGCGAGGGTATCGGGCAGTCCAGGCGGAACGACCACGCGCAGGCGCTGCCGTCCCAGGCCTGCGGCCTGCCGGGTCCGGTCCACCTCCTGGTCGACCAGCGACAGCACCGCGCGGGACGCGTCCAGCAGCACCGCACCGGCCTTGGTCAGCCGCACGCCGTCACGGCGACGCTGGAGCAAGGGCGCGCCAACGATCTCTTCCAGCCGCCGGATCTGCTGGCTCAGGGTCGGCTGGGCGATAAACATGCGCTCCGCGGCCCGGGTGAAGCTCCCCGCGTCGGCGAGCGCCACGAAATAGCGCAGATGCCGCAGCTCGATGGCCAGTGCCGCCCCTACCGGCCCGGACAGTTTCACCGGCTCCGGCGGGCGGTCCGAGTGGGCTGCCTTCATCCTCCCTCTCCTTGATCAGGACCTGACGCTACCGCCACGCCCGGCGCCAGGCATTGGTCGAGCAAGACGACGTTGCGGAGGGCCGTCGTCTCGCGCGCACAACCATCGCAGGACTGGAGCTGTGGATGCGGCAGGCGCGGGCCACGCGCCGGCCCCGGCACGGGCGGGTGCGCCGGGGCCGGCTGTACGGCCCGTCAGCCGGCGATGTACAGGTCGTCACGGACGTCGTAGACGCCGGTGGCCATCCACGCCGCGTCAACCACCGCGTCGTGCTCGGCCCAGGTGCGGACATGGCCGGTCAGCGTCACCGTGTTCCCGCTGGTGCCGACCGTCACGTCGCTGTCGTCGGGAATCAGCGCGTAGCGGTCCAGCGCGTCCTGGACGTTGAGGGTGACGTCGACCGGGTCCGCGTCGGTGCTGATCGTGATGTCGTCTTTGACGTTGCGGACGCCGATCAGGTACGTCACCGCCTGCTCGGCCGCGGCCCGCTCGGTGCCGTAGCTCACGGTGCCGGCCAGGGTGATGTTGCCGTTGTTCGCGGTCGCCTCGACGCCGTCCGGCACGGCGATGTTCAGCGTGAGCGCGTTGTTCGCCACCGTGGTCAGCGTCACGTCGTCACGGTAATCGCCGGACGCCAGCACGACCTCCAGGTGGTTCTGCACATTCTTCACGCCGCCGACGCGGCGCGCCGCGGCGGCTGCCTCCAGGTACTGCGGGTAGCTGGGGACGGTGCCGTTCAGCGCGACGTCCCCGTTGATGTTCTTTACCGAGATAGCCGAGTCATCGACGAGCGGGTCGTAGCTGAGTTCGCGTTCCACGGCGTCGCGGATATCCTTGGTCTGGCTCATTGACTGCGTCCTTCCGGTAGCGGGCCAGGTGTGCATTTCCTATCCGCGAGTCCACTCGGCCGGCCAGGAATTGAAAAAGCGATACTGCCTGTCGCGCCATAGGCGCGCGCTATCGCTACGCCGCCGCGGGCGTGAGCCGTTCGGTCTCGTCGCGGATTGCGACGGCAATCTTCGTCAGGGCGGTCGCGTACTGCCGGTTATGATGCGCGCAGAACAGCAATTCCAGGCGGCTGGGCAGCAGGACCCGGACGTAAGCCCGGGCGCCGCAGCGGTCGCAGCGGTCCGCGGCGGTAAGCGTCCAGGCGAGAGGCCCGTCCGCCTTTTGGCTCTTTAGCCGACGGGTCCGGTTCTTGGCCCAGAATCTGCTTCCGCCCATGACATTCACCTTCCTCGGTTTGCTCCAGTCCATCCCATGCGGCCGTCTATGGAAAAGGTGATGGTACCTGTCGCGGCATTGCTGGGAACTATGGCCGCTGGCGTAGCGAGCTCGGGGGAATATGAAAGAATCCGCGGGTGGATATGGATCGTCCCGCAGTCACCGAGCTGATGGCCGAGGTCGCGGCCGCGGTGACCCGTCGGGCCGCCGAAGTGTCCGCGGATGTCTACGAGGTGATACTCCGGGAGATCCCGCAGCTACGCGAGGACAAGCCACTCCTTGCTCTGCTGGCTTCGAGCGTCGACAGCAACGTCGGCACCTGCCTGCAGATCATGCAGCACCGGATCGACCTGGCCGCCGTGGCCGCGCCGGCCGCGGCCGTGGAGTACGCACGCCGGCTGGCCCAGCGCGGCACCCCGCTGACCGCACTGCTGCGCGCCTACCGGGTCGGACACGCGTGCTTCTCCGACTGGGTGCTCACCGAACTGGCTCGCCAGGCGGACGACGCCGAGATGATCAGTGCCGCCACGCTGGGCATGTCCAAGATCGTGGCCGGGTACATCGACCAGACCTCAGAGGAAATGGTCGCGGCTTACACCCAGGAGCGAGAGAACTGGCTGCGGAACCGCAGCGCCGCCCGGACCGCGCGGATCCGGGACCTGCTGTCGGGTGAGCGGATCGACCTGACCGCGACGGAGGCCACGCTGGGCTACCGGCTGCGCCAGTACCACGTGGGCCTGGTGTGCTGGGCGGGCGACGCGGCGGGCCCGGCCGATGAGATCAGCCGGCTCGAGCACGCCGTCTGCCACGTCGCGGCGCAGGCGGCCTGCGGCGGCGAGCCGGTCTTCCTGCCCCGCGACGAATCCAGCGCGTGGGCCTGGCTGCCGCTGGGGATCCGGGACACGTTCGACGCCGCGGCGGCCAGCACGGCCGACGCGGACGGCGACATCTATTTCGCCTTCGGCGACGCGGCTCATGGGACGGCCGGGTTCCGCCTCACCCACCGGCAGGCCGTCGCCGCCCAGGCCGTCGCGCTGGCCGCGGGCTCTGCCCCGCCGCGGGCGGTAGCGTTCAGCGAGGTCGCGCCCGTGGCGATGATGCTCGGATCCACGGACCTGCTGCGGGCCTGGGTGCGCAGCACGCTGGGGGCCCTGGCCACCGACGACGAGCACCACGCCCGGCTGCGCGACACCCTGCTGGTCTTCCTGCAAACCGGGGGCAGCTACAAGACCACCGCCGAACGGCTGGTGCTGCACAAGAACACGGTCCAGTACCGGATCCGCAAGGCGGAGGAGAGCATAGGAAGACCGGTGGGCGAGAACCGCCATGACGTCGAACTCGCGCTGCAGGCAACCCACTGGCTAGGCTCGGAGGTGCTGTGGCCTTCGGGCCCCCAGTGAGCCCGACCGGCCGTCAGCCGGTGATGTCGAGGTAGTCGCGGACCTGCAGGACGCCTGGGGCCATCCAGGTGGCGCCGACCACCGCGTCGTGCTCGGCCCAGGTGCGGACGTGCCCGCCGAGGGTCACCGTGTTGCCGGTGGCGTCGACGCGGACGTCGCTGTCGTCCTCAAGCAGCGCGCTGCGGTCCAGTGCGTCCTGCACGAGCCAGGTGACGTCGACCGGATCGGTGTCGTCGGTGATCTCGATCTCGTCCTTGACATTGCGGACGCCGGTGAGCCCGGCGACCGCCAGTTCGGCCGCCTCGCGCTGTCTGCCGAACTCGACCAGGCCGGTCAGGGTTAGGTTGCCGTCCCGCGCGGTGGCCTCCACGCTGTCCGGGACGGTGACGTTCAGCGCCAGCGCGTTGTTGGCCGCGGTAGTCAGCCACGCGTCGTCGCGGTAGTCGGCGGCCGGCAGCACGACGGCCAGGTGGTTGTGCACGTTCTTCACCCCGGAGACGCGCTGCGCCGCGGCGGCGGCCTGCAGATACTGCGGATAGCTCGGCGCGGTGCCATTCAGCCCCACCTCCCCGTTCATGTTCTTGACGGTGATGTCCGTGGCGTCGACGAGCGGGTCGAAGGCGAGCTCAGCCTGGACCGCCGCACGGATATCTTTGGTGGTTCCCATCTCGGTCTTCCTTTCGCGTGATATTGGCGTGCGCTATTGCGGCCGTGCGCTGGCCCGCCACAGCTCCCGCGTGATGACCTGGAGGGCACCCGCAGCCGGGATGGCCAGCAGGGCCCCCACGAAACTGCCGAAGAAGCCCCCCACCCAGTCGCCGATCGACGTCCCGACCAGGAGTGAGAGCAGGACGAGCAGCGGGTTGACGTTGGCCGTGCGGCTCATGATCACGGGATTCAGCACGTGGTTTTCGATCTGCTGGTAGGCGATGAACGCGACCGCGGTGACGATGCCCGCGGTGAGCGAGTGGCCGAGGGCGAACAGGACCGTGGGGATGCCGGCCAGCGCGCCGCCGATCATGGGCAGGAAGTCGACCAGGGTGACCCAGAGCGCCCACAGCAGCGGGAACGGGACTCCGACGAGGGTGAGCGTGACGAAGATGACCACGCCCGCGATCAGCGACGTCAGCAGGTTGCCGAGCGCGTAGCCGGTCGCCGACTGACAGATCTCGCGCGCCACCCGCGTGCAGTAGTCCGCCCGCTCCGGCGGCATCAACCCCAGCAATCCCTTGCGTATCTTTGGCCCCTCGAGCAGGAAGAGCACGATCAAGGCGAAGATGGTCGCGAGCGTGGCCAGCAGGGACGCCGCCCCCTTCCCGGCGGTCAAGGCGGGCTTGGCCAGGGTCGTCCCGAGGCTCTGCAGCTTAGGCGCGTTGCGGTTGACCCAGGCCTCCAGGTGGAAGCGGCTGACCAGGTGGCCGATCCAGCCGCGGCCGTGCTCGGCGGCCTGCACGTAGGACGGCAGCCCATGTGAGAAATGAGTCACGCCGTGTGCCAGCGGGTAGCCGAAGGCCGCCAGCAGGCAGGCGAAGACCGCCACCGTCCAGGTGGTCACGATGGCCACCGCCCAGCCGCGACGCCGGATCCCCCACCGCTGCAAGGCCACCACCAGGGGATTCAGGATCAGGCAGACGAAGCCGGCGACCGCGATCATCAGCAGGACATCCCGGATCCGGTACGCGAGTTTGCCGGCGAGATACGTCAGGGCCACGACCGCGACGCTCACCAGGATGGTGGCCAGCGGGACGCCGCGCCTATCCGCGGCGTCTCGCAGGCGTCTGTGCTGGACCGGTACGTTGTTCGCAGCTGAGGCCGGGCCCGGCCCGGCCTCAGCCGAAGCAGGCCCGCCTGGCGTGACGGCGCTCATGGGATGTTCGCCCTCCTGCGGCGAGGAGGCCTGAATCGGGCGCTCAGGCTGCGTCGCGCAGTTGCGACAGCGACTTCACGTGGCTGCCTAGGTGGCCGACCTGGATGCCCGCGGTGATCTGGGAGAACCCGTAGATAAGGGCGTACAGGCCGAACAGCAGGGCCAGGGTGACCGCGCCCACGCCGGGCCGAGCGAACAGCAGCACGCCGAATGCGATGGATACCAGACCGGACAAGATAAACAGCGCACGGGTACCCGCGGCCTCCCCAATCTGGAAACCGGCGAAGAACTCGGCCACGCCGGCGACCAGCGCCCACGCCGCCACGACGATGACCAGTACGAACGCAGTAGGCGCGGGCCAGGCCAGGGCGATCACCCCGGCCGCCAGGTCGATTAGCCCGAGCAGCAGATGACCGACGACCGGGCCAGCGGCCCTGCTGTTGAAGGCCCTCGCAGCTTGCAGCCCGGCGTCCATGAACGCGTAGACCGCGAACAAGATGACCAGCGCGAGAATCGTGACGCCCGGCCAGGCGATGGCAACGATCCCGACGACGACGGCGAGAATGCCGAGCAGGATCAACGAGGTGGATGACGACTTGAACATGACGGAGCATTCCTTCCGCTTTAGCCACACCACGTCACCCGGGAAGTCCGTGGTACGTGTCCTGGTCAGCAGACACGACGGTCGGCGATTGGGGCCAACATCTACCGCCTATAGAGGCATAGCTGCGGGCTACGCAACGGTCTGCGTTTCACATCGAGAGTGCGACAGGCTCAGTCCGGACGAGGCACCACCGCCCGTTCCTTACAGGAGAACATCAGTCCTGTGGGTGACTCCCATAGCCAGGACCGATGCTGCGATAGGCGTCAGCGTCTTGGCGTCCCGCGCGGGCGCAGCAGGACTGACACATCGGTGTCCTGAGATAGCCATGGTCGAGCTATGGGCGCCGTCAATAGTCTGATAGATGATGCCTCTTGGCAGGTACCGACAGGTCAGTGCTGGAATGCTGTAGGCCATTTACCTGGTGGAAGGTACGCGTGCTTGTGACGGACACAGTACCGGCATCGCTGTCGGCTCTAGGTATTTGCCTGGAGGAGTACGAGTATCCCTATCCGGTCCAGTTCTTGCCGCTCAGCAGTGACCTGCAGCCGGTCTCGATGGGGTACGGGGATATCCCGCCGGACACGGAGCCGAACGGAAAGACGGTCGTCTTGTTCCACGGGAAGGCGTTCGGCGGCTACTACTTCCGCAATGTGATCGAGGCGCTGACCGGGGCCGGGTACCGGGTGATCGCCGCGGACCAGATCGGCTGGGGCAAGTCGTCCAAGCCCGATGTCCATTACAGTTTCCAGCTGCTGGCCGCCAACACCGCGGCGCTGCTGGATCATCTCGGCGTGCAGCAGGTCGCGGTGCTGGGTCACTCCACCGGCGGCATGACCGCGGCGCGGTTCACGCTGATGAACCCCGGCCGCGTCACCCACCTGGTCCTGGAGGATCCCCTGGGCTTGGCGGACTACCGGACCGGCATCCCGCCGCAGTCGGAGGAGACGCTGTTTAACGCTTCCCCACGGCTAAAGCCGGGGGATTTCTGGCTCAGACGGGACCCCGCCCGCAGCCCCGGAAGGGAGGAGGGAGGGATGTCTTACGTCGTCGGCACCAGCCAGGATGCGCTCACCCTGGACCAGGATTACCCTGGCGGCATTCCGGTCGCGGTCTGCGGTGTAACCGCAGTGCTCGCAACGGAAGGTTCGTTCGGCCAGCTTGAGTGGCAGCTTGTTTCTCGCAAGACACTTCGAGCAGGTCATAGTGGTGTAGGCGGGCGGAACCGGCACCACCTTCCGGCCCGCCCGCTTGCCGTACC